>Ga0187778_10001337_pt1 | contig 17280 bp, 13 predicted proteins | sample 1015_Q2_SP5_20_M_FD_132418 | JGI IMG/M metagenome (GOLD analysis project Ga0187778, IMG submission 132418) | Tropical peat soil microbial communities from peatlands in Department of Meta, Colombia - 1015_Q2_SP5_20_MG | ecosystem: Environmental > Terrestrial > Soil > Wetlands > Peat | place...
ACATTAACAGCCTCCGCGGATTTAGCCTGTGCTCGCAGCGCAGCAGGACGCGCAGCCGCTATTACTTACAGGTCCCGATTTCCGACAAGGTCGAGAACTGGAGCGACGAAGCATTCTGGGAAGAATTGCGCATGCGCCTGGACGACGCGGGGCGCGAGCGACTTGTCACGGGTCCTTCCCTCGAAAAAAGTATCGCGCCATTGCGCAGTTTCGTGGCCGAACCCCTGCGCTTCGGGCGACTGTTTCTGGCGGGCGATGCGGGGCACATCGTACCCCCCACCGGCGCCAAGGGCCTAAATCTCGCCGCCACCGACGTGAAATACCTCTCTCACGCGCTGGTTGAGTACTACTTTAACAAGTCGCAGTTCGGCATCGACAACTACTCGCGGCGCTGCCTTGCGCGAATTTGGAAGGCGGAGCGATTTTCTTGGTGGTTTACGGGTTTGACGCACCGCTTCCCCAGTGATCCTCCAATCGCCGCAAAATTCCAAGAAGCCGAGCTGGACTATCTATTCCGGTCCGAGGCCGGCGCGCGTACGATTGCGGAAAACTACGTTGGTTTGCCGCTTGATTTCAACGACTGACGCACCCTTGCAAACAGGGACTGGGGTATGCTGACCGTTCGGCGTGCAAAAGACCGCGGGCACGCGGATCATGGGTGGCTTCAGTCGCATCACACCTTCTCGTTTGCCGACTACCAAGATCCGGACAACGTCGAGTTTGGCGTGCTTCGCGTTATTAATGAAGACACCGTCGCGCCGGGAACCGGCTTTGGCACGCACGCCCATCGGGACATGGAAATCATCAGCTACGTTCTCGAGGGCGAACTGCAGCACAAGGACTCCCTGGGCAATGGATCCATCATCCGGCCTGGTGACGTGCAACGCATGAGCGCAGGTCGAGGCGTGCAGCACAGTGAACGCAACCCGTCTGGCGAGCAACCGGTGCACTTTTTGCAGATCTGGATCAAACCAAACGTTCTTGGGATTGCGCCAAGCTACGAACAAAAACAATTCCCCGATCGCGATCGACGCGGAAAGCTGACGCTGATCGCCGCCGGCGACGGCGCCGAAGGGGCACTTACGATCCACCAGGATGCGCGCGTCTACGCTGGACTTCTGGACAACACGGAGCAAGCCAAATTGGAGTTGCGACCCGAACACCTTGGGTATGTGCACGTCGCGCGCGGCAGCATCCAAGTAAACGGAGTACAACTGGGGCAAGGCGACGGCCTGAAAGTCACGGCAACGGCCATTCTTACCCTGTCCAACGGCAAGGCGGCTGAGGTGCTGGTGTTTGACCTGCCGCAGAGCCCGAGCCGCGCGCCGTAAGTCGAGGCCAGCCAGTCGAAAGTGCCGACCGCAGCCGCGTGCGCGATCAACGATAAACCCCTATAACCGCGAAAGCGCGCTTCCGGGCTAGGCACCCTCCTGCAATTGCCGCACGGAGCGTCACCCCCGCTGGCTTACCCGCGAAGGTACAACAACACGCGCCGGCTTGGTCGTTTGATCGCCCGACCCGAGGCGATGGCTAGTTTGGTTCCCCAAAGCCATCGTGAAACAGCGCGGTCATCGCCCGGATCGCCCCGATTTCCTCGGGGCCGTCGGCCTCCAGACGCACGACCGTCCCCACCGACGCCGCCAACAACATTACCGCCAGCACGTTGCGAGCACTCGCGCGCCGACCTCTGGCAACGATCCAAACCTCGCACGGGAATCGCACAGCAACCTGCACGATCTTTGCGCACGCGCGCGCATGTAATCCGAGTTGATTAATGATCGAAACTTCCTCCACCTGCATTTGCATTCACCCATGCTCTGCGCTGCGTACCGATCTCAGGGAAACCCCTGTTGGTCCGCCATTAAATTCATTAACCTCGATTGCCTCGCGAGATCACTGGTCTCCTCAGCTGCAATCGTCCCGTATAACACCGCGGTCCGTCGAAGCAAAGAATCGTCGTGCGTGTGCGTCCGAGCCGTTGCACCGATGGATCGGAAAATATCCGAAAAGCGTTGCTTGCGAACGGCAAGCACATAATCAACGAAGAGCTAGCGGTGAGGACCGGACAGATCGTCGCTGCCACCAAGCTCCGGTAGGGAGTTGGCGCAGTTTGCCTCGGCACAATGAACCGATTATGAATCGCGCGCGGCGGGCCATCCAAAAGGGGTTACCTTATCGCGCCGATTTGGCCCTCGAACACGGCGAAGCGCAAAGGCGGTATATGCCGCAGCGAGCCAAAAGCCGGCCGCCGCACGGCGAAGCCTTTAGGTTTCGGCGCCGCCCTTTGGATTCTTGACCTTCACACAATCTCGAGCAAAGCGAAACTGCCGAAGTGCCCGAACGCACCAAAAATTGCCGCCGCCAAGCAAGGCGTTCCTGCACCCGAAAGCGCGCGCGGGGAAAATATGCTTCTACAAATCGGCGCGACCGAAGTTTTGCCACCATCCGATCCAAACGGCGAGGTGTTGCCGGTGCTTTTGGCCAAATTTTTGGGGCAAATCCTTCGGACGCGACAGACGGTTTTTCGCCGCAGAAGCCCAATTTGCCCAACTCTCGAGGACACTTAAAGCAGCTTGGCGCGTTTGTCCGGGTTCTCGTGCAAACGTGAAACGAAGCGTCGGCATTTGCACACCCGGACGGAGCGCCGGCAGCGCACCATCGACTTCGTTTACGATGAAGTGCGTCGTTGAACCTGCCGTATCGATGGAGATAGACCGGCATGAACCCCCTTCTATTCCCTGCGGAACTTCATAGAGAACTCTCGGCGTGCGGTTTTTCGGATTCGGAGCTGCGCGAGCTTTCCGAGGCCTCCGCTGCCGTTACGACGGCCTTCCACGCTGCGAATTTTGAAAGCGAAGCCGATGCTGTTGGCCGCTTCTGTCAAGTGGCGCGCGCAATGCTGCTGCGACTTCCGCCGCGCTCCCGACGTTCGGCCACCGAAAAGCTTGCAGGGGAATCCATCGTTCGCGTGATGGCGGATTTTTGCTGGCGCTTTTTTGGCGCTCGGCGAGCACAAATCTACGACCGACTAACCGATATGCGCCGGCAAGCGTTGCGCGTTGAGGAACTTGCTTCGAAGGGAGCGACGTTGTTGCCGGGGGTGCTACCCGATGTCCGAGAGTTGGCCGAAGAAAGCGAACGAATGTTAAAGGACAAGGATGGCCTGGAGCTTCATCAAGCGCTGTTCTTTGCTCAACTATTGAGTGATCCATCGATTGGTCTACACCTTTGCGCGGCGATGCTGCGGCCGACCTCGGCCGCGCTCGAGCGGCAGGAACAGTTCGAGCGATCCGGCGCGCTGGATCTGGGCTCCGTTCGAATCGAAGCCAAGGATGGGGTTGGGTATCTTTTCTTTCGCCACTTGCGCTTTTTGAACGCGGAAGACGACGAAACGCTGGCCGCCCAGGAAGCCGCCTGCGACTTGATTTTGTTGCATCCGCAACTTCGTCTGGGTGTCTTGCGTGGAGACGTCGTCGATCACCCAAGGTACCGGGGCCGACGCATCTTTTCGGCGGGTCTGAATTTGACCCGGCTGTATCACGGCAAGCTGAGCTTTCTCTTTTACCTCACACGCGATCTGGGTCTGGTCAATAAGCTCTATCGCGGGATCTTGCGCAATGAAACACCGATTCTGGCAGAACACCTCGCCTTCGAAGCCGAGCAAACCCATGAAAAACCGTGGCTTGCCGTCGTCGACGGCTTCGCCATTGGAGGCGGCTGTCAATTGCTTCTCGTGATGGACTACGTGATCGCCGAGAGTGGCGCATTCTGCAGTCTGCCGGCGCGCAAGGAAGGCATCATTCCTGGCTGTGCGAATCTGCGCTTGCCACGTTGCTTGGGAGAGCGCATGGCGAGGGAAGCGATCATGTTCGATCGAACCTTTTACGTGGATAGTCCAGAGGCCCGCGCCCTGGTCAACGAAGTACGTCCCCGGGAACAATTGGACGGCGCGCTGGAAGATTGCGTTCGCAATGTGATCGGATCCGGCATGGTCAGCGCGGCCGGAAACCGCAAAGCGTTGCGCGTGCGTGCCGAGCCGTTGGATGCCTTTCGTAGTTATATGGCGCTTTATGCCCGGGAACAAGGCTGGTGCCATCGCAGCGAGCAACTCATCGACAATCTGGAGCGCAACTGGCGCGCGGCGGATCGACCCCTATAGATGCAATACCGCTCGATCCGATCGTTAAGTGTCCGAAAACCCGGACGGAAACGCTCGGACACTCGTCGGACCTGGCCCTTTACGGCGCCGTCCGCGGGCGATTGCCGGATCGACGGCATGCAAGTTCCGAAGTCGAGTTTTTTGGGTGCCACGTCTGCTCAGGTGCGCCTCTCCAAGAGGTGCACCAGAACCAGCGGGCGCACTCCCACATTCAACCAAGTGCTTCCCGGTCTTGAAATCGGGGAACCGACTTGCCGCACGGCGCACGCCGTTCCCTCAACCCAATCGTTGAACGCGCGGCCCGCGCCAACGGTCGGCGAAACTGGCAAGATACCCCTTCACAATTGGGGTATTGTGCAATCATCCGGTGCATCACCGCCCGCGAGCCCTTACATGAACTCCACGATCGACAACGCTTCTGAGGACACCAATCTTGTCGCCCGAAAGATGGGTTGGAAGGAGCTTTACGTTAAGGAAGATTGGTGGGCAATCTGGCTTGGACTTGGAATCGTGCTTGTCGCTTGCGTTTTCTTTTCGAATGGATCGACCATCAAGTGGATCGCCGTGACCCCGAAGAAGTGGTCCTCCCTCGAGCAGCTCGGCGGCGACTTTGTCGCGCACTTCGACCAGTACCTGGCGCAGTTTTTCCTCTGGTTGGCGATTTTCGGGGTCAGCGCACGCCTGATGGGTCACAAGCTTGCGCATTTTGTTCCCGCCTTTGCGTTCGTCTATCTCGCGTCGATGCTCATCATCATGATCGGCGCTTGGCAGCAGGCTTCGTATTACAACCTCGAACCCCCGCTTGTTGCCTTAGCGCTGGGCCTTGTCATCTCCAATGTTTTTGGCCTGCCGCGATGGATGGATGCCGGATTTCGTGTCGAGTACTACATTAAGACCGGCATCGTCTTGCTGGGGGCGACCTTGCCCTTCACGCTCATTATCTGGGCGGGACCCGTGGCGATCACGCAGGCCTCGATTGTTTCGATTGTCACGTTTCTGGTTATTTATTTCGCCGGGTTAAAGCTCGGCCTGGATCGTCGCTTATGCGCGACGCTCGGTGCCGGAGGTGCGGTTTGCGGCGTTTCGGCGTCGATCGCGATTGCCGGCGCGGTCGGCGCCAAAAAGGAACATGCTCCGATCGCCATCACAGTAGTCATATTCTGGGCCATCGTGATGATTTTTGCGCTTCCCGTCGTTTGCCGTGCGCTTGGGCTACCTGCGGGCGTGGCCGGCGCGTGGATCGGTACATCGGAATTTGCCGACGCGGCCGGTTTGGCCGCCGCCCAGGCCTACGGAAATTATGTCGGCGATGTCTCAAATATCGCTGGCAAACCCGACGACGCTGTCTGGGCCTTCACGCTCATGAAAGTTGTTGGTCGCGACGTATGGATCGGTATCTGGGCCTTTGTGATGGCGATTATTGCCACTACGCGCTGGAAACTCGATTCAAGCAGCAAACCGAACGCCGCCGAGATCTGGTGGCGCTTTCCGAAATTCGTGATCGGGTTCGCCCTCGCCTCTTTACTGCTGACGGTCGTTGCGGCGCAATACTCGTTCGCGGACTTCGGCAAGATCCTGACTCCGAAATTGATTGCCCCGATCAAGGATATGCGTACTTGGGCCTTCATCTTTTGCTTTTTTAGCATCGGCCTTACTACGCGTTTTCGCGAACTGGCTCACGCGGGATCAAAGCCGTTTTGGGCCTTCACGGTCGGTGTCGCAGCCAACGTGATTCTGGGCTACGTTCTGTCGACCATGGTATTTGCTTCGTACTGGTCAACCCTGGCTCGACCCTAAACGCAAGTCTCCGGCAAGTGTCTTTCGAACGACAACAATTCTTCCGCTCAAACGAACGGTATGCGCGTCGATCGTCCGCCCGCCAATTGCCGATCTTGCGAACACTTTCGTAACGATCCCGCCTACCTCGAACGCGCCATTCCCGGGTTAAATGCGCTGGGTTCCGCGTACGGCGCCGCGCGGGCGGAAGACGGAATTTGCGAACGCAACAAGACCTATCTTTCGCCCAACGGGTCGTGCCAATTGCACACGCCGAAAATCTCGCGCTGACGCCCGTCCGCGCAATCGGCCGAACCTTCGGTCGTTCCGATCGACGCGATTTGCACTGTCCAAAACGCGCCCGAATCACAAGTAGCAAAGGGTTCGGAGAGCCGCGCCGCGAGTTTTGCGCTCCCGGACAAGCGCTTTTTTGTGCTCGCAATCATGCCGTCAAACCGCCAGCAGACCGCGTCGCAATCCGCACAGCCGACCCGCGCTTGGGGCGCTGCTGACTCACACTCGCCGGTCTTGATCTCGCATTCCCTTGCCGGTCTTTTTTCTGCCGATCCGGCCGAAGGTTGCTCGGTAAGCGTTTGCAACCCTCGGGCAAGGGACTCACAGCTCGATGCGGGCTCCAAGCTCGACGATCCGATTGGGCGGCATCCGAAAGAACTCGGTGGCATCGGATGCGTTGTGGTACATCCAGATGAACATGTGCCGGATGATCGGGTTCATTCGTGACCGCTTGGCCAAACGAACCGTATCGCGCGACATAAAGAACGTGGTGTCCATCATGTCAAAGCCCTGACCGTCCAGCACACAATGCGAAAGCGCGGCCGGTATGTCCGGATGCTCCATAAAGCCACACCGGAGCACGACGCGGTAAAACTGCGGACCCAAGACCTCAATCGCAAATCGCTTGTCAACGGCCACCCGTGGAACCTGTTCTGTTTCGATATGAAGAATGACATTGCGTTCGTGCAGCACTTTGTAGTGTTTCAGGCTGTGCAACATCGCGCGAGGAACGACATCGGAACGCCGAGAAAGGTAAACCGCCGTACCCGGAATTCGCGTCACGCCCGCTAAAGAGTCCAAAAATGCGCTCATGGGCATGGACTTGCCCTCAAGCTCGTGCAGTAACGCCGCCCGCCCGCTGCGCCAGGAGCTCATGAGCAAGAAGATCAATGCGGCCGCCACCAACGGAACCCAACCACCCTCCAGCACCTTGGTCAAATTTGCGCAAACGAAGGCACCGTCGACGACCATCAAGGCCCCTGCGATGGCCACCGAAACACCCAGACGCCATTTCCACTGCTCGCGCATCATGCGGTACAGCAGCATGGTCGTCAGGAGCATCGTCGTTGCAACGGCGATACCGAAAGCCGCCGCGAGGTTATCCGACGAACCAAAACCCAGCGTCAATCCGAGCGTAAAGACCATCAACAGCCAGTTGATGGGACCGACATAAATCTGTCCATAGCCCCCCGCCGAGGTTTGCGTAATTTCCAGGCGGGGGCAAAGCCCAAGCTGAATGGCTTGCCGCGTCATGGAAAAAACGCCACTAATGATCGACTGGCTCGCAATGATTGTCGCAACCGTGGCCAACCCGACCATTGGCAGTCGCAACCACTCGGGGCCCAGTTGAAAGAATGCATTGGCATCGTTCGGTACGGCCCCGTCAATTACCAGTGCCGTCTGCCCTGCATAATTCAAAAGCAGCGCCGGTAGCACCATCCCGTACCAGCCAAACCGGATTGGTCGCGGTCCAAAATGCCCCATGTCCGCGTATAACGCTTCGGCGCCGGTCGCACTGAGAAAGACTGCCCCGAGGACCGTAAATCCTTTAAAACCGTGCGTGCCAAGGTATTGAGCGCCGTACCTTGGGTCAAGGGCCAGGACTACCGAGGGGTGCTCGGCGATTGCCATTACGCCCAGAATTCCGATCACCACGAACCACAGCGCCATGACCGGTCCGAACAACCCACCGATCACCGCGGTTCCCTTGTGCTGCAATACGAACAATCCAAACAAAATGACGACCGACAACGGCAACACATACGGAGCAACCTGCGGTGCCGGCAACTTCAGTCCCTCGAGCGCGCTTAGCACGGAAATCGCGGGAGTGATCGCGCCATCGCCATAGAGCAGAGCCGCGCCCAGAATTCCGAGGGCAATGATTGCCGGGCGTTCCCTTCCTTTGCCTTGCCGGTCCTTCATGCCAAGTCGTGCCATCAAGGCCAAGATGCCACCTTCGCCTTGGTTGTCCGCACGCATCACCAGTGCAACGTACTTGATGGACGTCGTGATGATTAGCGTCCAGACAATAAGGGACAGAAGTCCCAGCGCAACCTCGGGGGCCGTGCTCCCCGCCCACTCGTATGCCGTCTTGAGCGTGTACAGTGGGCTGGTACCGATGTCGCCATAGACCACGCCCAACGCGCCAACGACAAGCGCCCCCAGCGTGCCGCTGACATGCGATGGGGACTGGACCTCCGGCACGGCCGTTGCCCCCGACCGCTCTGTGGCAGGCGCGGCCCCGGCGTCCTCCTTGAGCTCCATCGACATCGGATCGGTCTCCCTTGAACCGTTCTTGTCAAAACGCGGCGTTTCCAAGAAGCAGCCGTTTCCCTGGCCGGCCATCAATCCGCCGCCGCACGAGCCCTGCCCGGTCGGCGAGCGAACCTTTTGCAGTTTGACCGTATCCGCCCCGCCGGTACTGATCCAGATCATGCGAAGCGGAACCCTCCGCCGATCCAAGTGCCGTATACCCCAATGCCAAGGACACTTCGCGGGACACGATCCACCTCGGGGAGAAAAATACGTCTGTCCGCTGCCCCGTTCTGGCCATCATCCCTGGCAGGACAGCGCGCACCGGCACCGTAGGGTCTCAGGTCCTCTTATCGGCGCGCGCCGCCTGGTTTTGCGCCGCGCCGGCGCGAACGCGAATGAAAGAGAGGACTCTGGCGTCGTAGAGGTGCCGACCGATGCACTCGGCCAAGAGTGTCAACACGAACACGGACGTCAAAGCGCAACGTCGGGTTTCGGATCAGTACACTTCGGGCACAATCATGGACTTTGGCACCGGGTGACGAATGTAGTCTGGACTGCGTTCCCGCTGCGGCAGTTCAATGGCGGGATGGTCGATTTCTTGGTACGGGAACAGGCTTAGCAGGTGGTGGATGCAGTTGAGTCGTGCCGTTTTCTTCTCCACACCCTGGACTTGCCACCAAGGCGCTTCGGCGATGTGCGTGCGCTCAAACATCGCTTCCTTCGCCTTGGTGTAGGCCTCCCAACGGCGCCTCGATTCCAAGTCCATTGGGCTGAGCTTCCATTGCTTCATCGGATCGTGAATTCGGCTCAGAAAGCGAATGTGCTGTTCGTCGTCGGTAATCGAAAACCAGTACTTGACGAGCCGGATGCCCGAGCGCACCAACATGCGTTCGAACTCCGGCACCGAACGAAAGAATTCCTCTACGTCCTCTTCAGAACAAAAACCCATGACCCGTTCGACGCCCGCGCGGTTGTACCAACTGCGATCAAATAACACCATCTCCCCAGCCGCCGGCAAATGCGGTACGTACCGTTGGAAATACCATTGCGTGCGTTCGCGGTCGTTCGGTGCCGGCAAAGCGACAACGCGGCACACGCGCGGATTGAGGCGCTGATTGATGCGCTTAATGGCGCCCCCCTTGCCGGCGGCGTCTCGCCCCTCAAAAACAATGACGACCTTTTTTCCGCTGGCAACGACCCAATCCTGTAATTTCACAAGTTCGGCCTGCAGTCGGAACAACTCGCGGAAGTAGCGTGCGCGCCGAAGTCGCGCCTCGTCCGCAGCCCCTCCAGTTTCGTGGTCCCCAAGCACGTCCTCCAACGTGCGATCTTCGATCTCGAGTTCCAACTCCTCGTCGTAGTCGTCGATCAGTTCTTGTTTTATCCGCTGCAACATCTCCTTGGGCTCTGGCACCGGCCGCTCCGTCTCGTCAAAACACGTGCACAAAGAACCAATATAGCGAACCCGATAGGATTATGGCCGCCGGCAGGGTGAGAACCCACGCCAGGGCCAAATTGCGGACTGTCGCCCATTGCAACCCCGAACCGTTGGCCGCCATGGTTCCAGCCACGCCGGAGGAAAGCACATGGGTCGTGGACACCGGGAGCCCGAAGGTGTCCGCAGCCCCGATCGTGGCCATCGCAACGAGCTCGGCGGATGCACCCTGTCCGTACGTCAGGTGCGCCTTGCCGATTTTCTCCCCAACCGTTACCACGATGCGCTTCCATCCCACCATCGTTCCCAGACCGAGGGCGATTGCGACCGCCACTTTGACCCACAACGGAATGAACTTCGTCGCCGAATCAATGAGTTTCTTGAATGCAATCAGGTCGGCCTTGGTATCACTATCGACGTGAACCGCACCGCTTGCGGACAGAAAACGAACCGTTTCGGACGCCAAATACATGTCGTTGCGAACGTTCGCGACGGCCGCAGTTGGGACTCCTCGTAACGAACTGTGCTCTTTGACCTGCTCGCCGATGCTACCAATCAAAGCGGCCAGGGCCGGCACGACTTGCGGCGAGATCGTTCGTGTGCGGACATATTCCGATAATGTGCCGCGCGGGTCCGCCGGCGCAGGATCCGGCGCGATTCGCTGCAGGTCCGCCTGCGTGACCTGTGCTAGCGCCGCAAATTGCGTCACTTGGTCGACCGGCATCGCACGATTCAAGGCATACGCCATGGGCACCGTACCCACGAGTATCAGCATGATCAAACCCATGCCTTTTTGCCCATCGTTTGAGCCATGCGCAAACGAAACGCCCGTGCACGTGAGAACCAGAATTCCCCGAATCCACCAAGGCGGTGGCTTTTTGCCTTCCGGCGCAGAATACAGTTCCCGATTCTTGACCACTATCCGCAAAATCAGGAGGAGAATTGCTGCGAAGAGAAACCCAACGAGTGGCGATAGCAGAAGCGAATACCCAACCTTTGCCACCTGCGACCAATCCACACCGCTCGTCCCATCCCGACCGCGCAGCAAAGAATTGGTAATGCCAACCCCAATGATCGAACCAATTAACGTGTGCGACGAGGACGCGGGCAGGCCGAGCCACCAGGTTCCAAGGTTCCAGAGGATTGCCGCAATCAGCAGCGCAAAAACCATCGCAAAGCCGGCGCTCGATCCGACTTGCAAGATGAGTTCGACGGGCAACAACGAAATGATGCCGAAGGCCACGGCTCCGCTCGAAACCAGCACTCCCAAAAAATTGAACGTGCCAGACCACATCACGGCGAAGTGCGGCGGCAGTGAATGGGTGTAAATGACGGTTGCCACCGCGTTGGCGGTGTCGTGAAACCCATTGACGAATTCAAAACCAAGGGCGATCAGCAGTGCCACACCGAGCAACAGAAAGGGCAGCCACGTTCTTGCGTTCGGCACCGTCTCGCTGACATCGCTAACCAGGTTGTAGCCGGAAAACAGCGCACCGCTCGCCAGCAAGCCTCCGAGCATCAGCCAGAAAATTGTGCCGTTGCGTTGCTCGAGATTCGGCCGAGCGGCCACAGATACCGGAGTAATGGGAATCGAGGGTGACGCCGCGCTGTCCATTGTTGGTCTCTTTAGGGAAAACTTCATCATCAGCCGGATTGATGACGTTTCCGTGACAAGCGCGCCAGTTCCCCAGCCACGCGAAGACCGTCGGCGCCAGTTTGCCCCTACTTTTTTGCATGCTCCTCATAAAAGCGTCGACTCGCAAGAAGACGAACTCCTCGCAATCCGGCAGTCGACTCGGCTTGTCGACAGACCGTACTTTGCTTACGGACGCTCCAGCAGTCGATGCTTCAGATCCAGACCTACCCCTTTGTTGACGAATTGTGGCGCGGCCGCAGCGGCGGGGTCAATTTCGCCGGGTCGATATAACCCCGCTGAGACCATGGCATCAAAAAAGCGCTGAATTCGCGCCGGATCCATCGCGCCGATGCCAAGCCGCAGCGCGTCGCCCGAATCGACGATGCCGTAGCGCTTCATTAGTGCAACGGACGACTCGATCTCGCCGGCTGTGATTTCCGGATTCTCGCGCAGCATCATGGCGTCGGCGGCGCGGCGATCCCCGTAGAGGTAGGAATACCAACCAAGAATGGAAGCTTCGACGAATCGACGCACAAGATCGGGACGCTGGCGAATCATGTCGGACCGCGCCTCGATCAGGGTTGAATAGGTGTCAAAGCCGTGGTCGGCCAGCAGGTGCACCACGGGTTCGAAGCCACCTTGCTGGCGCACGTATATCGGTTCGGCAATCGAATAACCCTGCTGAATTGCACGAGCGTTGGCCAGAAACGGCCCCAGATTAAAGTTGTACGGTCGCAATTGTTCGTCCCGAAAGCCCTGGGTCGCCTTAAGCCATTGCCACCAGGTGAACTGGCCGTCCTTACCGACCAACACGACCGGCGCGTCTTTGAGCCGCTCAAAGCGCTCGTACCCCTGACCGGGATGCGCAATTAATGCCTGCGGATCCTTTTGAAAAATAGCCGCAACAACCTGTGTCGGCACACCGTTTTTCAGATTGTCGAAGGAATGGAGCAGGTTTCCGGTCAAAAGAAAGTCAATTCGTCCGGCCGGCAACAGCGGCCGGTTGTTTACTTGTGGTCCCCCCTGGCGAATGGAGACATCCAAGCCATAGCGGGCGTAGGTGCCGTCCACGAGCGCCTGGTAAAAACCGCCGTGGGCCGCCTGCGCGTTCCAGTTGGTCGCAAAAACGACGCGGTCCAACGCGCTGCTCGAAGCAACGGGGAGCAGACACGCCAACGCGATGGCGAAGACGCGTCGTGTCGATCGAGCACATCGCCTACCGAGCGCGTTGGAAATCAATTCGAGCTTTGCTCCGATGGATGCCATCTTCCCAAAAGAAGATGCGAAAAGACTCTGGCCGCTAGAAAAATCGCTACACCTGTCAGCACGACCAGGGTCAGGGCCGCGTACATTTTTGGTATCTCGGTTCGAAAACTTGCTTCCAAAATGCGCGAGGCCAATCCTGTCTCGCGACCCGCGGCGCCCGCGGCGAACTCGGCCACCACCGCTCCGATCAGCGCCAGGCCGCCCGAAATTTTCAGACCGGCAACCAAATATGGCAGAGCCGAGGGTCCAAGTAGCCAGCGCAGGCGTTGCCACCGGCTCGCACCGTACAGCGTGAACAAGTCCTGTAGATTCGTGTCCGCCGAGCGCAAGCCGACCAAGGTATTCGAAAGGATGGGGAAGAAGGCCACGATGAACGCACAAATCAACAGGGACGCCGTGGTGCTCTCTACGTAAATCAGAATCAATGGCGCGATCGCCACAATCGGAGTGACCTGCAGCGCAATCGCAAGGGGGAAAAGGGCCAATTCGAGCGTTCGCGACAGAGCGAACGCACAGGCAAGAAACACCCCTCCAACCAGCGCAAGCAATAAGGCGCCGAACGTGATCTTGATGGTGAAGAGCCAGGACGCGAGCAGCGAATCGAGGTTGTTCCATAGCGTCGTCAAGATGAGGGTCGGCGCTGGAAGAATGAAGGGGGGAATGCCACGAAGACGCACGACGAGTTCCCACGCAATCAGCAGGCCGATTGCCGCGACGCCCGGAACCCAGATGTGCGCCCGACGCGGCGCAATCACAAGGTCACCTCTCGCGTCTTTCCCTGCTCAAGCGCTTCGGAGACCATCCGGCATTGTCGCAAGAACGATTCGTCGAGGCGCAGTGCGGGCGTCCGCGGATCGGCAAGCGTAATTGGCAAATCGGCGATCAAACGGCCCGGTCGCCCTCCCATAACCAAAACTCGTTGGCTCAGATACACCGCTTCAAAGACGCTGTGGGTGACGAACACGGCGGTCGGCAACTGCACACTCCACTGTCCGAGAAGTTCGTCATTGAGGCGATGCCGCGTGATCTCGTCCAAGGCCGCAAATGGCTCATCGAGCAGCAAGACGGAGGGGCGGGTTACCAACGCCCGTGCGATCGATACGCGCATTTTCATACCGCCCGAAAGTTCGGTCGGATAGGCGTTCGACCGGTCGAAAAGACCAACCGCGGCCAACGCATCCTGCGCCGAAGTGCGCGCCAGCCGGCGAGAGACACCGCCGATGCGAAGCGGCAACGCAACGTTGTCGAGCACGTTGGCCCAAGGCATTAAGGTCGGTTCTTGAAATACGTACGACATCGCGACGCCCCGTTTCGCGGCCGACAGTTCGCCCACGCAAACCCTGCCGGCTGTTGGAAGCTCGAGTCCTGCAATCAGTCGAAGTACCGTGGTCTTGCCACAACCCGAGGGTCCGAGCAGCGCAACAAACTGACCCGCGGTAATTTGCGCCGAGAATCCCTCGATCGCTGCTACGGCGTTGGCAAAGCGCTTTTCGACGTTCGCGAGTTCGATTTGAATGGACATGCACGGAGCCGCTGGGGCCGTGGCCCGGGGGCTCTTGCCCTTTCGCAAAATGGACGGTGCGCTTGCGCAATCCGAAATTGCTTCTTGCGGGGCGGAAACGTATTTGGCCGGCCGCCGAAACGGGATGCCGAATTTCCCCCCGCCGCGGCCTTATCTTAAAACGCAATCAACGAAAGAACGGAAAATACCCACCCCCATCTTTGTCCGTTGTTCGTAGGCGACTCCGGACTGGACTTTTCGTCGCGAGCCGATTTCCGATGCAATTTCCGATTTGTACTTGCGCCTTTTTGCGGCGCAAAAGAACCGGGACCGGTTCCGACTTGGCCGTCTTCTCCTCGATAATTCCGCTCTGAGCTACTGCGTCGAGCCGGACTTTCCCTCAAATTGATACGCCACCGAGCGACTCGCTCCAGCCCCATGCCTCAGTCGCCAAAGTCACGCTCCGCGCTCGGATGGGACAGAAGCTGTGCGATCAGACTGATCGCGCCCGCCAGTGACACGTAGTAACCCACCGATGCCAGTCCGTAGTTCATGGCAAGCCGTGTCGCCAAATAGGGAGCGAGCGACGCCCCAAAAATTCCCGCCAAATTGAAGGTCATTGACGAACCGGTATAGCGGAGAGCCGCTGGAAACATCTCCGACAGGAATGTCCCCAGCGGCCCGTACGTCATGCCAATCAACGCCATACCAACCGCCAAGTACAAGGTCATGCCCAACGAGCTTCCCGACCCGAACATCGGCGACACCAGAAATCCAAAAGCAACAATGGCGATCTAAGCCAGAGCCAGCGTGCGGCGACGGCCCAGGCGGTCCGCGAGCCAGGCCGACAATGGAACGGTTAGGCCAAAAAACAAAACCGAAACGAGTTGCATCAAGAGAAAATCGCGACGGGTATAGCCAAGCGCTCCCGTGCCCCAGCCAAGGACAAAGACCGTCATCAGGTAAAACAATACAAACGTCGCAAGGGACGCCAGCGTACCCAGCATGAGCGCCCGCGCATGTTGGCGAAAGACGTTAAGCACCGGTACTCGAACGCGCCGATCGTGAACCAGCAAATTCTGGAAAATCGGCGTCTCCGCGATCTGAAAGCGCACGTACAAGCCGATAGCAACCAGCACGGCACTTGCCAAAAAAGGAATGCGCCAGCCAAAGCGAAAGAACTCGTCTTCCGAGAGCACTTCCCCCAACCACAGAAAGACGCCTCCCGAAAGGAAAAAACCAACCGGTGCTCCCAGTTGCGGAAACATCCCGTACCACGCGCGCTTGCCCGACGGTGCGATTTCGGTTGCAAGCAGAACGGCGCCTCCCCACTCACCGCCCAGCCCTAGTCCCTGCCCGAAGCGGCAAACCGCCAGCAGCAGCGGGGCAAGAGTGCCCAGGGTGTCGTATGTCGGCAAAAGTCCGATGAAAACCGTGGAAGTGCCCATCGTGAGCAGCGCACCAACGAGGGTGGCTTTGCGACCGATCCGGTCACCGAAATGCCCGAAAACAGCCGATCCCACGGGACGAGCGAAAAATGCCAGAGCAAACGTGATCAGCGATTGCAGCATTGCGGCCGCGGGATCCGAGGACGGAAAAAACGCCCTCGGAAACACCAATACCGCGGCCGTGGCGTAGATGTAAAAATCGAAAAACTCGACGGTCGTACCAACCAAGCTGGCAACCAACACCGTCACGGGCGCGGTTCTTGACGGCGCGCTGTATGAAGGTCGATCCATCCACAAATTCCTCTCACCGCCGAGCGTCGATGTGCCACAACGTGCGCACCGCCGCCAAGCCGGCAATCGACCTTGCGCGAGCCGCGCATCTTACGGCAGGCCCCGCAAACGGGCCTCTGCCCTCGTCGACTCCAAAACGCGCAAATACGAACCGCAAACCGCTGGAGGAAACCTTTGGGCACCCGAGTGCGACGCACCCCCAACCGTTTGCGCCCCACGCACCGGTTCCGCCGGAACGCGTTGCACAGTTCGGGAGGCAGCAAGGCCCGAGAGCGGCTTGCGGCGAAAGACCAATTCTTCGCGCCGCCGAGATCCCAATGTTCCGTCAAAGCCCAACTACAGTGCTTCCCCGTTACGCGGCCGGTCGAAGCCTGCAGCCCATATCGAAATTTCTACGCCGATGCAAATTTCGACGCCGCCCGGGTAAGCCGGAAATGCGATGGACCCTGTTGTCGGTAAAGCGACGAAAAGACCCGCACCAAGGTGCCGCCACGCAACGATATTTATCGGAAATCCGGCCGGCGCCGCGGCACGGAATGCTCCCAATCCGCGAGCAAGGCTCGAAGCGCCGCGATAAAGGCAAGAGGCTGATCCAAGATCAGATGGTGATGGGCCTGCGGAATTTCGACCAAGGGGGCATTGCGATTGAGCAGTTCGTACATGTACTCACCGGTTTCCGGCGGAACAATGACGCTGAACTCCCCCCGCATCAGCGCGACGCGGCACCGCACACGAACCAGATAGTCGCGCAGCGATGTCGTTCGAAAACGCAAAAAAATTCTTGGATCGAACTTCCAGGTCCAGCCCTGGGCGTTTTGTAGGAGCGAATGGCGTGCAATGTGATCGAGAATAAAACGATGCTCACAAGGCTGATCCGGAATGAGGCGAAAATGCGCGACCGCCAATTCCAGGTCGGCGTACGTTTTGGGACTGCGAAAGGCTCGCCCGCTTTTACCTTCATCGCTCTCCGGATCCGGCTTGCGAACGGGCGAATCCACAATGATCGCCCCCGCGAGCCGCTCATCACCGTGGACAGCCGCAGCAACAATGCTTACCAGTCCTCCCATGCTGTGCCCGACGAGCACAGGAGCTCTGCCCGGCGCCGCGTCGTTGCTCACGGTAATGACTTCGTCGGCCCACACCTCCATGGGATAGGCTTCTCGGCGCCCGCTGTCCCCGTGGCCACTGAGATCCGGTGCAATGACGAAATAATGGCGC
>Ga0187778_10001338_pt1 | contig 17271 bp, 12 predicted proteins | sample 1015_Q2_SP5_20_M_FD_132418 | JGI IMG/M metagenome (GOLD analysis project Ga0187778, IMG submission 132418) | Tropical peat soil microbial communities from peatlands in Department of Meta, Colombia - 1015_Q2_SP5_20_MG | ecosystem: Environmental > Terrestrial > Soil > Wetlands > Peat | place...
GAGCACGACTTTCTCGGCATTCTCGACACTCGCCAGCACGACCACTGCCGACTTGAGTCGCTCCTTGAGCTGATCCACCGCCGTGCGCAGGGCCCCGGCGTCAGCGCCGTCCACTTTCGTCGCGACCACCTTGACGCCCTGTATGTCGACCGCACCGGCGGCGAGGTCCACGCCGTGGCCGGATGCGAGGCGGTCCTTGAGCGAGCGCACCTCGCGCTCGAGTTGCCGCGAGCGCTCGAGCTGCTCGCGCACCTTGTCCCTGACGTCCTCGCGCGAGCCGCGCAAGAGTGCCGCAAGATCCTTGAGCAGCGCATCGTTCTGCTCGACGTAGTCGAGTGCCGCCGCGCCGGTGAGCGCCTCGATGCGCCGCACGCCGGAGGCCACGCCGCTCTCGCTGGTGATCTTGAACAGACCGATATCACCCGCGCGCTGTACGTGGGTGCCACCGCAGAGCTCCATCGAGAAATCCCCGATGCGCAGCACCCGCACATCCTTGTCGTACTTCTCGCCGAAGAGCGCCATGGCACCGGCCGCGACCGCGCCGTCGTAATCCATCACCCGCGTCTCGGCCGGCAGGTTGGCGCGGATCTGGGCGTTCACCAGCCGTTCGATGTCGGTGAGCTCCTGCGGTGTGAGCGGCTGGAAGTGCGCGAAATCGAAGCGCAGCCGGTCGGGCGCCACCAGCGAGCCTTTCTGCAGGACGTGCGTGCCGAGCACCTTGCGCAGCGCCGCATGCAGCAGATGCGTCGCGCTGTGGTTGAGGACGGTCGCCTGGCGGCGCGCGCCATCCACCTGGGCCTCGAGGGTATCGCCGACGCCGATGGTGCCCTGTACGACGCTGCCGATATGTGCGTGCGCCGCACCCCGCTTCTGCGTGTCGGTCACCACGAATCGCGCGCCCTGGCCGCGCAGCTCGCCGGCATCGCCTACCTGTCCGCCCGCCTCCGCATAGAAAGGCGTGCGATCGAGCAGCACTTCCCCCGACTCGCCCTGGGCGAGGGACTCGACCTGCACACCCGCCTTGAGCAGCGCCACCACGCGGCCCGACGCGCTCAGCACCTCGTAGCCGCGAAACAGAGTCTGCACATCGACCGGGGCGGTACCGTGAACGTCGCCGCCGAACTTGCTGGCCTCCTGCGAGCGGCGGCGCTGCTCCTCCATCGCGGCCTCGAAGCGTGCTTTATCGATGGTGAGTCCGCGCTCGCGTGCGACGTCGGCCGTCAAGTCCACCGGAAAGCCGTAGGTGTCGTAGAGCTTGAACACGGTGTCGCCGTCGATCGTCTTCGCGCCACGCAAGTTCCGTATGGCGCCCTCGAGCAGCACCATGCCGTTGGCGAGCGTTTCCGCAAAGCGCTGCTCCTCCTGCTTGAGCACACGCTCGGCGTGGGCGCGGCCACGTGTCAGTTCCGGATACGCCGCACCCATCTCCTTCTCGACTACCGGCACGAGCTTGTAGAAGAACGGATCGCGGATACCAAGCTTGTAACCGTGACGTATGGCGCGGCGGATGATGCGGCGCAACACGTAGCCGCGTCCCTCGTTGGACGGCAACACACCGTCGACGATCAGGAATGTGCAGGCACGGATGTGGTCCGCGATCACGCGCAGCGAGCTCGAGCTGAGCACCGAGGTGCCGGCCAGGCGGCCTGCCGCGCGGATCAGGTTCTTGAACAGGTCGATGTCGTAGTTCGAATGCACGCCCTGCATGACCGCGGCGATGCGCTCGAGCCCCATGCCCGTGTCCACCGACGGTTTAGGAAGCGGCGTCAGCTTGCCGTCCGCCGCGCGGTCGTACTGCATGAACACCAGGTTCCAGATCTCGACGAACCGATCACCGTCCTCATTCGGCGAGCCGGGCGGTCCGCCGGGAACCTCCGGCCCATGATCGTAGAAGATCTCGCTGCACGGTCCGCACGGACCGGTATCGCCCATCGCCCAGAAGTTGGAGGCCTCGCCCAGGCGCGCAAAGCGTTGCGGGCTAACTCCGATGTCCTTCAGCCAGATCTCCGCGGCCTCCTTGTCGTCCTTGTAGACGGTGCACCACAGGCGCGCCGGGTCGAGTCCCAGGGTGTAGATGAGATAATCCCAGGCGAGATGAATCGCCTCGCGCTTGAAGTAGTCGCCGAACGAGAAATTGCCGAGCATCTCGAAGAACGTGTGATGGCGTGCCGTGTAGCCGACGTTCTCGAGATCGTTGTGCTTGCCGCCGGCGCGCAGGCAGCGCTGGCAGGTGGCGGCGCGCAGATAGTCACGCTGCTCCTTGCCGAGAAACACGTCCTTGAATTGCACCATGCCGGCGTTGGTGAACAGCAACGTCGGGTCGTTCCCCGGCACCAGCGAGCTCGAGGGCACGATCATGTGGCTCTGGCTGCGGAAGAACTCCAGAAATCCGCTGCGCACATCCGCCGCGCTCATGTAGGACGGCTTGCTCAAGGGTCGGTAGATCCTGCTTCGTGGTCGGCGCCGGTGGCCGCACGGATATGATCCGACGAAAAGCCCCGGTACTGCAAAAACCGTGCTTGACGCGCCTTCTGCGCCCAACTCGCAGGCTCCGGTGCGCCGAATTTGGCGCGGCGCACGCGCCGCGCGAGCGAGTACCAGTCCGGACCGCCCGCCAGCGCCGCCTCGATGAGCGTCGCCGGGAGGCCGTGCCGCCGCAGTTCCGCGCCGATGCGGATTGGCCCCTGGCCGCGTTCGGAATGGTAGGTGACATAGTGCTGCGCATAGCGCGCGTCGTCGACGCTGCCTGCAGCGGCCAGCGCCTCGATGACAGCGGTTACTTCAGAGGCCGCAAAGCCTCGGGAGAGTAACCGCGCCTCGAGCTCAGAGCAGGCGTAATCCCGGCGTGCGAGAAGGGCTATAGCGGCCGTCCGCACGGCCGTGTGCCCCGAAACCGCCCCCGGCCCCTTCGATCCGGCTGATCTGTGCGCGGACATCGCTTACAGTATAGTCACTCATTTGGCGGCCGCATCGGCCGCCGCTCTACCAATCGGACTAGGGATAGCAACCATCATGCGATTCGCTGTTCGAGTGCTGGCCCTCATCATCGGTAGCGGCGCGGTGGCTCTGGTGCTCGCGGACCCCGCAGCGCCGACGCCCCAGCAAGGGCCTGCCGCGACGTCTGCAAGCACACCCGCTGCCACGGCCGCCGCGCCCGTCGCACCCTCGGCGCCGGCCAGCTCTGCGTCACCGGCGACGGCGACTGCAACCCAGGCGAAGCCAGCCGTTGACATGGACGAAAAGCGCCTCATTTCCGAAGGCTACAAGCCCGAGATCCGCAACGGCGAGAAGGTTTACTGCCGCCGTGACGACGAACTAGGTTCGCGGCTGGGCTCGCAGAAGCGCTGCGCTACCGCGCAGCAGTGGAAGATTTCTCAGCAGGTGTCGCGGGATCAAACGGATGCCATCCAACGGACCCAGGTCAATCCCACCGGGCACTGAGCCGAGCAGACTCGCGTATTGTGATCAGGCGCTATTGGCCGCCTGATCGCCGCGGCGCTCCTGGCGCGGCGGCAGGAGCCGTGCACGCACCTGCTCCTCGATCTCGCGCGCCACGTCCTTGTTGGTCTGCAGGTAGGTGCGGGCGTTGTCCTTGCCCTGGCCGATGCGGCTGCCCTTGTACGCGTACCAGGCCCCGGATTTCTCGATGATGCCGAGGGAGCTCGCGAGCTCGATGATCTCGCCCTCGCGCGAGATGCCCTGCCCGTACATGATCTCGAATTCCGCTTCGCGAAACGGTGGTGCGATCTTGTTCTTCACCACCTTGACGCGGGTCATGTTGCCAGTGACCTCCTCGCCATTCTTGATCGCGCCGATACGGCGGATGTCGAGCCGTACCGAGGCGTAGAACTTCAGCGCGTTACCGCCGGTGGTGGTCTCGGGGTTGCCAAACATCACGCCGATCTTCATGCGGATTTGGTTGATGAAGACCACCATGGTGTTCGAGCGCTTGATGTTGCCGGTGAGCTTGCGCAGCGCCTGCGACATGAGGCGCGCCTGCAGTCCCACCTGCATCTCGCCCATCTCGCCTTCGATCTCGGCCTTCGGTGTGAGCGCCGCCACGGAGTCGACTACGACGATGTCGACGGCGTTCGAGCGCACCAGCATGTCGGTGATTTCCAGCGCCTGCTCACCGGTATCCGGCTGCGACACGAGCAGATCGTTGATGTTGACGCCGAGCTTCTCGGCATAGTTCGGATCGAGTGCGTGCTCGGCGTCGACGAACGCCGCCGTGCCGCCGCTCTTTTGCACTTCGGCGATCACCTGCAGGGTGAGGGTCGTTTTGCCGGAGGCTTCCGGACCGAAGATCTCCACCACGCGCCCGCGCGGCAGCCCGCCGACGCCGAGAGCGATGTCGAGCCCCAGTGAGCCAGTGGACACCGTCTCCACGTCGTAGGTCGCTGTCGCATCGCCGAGGCGCATGACCGAACCCTTGCCAAACTGCTTTTCGATCTGACCGAGCGCGGCGGCGAGCGCCTTCTTGCGGTTCTCTTCCATCTGTGGATTTCCCGGGAGTGTGGGCGAGGCGAGAGGAAACATTGCGGCGCTAATTATCACATAAAGCCGCGGCGCCTGGTGCGAGCCGCCGGTGCAGTTTGACCACTATTCGTGCGCTTTCTCCGTCTTAACCAGCGCATAGGTCTCGATGACACTGTATACGGCTCCGCTCTCTTCCGTGCGGCTCTCGCACAGCGCAAAGGCCGCAAAGCGCCACACGACCGGGCGCAGCGCCAGCGTTCTTGCAAACCGCGCAACCTTCCGTGCCACGGTGACATGCGCGCGGAAGGGCTTGAGATCCGGGCGAAATCCCGCCGCGGCCGTCGCGTCCCGGAGCGCGGCGGCGAGGGCGTGGGCGCCGGCAGCGCCGTCGGTCGCAGGTACGCACAGGATCTGTTGGCGCGGCCAGTGCACCAGGCGTTCGAACGTCAGGCAGAGCGGCACGTGCTGCGCGCATGCCGTGGCCTGCTCGCGGGCAATGCGCTCAAGCTGCGGCAACTGCGAGGACGGGACGTTGCCGAGGAACGCGAGCGTCACGTGGAGGCTCGCCACGGGCACCGGACGGCCGCCACACCTCCTGACCGCCCTCGCCGTCAGCGCGCCGAGCGCCCGGCGCGACTCCTCATTCGGCCACAGCGCGAAGAACAGCCGCTGCGAGCGCTCGGCAGGCTGCAAGTGTCACACCGTATCCGGCCGCGGCGTCAACTCGAAGTGTACCGGCAGGTCGAGACGCAGGATGAGCCGCAGTGCATGCTCCACGGAGCGGGTGCGCACGAAGGCGCGGTCGCCGTTGAAGAGCTTCTCCTCGGCAATGATGTCGATGGCGCTTTCCTGGCGCGCGGCGGCGCAGAACCAGACCGTGCCGACCGGCTTGCCGGGTAGCCCGCCGTCGGGGCCAGCGATACCACTGACCGCGAGCGCCACGTTCGCCCCCGTTACCCGCAGTGCCCCTTCGGCCATCTCGCGCACCGTCTGCTCACTCACTGCACCGAAACTCTCGAGTGTGCTCGCAGCGACGCCGAGGTCACGCACCTTGGCGGCGTTGGAATAGGTGACGTAGCCGCACTCGAACCATTGCGAGCTGCCGGGGATATCGGTCAGCGCCTTGGCCACCCAACCGCCGGTGCAGGACTCTGCGGTCGCGAGGCGCCGCGCGGCGGCTCGCAGCTTCTGCGCGACGCGCGCCGCCAGCTCATAGAGCTCAGGGTCGCTCACCATGGCGCGAGGCTACCCTAGCGGCGACCGCGCCGGTAGCGCTTGCCGCTCTTGCCGCGCGGCCTCGTGCTCACCAGCGCTTCACGCCGCCTTGCTGCGCGAGCCGTTCCAGTTCCGGCGCGGCGCGCCCGCGGGCAGCGTAAAGCGAAACGTCGCACCGCCTCCCTCTCGGCTGGGCTCCGCCCACAGGCGTCCGCCATGCGCCTCGATGATGAAGCGAGAGATCGCCAACCCCATGCCCGTGCCAGCCGTTTTTGTCGTGAAGAGCGGATCAAAGACCTTGTCAATGAGCCATGCCGGCACTCCTGGTCCGGAGTCACTGACGGTCATTGTGACTCCCCCGGCCGCCTCGGCCCGCGCTTCGATGACGACGCGCCTCGCATGAGGCGGGCAGGACTGCACGGCGTCCAGGGCGTTGATGACTAGGTTCAGCATTACCTGCGACAGGTGCAGACGATCACCCTGCACGCCCGGCAGTGCGCTCTCCAGGCTGCATTCCAGCACCACCTGCCTGGAAAGTGCCTCGGAACGAACCAGCAAAAGCACGTCCTGCACCAGCTCATGCAGCATGAGCGGTTGTCTCACGAGGCTGCGCCGCTTTATCAGTCCACGCATCCCGCGAATCATTTCTGCGGCTCGCACAGCCTGCGCGCGGATGTCGGCCGTGACCGCGCGCAACCCGTTGCGGTCGAGCCTCCCGGTTTCCAGCTCCGCCTCCAGTGCCTCGGCGTTGGCCAGGATCGAGGTAAGCGGTTGAATCAACTCGTGTGCCAGTGCCGATGCCAGCTGTCCCAGCGCGGTCACGCGCTCGACCTGCGCCAGGTTGGCGCGGAGTTTGGCCAATTCCAGTTGCGCGCGTCCGCTCCTGATGACCTCCCGGTTCAGTTCGAGCGCCATCACCGCGAGCATGATCAGGAACGGCGGAGTGCCAAGCACCGGAAGATGCACGAGTCCCATCACGACGGACTCCGCCAGCACGATGGCGATCAACATCGGGAGGACCACAGCCACGCCCACCACCAGAGCCCGCCGTCTCGACTCAGGCTCACCTTTTCGCCACGCCTGTAGCGCCGCATCACTCAGATAGGCGAGCGCCGCGGCCAGGCTTGCCGCCGGCAGCCACTGCCACGAGCGCACTGCCGCATCCCCAACCACCGATACCTGCTCACCCAGAAATGAGACGTGCCGCAAGTCGATGATCTCGCGCCAGTTGAAGTTGGGAAAGGCCAGGAAATTGACCACCAGGACGACAAGACGCGCGGAGATGATCGCCCCGGCGAGCCACACTCTGCCCGTTCCAAGATAAAGAGCGGCAGATGGAACAGCCGCGCCCACTCACCGAACTCTGCGGGCGTCGTCGCGTGCATCATGCCAAGCTCGCAGCGTGCTGCGAGCCTGCGACCGCGACGGCAATGAGGCAGAACATCAAATTGCTGTGATCCCTGCGTTCAAGTACCCAGGCTGAGCCATACACCGCAGCGAGAGTCAGCGCGGCGGCTGCGCCAGTCGACCACAGGATCGTTATGAAGCTCACGGGAAATCAGACGCCGCACGGAGAGTCGAGCGCAGCCCGATCCGTGCAGTCCCCCCCTCGAGTCCCAGCATGCACAAAAACGCGTCACGTGACACGGCGTAGTTGCCTCGGCGGCCTGAGGTCACACGGTGACGGTGCGGCGCAAATGCACGACGGCGACCCGGCACGATACGAGCCCGTCGAGCCGCCGATGGTACCCCTGCGAGCCGCGGATCGCGATTTGCAACGTTGTGCGCCCCGCCCTGAAAGGCCTTTCGCGGCTCGTCAACACGTGCTACATCGGCGTCAGCGGCAGGGCGCGGCGGCTCGCAGCGCAAATCCCTGCGCATGCCCGCCGGAGGGCGGCCCGCGGACCCGGGTTGCAAACAGAGCGACGCAAACCCTTTGAACGACAAGCTCTTTGAACACACGCCCGTGATGCAGCAGTACCTGCGCATCAAGAGTCAGTACCCGGACATCCTGTTGTTCTATCGGATGGGCGATTTCTACGAGCTGTTTTACGAGGACGCCCGACGCGCAGCCTCGCTCCTCGACATCACCCTCACCACTCGCGGGCAGTCCGCCGGCCAGCCGATCCCCATGGCTGGCGTACCGTTTCACGCGGTCGACAGCTACCTGGCAAGGCTCGTGCGCAAAGGCGAGAGCGTCGCCATCTGCGAGCAGCTCGGCGATCCTGGGACCACCCGTGGACCCATCGAGCGGCAGGTGGTGCGAATCGTCACACCGGGCACCGTCACGGATGCGGCACTCCTCGAGGAGCGCGCCGACACGCTGCTCGCCGCGCTGGTAAGCGACGATGCGCGCTTCGGAATCGCCTGGCTCGACCTGGCGGCCGGGCGCTTCACGGTGCAACAGGGCGAGGGACGGGCAGCCCTCGCCGCAGAGCTCGAGCGGCTCAAGCCCGCGGAGCTACTGCTTGCGGAAGGCGCGGCCGGCACCCAACCCACGCCTGCCGGCACCGCCTTGCGCACCCGTCCGCCGTGGCATTTCGAGCTCGCTAGCGCCTCGCGCCTGCTCACCGATCAGCTCGGGACGCTCGACCTCAAGGGGTTCGGGGCGGATGAGTTGCCGCTTGCCATCCGCGCCGCCGGGGCGCTACTGCAGTACGTGCGCGACACACAGAAATCGGCCCTGCCGCACATCCGTGCACTGCGCGTCGAGGAGCGCAGCGACGCCCTGATGCTCGATGCGGCCAGCCGCCGCAACCTCGAGCTCGATGCGAGCCTGAGCAGCAACGAGGACGCGACGCTCCTCGCCGTCATCGACAGCTGCGTCACGTCGATGGGCTCGCGGCTGCTGCGGCGCTGGCTCAACCGTCCGCTGACGAGCCAGCCGCTGCTGCGCGAGCGCTACCACGCGCTCGGGGCGCTCATCGACGCTCGCCGCTTCGAGGCACTGCGCGAGCACCTCTCGGGCGTGGGCGACGTCGAGCGCATCCTGGCGCGGGTCGCGCTGCGCTCGGCGCGCCCGCGCGACCTCACGCAGCTGCGCGCCTCGCTCGCGGTGCTCCCAGCGCTGCGCACAGCGCTCGCCGCCCTCGACTCCCCGCTCCTCGGCCGGCTGCGCGCCGCCATCGGCGAGCACCAGGAAGTGGTCGCGCTGCTCGCGGCGGCCATTGCAGCCGAGCCTGCCGCGCTGGTGCGCGATGGCGATGTGATCGCCGCGGGCTATCACGCGCAGCTCGATGAGCTGCGGCGCATCGCCACGCGCACCGATGAGTTCCTCCTCGACCTCGAGCGACGCGAGCGTGAGCGCACCGGACTCACCGGCCTCAAGCTCGGCTACAACCGCGTGCAGGGCTTCTACATCGAGATCGCGCGGCGCGACGCCGAGCGCGTACCCAAGGACTACGTCCGCCGCCAGACAGTGAAGTCGGCCGAGCGCTTCATCACCGCGGAGCTGAAGAGCTTCGAGGACCGGGTGCTCGGTGCGCGCGAGCGGGCGCTCGCGCGCGAGAAGGAGCTCTTCGAGGCCCTGCTGACGCAGCTGATCGACGCCCTCGGGCCGCTGCAGGACAGCGCGGCGGCGGTTGCGGAAGTTGACGCGCTTGCCGCTTTGAGCGAGCGCGCCTGCGTACTCGAGTGGACGCTACCTGAGCTCGTGAGCGAGCCGCGCCTCACCATCGAGGGCGGGCGGCATCCGGTCGTCGAGCGCTTCAGCGATGCCCCCTTCGTGCCCAACGATCTGCACCTCGATGCCGAACGGCGCATGCTCGTCATCACCGGCCCCAACATGGGCGGCAAGTCGACCTACATGCGCCAGGCCGCGCTTATCGCGCTACTCGCGCACGTCGGCAGCTACGTACCGGCCGAGCGCGCGGTGCTTGGCCCGCTCGATCGTGTCTTTACCCGCATCGGGGCGGCGGATGATCTCGCCGGCGGCCGCTCGACCTTCATGGTGGAGATGACCGAGGCCGCGAATATCCTGCACAACGCAAGCGCGCGAAGCCTGATCCTGCTCGATGAGATCGGCCGCGGCACGAGCACCTTCGACGGCCTGTCGCTCGCCTGGGCCATGGCACGCGACATCGCCACGCGGGTGCGGGCGTTCACGCTGTTCGCGACGCATTATTTCGAGCTGACCACGCTCGCCGGCGAAGTCGAGGGATGCGCCAACGTGCACCTTGATGCGACCGAGCACGGCGACGGCATCGTGTTCCTGCATGCGGTCAAGGACGGCCCCGCCAACCGCAGCTATGGTCTGCAGGTGGCGCAGCTCGCCGGGGTACCACTTGGTGTAATCGGCGAGGCGCGCCGCTATCTCGAGCGCCTGGAGTCTGAGCGCGACCGTCACCGCGCGCTCGCGTCCAGAGCGGCCGATGGGGCTGCCGCGCAGACCGAGCTGCCCTTGTTTGCGGCTGCGGTGCACCCTGGCGCTGCCTCGGCCGAACCCGCAGCCGAGGACCCGCTGCGCGCCGCGCTCGCCGCCATCGACCCCGATCAGCTCTCGCCGAAAGCGGCGCTCGATGCGCTCTACGAGCTGCGCCGCCTGCTCGGCGACGGTTGACGACACACCCGCCACACCGCGGCGCAATCCGACTTAACGTAGCGAGAACCGTCCCTGCGTCAGAAACATTCCGACCTCGTGCGCGACGCGCCCCGAGACGAGCATGCCGAAGTGACTCACCGGCAGGACGATGTGGTCGGCGGCGCCGGGCATGCGCGTTTCGCTCACCGCGACCGTGCCGTCGTTCTCCTCGTCGAAGCCCGCGATCAGCTGTCCGAACCCGATCCGCTGCGTCCCCGCGATGATCCCGAGCGGCCGCACGTGCGTCCAGCGCCGCGTCTGTGGCCTGAGCAGCTCCTCGGCTACGGAGAGGCCCATAAGATGCGCGATCGGTGCAAAGCGGCTGGCGCGCTCGGCGGCGCGGCTCGCGACACACGGCGTCCCGAGGAACACCACGCGCCCGGCGGGCTGGTCGGGGAAGTGCTCGAGGAAGCGATAGATGACGAGGCCGCCGAGGCTGTGGCCGAGGAAATGCAGCTCGGGCGCCTCGAGCTTGCGCACGAACGCCGCCAGCCGCGTGGCGATGGCGCTCATGGTCAAAGAGGCGGAGTAGCGGAAGGAATGCAGCGTGAGGCCGAATTCCTGCGCCAGGCGGTGTCGCAGGATCAGCGACTCCTGCCCCGGCATCCACAGGCCATGCACGTAGACGACCGCGGTCACGGCGGCTTAGCCGGCAGGCCCCGCCCGCGCTGCCGTGGGCGTGCTCAAGAGGGCGGCGGCAGGCGAACGCGGACGTGCAGTTCGCGCAGCTGTGCCTCGCTCACCTCCGTCGGCGCATCGGTGAGCGGATCGGCAGCCGTCTGCGTCTTGGGGAAAGCGATGACCTCGCGGATGCTGTCGGCGCCGGCCATCAGCATGGCGAGGCGATCGAGCCCAAACGCGATACCGCCGTGCGGCGGAGCGCCGAACTTAAGTGCATCGAGGAGAAAGCCGAATTTCTTCTGCGCTTCCTCCGGACCGATGCCGAGCAGCTCGAACACGGTCGACTGCATCTGCTGGCGGTGTATGCGCACCGAGCCGCCGCCGATCTCCGAGCCGTTGAGCACCATGTCGTAGGCCTTGGCGAGTGCTGCCGCGGGCGCGGCGCGCAGCGCTGCGGGGTCATCGCTGTGCGGCGCGGTGAACGGATGATGCATGGCGACCCAGCGCTTCTCTGCCTCTTCCCATTCGAACATCGGAAAGTCGATCACCCACAGCGGCTGCCAGCCGCTCGCCACGAGCTTCAGGTCGTGGCCGATCTTCAGCCGCAACGCTCCGAGCGCGTCGTTCACGACTTTCGCGCTGTCCGCGCCGAAGAAGATGAGGTCGTTGTTGGCCGCCCCGGTGCGTCCGAGAATGCCCTCGAGCGCCGCATCGCTCAGGAACTTGATGATCGGCGATTGCAGCCCATCGCGGGCCTTGTCTCGCTGGTTCACCTTGATGTACGCAAGGCCCTTCGCCCCGTAGCGCGCGACGAACGCCGTGTACTCATCGATCTGCGAGCGGGGCATCGCGCCACCGCCCGCGACGCGCAGCGCCGCCACCCGCCCGTGCGGGTCCTTAGCAGGGCCTGCGAAAACCTTGAAGTCGCAGTCCCTCACCAGGTCCGCGACGTCGGTGAGCTCGAGTGGAATGCGCAGATCGGGCTTGTCCGAGCCGTAGCGGCGCAGCGCCTCAGCAAAGCTCATGCGCGGGAAGGGATCGGGAAGCGCCGCGCCGAGCACCTCGCGGAAGCAATACCGGATCAGCGCTTCCATGAGCGCCATGATGTCGTGCTGGACGAGAAAGGAGGTCTCGACGTCGAGCTGAGTGAATTCCGGCTGGCGGTCCGCGCGCAGATCCTCGTCGCGGAAGCAGCGCACGATCTGGTAGTAGCGATCGAAGCCCGCGATCATCAGCAGCTGCTTGAAGATCTGTGGCGATTGCGGCAGCGCGAAGAACTTGCCCGGGTGCGTGCGGCTCGGTACCAGGTAATCGCGCGCGCCCTCCGGGGTCGCTTTGGTGAGCATCGGCGTCTCGAGATCGACGAAGCCGTGGCGGTCGAGCCAGGTGCGCATCGCGCGTGTCAAGCGGTGCCGCAGCCGCAGCCGCTGGTTCATGACCTCGCGACGCAGGTCGAGATAACGATAGCGCAGGCGCACTTCCTCGCCGACCTGCTCATCGAGCTGAAACGGCAGCGGCTCGCAGCGGTTGAGGAGCTCGAGCTGCTGCGCGACGAGCTCCACCCGTCCGGACGCGAGATTGGGATTCACCGTGCCGGGCGGGCGCTCGCGCACGCGCCCCGTCACGCGCACCACGAACTCGTTGCGCAGCCGCTCGGCTTCCGCGAATACGGCCGGCGCTCCCGGGTCGAACACGATCTGCAGCAGCCCCTCGCGATCGCGCAGATCGACGAAGATCACCCCGCCATGGTCACGCCGGCGATGCACCCAGCCGGCGACCGTCACCTGCTGGCCGAGGAGCTGCTCGTTGACCTGTCCGCAGTAATGTGAGCGCATGAACGGGCGATGTTACGGAGGGCCACAGGACCTAGGCAACCCGATCAGTCGCGCGGCATCTCGAGCACCGCGGCGCCCTTCAGGGCCCCGGTGCGAAGCCGCTCGAGAGCGACATTCGCATCGGCGAGGGCAAAGCGCTCCACCGAGGCCGTGAGCTGCAGGCGCGCGGCGAGTGCCATGAATTCCTCCCCGTCCCGGCGCGTGAGGTTCGCGACCGATGAGACCGAGCGCTCGCCCCAGAGCAGGCGGTAGGGAAATGCGGGCACATCGCTCATGTGAATGCCGGCACACACCACACGCCCCCCCGGGCGCACCGCGGCAAGCGCCGCGGGAACGAGCGCGCCGACGGGGGCAAAGATGATGGCGGCATCGAGCGGCTCCGGCGGCCGCTCGTCCGAGGCGCCGGCCCACACCGCGCCGAGTTCGCGCGCGAATTGCTGTCCCTCGCTATCCCGCGCGCGGGTGAAGGCAAACACCCGGCGGCCCTCGTGACGCGCGACCTGCGCGATGAGGTGCGCAGCGGCACCGAAGCCGTAGAGACCCAGGTTTGCCGCCTCGCCCGCCTTGCGGTAGGCGCGATAGCCGATGAGTCCGGCGCACAGGAGCGGGGCGAGGCTGGCGGCCGCCACGTTGACCGGCAGCGGCAGGCAGTAGCGTGCGTCGGCAAGCGCGGCCTGCGCATAGCCGCCGTCGCGGGTGTAGCCGGTGAAACGCGCATTCACACAGAGATTTTCGAGGCCCGCACGGCAGTAGGCGCACACCCCACAGGTGTAGGCGAGCCACGGCACGCCGACCCGATCGCCGCTGTGAAAGCGCGTCACTTCGCGCCCGCAGGCGGCGACCACGCCGACGATCTCGTGCCCGGGCGTGAGGGGACAGTGAATGTCGGGCAGCTCGTTGTCGACGACGTGCAGGTCGGTACGGCACACGCCGCAGGCCTCCACCCGGATCAGGAGTTCCGGCGGCGCCGGCGGTGGCAGCGCCACCTCGGTCAGGGTGAGCACTGAGCTCGGCGCGAGCAGACGCATCGCCTGCACGGGATCCTCAGGCGGCCGGCTTGGCGAGCGGAGGCGCCTTGGCCGTGGCGGGCGGCACCACTACGCCGCAGGTGATGATCATCTTCATGGCCGCATCGACCGACATGTCGAGCGCGATCGCCTGGCGGCGAGGCACGATGACGAGAAAACCGGCCGTCGCATTGAGCGCGGAGGAAATGTACACGGCCACGTGCGGCTCACCGAGCTTCTCGCTCACCTCGGGCACATTGTCGGCGGTGAGAAAGCCGATGCTCCACACTCCGGGCCGCGGGTACTCCACCATCACCACCTTGCGGAAGGCGTTCGATTGCGAGAAGACGCTCTCTGCGAAGCTCTTGACACCCCCGTATACCGAGCGCACCACCGGGATGCGATTGAGCAGCTCCTCGCCCCAGACGATGAGCTGCCGCCCGATCAGGTTCGTCACCAGAAGTCCGGTGAGCAGCAGCACGATGAGCGCAACGATCGCGCCGAGGCCGGGCAACGCGAAGCCGACGAGCGCCTCGGGCCGGTAGGCCGGCGGCAGCAGCAGCAGCGTGCGGTCCATGATGTGCAGCAGCGTCACCACCACCCACACGGTGGCGACGATCGGCAGCCACACGAGAATTCCTGCGACCAGGTAGCGTCGCAGGTTCCACCGGCGCTTGCTGCCGACGCCGCTCACGAACCTCAGCGCCGGCGTTTGCCCGCGCTCTTGTGCGCCTTTGGGCGCACCGGGGAGCGCGCCGCGGCGCGTCGCCCCCTGACCGGCACGCTCACGCTCTTGCGCACGGGGGCGCCGTCGCCGGTCGCTGCCTTCGGCTTCGCGGGCTTCGCCTCCTTGGCCTCCCTCGGCTCCTTGGCCTCTTTGGCCTCGGGCTTTGCCTCCTTGGCTTCGGCCTTGGTGTCCGCCTTGGCTTCCTCCTTGTCGGCGCCGAGCAGGTTGCGCTTGTTTTCGCTATCGGACTTGAAGTCGGTCTCGTACCAGCCGCCGCCCTTCAGGCGGAAGACCGGCGCGGACACGAGCTTCTTGAGCGCGCGCTTGCCACATGAGGGACATTTGGCGAGCGGCGCATCGGTGACTTTCTGCATGACCTCCGCGTAGAACTTGCAGGCCTGGCACTCGTATTCGTAGAACGGCATGAGGTGTCTTAGGTCGGATGTTGTGAAGGCATTATAACCAAACGCACTCAGCGCACCGCGGCGAGCGCGCGCGGTGCGCGGCGGCCGCCGCTGCCGGGTGCGTCGGCTCTCATCGGGCTTTGGCGAAGGTGAGCTCCCCGTCGCGGGCGCCGATGCGGATGCGGTCGCCGGGCACGAACTCGCCCTGCAGGATCTTACTGGCCAGCGGGTTCTCGATCTGCTGCTGGATCGCTCGCTTGAGAGGTCGCGCGCCGTACACCGGATCGAAGCCCGCCTCACCGAGGAGGTCACGGGCCGCATCGTCGAGGGTGAGGTCCATGTTGCGCTCCTGCAGCCGCTTGCGCAGGTAAACGAGCTGGATGTCGACGATGGCGCGGATCTGCTTGGTGCCGAGCGGATGGAAGACCACGATGTCGTCGATGCGGTTGATGAACTCCGGGCGGAAGCTCTGCTGCACGATCTCCATCACCGCGCTCTTCATCTTGGCGTAGTTCTTCTCGCCCGAGTATTCCTGGATCACCTGCGAGCCGAGGTTGGACGTCATGATGATGACGGTGTTGCGAAAGTCCACGGTGCGCCCCTGGCCATCGGTCAGGCGGCCGTCGTCGAGCACCTGCAGCAGCACGTTGAACACGTCCGGGTGCGCCTTCTCCACCTCATCGAGCAGGATCACGGAATAGGGCCGCCGCCGCACCGCCTCGGTGAGATAGCCGCCCTCCTCGTAGCCGACGTAGCCGGGGGGCGCACCGATCATGCGCGCCACGGAGTGCTTCTCCATGAATTCGGACATGTCGATGCGGACCAGGGCGTCCTCGGTGTCAAAGAGGAACTCGGCGAGCGCCTTGCAGAGCTCGGTCTTGCCGACGCCGGTCGGACCCAGGAACAGGAACGAGCCATTCGGCCGGCGCGCGTCGGAAAGGCCGGCGCGCGAGCGCCGGATGGCGTTGGACACGATGCGCAGCGCCTCGTCCTGGCCCACCACACGCTTGGCGAGCGCCTCCTCCATGTGCAGAAGCTTTTCCTTCTCGCCCTGCAGCATCTTCGACACCGGAATGCCGGTCCACTTGGAGACGACCTCGGCGATTTCCTCCTCGGTCACCTTATTGCGTACCAGGGTAGGGGTCTTCTCTTCGGCGGCCGTCGCGGCTGTCAGACGTTTCTCGAGCTCGGGGATCTTGCCGTACTGCAGCTCCGCCATGCGGCCGAGATTACCGGCGCGGCGCGCGGCATCGAGCTCGAGGCGCGCGCGATCGAGCTCCTCGCGGATGTGTGCGGCGCCCTGCACGGCGGCCTTTTCGGACTTCCACACCTCTTCGAGGTCGGCGTACTCCTTCTCGAGCGTGCGCAAGCTCTCCTCGAGCGTGGCCAGACGCTTGCGCGAGGCTTCGTCCTTCTCCTTCTTCAGCGCCTCCTGCTCGATCTTGAGCTGAATGATGCGCCGCTCGAGCTTGTCGAGCGGCTCGGGCTTGGAGTCGATCTCCATGCGAATGCGTGCCGCCGCCTCGTCGATCAGGTCGATGGCCTTGTCGGGCAACTGGCGGTCGGTGATGTAGCGGTGCGAGAGCGTCGCTGCAGCGACAATCGCGGGGTCGGTAATGTCGACCTTGTGGTGGACCTCGTAGCGCTCCTGGAGTCCGCGGAGGATGGCGATCGTGTCTTCGACCGAAGGTTCGTCCACCAGCACTTTCTGAAAACGCCGCTCGAGAGCTGCGTCCTTCTCGATGTACTTGCGGTACTCATCGAGCGTCGTCGCGCCGACGCAGTGCAGCTCGCCGCGGGCGAGCGCGGGCTTGAGCATGTTGCCCGCGTCCATGGCGCCCTCCGCCTTGCCGGCACCCACCATGGTGTGCAGCTCGTCGATGAAGAGAATGATCTGACCTTCCTGCTTGGCGAGGTCGTTCAGCACGCCCTTCAGGCGCTCCTCGAACTCGCCGCGGAACTTGGCGCCGGCGATCAGGGCACCCATGTCGAGCGCCAGGATGCGCTTGTTCTTCAGGCCCTCGGGCACCTCGCCGTTGACGATGCGCTGCCCGAGGCCCTCGACGATCGCGGTCTTGCCGACCCCGGGCTCGCCGATCAGCACCGGGTTGTTCTTGGTGCGGCGCTGAAGCACCTGGATGGTGCGGCGGATCTCGTCATCGCGGCCGATCACGGGATCGAGCTTGCCGGAAGCCGCACGGGCCGTGAGATCGATGGTGTACTTCTCGAGTGCCTGGCGGCTCTCTTCGGCATTCGCATCCGACACCTTCTCCCCGCCGCGCACCTCTTCGATAGCCTTCTCGATGGCGCCGCGTACCATGCCGGCTTCCTTGAAGAGCCGCGCCAGCGCGCGGTCCTCGAATGCGGCAAGGATAAAGAGCTCGCTCGAGATGAACTGGTCGCC
>Ga0187778_10001339_pt1 | contig 17270 bp, 14 predicted proteins | sample 1015_Q2_SP5_20_M_FD_132418 | JGI IMG/M metagenome (GOLD analysis project Ga0187778, IMG submission 132418) | Tropical peat soil microbial communities from peatlands in Department of Meta, Colombia - 1015_Q2_SP5_20_MG | ecosystem: Environmental > Terrestrial > Soil > Wetlands > Peat | place...
GCGTCGAAGACGCTCGGCAGCTCCTCCGCCGTCGAGAACGGCAGGCCGCCCTCGCCGACGAGCTCGGGATGACCGCCGCTCGCGGCGAACGCCGCCGGCAGGCCGCACGCGAGCGCCTCGAGCAGTGCGTTGGAGCACGGGTCGTCGAGGCTCGCCGCGAGGTACAGATCGTGGCCGCGCAGGAGCTCGGCGAGCTCCGCCGAGGGGACCGGTGGGAGCATCCGGCTCCGCTCGAGCCGCACGGCGCTGCGTCCGACGAAGGTGAGCTCGAAGCGCTCGGAGTCGATGTGGCGATCGAGCCACTCGAAGGTGGCGGCTCCCTTCCGAGGGTTGTCCGACCAGCTCGACGCGATCACCCGCACACGCCTCCCGTCGAGCGGCTCCCGCGCCGCCGGTGGGAAGAAGATGCGCGGATCGGGCGCGTTCGGGATCACCACCGGGTCGCGGAGCTCGAGCCCGAGCTCCGCGTGCTTCTCCAGGCTGTAGCGCGACTGCACGACGGTCGCCGCGGCGAGCGACTGGTTCAGCGCGAGGATTCGCCGGTCGGTGCCGTCGTCGTAGCCGCGATACGCGCCGATCGGCCCGTCCACCCTGTGGACGAGCCGGCAGTCGCGGCGGGCGAATCGGCGCAGCCGCGCGAAGTCGAAGTTGAACGAGTTGAAGAGGCAGGCCGGCGTCCGGCCCGAGATCCGGTCGAGCTCGACGTCGAGCCCCCGGCGCTCCCACTCTCCGACGAGCGCGCGCAGGAACTGGCTCCCTCCACCGGTGGGCGGGGGACGGAACTCGTGGAACACGGCAACGTCCGCCCTCCCGCTTCGCGAGCGCACTCGCTCGACCTCCGTCTCGAGCCGCACGGTCGCCGACCGAGCCTGACGGCGTGCGAAGCGAGCTGCCGAGCGGACGTCCACGAGAGTCAGTGTCGCTCAACAGCGGCGGCGATCACGTCGGTCATCGCCGTCGTGTACCGCTCCCACGAGAGCTCGAGCTCCGCCGTCAGCCTCGCCTGGACGCCGAGCCGCTCCGCAGCGGTCGCGTCAGCGAGCAGACCCAGCAATGCCTCCTCGAACTTCCGCCCGTCGCCGGGCTCGACCAGCCTGCAGTTGCCACCGTCGACCAGCCCGTACCCCGTCGCGATCGCCGGCGTTCGCGAGACGACCACGGGCTTGCCCATCGCGAGCGCCTGCAGCAGGACCGTCGTCGCGCCCGAGTAGCTGTTCGCCCGCACGGGGAGCGCGACGACGCGCGCGCGGGCCAGCCGGTCGCGGACCTCGCGAAGCGGGATGTCGACCTCCAGCTCTGCGTTGGCCGGGAGCGAGCCGAGCCCGCGCGCGGCGTCGCGTCCCGCGACGATCCGGAAGCGCCGTCCGGGGTGCCGCTCGGCGATCGCGAGAAGAAGGGCGAAATCGCGGTGCGGGTCCGCCCCGATCGCGACGACGTCGATATCCGGCTCGACGCTCGTGACCGGGACGAAGTAGGCGACGTCGACGCCGAATGGGACGAACACGATCGGCGGCACCCCGCCCTCGCCCACGAGCTCGCGGAGCAACCCGGCCTCGTACTCGCTGTAGGCGACGAACGCCGTGACCCGTCGCAGCGCATCGAGGTACGTGCGGGCGGCCCGCCCTTCGCGGAGCTTCGCGATGCGCTCGGGCAGACCGATCGACACGTACACGAGCGGCGGTCGGGCGAGCCCCGCCCGGTGCAGGAGCGCGAGCGGAATCCCGACCGTGTCCACGGTCGAGCAGACGACGTCCGCCCGGTTCAGCGTGCGGAGGCTCGGCAGCACGCTGTGGAGGTCGCCGCCGTAGCCGCCCGCGCGCTGCACCGCCCAGTTCGCCCCGCGGTCGACGAGCCGGGCCCATCCGGGCGACGGCAGCGGACGCTCAAGGTTGTGCCGGACCCGGATGCCCTTCGCGGCGCTCTCGTCGAGCCCGAAGAGGAGGTACCGCTCGGGAGCGCCGGCCCCGGCTGCGAGCGCGCCGCGCCGCTGAGGCGAATCGCGATAGCAGTAGAAGGCGTCGAACGGACGCGCGTCCACGGCGGCAGGGGCGTCGGTGGCGGTGCGCACCATCCGAGCCATCGCGCTAGCCTAGTCGCGCAGCGAGACGACGAATGCACCGCCAGCGCACTCACATCGCCTCCCGCATCACCCACGTCGCGACCGCGCTCGAGCGGCGCGGCATCGCCGCGACCTACGACCTCCACGACCGCGCGCTCTCGAACCGCCAGAGCCGGAGGCGCTTCGCCTCGCACCACCCCGCTCTCGACGACGTCCAGCGCGGCATCGTCGAGGCGCTCGATCGCGACGGATTCGTCGCACTCCCGTTCTCCGACCTCGTCGGCGAGGAGCTCACCGGCGCCGTCCTCGAGCAGGGCTCGGCGTTCGTCGCCGAGACGGAGAGCGCGCTCGCAGCGGAGGCGAGCGGCGGCTCGCCGGCGGCACTGCGGCGCCGGGCGGGCAAGGAGTTCGTCGTCCGCGCCTACAGCTTCGAAGGAGTCACCCTCGACCTCGCAGAAAGCGCGTGGCTGCGCGTCTGCCTCTCGCACCGGCTGCTCGACGTCGCCAACGCGTACCTGCGGATGTGGGCGAAGCTCTCGTACGTCGACCTCTGGTACACGGCGCCGCAGCCGGCGGGATCCGAGCGGGCCGCCTCGCAGCTCTGGCACCGCGACTTCGACGACAAGCACCTGCTGAAGGCGTTCCTCTACCTCGTCGACGTCGACGAGACCGCGGGCCCGTTCGAGTACGTCGGCGGCAGCCAGCCGGGCGGCCGCTACGCGAGCTCGTGGCCGTGGGCGCCGATGACGACCGGGCGCATCTCCGAGGACGAGGTCTCGGGCACGGTCGCCGGGGACGCGATCGAGACGTTCACGGCCCCGCGCGGCACGCTGATCCTCTGCAACACGAGCGGGCTGCACCGGGGCGGCTTCGCGACCGCGAAGCCCAGGGCGCTCGCCACGGCGACGTACTGCTCGGCGGCGTCGCTGAAGTCGCTCTCGGTCCGCAACTTCACGCTGGCCGGAAACGGCGTCGCCGATCCCGTCGTGCAGTACGCCGTAGGCTAGTCGGACGCCGTCGTCCACTCGAGGAGCGGCCGCACCGGGCCGCGCAGCGGCCCCGTGAAGCTCCCCCGCGACGAGTCGCCCTCCGCCGGGTCGTACACGGTGAACGAGACCGCCTCCACCACTCCGGCGTGGTGGATCAGCTTCGCGCCGGCGGTGCACACGGCGATGTTGACCGTGTAGAGCCCCTCGTTCAGCAGGTTGCCGGGGAGCCAGGCGGTGACCACGTAGCTGCCGGGCGCGCTCGGTACCCGCCACTCCGGGCGGCTGTCGAGAGCGTTGAACGCGATGTCCCCCCGCTGGTCGAGAAGCTTGATCTGGGCGAAGACCGGCTCTCCCAGCCGCAGGACGTCGAAGCCGATCTCGATCCCGACGGGTTGCCGGACGTCGCTCGCGTCGACGATCCCGCCGTCGGAGTCGACCACACGGGCGCCGCGAAGTCGAACGAGGTCGTTCCCCGGTGAGTCCGTCCCCTCCCAGCGGCGCCACGACGCCGTCCCGGTTTCCGTGTGGAGGTAGTGGGCGACGACCTCCTCGGCGGGGCCGTCCATCGCGATCGTGCCGCCGGAGAGCAGGATCACGCGCTCGCACAGCCGAGAGACGGCCGGCATGTTGTGCGAGACGAAGACGACGGTGCGCCCCGACGTCCCGTACTCCTCCATCCGCCCGAGGCAGCGCCGCTGGAATTCGGCGTCGCCGACGGCGAGCACCTCGTCGACGAGGAGGATCTCCGGTTCGAGGTGCGCGGCGACGGAGAACGCGAGGCGCACGTACATCCCGCTCGAATAACGCTTCACCGGGGTATCGAGGAACTTCTCGATGCCCGAGAACTCGATGATCTCAGGGAGCTTGCCCGCGATCTCGCGGCGCTTCATGCCGAGGATCGAGCCGTTGAGGTAGATGTTCTCGCGCCCGGTCAGCTCGGGATGGAAGCCCGTGCCGACCTCGAGCAGGCTCCCCACTCGACCCCGGATCTCCGCGCGGCCGGCGGTCGGAGACGTGATGCGCGTCAGGATCTTGAGCAGCGTCGACTTGCCGGCCCCGTTGCGGCCGATCACGCCGAGCACCTCTCCCTCCTGGACGTCGAACGAGACGTCCTGCAGCGCCCAGATGTCCCTGGTCTCGGCGACGTGCTCACGCCGCGCCAGGAGTTTCGCGGCGTGCACGAGTGAGTCGCGCAGCGTGCCGTAGGCCTGCCGGTACTGCCCGATCCGGTACTGCTTCGCGAGGCCCTCGGCGGTGATCGCGGTCGACATCAGATCGTGTCCGCGAAGCGCGGCTCGGAGCGTCGGAAGAACGCGAGGCCGATCACGAAGAGCGCGATCCCCACCACGACGCCGATTCCGGTCCTGGCGACGTTCGGCGCGCCGGCGCCGAGCATCGTCCAGCGCCACCCCGCGATCACGGCGGTCATCGGGTTGACGGAGAGGATCCACTGCCACTTCGTCGGGATGTGGTTGACGTCGTAGACGACCCCGGACAGGAACGGCAGGACCTGGAGGAAGACCGGGATCGCGTAGGGGACGTCGCGGTAGCGGACGTTCACGGCCGACAGGAAGAGCCCGAGGCCGAGCACGGTGACGAACGCGAGCGCGAGGAACGCCGGGGCGAGGAGGGCCACGAGGCCACCGGGAGGCCAGGTCCCGTACCATCCCATCAGCGCAAGCATCACGGTGAAGCCGAAGACGAAGTCGACGGCGGGGACGATGACCGCGCCGAGCGGGATCAGGACGCGGGGGAAGTAGACCCGGGTGACGAGATTGACGGCTCCCACGATGCTCGTGCTCGACAGGGTCAGCGCGGACGAGAAGAACTGCATGGGCAGCAGGCCTGCGAACACGAGAACCGTGTAGGGCAGGCTGCCGCGGGGCAGCTTCGCGAACTTCCCGAGGAAGAAGATGTACACGGCCGCCGTGAAGATCGGCACGAACAGCGCCCAGGCGACACCGATCGAGGTCTGCTTGTAGCGCACCTTGATGTCCCGCCAGACGAAGGTGCGCAGCAGCTCCCTGTAGTGCCAGAGCTCGCCGACGTCGAGCCGCGGCCAGCGGCTGGCGGGCCGGATCACGGTCACCCGCTCGGATGTCTCGCCGACCTCGTGCGGAGGCGCAGCGGGTTCGTCCGCGATGCTCACGGTCGCCCGCTCGGGGGACCGTTTCGTGTCGACGACCACGGCCGACCATCGTAGCCGTCCGCCTCGACGGGTCGAGCGGCGGTCGAACCGATATGGTCAGCCGACCGGCCCGAAATGATTCGGCGTGCGCTCGAGATCCGCGATCCGCAGGCGCGTCACGCAGTCGAGTCGCTGCGGCGCGGACTCGTCGCGATCGACTGCGGCGCCAACGTCGGGAACGTGACGGCGGCGTTCGCGGCGCGCAACGCGGAGGTGTACGCGTTCGAGCCCAATCCGGCCGCATACCGCGTGCTCGAGGCACGCTTCGCCCGCGCTTCTCGCGTTCATTGCTCTCCGGCGGCCGTCACGACACGCGACGGCACGGCCAAGCTCTACCTGCACCGCAATTCGGCGAGCGACCCGGTCAAGTGGTCGACGGGCTCGTCGCTCTATCCGGAGAAGGGAAACGTCGACCCCGACGCCGCCGTCGAGGTCCAGACGATCGATCTCAGCCGCTTCATCGCGTCGCTCGGCCGTCCCGTGCACCTGTTGAAGCTCGACGTCGAAGGCGCGGAGATCGAGGTGCTCGAGCGGCTCCTCGACACCGGGCAGCTCCGTCACATCCGCCACGTGCTCGTCGAGCTGCACGATCGCAAGATCCAGAGCCTCGAGGGTCCGGGTGCCGCGCTGCGAGCCCGGCTCTCCGGCGAAGGGCTCGACCACGTGCTGCTCGACTGGCTCTGAGAGCCTCCACAGCCGCCCTCGACGCGCGCCGCGGCTCCGCCCCGCCCGTCTCGCCCCCCGGTGCCCGGTCGGTCAGCGCCTGACCAACCGCTCGAGCCGTCGTTGCACGCGCGTCCAGAAGCGTTGCTCGAGCAGCGCGAGGTGCTGCTCGAGGGCGGCGATGTGAGACCAGAGCAGGTCGAGGTCGACCTCCCCGACGGCAGCACATTCGACTGCATACGTGGCGTCCTCGACGATCCCGGGCGGCGGCGTCGCCGTTGGCCGTGAAGACGGCGCCCGGGCGAGGGACGTGCCCCCCGAAGCGGTGTCCGAGGCGCGCAGAGCCTCGAGCACCTGTCGAGCGCGCTCGTCGACGACGAGCGAGCCGTCGGCGAGGCCGCGCACCTCCGCATCGGCGTCCACTTCGACGTCCGCCCACGACGCCGCGAGCCGTTGCCCGGCGTGGAGGGCCGCGGCCGCGTCCTCGAGGGCGGAGCGAGGAGGGTGCACGCCCTCTTCGAGGCGGCGCACCACCTGCTCGACGCTCCGGAGCGGAAAACGGAGCACCTCGATCGGGTACCACGCCCGCAGGGGAACCGGCGTGGCACGGTCTCGAACGAGCGTTCCGCGCCTCACCCAGCGGAGCGCCCGCTCGAGCGGCTCGGCGATCGCCTCCGGTGAGAGCAGGGACGGCCGCACGGTCATCCGCTCCCAGAACGGCTGACCGTCCGCCGCGGGACGTGGCGGGAACACGCGCACGAGCGCCTGCACCACCGAATAGCGAGGTGGGATGAACGACAGGATCGCGGGCAGGCTTTCGCCGCGCGGCAGCCACAGCTCGTCGGCCTCCGCACCGAGCACCCAGTCGGCACCGTGCTCCGCTACGGCGAGCCGATCGAGCTCGCGGCGGATGTCGCCGTCGGCCCGGCTCCCGCCGTCGACCGCCACGAGCCGGAGCACGCCGTCGCGCTCGTACCGCTCGATCACCTCGGCGACGCCGTCGTCGTTGCGACGAGCAACGGCGGCGATCACGAGGTCGACGCCCATCGCGAGCTGGAAAGCGAGATGCGCCTCGAGCATCTCCTTGTCGTCGCGAACGACGAGCGTCTCGACCAGCTTCATGACGGCGCAAGCCTAGCCGGGGGCGAGTACGGCACGATAAACCGAGACCAGCGCATCGGCCGCGGCAGCCGCCGTGAACTCCGAGCACGCACGGACACGGGCGGCCGCCCCGAGTCGGGCTCTGAGCTCCGCGTCCCCGAGCAGCCGTTCGAGCGCTCGCCGCAACGCTGCGACGTCCCCCTCGGGCACGAACAGCCCCGTTTCCCCGTCGACGACCGCGTCCACGAGCCCGCCGACGGCCGTTGCGACTACCGGCCGCCCATGCGCCATCGCCTCGCGGGCGACGACGCCGTATCCCTCCCGCCTCGACGGGCAGACGACGACCGCCGCGCGGTCGAGGTACCCACCGACCTCCGCCGGAGGCACGAACCCGACGGCACCGGGCAGGAGGTCCCGGAGGGGCCCGTCGCCGACGACGACGAGCGGCAGGTCGTGGGCGGCCTCTGCCAGCTCCCGCACGCCCTTCTCCTCCGAGAGCCGCCCGACGTAGAGGACGTGCGGCGGCTCGTCCGGCGCGACGACCTGGTCGGGGATCGCGACACCGGTCGGGACGACCTCGACGGCTCGCGCGCCGAGCCGCCGGGCTGCCTCGGCCAGGTCCTGCGAGGCGCAGATGGCGAGCCGCGCCCGCCGCAGCAGCGGTCGCACGAGCCGCGGAACGCGGCGGGCGAGCGCGGCGTCGGTGCCCCAGAGCTGGACGACGAACGCCTTCCCCGTCGCGAGGGCCGGCAACGCGCTCGGGAGCCAGTGGGCGTGCACGAGGTCGGCGTCGCGCGAGGCGCGGCGCGCCGCGGCCGTGAACGATGCGAGGAAGAGCGGCAGCAGCACGATCCTCCACGGGGCCCGTCGCAGGTTTCCGACGATGCCGTCGCCGTAGGCGATCCCGTAGTGACGGAACGAGGCCGGCGAGACGACGGTGACGTCGACTCCGCGTCGGCGCAGTTGCTCGACGCCGTCTCGCACGAACGAGCCCGCGACGTCCCGCTCGTCGCGCGGGTAGGAGGTCGTGAGGACTGCGACCTTCACGCCTATGCGGCGCGAGCCGTGAGTCGCGGCACGAACACCGAAGGAGCGGCGACCACGAACACGACGAAGACGAAGAAGTAGTAGAAGGTGATCGTGAGGTAGAACGCGTTCGCGGCGAGCGTCGACACCAGGGCGGCGGTCAGCCCCCACGCGAGTGGTCTCACCCGCGCGGCGAACGGATCGCGCAGGCTCTGCAGCGCCCTGCCGATCGCGCGAGCGCTCCGCAGCCGCCGGAACAGGTACCAGGCGAAGACGCCGAACAGCGCGGTGCCGACGAGCCCCGTCTCGACGAGCAGGGCGACGTAGTAGGAATGCGGCCCGAAGTTCGTCCGGCCCGTGATGAACTCGTAGTAGACGGAGAAGTTGTTCAGCCCGAGCCCGAAGAGCGGGTGGACGCGCAGCACGTCCGGGATGAACGAGTAGACCGCGAGGTGCGTCGACGTCCCGGTGTCGCCCGTCTGCACGCGCGACTGGAAGACCGCGTTGAAGAAGTGCGGGCGCAGCGCGACGAGCACGAGCAGGAAGACGGCGACGCCGGCGAGCGGGATCAGGAGCAACCGGGATGCGAGCTGGCGGCGATACGGGGCGGCGAGCACGAGGAGGCCGCAGAGGAGCCCGAGCAGTGCACTCCGCGAGAGCGTCGAGAGCTCCATCACGAAGAGGAACGCGAGCAGGAGGACGACGTGCTTCCGGTAGCGGTGGTCACGCGGGAGCCGCAGGTAGATCGGCAGCAGGACGAGCAACGGGATCGTCAGCTCGATCGCCAGGTGGTTCGGGTCGCCCGTGAGCGCATTCGGCCGGTAGACGTTCGTGCCCTGGACGATTCCGTAGATGTTGATCTGGCTCGCACCGCCGGTGATGGGGGCGAGGACGGCGGAGTCGAGGTTCCCGCCCGTCGCGACCGCGACGCCGAGCTGGAGGAGGCCGTAGAACGCGCTGGCCGCGATCCCGCCCAGGAAGACCCAGAGCGCACGCCAGTAGAACCGCTCGCCGCGGCGGATGACGAGGGCGACGGAGGCGACGAGGAAGAGGAAGTGGAGGAGGAACTTGATCATCCCCTTCGCCCACTGGTCGAGCGCATCGGTCGTCGCGAGGTTGAAGAACCCGATCAGGTAGACGAGCAGGAAGGCGACGAAGAACGCGAACGTGACGGCCGTGGGTCGGGCGAAGCGGCTGTCCGAGTGCTCGACGCGGCGGACGGCGAAGGCGACGAGGAAGACGCCCGTCAGTACGTCGGAGAGCGACAGGTCACCGGCGAAGCCCCAGTGCACCTTCGCCCAGGTGACCGTGAACACGGTGACGAAGAACAGCCAGTCGGTGAGCGGCATCCTCCTCGTCACAGGGCGCTCACGATCGCCTCGACGACCCGGTCTGCCGCGTGTCCGTCGACCTCGCCGACGACCTCCAGCGTGACGCGCCGCCGCTCGGCGGCGAGCTCGCCCGGGTTCGCGAGCGAGCGCTCGATGCCGGCGGCGACCTCGTCGAAGTCGCGCGCCCGGTGGAACGCCTCCGAAGCGACGAGCTGCCTGTAGTGCTCGCCGCCGACGTTCTTCGCCGCCCAGCTCTCGCCCGGCGGCGCGCCCTCGTCGTACAGCACGCAGACGGCGGGCCGGTCGTTGACGAGGCTGTCGAGGAGGATCGTGCCGGCGTTCGCAACCACGCAGTCGCCGTGCTGGAGGAGGAGGGCCAGGCTCTCGAGGTCGGCGTAGCTCGGCTCCATCACCGCGCTGCCCGGATGCCCGAGCGCAGCGGCGAAGCGCTCGCGCCACTCGGAGTCGCGCGGGTGCGGGCGGAACAGGAGCTGGAAGCGCTCGTGCGGGCCGGCTGTCCACCAGGCGACGAGCCGCTCGACGAACCGCGCCTCGTACGGCGCGTTCGTCGGCGTGTTCCCCATCACGAGGACGACCGGCCGTGACGGGTCCAGCCCCCATGCCCCGATCAGCTTCTCGTAGTCGGCTCGCGGGCGCTCGAGGTGGAAGAGATCCGACTGCGGCCAGCCGGTGACGACGACCCGGTCTGGAGCGATGCCGTGGTAGCGCTCGAGGTCGTCGCGCATCACGTCATTCTGGACGAGGTAGCGACGCATCCCGGGCCAGATCACGCCCTTGCCGACGGTGTGGTCCCAGCTCGCGACGTAGCCGACGAGCGGGAGGCCGAAGCGCCGGGCCGCGACGATCAGCGGCACGTCGACCTGCATCTGGATGTTGCTCAGCACGAGCGAGGGCCGCTCGGCGCGCAGCCGGGCCGCGAGCGGCTTCGCGAGGTGGCGGAGCGGCCCGTAGTGCCAGCGCAGCATCAGGCGCTCGAGCCAGCCCCAGCGGGGCAGCGGCCCGGCCTTCGTCGGGTCGAGGAACGTGTTCCGGTGTCCCGGCTGCATCCGCTCCCGGTGGAACCCGTGCCGGAGGCTGACCCGGAGCGCGAGCGGGTAGAAGCCGAGCCAGGCGTCGAGTTTCCGGTCGATCCGGCGCTGGACCCGCTGCCCCAGCCCCGGACGGAGAGGGAAGAGCTCTTCGCGGTAGGTCACCGGCACGCCCGCCAGGCGGTCGCTCCAGCCCGCGACCTCGTCGCGGTCCAGCAGGAAGACGACCCGGAGCCGCCCCCCGAGTCGCGAGCGGAGACGCTCGACGATCCCGCAGTCGAAGAAGATCCGCATCGAGAGCGGATCGGGCAGCACGAGCCACACCGGGCCGGACGCCGGCCTCACGACGTCGCGGACGAGCCGGGGCCGCCGACAGCCGCGGCGCTGCGCGAACGCCAAGGCCCGGTCGACCCGCTGTCGGCTTCGAGCTGCGACGAGAGGGTGCGCCGGAGGCCCTTCAGGAGCCGGACGGGCCCGCTCGACCGGCGCTCGAGCGCGTCCGCGCGAGCGGCGGCGGAGTCCACGTTGCGCAGGAACCGGACGAGGTTCGCGTCGTAGAGCGCGGTGTCCTCCGCGGCCGCCCTGATCGCGGCAGCCGCGGCGGCGGACGCAGGACCCGCCGAGCTCTTCCGAGCCGCGGTTGCGGGCTCCTCCTCGGCGCTGCTCTCGGACCCGGGAAACGCGAGCGCGCGGAGCGCGCCGCGGATCCGAACGTCCTGGACGAGCACGCCGTCGGCGAGGCCGCGGGCGAGCGCGTCGCCGTCGACCACGAGGCTCTGGTAGAGATCGTCGATCCAACCCCCGGTCACTGCCTCGAGGCCCTTGACGTACTGACCCAGCGGCTTGTCCGCATCCGCGTGCCCCCGGCGTGAGGTCTTACGCCCCCACTGGGCGACGCTCCGGCACGGGAAGTGCAAGACGTCGAACAGGTTCCAGCCCGGCAGCGGTCGCAGCCACTCCGACTTGATCCAGAACGAGGCGTGGAGGACAGTGACGTCCGGATCCGCGCGGAAGAGAGCCTTGAGGCTCGACCGCATCGGGCTCGTCGGATCGTTGACGGGAGCCGATTGCGCCAGGCGGGTCGTCATCCGCTCGGCGAACATGCGGCCGTCGTCGGGGCGCGGCACGAAGTGGCAGATCAGACCTCCCAACACCCCATACCTCTCCGGCACGGCCGCCAGCGTCTCCCTCAGCCCGCAGTGACGCGGCAGCCAGAACTCGTCCGCGTCGGCCGGGATCACCCAGTCCGCTCCGTACTCGGTCGCGGCCAGACGGGCCATCCGCGTGCGCCACGCGTCCTCGAGCACGGGGCCGCTCTCCGGGAGGCGCAGGAGATACCCGTCGCGGGCGAATCCCTCGAGGATGTCCGTCGTCCCGTCCTGCGACTCGTGGTCGACCGCGATCACGAAGTCGACTCCTGCGTTCAGGTGGTAGGCGATCTGCGCACCGACGATGTCGGCCTCGTCGCGCACGATCAGGGTGCTGACGAGCTTCATCCGGTCTCGGCCTCAATCCGGGCGATCACCCCGCGGCTCTCGCTCTCACGACCGTAGCGCCGTCCCCGGTCGACGCCGTCGGCGCCGAGGAGGGCCCGAACCCTCACGAGCCGACCCTCCCGAGCTCACGGAGCCGCGCGGCGATTCTCTCTGCGAGCGTCGGCCCGTCGAGGAGGTGGTGACGCAGCACCTCCGGCGGCGTGCCGCACGCAGGCCAACCCTCCACGCCGTACACCGTCACCGTCTTGCCCTCGAGCGCCCGTTCCGGCACCAGCTCGCGCAGGATCGCGTCGCCGAGCGCCCCGACCGGCGCGTGGTCCTCGAGCACGAACACGTTCGCAAAGGCCGAGACGGCTTCCGCGAGCCACTCCCCGTCGAGCCGGTTCAACCACGGCAGGGACACGACGCGGAGGCGGGTCCCACGGGCCGCGAGTGCTTCGGCAGCGAGGAGCGCCTCGTGCAGCATCACCGGTCCGTAGGCGAAGACGATCGCGTCACCGCCGCCGTGCAGGGTCGTACCCCGCCCGGGTTCCAGCCGCCACCCCCCTGGAAGCTCGATCCGCCGCGGCGACGGCCCGATTGCGAGCCGGATCGCGACGTTCTCGCTCGCGTCCTCGACGGCCCACGTCACGAGCGCGCGCGTCTCCTGAGCCGTCCCGGGATGGACGACGGCACAGTTCGGGAGCGCCGCGAAGAGGGACGCGTCTCGGAGGCTCTGGTGCGACTTTCCCGGCCCGGCGGGGATCAAGCCCGCGTAATGGCAGGCATAGATCACCTTCGAGCCCTCGCTCGCGTTGTTGTAGATCTGCTCGTTCGCGCGGGAGGCGAGGAAGCTCGCGAACGAGTTGACGACCGGAAGCAGGCCCTGTCGCGCGAGGCCTCCCGCCATCGAGACCATGTCCTGCTCGGCGATCCCGTTCTCGACGAAGCGGGCGGGGTGCGCGAGCTCGAACGCGCGCACGCGGCAGTCGGACGCCAGGTCGCCGTCGAGGACGACGAGGCGCGGGTTCCGGCCGGCCAGCTCGAGCAGCGTCCGGCCATAGACCTCCGCCACGTATTCGTCGGTGACCGGCGGGCGCGGCGTGCCTGCACCCGACTCGGGCTCTCCCTGCAAGGAGACACCTCGTTCGGGCTCGAGCGGCGGGACCGTGTCGAGCAGGAGCGGGGCGAGCCCGAGCCCCGCCAGCCGCCGGTCGACGCGGGACACGATCTCGTCGTGGGCACGCACGAAGTCGTCGTCGCCGGGGGCCCCGGCGTGCCAGCGGTACGTGCCGGCGCCCTCGACGAGGGCGCGCGGGTGCTCCATGAACGACACGCCCTTGCCCTTCACCGTCCTCGCGACGAGCGCCTTCGGCCGGTCCGGGTCGGCCTTGAACTCGGTGAAGACCTCGCGCAGGGCGACGTGGTCGTGCCCGTCGCAGGTCGCGACGTGCCAGCCGAACGCACGCAGCTTCTCCTCGAGGTCGCCGAGCGCGAGGATCTCCTCGGTCGGCTTGTCCGACTGCAGCTCGTTCCGGTCGACGATCACCCAGAGACCGCCGATCCGCTGGTGGACGGCGGCCTGCAACGCCTCGAAGTTCTGCCCCTCCTGCAGCTCCCCGTCGCCGACCATCACGACGACGCGGCCGCCGCGGCCGAGGAAGCGCTTCGCCCAGGCGATCCCGCGACCCTTCGAGATCCCCATCCCGAGCGAGCCCGAGTTGGCCTCGATCCCCGGCACGCCGACGTCGGGATGGCCGTCGAGCCCGCCGAAGCGGCGCAGCCTGAGCAGACGCTCGGTCGGGATCACGCCGATGGCGTTGAGCGCCGCATAGAGCCCCGGCACGTCGTGGCCCTTGGACGAGAAGAAGACGTCGCGGTCGGGATGCTCCCAGCCCAGCACCGCGACGTCGAGCTCGTCCCACAAGAGGTGCACGACGATGTCGAGGGCGCTGAAGCTGGATCCCAGGTGCCCGGAGCCGGCGCGCTTCACAGCGGTGAGAGCATTCGCACGGCACATGTCGCCGAGCAGGTCGAGCGTCGAGTCGAGGTCCGCGTTGGCGACGCAGACTCGCTCGAACTCGCTTTGCGGGATCAGCCGGAGGCTTCTCATTCCGCAACCACCGCAACGCCGCGGCCGCTGCGAGCCTGCGGAAGCCCTCGCCTGCGACGTGCCGCCCTCGCAGCGAGGCTCGAACGCTCGATCGCCCCGAACCGGCGCTCGAGGAGGTCCGCCCGGCGACGCACGCGGACGAGGCTCGCCTCCGCCCACGTCGCCGCAGCGACCGCGTTCCGGACGGCCTCCTCGACGGTCGGCGGGCCGAAGGAGAGGGCGTCGCGGAGCTCCGGCGCGGGACGGAACCCCCCGCCGCCGGGCTGCTGGAGCGAACGCAGCGCGTCGCGGAGTCGGGTGTCCTCGACCAGGCAGCCCGCGGCCACTCCTTCGGCGAGCTCGTCGTCGGAGACGGCGACCGTGGCGTAGTAGCGCCCGGCGCGTCCCTCGGCTGCCTCGCGGAACGCCCGCTCGTGGTACGCGTTGCCGACGCGAGAGCCCGGGCTGGAGAACGCCTCGACGTGCGCGGCAGCCTTCGGGCCGACCTGCGCGACGCTGCGAATCGGGAAGTGGAACGCCTCGATCGGCATCCACCAGTGGAGCTCGGCGAGGCCCCCGGCGAGCAGCGAGTGGCTCCCGATCCCGACCACGACGTCGGGCGAGGCGCGGTGCACGATCCGCGGCAGGGGCCGGAAGATGCTCGCCGGGTCGTTGATCGGCGCCTGCGGGGTGAGGGCCACCGTCATCCGCTCCCAGAAGGCGCGGCCGTCCTCGGGCCGGGCGACGAATGGGACGTCGAAGCTCCAGATCGCCCCGTACTCCTCGGGCACGGCCGCGAGCACGTCTCGCAGGTTGCCGCCACGCGGCCACCAGAACTCGTCGGCGTCGCTGTTGATCACCCAGTCGGCCCCGAGCGCGGCCGCCTGACGGGCCATCCGGGTGACCCAGTCGGACTGGCGCATCCGCTGCGACTCCTCGCGGACGACGTGCACGACGCCCGCCTGCGAGTAGCGCTCGAGGATCTCCGAGCTCCCGTCGTCCGAGCGATGGTCCGTCGCGACGACGAAGTCGACGCCTGCGGCGAGGTGGTACGCGAGGTGGGCGTCGAGGATGTCCGCCTCGTTGCGGAGGAGGAGGGTCATCGCGAGCGTCATCGCCGCCAGACTACGGATTCGGGAGGCGCGACGGCCCCGGCGCTCCGCTCCACCACACCTCGCGCCAGCCGGTCCGCGCGGCCGCGCCGCTCATGTCGAGGCGGGCCAGGGGTGCTCGCGCAGGACGTCCTCGTTCACGTCCGCACCCCATCCCGGTGCGCTCGGCGTCGCGAGCTCACCGCCGGCGATCGCAGGCAGCGCGGTCGAGAGCTCGTCCTTCCAGGGCACGTCGTCGACGTCGACCTCGAGGATCCGGGCGTTTGGGATCGCAGCGCACCACTGCGCCGAGATGAAGGTCGCGAGGTGGCTGTAGTAGTTGTGCGGCGCGCAGGTCACCTCGTAGGTCTCGGCGAGGTCCGCGATCTTCTTCGCCTGGTGGAAGCCGTTCCAGATCACGTCCACCGAGGCCACGTCCAGCGCGCCCGCCTCGAGGAACGGGCGGAACGCGCGGGAGCCGTAGAGGTTCTCGCCCGAGCAGATCGGCATCGGCGCCCGCGCCCGGACCGAGGCGAGCGCCTCCGCGTCGAAGAGGTCGACCTCGAGCCACATCAGGTCGTGCGAGACCAGCGCGTTCGCGACCCGGAAGCAGCCCTCCGGCTCGAGGTTGAAGTTGAGGTCGACGATCGGCTGAGCCGCGCCGCCGGTGCCCTCGCCGAACGCGTCGAGAAGCCGGACGAGCGCCGCTGCGATCTCCGCGGCTCGCGCCGTGCCGCCGCCCGCGCCGAATCCCGGCATCAGCACCTGCGGCTCCTCGGCGGGCACGACGATGTTCGTCTTGAAGGCCCGGTAGCCGCCCGCGACCACCTCGCGGCCCAGCGCCGCAACCTCGGCGTAGCCCGCGAGCTTCGGCGTCCCGGTCACCTGCCACGCGCGCGCCCGGGTCGTCCCGCAGTGCGACCAGTAGAGCTCGATCGCGTCCCGTGTCGGCCCGCCGAAGAGCTCGTGGACGGGCACGCCGAGAGCTTTCGCCTTCACGTCGAGGAGGGCGTTCTCGATTCCCGCAAGCGCCTTGGCGATCACCGAGCCGGGGCTCTGCCTCGTGTGCCGGTAGAGGTCCCAGTAGATCCGCTCGACCGCGCGTGGATCGCGCCCGACGACGAGCGGGGCGAGGTCCTCGACGATCCCCGCGAGACCGCGCGGCGAGCCGTGTGAGTCGGTGATCTCCGCCCAGCCGACGAGCCCGTCGTCGGTCGTCGCCTTGAGGAAGATCCACGGCCGCCACCCGGCGTCGCAGAACAGCGTCTCGAGCTTGGCGACCCTCACGAAGCCGGAGGATACGGGTCGCGGTCGACGGGGGTCAGCGTCGCCGCGCCCGTCGCGACGAGCCGCTCGGCCCGCGCCCAGTCGTCCTCGTCGTCGACGTTGAAGCCCTCGTAGCCCTGTGTCAGGAAGGGTGCGAGCACGCGCCCCTCCCGCGTTCCCGTCTCGGTGACGACCCGCGTCCAGGCGATCTCGAGCGCGCTGTTCTGGACGTAGACCTCGGGCAGGGCCTGGTACTGCCGCGCGTGCCAGGCGACGTCCAGCTGCGACTGGTCGAGCAGCGGCGCCATCGTGCGCCCGTCGCCGGCGAGCAGCCACATCTTCCCGGGGTGCTGCTTGACGAGCTCGACCGCGCGGATCGAGTCGGCCTCGGGCGTCGCGAGCAGCTGCTCGAGCCCGCGCCGCACGACGTCGGGGCCTCGGAACGGGTTCGTCGCGCGGACGATCCCGAACAGGTCGTACCGCTCGGACAGCCGCTCGAGCGTCCACGTGATCCACTCGATGTCGGGCGAGGTCGAGGTCGCGTACTCGGCGGGACGCAGGAACGGAACGTCGGCGCCGTAGTGACGCGCGACTGCGGCGATCTCCTCCGAGTCGGTCGAGACGAGCACCCGTTCGAACACGCCGGCCTGTCGGGCGGTCGCGATCGCGTATGCGAGGAGCGGGTGCCCCGCGAGCGGCCTGACGTTCTTGCCCGGCACGCGCTCGGAGCCCGACCGCGCTCCGATCAGCGCGATCGCCGGCCGGCCGGCATCGCTCACGCCGCTTCCAGCTGCGCCAGGAGATGGTCCAGGGTCGGCGTCGGAACGCCGTGACGGCGGCCGGCGCGCACGATCGCCCCGGTGATCGCATCGAGCTCGGACGGTCGACCGGCCGCGACGTCACGCGCCGCCGAGGTCGTGAGGTCGGGCGGGAGCGACGC
>Ga0187778_10001340_pt1 | contig 17265 bp, 16 predicted proteins | sample 1015_Q2_SP5_20_M_FD_132418 | JGI IMG/M metagenome (GOLD analysis project Ga0187778, IMG submission 132418) | Tropical peat soil microbial communities from peatlands in Department of Meta, Colombia - 1015_Q2_SP5_20_MG | ecosystem: Environmental > Terrestrial > Soil > Wetlands > Peat | place...
GCCTGTCGGGCGGCTCGACGCCCTACGCCGGGGGCGTATTGTTGTCGTGCGCACGCATGAATCGCGTGCTCGAGATCGATCCCCTGAACCGCATCGCGCGCCTCGAGCCCGGCGTAGCGAATCTCAGGGTCTCGGAAGCTGCCGCGGCGCATGGCCTGTACTACGCGCCGGACCCCTCTTCGCAGGTCGCCTGCTCGATCGGCGGCAACGTCGCGGAGAACTCCGGCGGCGTTCATTGCCTCAAGTACGGACTCACCGTGCACAACGTGCTCGGCGTGCGCGGCTACACGGTGGACGGCGAGCGCGTCGAGCTCGGCGGCGGCGGCGCGCTCGACGCCGCAGGTCTCGATCTGCTCGCGCTGGTCATCGGCTCGGAAGGACTGCTGATGATCGTCACGGAGGTCACCGTGAGGCTCATCCCGCGGCCACCGTGCGCGCAGCTCGTGGCCGCCTCCTTTGCCACCGTTCACGGCGCCGCCGACGCGGTCGCCGCCATCATTGCCGCCGGCATCATTCCCGCGGCTCTCGAGATGATGGACCGCAAGGCCACGGCCGCGGTCGAGCCGTTCGTGCACGCCGGTTACGACCTCGATGCGGCAGCGATCCTGCTGGTGGAGTCGGATGGCACGGCAGAAGAGGTCGCCGACCAGGTCGGGGAGATCGAGCGCGTGCTGCGCGGTGCGGGTGCGAGCGCGTTGCGGGTGTCGGCGTCGGAAAGCGAGCGGCAGCGGCTGTGGTCCGGACGCAAGAACGCCTTTCCCGCGGCCGGACGGCTCGCGCCCGATTATTACTGCATGGACGGCACCATTCCGCGCAAGCACGTCGGGCGCGTGCTCGACGCGATCAGCGAGATGGAGGGGCGCTACGGGCTCTCCAGCTTCAACGTCTTTCACGCAGGCGACGGCAACCTGCATCCGGTCATCATGTTCGACTCCAATCGACCCGGCGAATGGGACAAAGCGGACCGCTTCGGCGCCGAGATCCTCGAGCTGTGCATCGCGGTCGGCGGTACCATCACCGGCGAGCACGGCGTCGGCGTCGAGAAGCTCGGCGGCATGTGCGCGCAGTTCTCCCCGGCCGAGCGCGCCGCCTTCAACGCGGTCAAGGAGGCTTTCGACCCGGCGGCCCTGCTCAATCCCGGCAAGCTGATTCCAACACTCGTGCGTTGCGCCGAGTACGGCCGCCTGCACGTGCACGGCGGCGCACTGCCGCACGCGGATCTGCCCCGCTTCTGAGGCGACGGGTGGTGGCGGCGGACGTTGCGATCCTCGACGGGTGGCGTGAGCGGATCGCCGCCGCTGCGGCCACCGGCGCGGCGCTGCGTCTGCGCGGCGCCGGCAGCAAGGACTTCTACGGCGAGCGTCTCGCGGGCGAGGTCTTCGACCTCACCGCCTGGCGCGGCATCGTCGCCTACGAGCCCTCGGAGCTCGTCGTCACGGCCCGCTGTGGCACGCCACTCTCCGAGCTCGAGGCTGCACTGGGTGCGCACGATCAGTTTCTCGCCTTCGAACCGCCGGCGTTTGGTGCGCAGCCGACCATCGGCGGCGTCATCGCCGCAGGCCTCTCCGGGCCGCGCCGCCCATACGCCGGTGCCGCGCGCGACTTCGTGCTGGGAGCGCGCCTGCTCACCGCCGCCGGCGAGCTGCTGCGCTTCGGTGGCGAGGTGATGAAGAACGTCGCCGGCTTCGACGTGTCGCGACTCCTGTGCGGCTCGCTCGGAATCCTCGGCGTGATCACCGAGGTCTCGCTCAAGGTCCTGCCGCGGCCGCGCCTCGAGCAGACGCTGCTGCTCGAGCTCCCCGCGGCGGCGGCCGTGGAATCCTTCAACCGCTGGGCGGCGCTGCCGCTGCCGCTTTCGGCGGCAGCATGGTGGCGGGGTAGCGCCTGGGTGCGCCTCTCGGGTGCACCCCCGGCGGTGAATGCCGCGCACGCGCGCATCGGCGGAGAGCGGGTCGACGCGGCACGCGCGCACGAATGGTGGGACGCACTGCGGCACCTGCGGCTTGGGCACTTTGCCAAGGAGGTGCTGTGGCGGGTGTCACTGCCCGCTGCGAGCGTGTCTCTCGCCCTGCCCGGCGAACCGCTGATCGACTGGGGCGGCGCGCTGCGCTGGTATGCGGACCTGCCCGTGGAGGCGCCCGTGCGCAAGCTTGCAGCCGCCGCAGGCGGCAGCGCACTCGCGTGGCGCGGGCCGGCCCCCGGAGGACGGTTTCACCCGCTGCCAGCGGGCGTCGCGCGACTACATCGCCGCCTGAAAGAGCGCTTCGACCCGCGTGGGATCTTCAACCCTGGGCGGTTGATCGCCGGATTGTAAGGGTACTCACAACCTGATCGTGCCGCGCCCGAGCTCGATCACGTCGCCGCTGACGAAGATCCGCCGCTCCGCGTCGACGCGCAGGCGCAGCGACGACGGCCGCCCCGCGTACTCTCCCTGCGAGATCTCGAACTCGCACGGCAGCACGCGCTGCATCGCCAGGCACCAGCCGCCGAGGTTCGCGGTGGCCGAGCCGGTCGCCGGGTCCTCGAGCACCGCACTCGCCTTGGGAAAGAAGAAGCGCGCGAGGAGTGAGGCACCGACGGGGGCGAACACGTACGCCATGCTGCGACCGCCGGCGCTGCGGAACTGCGCGAGCAGCTCGGGGCGCACACGCACGCGGCGCACCGCCGCCGCACTCGTGAGCGGCACGATGAGCTGCTCAGTGCCGGTGTTGACCCAGAGCGGGCGCTCACCGATGTCGTGCTCCTCGAGCCCGAGCATCGCGGCGAGCGTCAGGCGTGGCTCTTCGAGTTCGCGCCACGTGGGCGCATTGGCCTCGAGGCTCCAGCGGTCGCCGCTGGCGCGCACCGGGATCACGCCGGCGGTCATCTCGAGCGTCAAGCGGTCGCCGCCGAGCCCCAGCGCCCGGCACACGTGCGCGGTCCCGAGCGTCGGGTGCCCGGCAAACGGCATCTCGTAGGCAGGCGTGAAAATCCTTACGCGGGCGCTGGCCTTGTCCGAGGGCAGGATGAAAGTGGTCTCGGACAGATTGAACTGCAGCGCGAGCGCCTGCATCCTTGCCTCATCGAGCGCACTCGCCCGCTCGAACACACACAGGGGATTACCGCTGAGCACCGCTCGACCCTGAGTGAAGACGTTCACGATGCGATAGGCGTAAACCGGCATAGCGGGTCAATTCTAATCTCACAGCGCAGGTGTCACAGCCATGACCACGCAGCTGCTGTTCCGCGAAGACGCGTACCTGCGCACCGCCAGTGCGCACGTGGCGGCCGTCACCGCGGGCGGCATTGAGCTCGACCGCACGGTGTTCTACCCCTTGGGCGGCGGGCAGGCGGGCGATGCGGGCTGGCTGCTGCGCGCGAGCGGGGAGCGCGTAGCGATCGCCGACACCCGCAAGGGCGACGGCGAGGGCCGCGTGCTGCACGTCCCCGCCGGCGGCACGCCGCTGCCCGAGCCGGGGGAAGCGGTCACGCTCGAGATCGACTGGCCGCGGCGCCACCGGCTGATGCGGCTGCACACGGCACTGCACCTGCTGTCGTGCGTGATCACCGCCCCGGTTACCGGGGGTAACATCGTGCCCGACAAGGCGCGCCTGGATTTCGACATCGAGCTTAGTAAGCTCAACGCCGCGCACATCGAGCGCGCGACCAACGCGCTGATCGCCGCTGGCGCTCCCACCGAGACGATCTGGATCACGGACGAGGAGCTCGACGCACAGCCGGAGCTGGTGAAGACCATGAGCGTGCAGCCACCACGCGGCGCCGGACGGGTGCGGCTGCTCCGGATCCCGGGCATCGACCTGCAGCCCTGCGGCGGCACGCACGTCGCCAACGTCGCCGAGATCGAGGGAATTCGCGTGCTCAGGATCCGCAGCGAAGGTCGCCGCAACAAGCGCGTGGAGATCGCGCTCACCGGTAGCGACTGACCTCCAGGTCGTTGCCGACGGCGCGCTCCATCGACACGGGATCGGCCACGTCTCCTCCTGATGATTTCCTCAGACCGCGCTCGAGAAGTACTCCTGCAGCGAGGCCACTCCCAGGCGCTTCGCCTCGAACAGGCTCTCCAGGTGCTCGCGCGAGTTGACCAGCCCGCGCGCGCGCAGAATTCCCCGCTCATCGAGCAGCGCAGCGAATGGCAGGCGGCCGACCTGGTAGGCAAGTCCGAGCGCCGCGGACACCACGTACGGGATACCATCGAGTCCCTGCGCGCGCACGAACTCGCGCTGCACGGAAGCATCGCCGTCGCTCGCAAGAATCACGTCCATCCAGGCACGTTCGTCCTTGCGGCTGGACTTGACCGCCGGCAGCAGCGACTTGCACACGGGACAGCTCGGCGAGACGAACAGCAGCAGCGTGCTGCGCCCGTCCTCGCGCGCGCTGCCCAGGCGATGTGCGCGCCCTTCGAGATCGGCCACCTCCAGCATCGGGGCCGGCTCGCCCACCGCCGGGCCGCCCTTCAGCACGAGCGCGCCGACCGGCGCGATGCGCTCGTGCAGTACACCGACCTGTCGCACGAGCGCCAACACCACCGCCGACAGCACCACCACCAGCACCCACAGGGCGGCGTTGGAGATTGCCAGGGCGGTCACGACGCGCCCCGCAGCAGCGCGGCGCGCGAACGCACGCGCCCGAGCAGAGTGTCGACGCTCATGTAGAGGAGTGCCGCCACGCTGGTGCCCGCGCCGATGGTGATGGCATCGGCCGCACCCAACGGCCGTGAACTCCACGGCAGGAGCGTCAGCGCCAGCAGCGCGGCCAGAAGGAGATTGCGCCACACCATCCAGGCGGCGATCGGTCGCTCATCGTTCGCCCCACCGCAGCCGCAGGCAAGGTCGCGCCGCCCGCGCCCGAGATTGATGGCGATCGCAGTTGCGTAGGTCGTCAGCAGCGCCACGCCGGTCGCCGCTGCCCCGCTGCGCGCACCGGCGGTGAGCAGTGCCGCAGCGACCGTCAGCTCGAGCAGCGGCACGAGCGCCGACAGCCGTCCGAGCGACGGCGGCACCACGCCGTAGGCGCGAAACACGCGGCCGAAGCCATCGCGGTCGAGAAGCTTGTGCAGCGCGGCGCTCGCGAACAGCAGTGCGAACGCTCCCGTGAGCAGCGCGCCTATGGCAGGGTCGATCATGAGGCGGACATGATAAACCACCCGCACCGCGGCTGAACGCCGCGGGCGCAGGCCTACGCGCGCAGGTCTTCCTCCCAGAACTCCTGCGGTCGCCGTTGCGCGGCTGCCCCGCGCGACTGCTCGAGCTGACGCAGCTCGACGCGGCGGATCTTTCCCGAGATCGTCTTCGGCAGAGCCGCAAACTCCACGCGCCGGATGCGCTTGTAGGGAGAGACGCGCGCGCGCACGTGTGCGAGGATCGACGCGGCCGTGGCCGCGTCCGCCGAGGCGCCCGCCGCCAGCGCGACAAACGCCTTCGGCACCGACAGGCGCAACGCGTCGGGACTCGGTACTACGGCCGCCTCCGCCACCGCCGGATGCTCAATGAGCACGCTCTCGAGCTCGAAGGGGCTGATGCGGTAGTCGGAAGACTTGAAGACATCGTCCATGCGGCCGACGTAAGTGAGGTAGCCGTCGGCATCGCGCGTGGCCACATCGCCGCTGTGATAATAACCGTCACCCATGGCGCTCGTCGTGCGCTCCGGGTCGTCGAGGTACGCCTGCATGAGTCCGAGCGGGCGCTGCGCGAGATCGAGGCAGATCTCCCCTTCCGTGGCCAGCTGGCCGTGGGCGTTGACGAGCACCACCGGAAAGCCGGGGAGCGGCCGACCCATCGAGCCGGGCTTGACGGGCTGACCCGGCGGGTTGCCCACCTGCGCGGTCGTCTCGGTTTGTCCGAAACCGTCGCGGATGGTGAGGCCCCACGCGTCCCGCACCTGACCGATGACCTCGGGATTGAGCGGCTCCCCGGCACTCACCGCCTCGCGCAGCTCGACCCGCCAGGCGCGCAGGTCGTTCTGGATCAGCATGCGCCACACGGTCGGCGGCGCGCAGAACGTGCTCACGCGGCAGCTCACCAGCTTGGCAAGCAGGGCGCGCGCGTCGAAACGTTCGTAGTGATAGGCAAGCACTGTTGCCTGCGCGTTCCAGGGGGCGAAGAAGCACGACCAGGCGTGCTTGGCCCAGCCGGGTGAGCTCAGGTTGAGGTGCACGTCCCCGGGCTTCAGTCCCAGCCAGTACATCGTCGAGAGGTGTCCGACCGGGTAGCTCACGTGAGTATGCGCCACGAGCTTCGGACGCGCCGTGGTGCCGGAGGTGAAGTACAGCAGCAGCGGCTCGTCGGCCTGCGTTGCGGCCGGCGTGAAGGACTCGGGGGCGGTGAGGGAGTCCTCGAACGCCGTCCAGCCCTCGACACGCCGCCCCACCGCGATCCGCAGCGGCGCCCCCCGCAGGCCGTCGAAGCGAGCCGTCAGCGCCGCGTCGGTGACGACGGCGGTGACGCGCCCGCGCTCGAGGCGATCGCGCAGATCCCCGCGCTCGAGCAGCGTCGTAGCCGGGATCATGACCGCGCCGAGGCGGATGGCGGCCAGCATCGTCTCCCAGAGCGCCACTGTGTTTGGCAGCATAAGGAGGATGCGATCGCCGCGCTTGACTCCGAGCGCGGCAAGGAAGGCGGCCACCTGCACCGCGCGGCGCGCCATCGTGGCGAACGACAGCGACTGATCGCCGCCGGCATCATCGACCACCCGCAGCGCGGTCGCGGGGTTGTCGGCGGCGATGACGTCGAAATAATCGGCCGACCAGTTGAAGCGCTCGAACGCCGGCCAGCGGAATTCGCGCGTGGCCCCGTGCCAGTCCTCGCGCGAGCGCAGCAACTGGTCCCGCAGAGCGATGAAGCGGCGAGTGTTACTCATGGCGGCGCCCTCGGCTCACGCCGCGCAGAGCTTAACATCGTGCCCGCCGGGCGCTGGCCGAGTGCGACCGGGCGTGACCGTGGGCGCTCAGTATCCTTTATTTCATAATGGCTTACGACGGCGAATGTACGTAGGATCGACCCCATGGAGCCCGCCCGTCTCGAGGCCTTCACCGACGGTGTCGTCGCCATCATCATCACCATCATGGTGCTGGAGATCCACGTGCCCCACGGGCGCGATCTCGCATCGTTGCAGGCGGACGTTCCGGTGCTGCTCGCGTATGTGCTGAGCTACGTGAATGTCGGCATCTTCTGGAACAACCACCATCACATGCTGCAGGTCACCGAGCGCGTCGACGGCAAGGTGCTATGGGCGAACCTCGCGCTGCTTTTCTGGCTATCGCTGGTGCCCTTCGTCATTCGCTGGATCGATGAGAGCGGATTCACGGCGCTGCCGACCGCGGCCTACGGGGTGGTGCTGACGTGTGCCGCGGTCTGCTACACGGTGCTCGAGAGACAGATCATCGCAGTCAACGGCCGCGACTCGCGTCTCGCCGTCGCCGTCGGCAGCGAGCGTAAGGGGAAGCTCTCGATCGCCCTGTACCTCTCCGGCATTTTTCTCGCGTTTTTCCAGCCTTTCGTCGCCATCGCGTTGTACGTCTTGGTCGCCGTGATCTGGCTCGTCCCAGACAGCCGCATCGAAGAACTCACCAAGAAAAACTGACCCGAACTCCGCTCGGCTGTGGCCGAGCACCGAACCGGTCTCAACGAGGCTTGCGCCGTTTTGCGCCAGGTACGACGCCGTGCAGTCGTAGCAGTGGTAACGCAGGCGTGCCGGTGTCGAAGCCGTTGGGCGCAAGGAGCGGGTCAGGCCGTTTATCGCCCGCCTTCACCGGCACAGCACGAGCCCGACCGATATGAGCGAAAAGCACGATCAAGAGTACGTCTCCGGCGGGCCGCGCTGCGGCCGTCCGTCGAGCCTGGCCGAGGAGTTTGCTCGATCTCCTCGCGAGGACGCCGGCGTCATGCTCGCCTTTTTTGTGGCGAGCGCCCGCGCCCCCGAGCCCCCGTGCCGCCACGAGCCGCCGCGCACACCCCACCGCCGCGGCATGATATAAGCCCGCGCGGTACCGGACAGGCCCGGGGGGATCTCATGCTGAAGTCGTGGCTGGCGGGCATCGTTGTGTTCACCGGTCTTTGGGGCGCGGCGTCTGCGGCGCAGGAGCCGCCGAAGGGCGCGGAGTCCCACGCCGAGCAGCCGCCAAGCGAGGCGGCCGCGCTGATGCGGCTGTGCCACATCGACGTCAAGGGCGACCTCAAGGACGAGTGGCGCCGGCTGCCAGTGGCGGAGAGCTCGGTTACCCAGCATCACTTCACTGGCGGGGGGAAGTCCTTCGACTACACCGCCACCGCCGCCACGCTTATCGTGCGCGACGACGACGACAAGCCGATCGCGAGCATCGGCTACGTAGCCTATACGCGCAAGGGCGGCAAGGACGGGGAGCTGCGCCCCATAACGTTCGCATTTAACGGCGGGCCCGGCTCCTCTTCACTGTGGCTGCACATGGGGGTGCTGGGACCGCGGCGCGTCGTGGTCTCCGATCCCGCTCCGACGCCGAGCGCGCCCTACCGCACGGTCGAGAATCAGTACGGCCTGATCGACAAGAGCGACCTGGTGATGATCGATCCGGTGGGCACGGGCCTATCCCACGCCGTCTGCAACCACAAAGACGACGAGTTCTTCGGCGTCGACCCCGACATCGATTCCATCAGCCGCTTCATCGCCCAGTACGTGAGCGACAACATCCGCTGGACCTCGCCGAAATACCTGCTGGGCGAGAGCTATGGCACGACGCGCGGGGCTGCGATCGTCAACTATCTGCGCGGGCACCGCGCACTGGCGTTCAACGGCCTGATCCTGGTGTCGGTCGCGACCGATCTTGAGGCGATCTTCGCCGAGCTGCCGGGGAACGACCGGCCGTACTCGGTGTACCTGCCAGGCTACGCGGCGGTGGCCTGGTATCACCACGTGCTGCCGCAGCAGCCTCCCTCGCTCGAGCCGTTCCTCGCCGAGGTGCGCGCCTACGCTATGGGAGCGTACAGCCAGGCGCTGGCCAAGGGCGATGCGCTGAGCGATGCCGAGCGCGACGCGGTAGCCGCGCAGCTGCACGAGTACACCGGCCTGTCGGCCGAGTACCTCAAGCTCGCAAATCTGCGGGTGTCGGAGATCATGTTCGCGCACGAGCTCCTCAAGAGCGAGCGCAAGACCATCGGCCGGCTCGACGGACGCTTCGTCGGACCCACGCAGGATCCGCTGGCGAAGGAGGTCGATTACGATCCACAATTGGCCGCGATCGGCGCTGCCTTCAGCGCCGCGTTCCTCGACTACTACCACGGCGAGCTCAGGTTCGGGCAGGGCAAGACCTACTTCACCACAAACTTCGGCATCGGCGAGAAGTGGAAGCTGGTCCACAAAACCCAGAACGGCGAGCAGCCGATCGTGAACTCGCAGGTCGATCTTGCCCAGGCGCTCGTACAGGACCCGAATCTGAAGGTCCTGGTGCTGAACGGGTACTACGACCTGGCGACACCGTTTTCGGCGACCGAGTACATGATGGCGCACTTAGGGGTGCCGCAGTCGGCGAGCGCGCGCATCCAGATGAAGTACTACGAGGCGGGCCACATGATGTACGTCAATCCTGCGTCGATCGCCAAGATGAAGAAGGATATCGACGACTTTATCGGCTCCACCGACCGTCTGTGACCGGCCGCTGCGCGGCGGCGTCGGCTTCGCGCTCAAGGGGCGGGACATTCCGAGTCTCAGTGCGTTTAAAAGAAGTCACTGGAATCCGCCGGGTAGGCGACGGGACACCGGGACCTGGCCGTGCGAAAGGGACGCCGAATAAAACCACTGCCGCCGTGAGAGAGGCCGTCGCGCTTTTCGCTGAGCAGAATGTCGGCAAAGTCCAGGCGTGGCTCGACGTCGCGGCGAAGAAGGACGCTGCAAAGGCGGTCGAGCTGCGAGCGCTCCCTGCGTGTGCGAGACTCAGCCTTGAGGGATGTGAAGACGGACCCGCTTGTTGATCAGCCGCGCAAGGAGCCGCGCTTTCAGGCGTTCGAGAGGGCGCTGAAGTTAAGTGAGGCGCGGCGCGCACGTCCCGCACGGCGCGGCCGCGATGCGCGGCGCCTTCAGCCGCGGCCGAAAACGCGGATCGCCGCCCCCGTCACGGCGCGTGCCGCCTCCGAGGCGAGAAACACCACGACGTCGGCCACCGCGTCCGGATGTACCCAGCGCGTGACGTCGGCGTCCGGCATCGCGGCGCGGTTCGCCGGCGTGTCGAGTGTGCCGGGGAGGATCGTGTTCACCGTGATGTTGTGATCCCTGAGCTCCTCGGCGAGCGATTCGCTCAGGCGCTCGACGCCCGCCTTCGAGGCGGTGTAGGCGCCCATGCCGGCGTGGCCACGCGCCGCGGCTGCGGCGCCGATGTTGATGATGCAGCCGCCACCGGAGCGCAGGTACGGCAGCGCCGCGCGCGAGGCGACCACGGCCGTCTTCAGGTTCATCGTGAACATGAGCTCCCAGGTCGCCGCGTCTCCCTCGGTGAGCTTCTCGAAGCGAAAGCCACCGGCCACGTTCACCAGCACCTCGGGCCGACCTCCCGCAGCGATCTGCTCGAGCGCCGCCGCGGCCGCCCCTGCGTCGGCGAGGTCGACCGCGCCGACGAGCACATGCGGTGCCGCGAAAGCCTGTCGGGCCGACGCCGGTGCTGCGGCGCGATCGATGAGGCCGAGTCGGGCTCCCTGCGCGAGGAACCGACGCGCCACCGCCGCGCCGAGCGCGCCGAAGGCGCCGGTGATCACGACCGTGCGCTGCGCCAGCGCGCTCACGCCGACATACCCCTGTCGGGCCGACGTGCGGCACCGAGCCGCACGCTCTCCCGCTTGTTCGCTGCGGTGCGCTCCATGGTCACTCCGGTGAACATGGTATCCCAGGGTGCTCCGTGGTGCCGCCCCGCCGCAAATGTGCGCGAGATAGAGCGAGGCGCTTCCCTCGCCGCAGGCTTCCCTCGCCGCAGGCACCCCTCGAGCACGACCATGTGGCGGTCGACGCCGCCGAAGGACGAGAAGGGACCGGCGCAGCACACCTCGGCGACGCTGATGCGCCAGAGGAAGCTGCCAAGGTCGCTCCCGGGCGGATGCGCTGCGACCTCGCGTGTCAGCCCGCCACCCCGTTCTTTCCGGGAACGGCGCTACGATCGCGCTCGCGCAGGGTCAGGACCACGGCACCGAGAACGCGCCGTCGCGGATCTGCGGTGCCGAGTCAGTTATTTCGTAGTAATGACCCTTGTCGGCGACGAAGATGTGGCAGGCGATGGACAGACCGCTCGCATCGTCGAGCGTTCCCGCCGCGATGCTCAGGTAATCGCGCCCGCCGCCTTCCCAGAAGAGCGTCGATCCGCAACGTGCGCAGAATCCGCGCCGCGCCTCGGGAGACGAGGCGTACCAGGCGAGCTCAGCGGACGACACCAGGCGAAAATCGGCACGCCGTGCGGCGGTTGCCGCCATGACGTGTCCGGTCATGCGCCGGCACTGCGTGCAGTGGCACATGACGACCGGCCGTAGCTTGCCGCGTACCTCGTAACGTACCGCCCCGCACAAGCACCCCCCGCTTCTCCGCGGCGCTTCGCTCATGACGCTCCCATTCGCGGCGCTGCCAGTTTCTGCTTCAGATATACGAAGCTCAGCGCCCACATCTCGGCCGCCTGGCGGTGGTCGGCGGCGGCGGCGTGACCGCCGTCGGTGTTCTCGTAGAACAGAACCTCATGGCCCTGCTCCTCCATGCGCGCCGCCATTTTGCGCGCGTGCACCGGAGTTACGCGATCGTCGCTGGTGGCGGTCACGAAAAACACCGGTGGGTAGGTCCTTGCAGCGCTGACATTCTGGTAAGGCGAGTACTTCAGGATCCATGCGCGGTCGGCGGGGAGTGCCGGGTCGCCGTACTCCGCCTCCCAGGAAGCACCCGCGCCGATGCGGGTGTAGCGGAGCATGTCGATCAGCGGCACCTGGCAGACGACCGCGCCAAAAAGCTCCGGGCGCTGCACCATGCTGGTGCTCACCAGCAGCCCGCCATTGGAGCCGCCCATGATGCCGAGCTGCTTCGGCGTCGTGAATCCGCGCTTCACGATATCCTGCGCTACGGCCTCAAAGTCGTCGTACGCCTTCTGCCGGTTTCCGCGCTGTGCCGCCTGGTGCCAGGCCGGCCCATACTCGCCGCCGCCGCGGATGTTGGCGAGCACGAACACCCCACCGCGGCTCAGCCACAGCATGCCGAAGTTCGCCGAATAGCTCGGGGTCTCGGAGATCTCGAATCCGCCGTAGCCATAGAGCACCGTCGGCGCGGGCCCCGTGAGCGTCTTCGGGCGCGTGACGAAGTACGGAATCCTCGTGCCGTCGCGTGATACGGCAAAGAACTGCTCCGTGACGAGGTTCGTGGCGTCAAAGCGCGCGGGGAGCGACCTGATCGCCTTGGGCACCCCATCGCCGCCATCGACGTAGAGCGTGGTGGGGGTGGTGAAGCTCTCGTAGCGCAGGTACGCCTCCGGTCCCCAGGCGTTCACCGACACGACGTGAGTCGAACCGCCGGCCGGCAGCGGCAGGATGGCCTCACTCCAGCCGCCGTCGGCACGGGCGTGAAAGGCGTGGATGCTCCCGGTGACGTCGCGATAGATCGAGGCATAGACGGCATCGCGCCCCGTCATCACCTCATCGACCGTGCTGCTCGCGTCGGGCGTGAAGAGCACGACGGTCCTCGCCTCGTCCGCCGACGCCGCGCCGGCAACGCGGTACGCGATCAGCGACCCCTTGGCGATCGGCGTACCGTGCGGCGGGGTCCAGTCCTCGCGCAGCGTGAAAATGAGATGGCCGCGCAGCGCGCCTTTCAGATCCGCGCCGAGCGGCAGCGGCAACTGCCGCGTGTTGCCCGCCGGCGACAGCGTGTGAAATTCGGCGGAGAAGAAGCTGATGTCCCGCTCGATGAGCGCCAGAGTGCCGCCCGGCGTATGGAACACAACGCCGGTGGCGCCGACGTCGGCAACCTTGCCCTCGTAGACGGTGCGCGCACTGGCCATCGGCTCGCCGCGCTTCCACAGCTTCACGATGCGCGGATAGCCGGAGGTCGTCATCGACCCCGGGCCGAAGTCGGTGCCAAACAGCACCGTGTCCTCATCGAGCCAGGCAATCGCGGACTTTGCCTCGCTGAGGTGAAAACCGTCGGCGACGAAGGTCTTGGCGAGCGGATCGAACTCGCGCACCACCACTGCATCTCCGCCGCCGCGCGACAGCTGCAGCAGGCAGCGCCTGAGCGACGCTGTGCACTCGGCGCCCTTCCACACCCAGTTCTCATGCTCCTCGGCCGCCAGTTTGTCCAGATCGAGCAGCACCTCCCAGCGCGGCTCGGCGTTGGCATAGTCGGCGACGCCGGTGCGACGCCAGATCCCCTTGGGATGCGCGGCGTCCTGCCAGAAGTTGAACACATACTGATGATCGAGGTCACCGTATGGGATGCGATCGCTCGCGTCCATGACACGCAGAATTGCCTCATAGTTCTTCTGGTAGTCGGGATCCGCCTGCAGGATGGTGGTGGCGCGGGCGTTTTGCGCCTTGACCCACGCCATCGGCTTCGCGCCATGGATGTCCTCCAGCCACAGGTAGGGATCGGCGCCGTCGGCGGCGGCCTCATGCACCTTGCTCACACTGTCGGCTCCCATGGCCGCCGCGCTCGCGGCGAGCACTATCATGCATACCAGCGATCGTCCCCGTCCGCTCATGCCGCGCGACCTGCGCTCCTACACGCCGCGCTGCGCATGCAGTCGCGTTTCGACCACCTCGAACAGCGAGCGCAGCCCGAAGGACACATCCGCGATCTTGCCGTTGACGAAGAACGTTGGCGTCGCGCGCACCCCACTGTCGATGCCGCCCTGCTGCTGCTCGCGCACGCGCTGCAGGTAGACCTCATCGTCCATCTCGGCGCTGAAGCGGGCCATGTCGAGGCCCAGCCGCTCGGCGTAGCCGTGCAAATCCTTGGGCTTGAGGTGCGTCTGGTTCGCGAACAGCAGGTCGTGCATTTCAAAGAAGCGCCCCTGGCCGCCGGCGCATTCCGCAGCCTGCGCCGCACCGAGTGCATGCGGATGCACGTCCTCGAGCGGAAAATTGCGAAACACGAACCGCACGCGTCCGCTAAAGCGCTCGAGCAGCAGCTTCACAGCCGGCTGCGCCTGCTTGCAGTTGGGGCACTCGAAGTCGCCGTACTCGACGACCGTGACAGCGGCATGCTGTGGCCCCGTGACGTGATCGATGGCACTGACCGCAACGGCCAGCTCGAACGGTGCGTGCGGGCTCATTGAAGGCCTCCTTGCACGAGGAGCGCTGACTATGCACTTCTCGTCATGATACGGTCACTTCGACCCCCAGGACTCCGTCGGCAGATCCGCCGGCCGCGGCAGGGAGCGGAGGTACGTAACGAGCGTCCACACGCCCTCAACGCCCAGTGTCCCGCCGAAGGCGGGCATGCCCTTGGGGCGACCGTAGTAGATCGAATAGAAAACTTCGGCGTCGGCGCCGCCGTAGCGCCAGCGCCCGGCGGCGAGGTCGGGGCCAACCCAGCCGGAGCCCCCGCCACCGTGACAGCCATCGCAGTTCATGGCAGTAAAGAGCAGCGCGCCGCTCTTGGCGACGGCCGCATCGCCCTGGTGCGGGTTGTGCAGCATGGCGCCCTCGGGCGGGATTCCGCCGGCGGCGAGGTGCGCTTCGTAGCGCACCGCCGGCAACGTTGTCGTGGCGGGCGGCGTGGCCGGCGGCGGAGCCTGGCGAGCACACGATGCCAGCGCAGCGCTCGACACGAGCGCCCAGAGCAGCGTCGCTCGCCGGCGGGTCCGGCTTGGCGACATGCGCGGCCTCACAGCGAGAAGATCCAGATGATGCCGCCCTGGCTCGTATGGCGCGCGATGTCCGGGAGGAAATCCGCAGGCGCGCGCACGTCGGTCGGGTCGTCGGAGCGCGTGTCTCCCGAGAGCAGCGCCCAGTCTCCGCCGAGCCCGGCGTAGACCGCGACGTACTGGCGACCGTCCGGAGCGCGATAGGTGATCGGATTGCCGACCACGCCGGAGCCGACCTTGAACTTCGACAGCACCTCCCCAGTGCGGGCATCGACGGATTTGAACCACCCGTCGAGCGTGCCGTAGAAGGCAACATCGCCGGCCGTCACCAGCGCGCCGCTCCAGGTCGGGAACGGCTCGCGGTTCTCCCACACCTTGCGGCCGCTCGCGGCATCCCACGCCATGAAGGTGCCGAGATAGCCGCCGGGACCGGGAATGTAGGGGCTGGTGACGCCCACGTAGGGCGTGCCCTTAAGACGCGTCGCATGCGAGGCCGCATAGTCCATGCACAGGTTGTTGGTGGACGTATAAAAGAGATGGGTACGTGGTGAGTACGCTGCCGGTGAGGATGGGCTCACCCCGCCCTCGAGGCTCGGGCAGATGCCCTTGACGTTGCCTCGGGAAACTCCGGTCTGCTTTGAGGGCTCGAGCTGGGGACGGCCCGTGTTGAGATCCACCGCCCGTGCCCAGTTCACCGGCGCGAACGCCCGGGCGAGCAGTACCCGTCCGCTGGCGCGATCGAGCGTGTAGGCAAAGCCATTCTTGTCGAAATGCACCAGCGCCTTCACGGGCTGTCCGCCGATCGTCAGATCGGCCAGGATCATCGTGCCGGTGGCGTCGTAGTCCCAGTTGTCGTGCGGGGTGAACTGGTAGGCCCACACGAGGGCTCCGTCTGCGGGGTGGCGTGCCAGCACGCTGGCACTCCACTTGTTGTCGCCGAGCCGTTGCTCGGGGTTGTACGGCGAGGCGTTGCCGGTGCCGTAGTAGAAGAGATCGAGCTCGGGGTCGTAAGAAATGAATCCCCAGACCGGTGCGCCGCCGGTGCGCCAGCTGTCGTTGGCCCAGCTGCTCGCACCGAGATCCGCACCGTGGTCGTAGGGCGGCTTGAACGTGTCGGTACGCGCACGCATATCGCTGTCGGGACCGAGATTGCGCGCGGTCCACACCGTCTGCCCGGTGGCCAGGTCGAGCCCCTTGATCCAGCCGTAAATGCCGAACTCACCGCCCGAGGCGCCGACGATGACGCGGTCCTTCACCACGAGAGGGGCCATCGTGACGGTCTCGCCCTCGCCCATGTCGGCAATCTGCGTCTTCCACAGCTCGCGTCCGGAGTGCGCATCGACCGCAACCGTGTGACCATCGAGCAGGTTGTAGACGATCTTGCCGTCGGCGTAGAACGGACCGCGATTGACAATGTCGCAGCACGAGACGCCGATCGCGTTCGCGCTCACCTCGGGACGGTACTTCCATCTCAGCGGATAGCCCTCGCGGGTGAGATCGAAGGCGTACAGCACGTTCGGCCAGGGCGTCACGACGTACATGGTGTCCCCGACCACGAGCGGCTGACCCTCGTGTCCGCCGAGTACGCCGGTCGAGAACGTCCACACCGGATGGAGCGACCTGGCATTCTGCCGCGTGATGTCGGCGAGACCACTGTAGCGCGTCGCGGCGTAGTCTTTCGCCGGCATGGTCCACTGCCCGTCGTCGCCCGCCGGACGCTCGGTGGGCGCGGCCTGGGCACGATCACCGGCGGCGGCACCGAGACAGACGAGCAGTGCGAAGAGCGCCGCACGCGACATACCCCAACCCCTGATCTGCGCAGAAAGGGCTAAATGTCGGATCCGGAGCCGTCCAGGTCAAGACCCAGCGATGAGGCGCCGAGTTGGCGCCCGCAGCCGACGCGGCTGTGAGGCGTCGACGTTGCCCGGCCTGACGGGGCGAGCAGCGAGATGGGCACCGACCCGGCACAGCCATTGTGGCAGCCATGGCCACGCCCTGCGGTAGGTCGCGGTGCGTCTGAGACGATCGAGCAGCCCGAAGCCGCGCACTTGCTCGATGACGTTGGCAAGGACGTTGTCCGGAGCACCGAGTGTCGGCGGCCGGAACGACGCATCCACTCCGAGCCATGCGTACAAGCGCTGCAGCTTCACGACCGGATTGGCGAGCAGTACCTCGAGTGTCAGCGTGTAGACACACTCGCGCCCGCCACAGTGCAGGTAGGCGCTCAGCTGCCGGGCATAGTGACTGACGTCGGTATAACGTGGATCCGAGCGAAGCGCGGACAACAGGGTGCGGCGCTCGCCCACCAGCGTACGCGGTGGCAGTAGTCACTCACGATGCGCTCGATCGGGTCGCGCATGATGTAGAGCGGGCGGCGGGGTTGAAGGCGAGAATACGTTCGCGGACGTGCGAGAACAGCGGCAGTTGACTGTAGACGGTGCTCGCCTCAGCCACGACCGCGGCGACCGCCCGCAGCC
>Ga0187778_10001341_pt1 | contig 17259 bp, 19 predicted proteins | sample 1015_Q2_SP5_20_M_FD_132418 | JGI IMG/M metagenome (GOLD analysis project Ga0187778, IMG submission 132418) | Tropical peat soil microbial communities from peatlands in Department of Meta, Colombia - 1015_Q2_SP5_20_MG | ecosystem: Environmental > Terrestrial > Soil > Wetlands > Peat | place...
CGGAGTTCAGTTCTTGCGGGGCAACGTGGAGCAGGCCATCACGCTGGCACAGCGTGCGGTAGAAGAGGACCCGCTCGAAGTATGGGCCCATATGAATCTGCATGCCTATCTGCAGGCAGCGGGGCGGGACGATGAAGCCCTTGAGCAACTAAAGAGAGTTGTGGAACTGGATCAGAATCAGGTTGTGGCCCTGGTATCGATGGCCATGATCCACGCCGACAAAGGTGATCTTGCGGAGGCCCTGCAGATCGCGCGGCGGGCCTATGCGATTGGGTCGTGGTTTCCCGACACAATTGGCGTGCTTGCGGCACTCACCCACCGCAATGGAGAAGAGGTCGAATCAAAGTCGCTCGCGAAGGCACTCGGTTCCGGCGAGGCGCTCGGCGATGCCCGTGCCCATGCGCTGTTCCACCTGCTCTGCGGTGAAATAGACCGGGGATCCGATTGGGCGGAGAAAGCGATTGAACAGCGTGACCCTTCGATGATGTTCTATCTCCGCTTTGTGGTCTGCAAAGGGCTGAGAGCAAGCCACCGCTGGCCGAAGGTCGCGAAGATGATCAATCTGCCGGTTTGAGGCGTAGGCTGAAGTGTCCAGGTTGCGGAGCGCGACAGTTGGAATGCGCAATGGGCTCCATTCACAAACGTTCAAAGCGTTTCCCGGGTGGTAAACTCGGTTTTGTGAGGTGGTGTGCACTCACCCGAAATTCTTGGTGGGGTTTGCTGGCGGTTCTGCCCGAAGTGCTCGCCATCAACGGCGGGCAATGCAAGTGGGGTGCTAGATGCGAAATCTGCCAAGCCCGCTGGCGTGGCTTTTCACCAAGTCCTGATCTCTTAATGTGGGGACGTAGTTCAGTTGGTTAGAATCGCTGCCCTGTCACGAAATATCAATTAAATCTTGCATTTAGCACATTTATAGGCGACGCTATAGGCGGTTCGTACGAGAAACTGCCCAAAGCGACGATCAAGCCTTCAACAAGGGAGCCTAAATGCGAAAAACGCCCCGTGTCACGCTCCTCAAACAGATAAAAATTAACGGCAAATGGGTTCCTGCGTCCGCGCTCTTTGACAGCAAGGGGCGGGTCCGCCGCGATCATGTCCGCATCGGCTGCCGGTCCAGATGCCTTCATTGCGGCCGAAAAGGCGCGTAACAAACACGCGGAGCTCGCCGCGATCCGTCGTGGTATCATCGCGCCGCCGCAACAGGAGCCTGAAGCACCCGCGCGCCTCACGGTTGCGGATGCTCTCGACCAGTACATCGACTAGGTCCGCTATCACCGCTCCCTGCGGACCTTCCGCACCTATCGTCCGATTCTCGCCAGCTTCAGGAATTCTTGCGCAAAGACATACATCGACGAATTCGAACGTGCCAATCTGCTGGACTTCGCCACGCATTGCCTTAAGCAATCTCCAAAAGGCAAGAGCATTTACAACAAGCTGGTGGTGCTCTCCCAGGTCTTGAAACAGAATGGCCGCCCGAAGCTGCTCCAGGCCTCCGACGGGCCGAGCTTTGTTGAAACCGTCAGGCCCATTTATGAGGACGACGAACTCATGAGGTTGTTCAATGCGTTGCGCGCCTCCGCAACTCGCGCGCTATAAGTTCTACCTCATGTCAGGTTTCAGGGACGCCGAAGGAAGGTTCGTCACTTGGCGGGATGTCGATTTCCGCCACAGTGCTGTCCGCGTCATCGCGAAGCCGCATTGGGGATTTCATCCGAAGAACTGGGAAGAGCGCGATGTGCCTGGGCCCCAGAAATTGATTGCTTTGTTAACCAAATGCAAGCCTGCCAATACGGGTCCCGACGATCCGGTATTACATGATCAAATACAAAGTGGACCTGCTTGCGGGCTATTTGCACAGCCGCGACGGTTGGGCCTTCGCGGCGGTGGGGTCGTTCGGCAACTTCATCGGGAATGACTATTATGTCGCGGCGGACTATTACGTCTGGCAAGGCTTCGCTTTTTCGGCACGCTTTGACCGGTTAAACCAGCAAATCACTGGGGTCGGCGGCGTCGGCAAGCAGAATAACCACGACTGGACGATCGGCATGAGCAAGATTCTCGTCCCTGCTGGAAATATCTCGCTCCCATCAGCCTATCTCCGTTCGTCACGAGGCCAGCTTTCTTAAGATCCATCATCAACTGGTCGAGGTACAGTTTCGGGATTCCTTGGCGTTCTGCGATTTGCTTGGCTTGGAGCAGCCGGTCACCGGAAAACAACGCCAAATCCACCAAGGCAAGCAACCCGTATTCTCCGCGAGTAGAAAGTTTCATCTGCCGAGAATCATGACCTCTCCACTCAAGATAATTACCGCAATGCATGGGCAAGACTAGTTTCTGAAGCACTAACCCTTGTGATCAGAGTCACAGTCTCCCCGCCTATCGAAATGGGAACCTCTGAAATGGGAACCTCCATTCAGGCCATGTGGATTTTGGGGGACACCCCGTCCGAATGGAAAGGAGTTGAGGCGAGGAGTGGCAGGAGTATCAGCGCGAGTAGGCTGCCGACAACGATGATGCCTTTCCCGCCCATCACGTTAGACAGAAACAAACGCTCATTATGGTCCCTTGCCGTTGTCAATCGAGTCGCGACAAATGCATCTCTGAGGAGGCTCATGCAATGAAAGGTCATCTCGTTCGAGCAATGCTAGATAGCGTGGTTCTTATTGGTCTGATCGCATTCTGTTCGGAAACCTCTCAAGCTCAGAGTCCGGGCGAAACTCTCTTCAAGACAAAATGTGCAGCCTGTCACGGGCCGGACGGAAAAGGTGAAGTGCCGATGGGGAAGAAACTTGGCGCACGTGACCTGAGCTCGGCCGAGGTCCAGAGCCAGTCGGATGCCCAGCTCAGCGACATCGTCACGAAGGGTAAAAACAAGATGCCTGCGTACGACGGCAAGTTAAGCAAAGAACAAATTGACCAATTGCTGGCGTACATTCGAGAACTCGGAAAAAAGCATTGATGTGTCCCCATTCTTGACCTGATTCTCGAAGTCCTCGATGCGAATATGCGTATCGCACGGCGGCGCATATGAGGCGAGCTGAAGGTGTGGTCGAGCAGCAAGGAAGGATCCTCAAACGAGGCCCAGAAATGCCAAATGCTGACGCTTCTTCATCACCCGCAATTCCTCGTAGACGGTTTGTTGAGGTCCTAGTAGGTAGCGGATTTCTTGCGACGGCTGTCGCATTCATCTATCCAGTCCTGCGCTATTTAGTGCCACCGAAGACTTCCGATCTTGGAAGCGACGCTGTGATGGCCGGACGCGTCGGAGAGCTGAAAGCGAACAGTGGAAAGATTTTCCGTTTCGGGAATCGCCCTGGTCTGCTAATCCGCACGGCCAGTGGAGAGTATCGAGCCATGTCAGCTACGTGCACGCACCTTTCTTGCACCGTCCAGTATCGCGATGACCTGCGCGAGGTCTGGTGCGCTTGCCACAATGGCAAATACAACCTCGACGGCCGGAACATTTCAGGTCCTCCTCCGCGCCCGTTGGAAGCATTTGAGGTCCAGGTTAAGGGCGAAGAGATATTCGTGAGGCGTCGCCGGGAGGCCTGAGCATGAGTCCCTTACACAACGTGCGCCGGTGGCTGGACGAGCGCATAGGGTGGGACGACCTGATTGCTCCGTTGCGGAAGAAGTCTGTTCCGCTCCACCGGCTCTCCTACTGGTACTTCCTCGGCGGCATCACTCTCTTCCTATTCGTGATCCAGGTATTGACGGGGATTTTACTCCTTCTCTATTACAGACCTAGCGCGAATGAGGCTTTCGAAAGCGTGCAATACATCATGACTCGGGTGCAGTTTGGCTGGCTGATTCGCTCCATTCACTCCTGGTCAGCCAACCTCATGATCTTTACGGCGTTTGCACACATGTTCAGCGTGTTGTTCCTGAAGGCGTACCGCAAACCGCGCGAGCTGACATGGGTAAGTGGAGTGATCCTCCTATTCTTGGTCATGGGCTTCGGTTTCAGCGGTTACTTGTTGCCTTGGAACACTCTGGCCTTCTTCGCCACTAAGGTCGGCACTGAGATTACTGGGCAAGTTCCTGTCATTGGCAAGCCTCTGATGATCTTGCTTCGGGGAGGCGAGGAAGTGACGGGCGCCACTCTGACTCGATTCTTTGGATTCCATGTAGCGGTCCTTCCTGGAATAGCAACTGTGCTGGTTCTCATTCACCTTTTGCTGGTGCAGCGCTTAGGCATCAGCGTGCCTCCCAAGCTGGAGATTGAGTGGAGTGCGAATCCCGCGGCGAAGCGGGACATGAAATTCTTTCCTAACTTTGCGCTTCGAGAAGTAATGGGTTGGTACATAGCTCTCGGCGTTCTCGGTGCCTTGGCGGCGATCTTTCCGTGGAACCTTGGTGTAAAGGCAGACCCCTTTGCTCCTGCACCGGCAGGAATCAAGCCCGAATGGTACTTCCTCTTCATGTTTCAGACGCTCAAGCTCATCCCCTCGAAGGTATGGTTCATCGATGGGGAAATCCTGGGAGTGCTGGCTTTCGGACTGATTGGCCTTCTCTGGGTTCTGCTGCCGTTTTTTGAAAGTGACCACCCCTCGCGTATGAAACGGTGGATCACTGGCCTTGCCATCTTTGCTCTTGCATACATGACAGGTATGAGTGTCTATGGCCATTTTTCGAAATAAGACCGTGCGATTGGCGACGAGCAGGTGTTTGGTCCTGTTTGGGCTAATAGTGTTTGTTGCGCATGTGAGTTTTGGGCAAGCACCGAACTCCTGCCTGGATTGTCACTCCGCCCTGCCTGAGCCCTTGGGAGTCAGCCAGGAGAAATTCAGCCAAGACATCCACGCCCAAGAGGGTCTGACCTGTGTCAGCTGCCACGGGGGTGATCCCGCCAGCGATGATCCGGACAAAGCGATGAGCCGCAAGGCAGGCTGGAAGGGGAAGATTGAGCGCAAGCAGATTCCCCAGTTGTGTGGAACCTGCCACTCCGATCCAGCATATATGCGCCAGTTCAACCCCAGCTTGCGGACGGACCAGTTGGCCCAATACCGCACCAGCGTGCATGGCCAACGCTGGGCGGCTGGAGACACCAAGGTTGCGGTCTGCACCGATTGCCATAGCGTGCACGATCTCAAAGCACCTAGCGATCCACGGTCGACGGTGAACCCGGTAAATGTGGCGACTACATGCGCGCGTTGCCATGCTGATTCGAACTACATGAATGGATACCCCATTCCGAAAGATCAATTCGCAAAGTACAGCACAAGCGTCCACCACGACGCGCTCTCCGTGCGAGGGGATCTGAGCGCGCCAACTTGTTCGACATGTCATGGAAATCATGGTGCGGCGCCGCCAGGGGTGGATAAGGTTCAGAACGTGTGCTCGACCTGTCACGTTTTTCAAGCCCAGATGTACGAAAAAAGTTCGCACAAGCAGGCCTTTCAAGCCGCGTCTCTTCCGGTATGCGTAGTCTGTCACAGCAATCACGGCATCGTTCATCCAACGGACGCCAAGCTTGGCACTGGACCTGAGGCAGTTTGCATGCAGTGTCATAAACCGGGAGACGTTTGTGATCAAGCAAGAGCGGGGCTGCTCAGCGAATTGCGCCAATTGGATGAAGCTATCAACAATGCAGACCGAGTTCTTGCTCTTGCGGAATCCTCGGGTATGGAGGTGAGCGAAGCTCGGCTAGCTCAGAACCAGGCACGGGATTCGCTGACCAAGGCTCGCGTTACCGTTCACAGCTTCCGGAAGGAACTAGTGGATCAGGATATCCAGGCGGGTCTGAATATTGCCGCTAAGAATCTGCAAGCCGGCCAGAAAGCAATGGTTGAGCGCAACTATCGCCGTGTCGGGCTGGGTATGTCGCTTGTCGCGATCGGGATAGTGTTGCTGGGGCTTCGTCTCTATATCAAAAAGATAGAGAGTTGAGGTTCTCCCGGAGTCAGGGTGGTACCTGCTTTTCGTCGCGCAGGATGTGAGGTTTGTGATCGCGATCACAATCAACCGTGACGTTTGTAATAGGCACAATATAAGCTTACGCACTAGTGTTTCAAGATTGGAAACTCAATCCGTCTCGATCCCGCTGCTTTCGGGGCCTGGCTGCGGCAATAGTTACGCAGGGCGGTCCATCACCGGCGGAATCTTATGTGTACGAAAGGATCAAGTCGATGAAAGCACAGGAGACAACTGAATATCCCGCCGGAGAATGCTGATGGCAATTAACCCTCTCCGGTGTTTAGAATCTCCACCGGAGAGTTGCCATGAACAGGTTCAGCGTTCTCATTCTCCCCCTGCTTGTAACTCTATTAACTCTGGCCTGCGGCAGCAGCAATTGACAGCTTCAATCCATCACCATCAGGGTGACCACGTATGGTGCGCAAATTCAATGAGGGACACCATGATTGAAGACTTATTCGAGCTGATCGGGGGACGTAGCACGATCGAGGCTGCTACGGAGCTCTTCTACGACAAGGTCTTGCAAGATGAGAATTTGCGCCACTTCTTTGCAGGAGCTGACATGGCACACCTGCGGTCTCGGCAGGTTATGTTCATTTCCATGCTCCTCGCTGGACGAGTGTATACAGGGAAGAATATTCATGATGCTCATGCCCGGTCTAGAGACGACGGTCTGAACGATGCGCATTTCGACCTGTTCCTCAAGCACTTTCGCGCAGCCCTGGAAGAAGTGGGAGTCAAACCGGAGAATGCCGAGATAATCAGGAAGCGTCTGGAAAGTAAGCGAGGAGCTGTACTGGACAAATGAGATTGCTCTTGATTTGAGACGATAAATTCTTCGTCGGGGGCAAGCCATTGACGCCGAAGGTGCCCTGCGTCGGGAAAAAGTCGGATCGAGAAGCACTGCTATAACCCTGTATGGTAAGCGCAAGTCGGACGCTTGGCAGGGGAAAAAACTCCCAAGAAAGCTGAGAGCCCGCGTGGTGCGGTTCTCCGAACTTGCAGATGATTACCTAGTTTATGCGGAGGCCAATAATCTGGGGAAGGATTCCGACAAATACCGCATCAAAAAGTTGAAGGGTGCCTTCGGTGATCGCCAGGCTGAAGTTCCGATTGCGGACCTGCGCGAATGGTTTAACAAGCAGGAATGGGAACCGGCCACGTACAATCGCTGCCGTACTGTGCTAGGGCTGATTTACAAACTCGGCATTGAAAACAAGAAAGTTGATAGCAATCCGGCACGATTGCTGAAGCGGCAGAGGGAATCGGATGGCAGGGTACCCTTTCTTAACCAGTTCGAGCCAGACGAAGAAAGTCGCTTGAGAAAAGTGATCCTGGACGAGTATCCGAGGCACATGCCCGAGTTCGATATTGCTCTGAATACGGGGCTGCGGCGCAAAGAGCAATATCAGCGTATTGATTGGTCCTGTGTGGATTTCCTACGAGGCGATCTTTTTGTCCCCGAGAGCAAGAATGGGGCGAGCCGTCACATTCGCTTGAACGCAGACGCAATGGCTGCCTTCAGGGAGCTCTATGGGCGGAATCGAGGCGAAGGTCCGATCTTTGCCGCGCGGCGGCGAGCAGCTGTTAGGCGCACGCCACTGGTTCGAGGATGCGACTGTGAAGGCTAACATCTGGAATTTCACATGGCATGATGTTCGACATACGTTTGCCAGTCGACTAGTCATGGCAGGGGTCGATTTTCGCACGGTTGCCGACCTGATGGGCCACAAGAGGATTCAGATGACCATGCGCTATGCGCACTTGGCCCCGGCGCACAAGCAGGAGGCCGTAAAGAAGCTTTCCGCATTCAATGCAAGGGAGAGACAACGCCAGAAAGCGGACGGCCCTGCTATACTGACACCAGCTGCACCAGGAAGGCTGACTGACACCAGAACTGACACCGATGAAAAAAGCGCCTTGGAAGCGAATTCTGAAAATGTTCAGTAAGTCGCTTTGCCGGCTAGCAGTTACGGCTCATGTGGGGACGTAGTTCAGTTGGTTAGAACGCTGCCCTGTCACGGCAGAGGCCGCGGGTTCGAGTCCCGTCGTCCCCGCCATTCTTTTGAATGGTTTACAAAGGACCCCGAAAACCGATCTGGGTCCGTTTGGGTCCAATAAGCGTTTCCCATCCGCCGATTCGCTGTTTCGGCCCATCCAAATAACCCGAAGAAACGAACTTCTCGGGCTAGTGGATCAAGGTTGATTTGCTTCCCGACAGCACGCCCCCTGGCAGAATGGCATCCACGAGCTTCGCCTGCGCGAGGCGTTTGCTTTTTGTCGTTGCCTGGAGATACTTGTTGGTCACGTGCAGATCGCTGTGACGCAAGAAGTCGCGGATCATCAATTGGTGTTCCCCCATTTCTGCCAGCATGGTTCCCACCGTGTGTCGAAAGGTGTGCCAGCCTACGCCGGTGATGCCGATCCTCTTGAAGGCTGGCTGGATCTTCTTCTTCAGCACCGAAGCCAAGTCGAGCGGTTTCTTCCCCTTCAGTCTTTCTGAAGGAAAGACGAAATCGCCCGGCTGGTTGTAGAGACTTAGCGATCTCCACTCCAGCAAGGCTAGCTTCAGACTCGGATGCATCGGCAATAACTTTGCCGACGCTTCCGTCTTTGTGCTCTTCAGGTACCCACCCCGACGCCAGTAGTAGGAATGCTGCACACTGAAGTTCATATTGTTGAAATCGCAGTCCAGCCAATGTAGTGCCCCGAGTTCCCCTTGCCGAATTCCTAAGGCACCGTCCAGAAACACGAGAATCTGATCGCGAAATTCCAGTTGTGCCAGACCGAGTATGACCTCTTCCGGTGAAAGGACGAGCGGAGATCTCTGACGCTTCGCACTGACGCGCACGCCCGTGCTTGGTCCTCTCTGCCCACCTGTTCCAACTGGTATTCCCGATGAAATTGGATTGTGGCCACAAAACTCCCAGCGAACGGCATGCGAGAACACAGCCGACATAACGCACTTGATCTTGGCTTTGGTCCCGTCTGCAACTTCTGCCGCTCGTAGCCAGCGTTCTACCTCGATGGTCTTGATGTCCTCCAAAGAGTGGTTTCCCCATCGTGGGAGAATCCAATTTTTCCCATACACCAGATACGCATCTTGCGTGGATATCTCCTTGAGAGGCATCTCCTCTCGACAGTAGTGCTCCCAAAGAGTATTGACGGTTGTTTTCTGCAGGTTCTTTCGCTTGGATTGATTGTTGATTGTTAACCGAAGAGCGTCGGCTGCCGCACATGCCGCTGATTTGTTTGGATATCGTTCTAAAGATCCCAGCTGCACCTTGCGACGTATTGGTTCTCCTGTGATGTCGTTCTCCCACCACCGGTACACCCATACTGCGGAACCTCTCTTTCGCTCTTCGAGCCTCAGACTTCCTTGTTGGTAGCGTGTCCGTCTAAACAAAATGCCTCCTTTGTTTAAACGGCACTGACAGCCCAGCCCAGAATAATCCAGGACTGTAGAACGGTCGAGAAACATTTCCCAGCACGTCCGCCCCTCAACTTGCGATCTCATCCAGCCATTCGTTGAGTGCTGAAGCCCGGAATCGCCAAAGTCTGCCTACCTGAACGCCGGGAATGATCCCTCGGCGTGCTTTGTTACGCAGCGTCTTAGGGTGAATTCTCAAAAGCTTGGCTGCTTCCGCCACATCCAACAATGACTCAAAATTGGACTCGCCTTGGGCTCGCCCCACTTGCTTCTTGTTCGTTGACCTGATTTCGAGAGTTGGCGGATCGGTATGCGGTTGCATTGCACTTACTCCTCACTGGAGAAACTGCTTCGGAGAAGCTTTTTCCCAATCAACCAAGCTGCCTGCTGCGCTAGTCCAGCTGTACCAAGCAGCGCGCTTGACAATACCCTACAAGTATACATATAGTCAAGCAGTAACGTTACACCTTAATTTGCTGTAATGGCCTGAAGGGAATTCATGTCAGAGAAAGCATCAACACGGCAACAGCCGGTAATCTCGATTCGCATCTCCGATGCTCTGCGCTTAAGGCTTGAGACCTTAAGGAAAATCATGTTCCTCAAGAGCGGCCAAAACGTTTCGACATCGGAGGCGGCAAAGCAGCTTCTTGAGTCTGCCCGAGACGACCGTCTTGAGTTGGTAGACCTGCTCAGTGAGCCGACAGATTCCCTGCTGAGAATTCGTGCGAAGGCAGACTCAGGACTCCCGCTTTCGCAGGCGGAATGGACGATGGTGGCCCATTACTGTGCGGTGGGAGCAGAGTCATTTATGAATACCGCACAAGGCCAGATTTCCTACGAGTCCCTAGCTGAAATCCTGGAGGCATTCCTTGCCGCTTACGTCATAGCACGCAGACCGAAGAAGTCCCCACTGGATTCCCTATACCTGCGGACCCTTCCTGGGGACAAACAGGTCGACGCCAAAGAGACTGAGGACATTGGAAGCGATGATGTTCGCCGGGTGGTGACGCGCACCATTCAGATGCTGAGGAACCCGGCTCAAAAGCGGCGAAAACCGATTCTCTCCGTCCGCAATCTTTACACACTTCTCGACGAGGAGAAGCTCTCGAATGTCGAGAAGCTGAACGAGGCGCTTTGGCCCCACTGGCCGGCCCTGTGGCGGGTGTGTGCGCGCGGGCACTATTCTCTCCACCGAAAACCCCTGCATGAGAAGGTGCCTTCGGAGACAGGCGACGAGGATTTTGGGCTGGCGGTTCAGCCGGCATTGCCCTCGTTGGAAGAAGGCGAATACCGCCTCGATTTGGTGCGGGAAGAGGGAAATGAATTCTCCCCTCGTTTGCAGTTTCCCGGAACGCTTGCCCCGCAGTATCCGGTGGTTGGATACCCGAGGATTGCCGAGTTCCGAAGGCTGCTGGAGGAGCTCGATTTGGAGCGCGACCTTTGCCAATGGCAAGGCTACTACTTCTACGCGCACACGGCGATCGTGGAAAACGAGCAGAGGGGCGTGTTTTTCTTTGCTCGGGAGAACGGAATCGCCTTCCGATTCCCGATGGAGCACTGGCAGTCGATTCGGAATCTGTTTCGTCGCGCCTGGCAAGCCCCCGAAGTGATCCATACGTGGGAGGCTCAAATGCGGGAATATGGCGAGCTGTAAAAACGCGGTGCTTCGCACCGGGAGAATTCTCGACACTCCACCCCTGAAAGGGTTGACGTTCGCTAGCGCTCGTTAGCGACCGCTAGCGCATTGAAAAGGCTGTGCAAGTCAAATTGATCGCTATCAAACGCTAGCAGGCGTTAGCGTTCGTTAGCGCGGGTAATTCATTGAGGTTTGAAATGGATAGCAGTGTTGCTTGCGAATTGGCTGAACAACGGAAACGGCGCACCGCCAGAACTAGAACTGTCCGGCTGAAACCAGAACATCTAGCTTGTTCCGAGCGATGAAATCGCGCATCAAAGAGTGCGGATGGAAGGGTGGCGACAGCGCCTAGGGTTTTGGTGGATTGTTGCTGGTTCACGAGGTGGGATCGAAGGACATCGAGGGGTTCCGTCTGCTCCCCTTCCCTTCCCGCGCAACTTTAACAGATCGGTCCTCGCCGTCAAGGGTTCGCTACGCCGCGAAACCCGCGCGCCCTTGACCGCTCCGGGCCGATCTGAACTTCTCTCCGCTATCAAGGAAAGGGGCGCTCTCGGAAAAGCAAAATCAAAATCGCACTTGACAGATACCGTCATTCTCATGGAAGGCGATCTCGTAAACTTGCGCCATCTGTTCGCCGGAGAAAATGCGGATTCTGAGCGCAATCGGGATGTTACACCAACTATCCAGCTAACCTCACACTAGCATCTGGCATTTCATTGACTTGCGGTACTCACAGACCTAGAATTTCAGCCCAATGATCGGGCAAACTATCTCGCACTATCGCATCGTCGAGAAGTTAGGCGGTGGCGGGATGGGTGTGGTCTACAAAGCCGAGGACATTAGGCTCCATCGTTTCGTCGCTCTCAAGTTCCTTCCCGATGAAGTCGCCCGCGATCCGCAGGCGCTGGCCCGATTTCAGCGCGAGGCCCAGGCTGCCTCTGCGCTCAATCATCCCAACATCTGCACGATACACGACATCGGCGAAGAGAATGGCCTTGCCTTTATCGCCATGGAATACCTCGAAGGCGTGACGCTGAAGCACCGAATCACCGGCCACCCCCTTGACCTCGAAATTCTGCCTCCGCTCGCCATAGAAGTGGCCGATGCCCTCGACGCCGCGCATAGCAAAGGCATCGTGCACCGCGACATCAAGCCCGGCAACATCTTCGTAACCGAGCGCGGCCATGCCAAGATTCTCGATTTCGGTCTGGCAAAAGTCGCGCCCACTGCCAGTTCGTCCAGCCAAATCGCCGCCCTCAATACGCAGACGCGATCGCTGGATGAAGCGCATCTGACCAGCCCCGGCACGATGGTGGGAACCGTAGCGTACATGTCGCCGGAGCAAGTGCGCGGCAAGGAACTTGACGCCCGCACCGATCTGTTCTCCTTCGGGGCAGTTCTCTACGAGATGGCAACGGGAGCGCTGCCTTTTCGCGGAGACACTTCCGCGATGATCTGCGAAGCGATTGTAAACCGCGCGCCGGTCGCGCCAGTGCGCCTGAATCCTGATCTGCCTGCCGAGCTGGAACGGATCATCAACAAGGCGCTGGAGAAGGATCGCGATCTTCGCTACCGCTCTGCGGCCGACCTTGAGACCGATCTGAAGCGCCTGAAGCGCGACACGGATTCTGGACGGTCGACAGCGACCACTGTCGCGGGCGTGCCGTCCGCTCCGGCGAAACGCCGGCCGACGTGGCCGAAGTGGGCAGCGATCGCTGCGGCCGTCATCGTCGTCGCCGCGCTTGCCTTCTGGCTTCGCTCTCCGCTGCCGCCCCCTCGACTCGGGGCAGTCAAGCAGATCACCAACGATGGCTTCCCAAAATTTGGTCTCGTCACCGACGCCAACCGCATCTATTTCGGGGAAAGTCCTCCTGGTCGTTTGGCCATCGCCGAGGTTTCCGCAAGCGGAGGCGAAGCGGCGCAAATTGACATTCCCTTTCCTATTCCCTTTTTGTTCGATATTTCCCCGCAATCTTCGGAGCTGCTGGTGGCCCAGTCAACCCCGGCGGGATATGCGGTAGAGACTCCCTTATGGTCGATTCCGATTCCGGCAGGTTCGGCACGCCCCCTTGGCGTCACCGCATACAGCGCAGGATGGGCACCAAATGGTCAACTCATCCTGGGCAAAGTGCATGACATCTACATCGCGGATCACGACGGATCCAATCCGCGGAAGCTGGCAACGGCCGCCGATCTCCCCGGCTTTTTCCGTTTCTCGTCGGACGGAAAGCGGGTTCGGTTCAGCGCGTTTAATCCGACCACCACCGTCTCGGCACTTTGGGAAATGCAAGCCGATGGCAGCAATCCTCGTCCGCTGCTTGCCGGGTGGAATCGTCCCGCCAACGAGTGCTGCGGTTCCTGGACCGCCGATGGCAACTACTACGTTTTCCAAAGCGTACGCCAAGGCAGCAGCAATATATGGATCGTCGCCGATCAAGTCCCCTGGTGGAGAAAAGTTTCCCGCGCGCCGATTCAACTCACCAGCGGACCTTTGCAATATGCTTCTCCTGCTCTAAGTCTGGACGGAAAGAAGCTCTTCGTCGTCGGAACCCAACCTCGCTCGGAACTGGTGCGTTACGACGCCAAATCCCAAGACTTCGTACCCTTCGTCGGCGGTATCTCTGCGAGCGACGTGGAATTTTCCCGCGACAACCAGTGGATAGCTTACGTCAACGATTCCGACTACACCCTCTGGCGCAGGAAAGCCGATGGAAGCGAGCGCCTCCAACTCACTTTCCCTCCGATGACACCAGCGCTGGTTCACTGGTCGCCTGACGGGAAGAAGATCGCTTTTTCCGCCACCTCGTCAGGGAGTGGCTGGAGCGCTTATGTAATCTCCAAAGAGGGAGGTAGCCCGGAGCGCATTCCATCCGACACGAAGGCGTGGGCTACCGACCCTACGTGGTCTTCGGACGGCGCAAAGCTCGCATTCGGATCAGAGGAATTGACGCCACCCCAACACTATTCCATCCAAGTGTTCGACTTGAATAGCCATCAGATCTCGAAGCTGCCCGGCTCCGACGTATTTTTCGCTTCGCTCTGGTCCCCGGATGGCCGCTATATTGTTGGCCGCACCGCCGACGGCTATACCCTGATGCTGTACGACTGCCAGAAGAATTCATGGAAGAAACTGGAGACCCCTGGTCTCGATGGGTTTGGGTATATGACCTGGTCGCCTGATAGCTCATACGTGTATTTCGATGTCGGAAGCAAGAGCAACGGCTTCTATCGTCTGGGAGTGAGCGACTCAAAATTGGAGAAGGTAGCCGACCTGAAGAACATCCGGCGATTCTCCGACCTCTTCGGCACCGGTTCCTACTGGAGCGGCCTTGGCCCGGGCGAGACGCCGTTACTCTCCCGCGACATCAGCACCCAAGAAATTTACGCCTTCGACCTGCAAACGCCATAGCGCCTTTCGGCGAATAGCGTTTTACGAATTACCGCAAATTGATCGAACCGTGTGTTCATACCCCGGCAGGACACTGTGATGCCGGAGCTACTGAGGGGACAGGGTTGTTGCGGCTGTCAGTTGGCGTTATCGCAGGCGATTACACGTTTTGAGCAAGGGGTGATGACGCAAAGCGCCTCACGCACATCTCTTTCCCCTGAAGATCCAATCTTGATCACCGCTGCTGTGGCGAGTCAGCTGTGGGCACGCCACCGTTCAAGGAGATGATTGATCGCGTCATAAACAGCGTCCCGTGCATCTCTGCGGCTGTACCCATGCATCAGGAGCTGGTCGTATCGCGTATGTCGATGACGAATTGCCGCTACAACCGCAGCATTGAGCGCTTCCGCTTCAAGCGCCCGTCCCGCCGCGCTCCGTCCGACGCGGCCGCTGCCGCGGCGTGAAGTGTGGACCGCGATCGCCTGCGCCTCCGCCACGGGGCAGCCGGGATAAAGTGCCAGAATTGATTCCGTCATGCGGAGCGCGAGATCGCGATCCTGTTCCACTCGACGCAGCAAGGCCTTCTCGCGGTCGGCCAGTCTCTTACTGGCATCGGCATAGCATTCTTCTGCGGCTCGCTCCAGGGCAGCTTCCTCGACCAACACACCCTGGCGTTCATAGCGCTTGCGGGCTCGGCTGAAACGAACCACGACGGCTGACAGGGAACTGTTTTTCCGCGCCCGCCGAGTCAGAGCCGTGTCGCCTCTGGGCAGATAAGCCAAGTGGTCGAGGTCGGCACACGTGAGGCAGAGCGGGTGACCATCTTCCATGAACAGAAAATCGTGAGCCAACAATTCCTTGCGGCACTCGGCACATTCAGAATCGCGCACGATGTCGAACACCACGAGGTCCTGAGATTCCTGCGATGTTCCGTTCTCGTTTGTTTTTTCCGGCATCGTTGATGTTCCAGTTTCTTTTCAAACGACCCACAGTCTAACGCACACTTGCGTTGCTCCGATGGTCTGCCGTAATTCCAATGCTGCGGCACTGGAGGCCGACGCCATGAGCAAACAGAGAAGCAAGCCGAATTACCGTCGCCGAGTACTCCGGCTACCGGACCTGGATCATTGTAAAACGGCAGTTCTCAACAGCCTCGGATCACCAGCTTCGCGTCGAGTCTACGAGTACGCCATCGACCAGTTCATTGCTTGGTACTGCTCCGAGCCTCGGCTGGCCTTCAACCGCATCGTCGTCGTGCGCTATCGCATGTACCTGGAATCGCGGCATCTGGCTGCCAATACCATCAACCAGCGACTTGCTGCAGTTCGGAGGCTGGCTCACGAAGCGGCTGACGCCGGTTTGCTAAGTCCCGAGTTGGCTGCAGGGATCAGCCGAGTGAAAGGAGTGAAACAACTCGGATTCCGCGCCGGCAATTGGCTGAGCGCAGAGCAGAGTTCGGAAGTACTCAGGCGCGCTTGTGGTGACGGTACGCGTGCCAAGCGTGACTATGCCATGTTGGCCATGCTGTTTGCTTGTGGCTTTCGAAGGTCGGAACTGGTTGGCTTGGAGTTGGACGAAATCCAGATGCGCCAAGGACACTGGGCAGTGGTTGACCTGATTGGCAAGGGTGGCCACATTCGCACGGTGCCCATTCCGTACTGGGTCAAAACCGCGCTCGACCAGTGGACACGCGCTGCCAACGTCACGGATGGCAAAATCTTCCGAGCTGTGGCACCGAAGGGAAAGGTGTGGGGCCGTGGCATCTCGCAGAACGTTGTGTGGTATGTGGTCAGGAATTGTTGTCAGAGAGCAGGTTTGGACCACATCGCACCGCATGACCTGCGCAGGACTTGTGCGAAGCTGTGCCATGACGGCGGCGGTGAGCTTGAACAGATTCAATTCTTACTGGGCCACGCATCGGTTCAGACCACGGAACGCTATCTTGGCTGCAAACAAAATCTCGGGCACCCAGTGAACGATCTCTTCGACTTCGGAATGGACGCCCAGCAGCAGACAAAACGTGATGAATGCGCCCCGGCGACAGGGGTCAGCCTCAGTGACGCAGTAGAAAGGGCATCCGAGCAAGGCATAGTATGCCCCTCTGGAGGATCGGAGCATGAGCGACTCATCTGCGACTCAAATCACGCATCCCTACCGGAAGAAAACGACTGGGTCGAGGTCGGAAAAGGCCGCCGCCCGGAAAGTCTTCGACGCTGCACTGAAACGGAAACTTCACGAGGTGATGCCAGAAGCAAAGCAGGTGGCGAATCGGATCAGCGGCTGCCCAGGTCTGTGGGACTTGGAAACGCTACCTGACCCAACGTCGTAACGACATCGATTGCAAATAGGTCCGTTGAGGTCGATGAGTGCAATCGCCTGCCTACATTAAAGATCAACATGTCATACTGTGGGCGGGACACCGAGGCCCGAAACAGATGAATGGTTTCCAGGGCGTACTGTTCGCAGCTATAGTGTTGGCCTTTCTAGCGGGTATCTTTGCTCTTATTTACAAGGGCAGCCGCCCTCTGCAAAATGTTTCAGAACATCCAACGCCACCCAGAAGAGCGGTTGTGGCATCCCTGGTCCCCGTTGTTTGCACAGCCATTCTGTGTGCGACGTTTAAGGGCCTTGATCTGTACTTGCGGGATCACCTGACAGTGCCAAGGGTAGCAGCGATCCTCATCATTGTGATTGGCATGGTCGCTCCTTGGTGTGTGGGAATCTACTACGCTTATCGGGCTGCCCGCGCAGCAAACAGGACATTGAGGGCAATTGGTTCAATGGAGGTACTGATCTTCCTGCTTGCAGCAGCAGTACCCCTCGTAGCTCGTGGTTGACGTTTAAATCGCGGTTGCACTCAAAATTCACCGTGGCAGGGGTTTTGAGCGA
>Ga0187778_10001344_pt1 | contig 17226 bp, 13 predicted proteins | sample 1015_Q2_SP5_20_M_FD_132418 | JGI IMG/M metagenome (GOLD analysis project Ga0187778, IMG submission 132418) | Tropical peat soil microbial communities from peatlands in Department of Meta, Colombia - 1015_Q2_SP5_20_MG | ecosystem: Environmental > Terrestrial > Soil > Wetlands > Peat | place...
GGCGCGTGGCCTGGCGAAGGCATCGCGCGTGAGCATCCAGGCATCATCGGGGATGCAGCCCTCGGAGGTGAGGGTCTCGCGGCCGCCGATCGTCACGCCCCAGAGCCCGCGGTTGACGGAGTACCTGGCGCCGCTCAGCGGCGCCGGGAGGCTCCGCTCCGTGAGGTACGCGAGCTCGTCCTCGCGGCGGAAGGCATGATCGCGTACCGGTGCCAGCACCTTGAGATCCGGGGCGAGCGTGCGCAGCGCGACCTCGAAGCGCACCTGATCGTTGCCCGCCGCGGTGCAGCCGTGGGCGACCATGTCGGAGCCGAGCTCGCGTGCCATGCGGGCGATGGTCTGCGCCTGCATGACACGTTCGGCGCCGACGCACAGCGGATAGAGCTGCCCGCGGCGCACGTTTCCCATGATGAGAAAGCGCAGCACCTGCTCGAAGTAGTCGGCGCGCGCATCCACCTGATGGTGCGCCACCGCGCCGAGTGCGCGGGAGCGCTCCGCCAGCTTGCGCGCGGCGACCGCATCGATGCCGCCGGTGTCGACGGTGACGGTAATTACCGCTCGCCGCTGCTGCTCGGCGATCCACGGCACGAGGAACGAGGTGTCGAGCCCGCCGGAGTAGGCCAGGACGATGGGGGCGCCCGTACGCTCGTCGGCACCGGACATGCTCAAACCCGAAAAAGCGCGCGCAGCCGGACGATGAGTTCGTCCTGCTCGCGTGCCCCGGCGGTGGCGATGAAGATGGTGTCATCGCCCGAGAGTGTGCCGGCGACTTCTGGCCAGGCAGCCTTGTCGATCGCGACGGCGACGCTCTGGGCAGCGCCGATGGTGGTGCGCAGCACGGTGATCGCCGGCCCGGCACGGCGTAGCTGTCGTACGAACTGCGTCAGCGCGGTGAAGTCACCGTTGGCGCGCATCACCTCGTCGGGCGGCAGCACGTAGCGACCGCTCGCCTTGAGGACGCCGAGGCCGCGAAGGTCGCGACTGATCGAGCTTTGCGTGGCATCGTGGCCGGCGCGCTTCAGCATGCGCACCAGGTCCTGCTGCCGGCGCACCACGCCCTCGCGCAGGATGCGCACGATGGCGCTGCGCCGCTCGAGCTGCTGCGCGTCGCTCAGCACGGTGACGAATCTATCAGCATAAACATGCACATATTGTGCATTTTAATGCACGAGAGTCAAGGAGGCACGCGCCGACGCCTGTGCGCGCCGCGTGGCGCGGTCGGTCCGGGGGTACGCTAATCGGTTTCGGCGATGCCGATGATGTGGCTCGGCCCGCGCAAGTCCCTGCGCAGGTAAAGGACGTAGAAGCGCGAGCCGGCGGCTTCCTTCGCCGGATCGATCACGAAGAGCGCATAGCGGCGGCGGAACGTCGAGTCCGGGATCCGCACGATCCTCGTCACGATGGCCGCTTGCATGTCGCCGGCGAGGATCGCGGCACGCAATCGCTGCCGTGCATCGCTCGCCCCCAGGGCGCGCGGCACCGCGCCGGGCGGCGCGCCGCCGAGGTCGCAGCAGCCGAGCTCGTGCTCGAAAGCCGCGGGCGAAGCCGCGACCGTCGACCACAGCTGCATGATCGAGACGAACGCTGCGTGGCTCACGTCGTAGGTCGTGGTGTAGGGGTGCGGCGCGGCCGGTGGATGGGGGGTCGGACAGTCGCGGCCGGCGAGCGCCATCGCGGTGCCCTCGCCGCTCTCGTAGCGGCGCAGCCGCTGCGCCGCGCCGTTGCTTTCGATCGTGAGCCCGTGACTCACGTAGGTGCAGACGGCACCCCGGCGGGTGACCGCGCCCTCGCCGGCGTAAGCCGGCGCGGCATGAGCCGATGAGGGCGGAGGCGGCGCGCACACCACCACGCGCTCATCGCTCGAGCGCGCAAGCCATTCGCGCACCAGCTGCGGAGCCTGGGCGTTGCCGCGGGCGAACACCTGGCACGGCATCGCCGGCTGCGAGGCCGCACCCGCGGGCTGCGCAGCGGCGCCCGCCGGCACCAGCAGCACAAGGAGCGCGAGCGTTGCCCTCATGCGCGCCTACTTGTCGATGGCGTACACCAGATCGGCGCCGTAGGCAGTGCCCGCCTCGGTGCGGATCGTCCAGTGATCGCCCAGCGTGTAGCGCATCTTGAAGACGTTGAGCTGCTCGGTGAGGCTCACGCCGTAGCTGACGTACAGGCGCGGTGACAGGTAGCGGCCGAGTACCAGCGAGGTCTCGTTGGCGAGCGGGTTGGTCTCGAGGCTCACGTCGGGGATGCCGACGCGCGAGCCGAGCTGCGCGGCGAGGATCGCCGCCCCCTGCCCGAGGGCGGCGTTGCCCGCGTTCTGCGCCGACTCGAGCGAGCCGCCGGCGAGAATCAGCGAGGCGATCTGCGTCTGCGGCAGCGGCGGGTCGGAGAAGAACGAGATGTGCGGCTGCAGAAGCGTGCCGCGGACGTTGACGCCGGCGGTCACGTCGGGGAATTGCTTCTGCGCGCGCACGTCGATGCCGGGGTCGGTGATCGCTCCGCCGCTAAAGATCAGCCGTCCGTGCTGGATGTCGAGCTTGCGGGCGTAGGCCGTGTACTGGCCCTGCGCCACCGACAGCTCGCCGGTGCCGCGGGTGATCGGGTCGTAGCCGTTGCGGATGGTGACGCTGCCGGTGAGCCGGGCGGTGAGCCCGAGGGCATCGATGTTCACCTTGTCGCCGAGCGTAAGCGTGATGGTGCTGAGCACCTCGAAGCGCTTGCTCATGTCTTCCGGCTCGCTGCCGACGATCACCTCATCGGAGGAGACGCGCACGGCGTGAGTGATGTCCTGCGGCTGGATCTTCGCGTACGGGATCGTGACGGTGCCCGTCACCTGGATCTTGCGTGCGGTGACGTTGAAGTCGAGATTGGGGGAGGCGTCGATCTGTGCCTCGGGCACGTCCACGACGCGCAGATTGCTGCCCTCGAGGTGAAACTTGCCGTAAGGCAGAAGCTTGCGCCACTCGAGGTGGCCGTTGGCTGCCACCGAGCCAGTGCCGGCATGCGCGCTGCCGTCGAAGTCGATGCCGGCATCGCTCAGGCGCGCCTGCAGCGCGATCTGCCGCAGGCTCAGGTTGACCTGGAACACGTCGATCTCGCCGTCGGTCACCCGCACACCACCGGCGAGCGTTGGCGCACCGAGCGTGCCGCTCACGCGGATGTCCGCGTCGAGGCCGCCGGCCGCACGGTCGATGTCGGGTACATACAGCGTCACGAGATCGAGCTGCTTGGTCTGCGCGTGGAGCTGCCCCGAAACCGGCATATCGCGCCAGCTCGCGCCGGTGCGCTGCACTTCGAGCTCCGCGTGCACGGTACCGATGCGGCCCTCGCCGAGGTCGGCCTGCAGGCTGAGCTGCAGCGGCGTTGCGCTCGCCGTGATGGTGCCCGAGCCGATGCGGGTGTGCTCGATCTTGTGACTCGCGAGCCGGTGGTCGATCACCGCATCCGCAAGTTGCGCGCGCACCGTTCCTTCGAGCGGTGTGCTCGCGCCCCCCGAGAGGCGGGCCAGCGCGCTCACCGTACCGAGGTAGTCGATCGACGGTGTCATGCCGGCCGTGAGCGTGTGCAGCGGCAGACCGTTCGTCATCACGGTGGCCGCCCACTCCGCCGGCGTCCAGGTGCCATCGGCGCACATGCTGGCAGGCGTGCCGACCAGGCACATCCATTCCACCAGCACGCGGCTCGGTGAGACAGTGAGTCCCACCGGCAGCTCGAGCGATAGCTTCAGCTGCTCGCTGCCGGTGATGTTGAGTGCGGTCAGCTGACCGCTGAACACGCCCCGCTCATAGGGGCCGTTCGCCTGTGCGCTCAGCGAAAGTCCGGTGGCGGACGCGGCGAGATGCACGCTGTAGTTCGACGGCGGCCCATGCAGCGCGAGCGACACGCTCTGCACGGTGCGTCCCGCCAGTGTGAGATTGCGCAGCTGCACGTCGACCTTGGATTCCTCGAGCCGCGCACCCGGGTTGAAATTGACGTCGGCATCGAGTCCCTCGAGCTTTACTCCCTGGTAGTCGATGCCGCTGCCGTGCGCGGTGCCGACGATCGCCGGCTCGGCGAGCGTGCCGCTCAGTCTGCCTGAGGCGCGGATCACGCCGCGGCTGCCGCTCGCGAGCAGACTCAGGTCGCGCGTCGAGAGCGCGAAGCGCAGATCCATGCGCCGGCCGGCGCCGCTGTCGAGGCGGCCGTCGAGCTCGAGGCTGGTGCCGCCGAGCCCCACGCGCACGGTGTTGAAATCCCAGCTCGTTCCCGCGTGCCTCAGCGTGCCGCCGCCGCTCGCCGCCAGTCCGCGCAGTCTCCCGCTCACGCCGCTCACCGTGGCGCGCACGTCGCCGCGCGTATCGAATCCCTGCCCCGCGGCATCGAGCGAGAAGCTGACACTCCCGGGCAGGTCCGGCCGCAGCGCCGACGGGTCGATGCCGGTGAGGCGTCCGCTCACCGACCAGCGCTGCTCCGGTGACCACACGACACGGCCGCTGACGCTTGCGTGCCCGCCGAACAGATCGACCTCCGCGCGATCGAAGCTGAAGCCGTCCTTGCCCAGCGTGCCGCTCACCTCGAGCGGCATCTCCGGCAGGCCAGCGGCGCGGCCGCTGCCGGCGACATGAACCTCGTAGGGCAGCAGGCCCGCGAGCGCGAAGGAGCCGACGGGGCTGCGCACGGCGGCGTCGCGCCCGACGAGTGGCCAGCGGAAATCCTTCCACTCGCCCTTCAGATCGAGCCGCGGGCCGTTGTCGACGATGGCAATCGTGCCCGCGCCACTGGCGCGCGCCCCGGAGGCGAGGTGTCGCAGCTGCAGGTGCCGCGCCGTCAGCACGTGATTGGCGAAGTTGCCGACGAACTGCGTATCGAAGACGCCGGCGTGCAGTCCGGTCGGATTGAGAGGCCCGTGAACGCTGAAGCCGGTCTCGTCGTAGGAGCCGGCGAGATGCCCGGTGATGCTGCCGAGCGGGCTGCTCAGTCCGAAGGCGGCGAGGTTGAAATCCTGCACCGCGATGTCGCCCACCAGCTGCCAGTGGCTGGTGAGGGTGAGCGCCTGTCCGCTGAAGTCGGCGCTGAAGGGGCTCACCACGTGCGCCACGAGGTTGAGCGCGTCGAGGTCGCCGCGAGCGGTGCCGGCGAGCGTCCAAGGCGACTGTCCGGCGGGGGTCCAGTCGAGGTGTCCACGGACGTCCATGCCGAGCGGATCGGTGGCGCGCAGGTCGCCCGTGGCGCTCACACGCGCGCCGCCGAGCTGCGCCTCGGCCTGGAAGAAACGGATGTAGCTGTGGCGGATGACCGCGGCGGCGAGAATGTCGTCGGCCTCCATGTGAAAACCGTTGTAGACCGTGAGCCTGGCGCTGCCGACGTGCGCCTCGTCGACGCTGATGATCAGCCAGCGCGGCAGGAACGCTGGCGGTCCCGGTGTCGAGGGCTTCGTGCGACGCTTCACCTCGATGAGTGCGCTCCTCACCGCGCCGCTGCGGACGCGGATCGTCTGCAGCACCAGGGGTGTGAGCGCGACACGCCCGTCGATCCCTTCGAATTTCAGGTGCACCAGCTCGTGACCGATCTCGACGCGCTCGACGTGTACGCCTGCGGCGACCGTGCCGCTGACTCCGCTGATCTCGAGAGTCACCGGTCCGAGCTGTCGGGGGATATGCCGCACCAGGAATTCGAGACCCGCGGTGGTGAAGAGTGCCGACCAAATGAGCGCCGCCGGCACGAGAATGGCCGCGGCGACGGTGACGCAGGCGACGATGAGGAGCAGGCGGCGCATGGGCTGAAAGCTGCCGTTACAGCTTCGGCGAGAAGTTTATATGCAGGCGCGGCCCGGCGTTCACCGACAGCGGCTGCGCGATATCGACCCCGAGCGTCATGACCGGCAGCAGCACCCGCAGACCGACACCAACCGAGTACTGGATGAACGGCGTGCAAACCTCGGGCTGCCCCGGTGGTCCCGGCTGGCACGGCGGCTTGCTGAAGCCGTTGAGGGCGTTGCCGTAGTCGAAGAAGGCGGCGACGCCGAGGTTGCGCGGCAACGTATGGACCACTTCCACGGTGCCGGTGATCACGTCGCGGCCACCCGTCTTGATGTAGGTCTGGATGGCCTCGCAGGTGCCGTTGGCGTTCTTGATGAACTGGCCGGCGGCGTTCTGGGTGCAGACCGGCTCAAGCGGTGAGAGCTCGTTGTAGGCGAAGCCGCGCACGCTGTTATCCCCGCCGGCGAAGAAGCGGTAGATGGCCGGCAGCTGGTCGAAGTGCGATACGAAGGTCGCGCCGAGCTCGTTGCGCAGCAGCAGGTGCCACGGTCCGCCAAGACTGAACACGCGCTGCCACTGCAGGTGCAGCTGGATGAAGTTGGAGTCCGAGCCGAGGGCCGCGTCCGAGCCCTTGATCTCGGCGAAGAACGGGTGCTCGAAGAGCGGCTCGCCGAGGTAAGCCTTCGGCACCAGTGCCAGATCGAGTTCCGGCACCAGCAGCCGGTCGGTCTCCGAGCCGTTGAGATCGGAGCTCTGGGTGCGCACCGCGTTCACCTGCCAGACCGACTGCCAGCGGCCATTCACCGTTGTGAAGCTCGGCCCGGCCGACTGCGTGGTGGCAGTGACATCGGCGAGCGTCTCCTGCTCGATGGTGGCGTTCACCGCGACGAACTCGAGCGCCGGGTCGCCGACCGGGATGCGGTAGCGGCTCTGCACGGCGTAGCGCTGCACCTGCGAGGCCTGCACCTGGATGCTCAGGCTGTGGCCGAGCGTGTTGATGCGGCGATCCTCGAAGCCGAGCGTGCCGCGTATGCCGGTATCGGTGGCGTAGCCTGCGCCGAAGGAATAGCGGTGGCGCCGGCCCGGGTCGGCACGGATCTTGACCGGCACGGTGAGCGCCCGGCGGTCCGGGTCGCCCGGCAGCACTTCGAGATTGGCAAAGTACCCGGCGTCGTCGAGCGCGAACTGGGTGCGCAGCACCTGCGTCAGGTCGTAGTACTCGCCCTGCCGGTAACGCAGGTAGCGGCGGACCAGTGAGTTCCGCACCACGTGCTGCTCGACGGTGGTGGCGCCGAAGCGGTAGCGCTGCCCGGTGTCGAGCTCGAGGGCAATGTTCGCCTTGTGGTTCGGCGGGTCGACGACCAGCTCGTTGCGGATCAGCTTGGCGTCGAGGTAGCCGAAGGTGGCGGCGGTGCGCTGCAGCTCATTCTTTACGGCCTCGTACTGGGCATGGGACAGGCGGTCGCCCGGGTGCAGCGGCAGATTCTTCAGGATGCGCTCAAAGAGCGGATCGCTCTCCCCCGGGCCGTCAACGCGCACGTCGACGTGATCCAGGCGGACCGGCTCGCCCGGTGTGATGTTGATGACCACGCGCCACTCGCCGTGGCCGAGGTCGCTGACCGTCGATTCCACTTGCGGCTCGTAATAGCCAAAGGGGCGCAGTGCCTCCTCCACCTCGCGCTCGACGCGGTTTTGCAACCGCTCGATTGTGTCGGCGTTGAGCTCCGCACCGCCTTTCTGGTAGCGCTGGAAGCTCAGGTAGGCGAGCACGTTGTCACGCAGCTCGTCCTCGACACCGTGTACTTCGACCTTGACGCCGGCGGCGTGCGCCAGCGGCCAGACGAGCAGGCACAGCGTGAGCCACGGAGCCCGCCTGTGCCGTCGGCGAGCCCGCGGCAGTGGATTGCGCTGCGCCATCTCAACGTGTGGCCAAACGGAAGTTCTTTGAATTCTAGAGCCTTACGAGCGGAGCCGCTCGCGGCTCTGCCATGAGAGTCGCCCCGCCGCGCGCAGGTTCCCGCACCTTTCTCACGGCCACTCGTCCGCGTGCAACGCAAACTCGGTCTCACCGACGAGGCCGCCGGCGGGATCGAACCGACGCTCGGCGAGGTACAGTCGGCCGTCGGCCTCGAGCAGCAGCACCGTCGAGCAGCGCGTGCCGTACTCGGGATTCAGCACGAACGGTGCCGAGAGCACCCGCGCCCAGTTCTCCGGCAAGCCCCCGGTCGGGGCGGACGCGGCTGCGTCCAGGGTTTGCGTGCGGTCGGCGAGGAGCGCAAACAGCGCCGCGGCCGAGGGGCACGACTCACACAGCAGCGCCGCGAAGCCCCCGCGGACGCGCTGCAGTTTCGGCCAGGGCGTATCGAGCAGCTCGTTGGCGAGTCCGTACACGCCTGGCGGCAGGGAGCGCGCGAACGGTGTCGCACGGTTCGACCCATACCACAAGGAGTCCTCGTCGGTGAGCAGCAGGTTGAATCCTGGATAGCGGGCCGCGTGCGGCTCGAGCGCGGCAAAGAACTCGCTGGCGCGCGGCGCGCCGTCCGCTTCCCCTGCGGCGCCGAGATAACGCTGCACCAGGCCGCCACGCGAGGGCGCGTCCGGCCGCGCGCGCTGCAGCTCGCGGAAGTTCGTAACCACCCCGAGGCGACGCCGGCGGTCGATGCCGAGCCACGTGCCCTGCGCGCGCAGATCGCGCCCGGCGAGCAGCTCTGCGGGGGGCGGCCATTTCGCCAGCGGCGCCGCCGGGCGCTCGTGGTACTCGTCGCGATTGGCCGCGACCACCAGGCGGTAGCGCGCGTGGGACTGCCAGGCGAGCATCAGCAGACACATGCGCCTAGCTGTCGCCTTGCAGCCAGCTCTCGATCAGCCGCCAGGAAATCGACTGCGTGGGCGGCGCCAGCGCCTCGCCGGAGGTCACCTGCTCGCGGGTGAACCAGCGCGCGTCCTCGAGCTCGCCGCCGATGCGCACCGGACTGCCGGCGGCCGCCCGGGCACAAAAACCGATCATGACCGAGGAAGGGAACGGCCAGGGCTGTGAGGAGTGGTAGCGCACGCGGGCGACGCTGACGCCGGTTTCCTCGGCTACCTCGCGCGCCACCGCGTCCTCGAGGCTCTCGCCGGGTTCGACGAACCCGGCGATGGTGGAGTAGCGCCGTGCCGGCCAGCTCGCCTGCCGCCCGAGCAGTGCCCGCTCGCCGTCGCTCACCAGCACGATGATCGCCGGATCGATGCGCGGAAAGAACTCGTGCGCGCAGCCTGCGTTCGTGCAGCGCAGGCAATGACCCGCGTGGATCGGCGCCGTGGGTGCGCCGCAGATGCCGCAGTACTGGTGGCGCGCGCGCCAGATGATGAGTGCGCGTGCGTACGCGAGCAGCCCCGCCTCCTCGGCGGGCAGCACGGCGGTGAGCGGCCGCAGCTCCTCGAGCCTCGAACCCGCGGGCAACTCGAGCGGCGTGCCTGCCGCAACGTCTACGAGCACGCAGCGCGCGCCGCGAAACCAGCCGAGCAGCACCAGGCTCGTCGGCGGCAGCGCGCTGAGCAGCGGTGCGCCGTTCGCGAGGAACGCGATGTGCGGCTCGGGGTTGAAGTGCAGCAGCTGCGTGGTCCCCTGGGCGATGAGATAGCGCGTAGCGGGATCAGCGCGCGCCGCTGCGATCCACTGCGGGTCCTCGCGCTGCTCCGCGTGCCGCTCGATGTACGGTCCGGCAAAGTAGTTCGGCCGATGCTCGCAGTCCATGAATCCCGTCCGCCGCCTCAAGCAGTGGCGGCGGATTCTATCCGGGGTCGTAAGGAAAGCGCGCGTCTTGCTGGAAACCACGCACTCATGCCTCGCGCCGGGCGCGATTTCCTGGGGTGGTTCATCCGCGGGCAAGGCGCGTCTTACCGGCCGGCGTGGCCGGCGTCGTACGTGCGTACGTCGCCGGCAGCACGTGCTCCGCGGCTCGGTGCCGGACGCGACTGCACCGGGTCCGTGCAATGGTGGCAGCGCGCGTCGCGCAGCGGGTAGCGCTCGGTCACCATGAGGCTGCCACAGTCGCAGCAGCCGCCGAGGCGCAGCTGATCGCCGCGCGCGAGTGCAGTGGCGAGGAACACGAGGTGCTCGAAGGAGATCTGTGCCGACGGCAGAAACACGCGGAAGGCCTCGAACGCCTGGCACAGGAGCTCACCCCGCGCGAGCGCCGAGCGGCTTCCCGGGACCTCTGCGGCGCACGCCGCGCTTGCCGCGTCGGCGCTCGTCGCGCTCGCGGTCACGGTTGCGGGCACCGCACCGAGCAGCGACAGCAGGCTCGCGAGCACCGCGGTCTCCTCCTGCAGCCGCAGCGAGCGGGTGAAATAGGCGATCTGGTGCGGCGACTTGCCACGATGGCGCGGCAGGTAGCGGCGCGCCTGGCTCGTGTAGGAGCGATAGAGCTTGCGGATGCGGTCGTCAGAGAGCCCGGTCCATGCGCGGATCGTCTGCGTGCGCGCCTCATGGTGCAGGAAGCGCAGCGCCAGCTCCATGCGCGCGCGCTCGCCGCTGTAACGGTCGTCGGAGATGCGCATGGCGGCTCTCTCGCGGGTGAACGCTGCATCGCATTTTGGTAGAAATCGACCAAAAATCAACCTGAAAAATTTGGTTAAAAATAACCAAATGGAAAATGCACTGCACTCGCGCGCACGATGAGGGACGCGCACTGCGCCGGCGGCGCGAGCGGTATTCACCGCTCGGCCGTCTGGAGATTGGCTCAGCGCGCAGAAGAAGGTTCTGGCGGGCCGCCCCGCTCGTCCGATCGAGCGGAGACGCTGTGAGATTGCCGAGAGATCGGGAAGCGGTTGAGTTCTGAGGCGGATTTGCTGCCCTCGTGGGTGCAGGCGCATGCTAGCCCCAGTCGTCCGGGCGCTGCGACACAATGACCGCAGAAAGAGACCGAGCACCCCCGTCGACTGAGGTCTCATCCCCCGAGACCGAAGTCGAACCGGATCTGTCACGCTGCCGCGACACCGCGGGTCGAGACGGCGAGCCCAGCGAAGAATGCGGCGAACCTCCGATCCCCATGCGCTCGAGAACCACCGATTCGGCGCAAGCAGAGGGTGCGGCCGGCGATAAACGGCTGACCGTCGGGCAACTGCTCGGCGGCCGCTACCGCATCGAGCGCGAGCTCGCAGAGGGCGGGATGGGAGTGGTGTACCTGGCCCACGACGAGCAGGTGCCCGGCGAGAGGTTCGCTATCAAGGTCTTAAAGGAGGAGCTGCGCCCCGAGGCTCTGACGCTGCTGCGCGAGGAGGTGCACAAGACGCGCAAGCTCAGCCATCCGAACATCGTCGATGTGCATTCGGTGAACGTCGACGGCCAGAGACTCTACGTGCTGATGGAGTATCTCGAGGGCAAGTCACTGGATGTGCTGCTGGCTGAGGAATTTGGCCGCGGCATGTCGTTCAGCCACGCCTGGCCGATCATCGAGGATGTTGGCGCGGCGTTGGGCAACGCGCACGACCACAACGTGATCCACAGCGATTTAAAGCCCGCGAACGTGTTCCTGACGACCTCGGGGAGGACCAAGCTGCTCGACTTCGGCATTGCGCGGGTGTCGCGCGGTCCACTGCTGCATGCCCGTTCCGGGCCACGCGCGCTCACCCCCGCGTACGCCAGCTGCGAGATGCTCGAAGGGAGGGAGGCGGACCGGCGCGATGACATTTACTCCTTCGCCTGCGTCATCTACGAGATGCTCTGCGGGGAGCGCCCGTTCGGGGAACTCACGGCGCTCGAGGCTCGGGAAGATGCTGCCCGAATGCCGCCGCTTCGGGGGCTGTCGCGGGAACAGAATGCGGCGCTCGCTCAGGCGCTGGCCTTCGATCGTGAGGCGCGGACCGGCACCGTCGAAACGCTGCTCGCCGGACTCGCCGCTCACACCCCGCTGCGGGCTCGGCCGCTCGCTTTCCTCGGTGCGGCGATCCTCGTGGTTATCGCGGCTGTCTGCCTGACCTACTTGCTCGACAGGTGGTGGGTTTCTCGGCACTCCGTCGTGGTGGAGCGGGCGACCTCGAACGCTCAGCAGGCCTTCCCCGTTGCTGCAACCCCCACAACTGGCGCCGCCGTCAACCCGCCGCCGGACTCGATTGCGGTGCTCCCGTTCGTGAACATGAGCGGCGACCCGAAGCAGGAGTACTTCTCGGACGGGCTGTCCGAGGAGCTGATAGACCACCTCGTGCACAGCACGGACCTGAAGGTCATCGCGCGCACTTCGTCGTTCCAATTCAAAGGCAAGCCCGAAGACGTGCGCTCGATCGCGCGCAAGCTGGCAGTAACGCACCTGCTCGAGGGCAGCGTTCGCAAGCACGGTCGGCAGCTGCGTATCACCGCGCAGCTGATTCGCGCTTCGGACGGGGTGTACCTATGGTCGCACGCCTATGATCGCGCCGAAGCCGAGATCTTCAAGGTACAAGACGAGATTGCCGAGCAGGTTTCCCAGGCCCTGCGCGTCGCTTTGCGAAACGGCTACCGGGAAGGAAACCAGCAGCTCGACGTCCGAGCGTACAACCTCGTTCTGGAGGGGAATTACTTCAAGGCACGCAGGACCCTGCGTGATGTCGAGCAGGCCGCTCGGCTCTACCAACAGGCGATCGACGTCAATCCCGACTATCCGCTGGCGTGGGCACGCCTGGCAAGCGCGTACCTGACCGAGGAAATCCTGAAAGGACTGCCATCGGAGGACCAGAACAAGCGAATTCTCGATGCGCTGGAGCGCGCCATCCGGCTCGACCCGAATCTCGTCTGGGCGTATTACACGCGAGGCGGATTCGAGATGAACGTAACGTGGAACTGGGCGGCTGCGCAGGCAGACACCCAACACATGCGTGAAATCGACCCCCGCTTTGTCTTGTTGCCGAGAGCTTTCGGTGACATCGCATTCACGTTCGGGGAGGTCGACAGGGCCCTGGAGTTGTACGAAGATGACCTCGAGCGCAATCCGCTCGACCCGGACACCCTGGACCGTCTCGGCATCGCGCTCTGTGCCGCCAACCGGCTTCAGCAATGCCTGGAGACTCGCTTGCGGCTGCTACAGTTGCATCCGGAATACGGCGGAGTCAACCGCTCGGTTGGCCTTGCTCACCTGTACCTTGGTCAATTGGCCGCAGCGCTCGCTGCGATGCAGAGGGAGCCCAACGAGGACTATAGACTGGCCGGCCTGGCGATCGTGTATTCGGTGATGGGCAGGCGCGCAGAGTCGGATGCCGCGCTGAATTCGTTGATAGAGAAATTTGCTTCGAGCGACGCCTACAGAATCGCCGAGGTCCACGCATACCGCGGTGAAATCGCTGAGGCGTTCCGCTGGCTCAATCTTGCATATCGAGACCACAATTTCCCAATGGTCGGCCTGAAGGCGGAACCCCTGCTGCGCAATCTGCACGGCGATCGAAGGTTCCAGGCGTTGCTGAGCCGCATGAGATTGACTGGTCGGAGGCAAGCGGAAGACGCAGATGTCCACACGTGAGATCTCAAGCCATCATCTCTGTTGTTTCAATGTGATCCCGGGAGGAACTTCATCATGGCATCGAAAAGAACGACCAGCAGAAGAACGTCGGGCAAACGCAGGAAGGTAACGAAAACCGAGCTCGTAGAGGTTTGGGAGAAAGCTCAAGCCCAAGTCGCTAACTTGCTAAAGGACCACGGGGCCGGAACCCTCACCCAGGTGGACTTGAAGGCAGGGTTGGAGGAAATAAAAGAGCACCTGCGGGTGATGGAGCCGCACGACTGGTACTACCAGCACTAAGCATTCCGGACCGTGCTAGGTGGCACAAGCCTCATGAAGCTGAAGAGTGCATCCTGCCAAATCGCATACTGGAAGAGTGGCGAGCTGCGGATCGCCAATTACCTCACCCGCAGGCAGTTTGCAGCGAATCCAGTAATCCTGGACGTGATCCGCTTCTTCTTCACTCCGCGGACAATCCGGGACGCCCTCGTCGAGTTCCGCCCCTACACCCGCAAGAGCGTCGCAAGGGCGATACTGCAGCTGATCGATGCCCAGCTCCTGCTCGAATACCACTCGGCCGAATGGCAGCGGGACGAACTAATCGGCTCGTCGTGGGGACCGTGGCTTCCGGAAGGCGGCTTTCACTTCATGACAAAGGACACCCCGTACGTTCCTCGGGATTGGCCCATCGAGGAGAGACCGAGAACGCTTCCGGCGACTCCGGCGCCGCCTCAGTTCAAGAAGATTCGGGGCGCCGCTGCAATCCGGCTGCCGTCGCTTGCAATACCGAGGGACACTTTCTTCGAGACACTGCACTCCAGGAGGACGCACAGAGACTTCACGCGAGGAAAAGTGTCTCTGGAAAACGTCTCGCAGCTGCTGCAAACGACGTGGGGCGTCCAGGGATACCTCCAGACCGAAGCGTTCGGAAGCCTTCCATACAAGACAAGCCCTTCCGGCGGAGCCAGGCACCCGGGCGAGGTATATCTGATGGCGCTCAGGGTGCACGGGCTCGAGAGAGGAATGTATCACTACCAGCCCAAGGACCACCGTTTGGCAAGACTCCCTGCCAAAGTAAGTCCGCGCAGGGCAAGTGCGTACTGCGCGGATCAGTCATATACCGCCCGGGCGGCGGCGCTGTTCATCATGACAGCAGTCTTCGCGAGAACGATGTGGAAGTACAGTAGAGCCCGCGCATATCGCGTTGTGCTGCTCGAGGCCGGCCATCTCTGTCAGACATTTTGCCTCACCGCAACGCGGCTGGGACTCGCGCCCTTCAGCACCGCTGCACTGAGGGACTCACTGATCGAAAAGGCGTTGGGGTTGGACGGAATTTCCGAATCGGTTCTTTATGTTGCTGGTGTCGGCTTGGTTGCGGGCCGCCCGCAGGCGCCGGGGCCAGTGCCGGTGGTGGGCCAACGTCAAAGAGGATTTAAATCTAACAAAGAGCCACCTAAGGACTTATTTGGTTAAAAATCCCCAAATTCACGGCTGGCTTCCGCAGCGCACTCGGCTACCATAGCGCCCGCTCACACGGCGGAAGAGGTGGCGCCATGCGGTTACAGGGCGAGACGGGAAGCGGCGCCTCTGGCGAAGGCAGCACGCTCGCGGCCGCATGGCTGCGCCCCGAGACCTTCGAGTCGCTGGTGGAGCTCAACGAGTCGTGCCTGGGGCTGCTCGCGGAGCAGGCCGCGGCACGTGGCGCGGCCTCGAGCCTGCTGCTGCGCCTGGTGACGGAGCTGTGGGATGGGCTCGATGCGAACGCGCGCCGCCGTGCCGCCGCCTGCCCTTACCTGCTGCTCGACGCTGGCTTTGCCGACCCGCTGCGCTGGCGCGCCGCCACCGCCCCCGAGGTGGGGGATGCGAATGGCACCTACGGATCGTTCTTCACCGTGCCGGCGACCGCCGAGGTCGCACGACTGGTATTCACCTACGCCTGGCACTTGGCGCGCTCGCAGAGCGTCGCCGCGCGGGTGCTGCTCGGCATGCCCGCGCCGAGCGCAACACTCATCGCCCGCTACACGCTGCGCCAGATCCAGGCACTGGCGGAGCGCCGCCCCGAGTGGCTGAAGCCGCGCTGGCCGTCGCGCGTCCAGGTGTGGCGCGAGCTGCTGCTTGCGGCCGCCTCGGGCGAGGCGCCGGCGCTCGAGCGGGCGCGGCTGCGCGGCTTGACGCTGCTCGCAGCCGAGGTACGACTCGCAGCACCGCGGGCGGAGCGCTGCGCCGCGACACCCTAAGGCGGCCGACGGCAGAGGGCGCGCTTCTCGCGCCAGCGTCCCTGCCGCGCTTGGTTCATGTCCGTTTTTGCCCCGTTCGTGTCTCATATTGCGGTAGCGCAGCGGTGACGAGTATCGCAAGATGTTGCCGAATCTACACGAGAGGTTTGGGCATCATGAGGCAGGCACTGCTGGTCATCGACGTACAGGAGTCCTTCCGCCGCCGCCCGTACTTCCGCGAGCAAGACCTGCCCGCGTTTCTCTCCAACCTGCAGTCGCTCATCGACCGCTGCGCCGCGCGCGGCATCCCGGTGGTGCAGGTGTTTCACCAGGAGCCGCCGGACCACTGCGACAACCCCTTCGCCCCCGCCTCGGGCTGGGTGCGCGCGATGCCGGAGCTGTCGCTGCGCGCCGCGGTCGTGGTGTACAAGCAGGTGCACTCCGCGCTGTTCGCCACCACCGCCGACGGCATCACGCTCGAGCGGTGGTTACGCGAGCGCGGCATCGATGAGCTGCTGATCACCGGTATCCGCACCGAGCAGTGCTGCGAGACCACCGCCCGACACGCCTCCGATCTCGGCTTCAGCGTACGCTACGTGACGGATGCGACGCTGACTTTCCCGATGCTAACGCGCAGCGGCCGTCAGGTGTCGCCCGCGGAGATTCAGGAGCGCACCGAGATGGTGCTCGACGGCCGCTTCGCGCGCATTGTCTCGGCCGCGGACGCGCTGAGCTGAGCGAGCTGCCGCGCTTGGGCGATGCTCCGGCAAGAGAGGTGCTGTTCGTGCTCTTGCCCGAGGTGGTGCTGCTCGACCTGGCGGGTCCCGCCGATGCCTTCCGCAACGCCGCCGTCCGCAGACCCGGCAGCTACCGGCTGCGTTTCGCTGCGCCGCAGCGCAGCCTCCCCAGCGCCGGCGGGCTGCACTTGAGCCACCTCGAGCAGCTCCCGGCGCAGCTCACGCCCGACACCATCCTGGTGCTCACCGGCGTCAGCGGCGCTCGCATCGACGCGCGCTCGAGCGCGGCGCGACAGGTGATCGAGTGGCTGCGCTGCGGCGCGAACCCGGGACTGCTGCTGTGCGTCTGCGCCGGCAGCGTGCTCGCGGCACACGCGGGGCTCCTTGCCGGCCGCGACTGCACCACGCATCACGCGCACCTTGAGGAGTTGCGCCGGGCGGAGCCGCGCGCTCGCGTGCTCGACAATCGCATCTTCGTGCAGGACGGGGCGGTGTTCACCAGCGCCGGCGTCACGGCGGGACTCGACCTGGCACTGCACGTCATCGGGTTGCAGCAGGGCGCGCCACTCGCCGCCGCCGTCGCCCGCCAGCTCGTGGTGTACCGCCGCCGCGCGGGCAGCGATCCGGCGCTGTCGCCCTGGGTGATGCACCGCAACCACCTGCACCCGGCGGTGCATCGCGTCCAGGACGCCGTGGCACGCCAGCCGGCGGCCAGCTGGAGCGCGGCGGAACTGGCGGCCGTGGCCTGCACCAGCCCGCGCAACCTCGCGCGGCTGTTCGCCGAGCACGCCGGCTGCTCGCCGCTCGATTACGTGCAGCTCATCCGCTTCGCGCTCGCGCGGCAGCTCGTCAGCGGCAGCGGTCTCGGTCTCGAGCAGGTGGCCGCGCGCGCGGGATTCCGCTCGGCGCAACACCTGCGCCGCGTGTGGTCGCGTTGGGAAGCGCAGCCGCCGAGCGTCGTTCGCGGCCGCGCGTCGCGCGTCGCCTAACTAACCGCCGCCGCTCTCCTTGGCAACCAGGTACTTGACGAGCTCGATGAGCTGATCGTTGGTCGCGAGCGATTCCTTGATCACGCGGTACCTGCCGTTCA
>Ga0187778_10001345_pt1 | contig 17215 bp, 15 predicted proteins | sample 1015_Q2_SP5_20_M_FD_132418 | JGI IMG/M metagenome (GOLD analysis project Ga0187778, IMG submission 132418) | Tropical peat soil microbial communities from peatlands in Department of Meta, Colombia - 1015_Q2_SP5_20_MG | ecosystem: Environmental > Terrestrial > Soil > Wetlands > Peat | place...
AGCCGCGCTCCTAAAGAGGCTAGCCGATCGTGGAGCGTCTGACATGTATCCTCCTCAGCGATTGTGACCTCAGACTGTAAAAGGATGTCCCCGGTATCCATGCCCTCATCCATCGCCATCGTCGTCACTCCTGTCACTTTCTCTCCCTTTAGGATAGCCCAGGAAATTGGAGCGGCTCCCCGATACTTGGGAAGTAGGGAAGCATGGACATTGACGGCGCCATATCTGGGGATATCTAAGACCGATTTTGGCAAAATCTGACCGTACGCCGCCACAACGATGAGATCCGGTTGAAGATCCTTCAACGCATTCCGAAAGCTTTCTTCCTTTGCCTGTTCCGGCTGAAGAGGGTTAAGGCCATGCTGAAGGGCAAGTTCCTTTACGGGAGAAATAACAGCTTTTCTTCCCCTTCCCTTCTTCCTGTCCGGCTGGGTCACGACACCTACCAGTTTATCGGGTGCCTCTAAAAGAGATTTCAGAGCTGGAAGTGCAAAGGATGGTGTCCCAATGAAAACGATCCGCCAGGGCGGTGTGTTCAACGTTTTTCTTCCTTACGCTTTTCTTTCTTCAATTTATTCCGATAGATTTCTCTCTTCAGCCGGCTCACCCTGTCCAGGATGAGGATGCCATTGGTGTGATCAATCTCATGTTGAAGCGCAATGGCCAATATGCCGTCCACTTTGATCTCCGTCTCCGTTCCTTGTGGAGACAACCCCTTCACACAGACCCTTTCCTTCCTTTTCACCTTTTCCAAGCAATCCGGGACGCTCAAACATCCCTCCTCATGGTCAATCTCCCCTTCTTCCGATATGATTTCCGGGTTGATCATAGCGAAGAAACTGTATTGAGGATCGATTGGACTGACATCGAGAACGATCACCCTTCGGGGAACCCCGACCTGGCAGGCAGCCAATCCGACTCCACCCGCCGTGTACATGGTCTCCTTCATGTCTTCAATTAATCTTTCTAATTCTCCATCGATCTCACTTACGTTCTCGGAACGTCTCTTCAAGATCGGATGAGGATATTTAACGATTTCAAGAACAGCCAACTTTGTATCTCCGATATCTTTTCTTCATATAGAATAACATAAAAAAAGAGGGAATGGCCAACAAGATCAGCCAATTTCCAAACGGGCAACCGGTTCCACCTCATATACCAGAAGGCCACCATGACAGCCAAGGCAAGCCCGCCGTAAAAGACCAAGCCTCCTTCCCATATCTTGAATATCTGCATCGGATGGTTCCGGCAAAGGTCAAAATTGATCAATACAAACAGCACTCTCGACCCGATAAGAGCTGACAGGACTGTGTAGAAGAAGAGATCCACGATGTTTTCAAAAGAAATCCCAGTATTTGGTTTTCGAATTTTCAAGGTGGCAAGGACCACGGCGGAGACAAAACCCACGGCGATGAAGAACCCATACGCGTAAATGCGCAAAGTTCCGAATTGAAACAGAACGGGGTGCATTTTTTGGAGTCTATTTGGGGCTTGGTGCTTTGGATTTGGTTCTTTTCTTATGATCCCTGATCAATACCTGTAACGCCATTAGCCCGATGCCGATGCAGATGGCCGAATCCGCTACGTTGAAGGCGGGCCAGTGATAAGTAGATAGATGAAAGTCCAGGAAATCTACAACTTCCCCGTAGTGGAGACGGTCGATGAGGTTTCCCAGGGCGCCACTCAGAATTAAAGAAAATGAGAGGGCGAGAGTCTTTTCATTTTCCCTGGTTTTAACGAAGAGAAAAACGATGGCCCCAATGGCAATCAGGGAAACAACCACAAAGAGGATGGAACCGATCCCTCCTTTTCCTCCTCCGAAAATTCCGAAAGCACCGCCTGTATTCCTCACCTGGACAATGTTAAAGAATCCGTCGATCACCTGCACGCTTTGATAGAGACGCAGTTTTTGCACGATCAGATATTTGGTCCACTGGTCGAGCGCCAGAACTCCAAAACAGAAAATCAAAAAGATCCAATATTTCCGTTTCATGCCCACCCTTACACCTACGTCTATTCACGAACCGAAAGCCTTCTTGATTAGGTGCTTAAATTCCAAATTCTAAATTCCAAATCCCAATGACCGAGACTTTTTCTTTTGGAAACTTGAATTCTATTCATTGGAGCTTATTTGGTGTTTGGTGCTTGGGATTTGGTGCTTGCTCCCTGGATCGCCTCGACGCATCTGCCGCAGATCGTCTGATGCTCCGGATGCTCCCCCACAGTCACTTCGTAATTCCAGCATCTCTCACATTTCTTGCCCTCTGCCCGGAGTACTTCCACCCTCGTTTCCTTTTCATCCCCGGTCCCGTTGACAGCGGGATGAAGGGTGACCGAGGAGACGATAAAAATTGACTTTAGGTCCTTCTCGTAAGATTTAAGGAATGAAAAGACCTTTTCAGGAAGATAGACATGGACTTGTGCGTCCAGCGAGAGCCCGATCACCTTCTCCCTCCGGGCCTCTTCCAAAGCCTTGGTCACCACGGCTCGAATCTCCCAGATCCGGTCCCACCTTTCACTTAATGCATCGTCCAGATATTCACCCTGCACTTCGGGAAAGGCAGTCAGGTGAACACTTTCAGCCTTGTCCGGTCTTTGAGGAAGATATTTCCAGACCTCTTCCGAAGTAAACGAAAGAATGGGAGCCATGAGGCAAGTCAAAACCTCTAAAATTTCGTACAGTGCGGTCTGCGCCGATTTCCGGCCCCGGGATCCGGAGGGGAATGTATAAAGCCGGTCCTTCAAAATATCGAAATAAAGGGCACTCATCTCCACGGCGCAAAAATTCTGAACGCTGTGGTAGACCACATGGAATTCAAACCGTTCATAAGCCTCGCGAATTCTGGCGGTGACTTTCTGGAGCCGATGGAGGGCCCATCGATCCATCTCTTCAAGGTCACGATAGGGAACCCGGTCTTTCTCGGGGTGGAAGTCGTAGAGATTTCCTAATAGAAAGCGGTACGTATTTCGAATGCGGAAATAGCTATCCGCCAGCCGTTTCAGGATTTCGTTAGAGATCTTGATGTCATCCTTGTAATCCTCCGCCGCAACCCAAAGTCTCAGGACATCGGCTCCTAGCTGATTGATCACCTCTTCGGGTGCGATCACATTCCCCGCTGACTTCGACATCTTTTTCCCCTCTCCGTCCACGACAAACCCGTGGGTAAGAACGGAGAGATAGGGAGCACGACCCCTCGTGCCGACAGAAGTGAGAAGAGAGCTGTGGAACCATCCCCGGTGTTGATCGCTTCCCTCCAGATAAAGACTGGCCGGATACTCAAGCTCTTTCCGTTTCTCCAGGACCGCCGCATAGGAAACTCCTGAGTCAAACCAGACATCCAGAATATCCGTCTCCTTCTTAAAATCTTTTCCGCCGCATGCAGGACATTGGGTTCCTTTTGGCAAGAGGCGATTCGTCCCCTCTTCAAACCAGATGTCCGCTCCCTCCGTCTCAAAAAGGCGGACGGTGTGGTCAATGACCTGCCGACTGATCAGGGGTTGCTCGCAGGCCGAACAGTAATAAACGGTGATGGGAATGCCCCAGGCCCTCTGCCTGGACACACACCAATCCGGTCGGTTCTCAATCATCCCGTGAATACGATCCCTTCCCCAGGGAGGGATCCAGGTCACCTCACCGATGGCTTTCAGAGCATTCTGTCTCAATCCTTTCTTATCCATGGAAATGAACCATTGCTCCGTAGCTCGAAAGATAATCGGGTCATTGGTCCGCCAACAATGGGGATAGGAATGCACCATGACCTCTTCTTTCAGGAGTGCCCCGACCTCGGCCAGCTTCTTATTTACAGCATTGTTCGCATCAAAAACGAACTGTCCCGCAAAGAAAAGGACATCCGGGGTAAAACGGCCGTCATCGTCCACCGGGCTGTAGACCTCCAGGCCATATTGCACTCCACTCTCATAGTCCTCCTGACCATGGCCGGGAGCGGTGTGAACACTTCCTGTTCCGGCGTCCAAAGTCACGTAGGAGGCAAGAATGATCAGGGAGTCCCGGTCGAGGAAGGGATGCCTGGCTTTCAGTCCTTCTAATCTCTTCCCCGGAAATTTCTCCAATACCTTATATGTCTTGATTCCGAATTTCTTCATCACCTCTTCCAAGAGACCCTCTGCCAGGATGTAGACTTCACCCCCCACGTCCACTGCTGCATAAGTGAAATCAGGATGGAGTGCAATTGCCAAATTAGCCGGGATTGTCCAGGGAGTGGTCGTCCAAATGATGACGAAAACGGGTTTTCCACTGAGGCTTTGGAACTCCCTCCCGATATCGGAGATCATTTTAAATTTCACATAGATGGAGGAGGAACGGATATCTTCGTATTTTACCTCGGCCTCAGCTAAAGCCGTTTTGCAGGTAGGACACCAGTAGACGGGCTTTTTTCCTTTGTAAACCAAGCCATCCAAAAGGAACTTTCCGAACTCTCGAACAATGGTTGCCTGATATTCAAAATTCATGGTCAGATATGGATTTTCCCATTCCCCGAAAACTCCGAGCCGCTTAAATTCCTTTTTCTGAATCCCGACAAATTTTGCTGCGTACTCCCGGCATCTGCGCCGGATTTCGACGATACTGAGACCGGCTTTTTTCGCGCCGAGGCCTTTTTCCACTTCGTGTTCAACGGGTAACCCATGGCAGTCCCATCCCGGAACGTAGTGGCTGTCAAACCCGGTCATGAACTTCGATTTAACGATGAAGTCTTTTAGGATTTTGTTCAAGGCGGTCCCGATATGAATATTTCCGTTTGCATAGGGAGGTCCATCGTGAAGGATATATTTCGGCCTTCCTTTGGCCCCTTGGATGATTTGACGATAGATTCCCATCGCCTCCCAGGCCGCCAGCATCTCAGGTTCCCTTTTCGCCAAATTGGCCTTCATGGGGAAGTCCGTTTTAGGGAGATTTAATGTGTGACGGTAATCCATTACCATTCCTTCCTATGCGCAAGCATTATTCTATCAAATGCTACTCTTTATTGACCAAAAATCAAAAATCCTTTATTTTAAAAGTAGTTAAATAACATAAAAACAGGAGCTTGGCAATCTCACATTACTCGGCCATAATCCGCAATCGTCATCCTGAACTTGGTTCAGGATCTATGGGTTACCGAAAATGAGAGATGTTGAAAAAATTTCAGCATGACAGAGATATTCCTGGGGTCTTGGGTTTTGACTACGAATTACGGGACTTGGAGGCTTTGCCGAAAATGAAGAAAAAGAAGGAGGGAGTGGTCCCCCATCGGTTGATGAGAAAGAATCTTAAAAAGGAACGGAGATCTATTTTGGAAGGAACATCTCGGGATTCCTCATCCCTTTCCCGAGCCTACCAATTGACACAAAAGGCTTCCCGGGTAGGATTTGACTGGCCAAATATCGAAGGCGTGTTGAATAAATTGGAAGAAGAAATGAAAGAGTTTAGAGAAGCCCTTTCGCTTCGGGACAGGAGAAGGATTCGCGAGGAAATCGGGGATCTCCTTTTTGTCATCGCAAACGTTTCGCGGATTCTCCGCATCCACCCAGAGGAGGCGCTGAAAAAGGCTTTAGCCAAGTTTGTGTCTCGTTTTCATTATATTGAGATTTCCCTCCACAAGGAAGGAAAATCCTTTTCCCAGTCTAACCTCATCGAAATGGACCGACTATGGGAGGAATCAAAAAAGAAAAGATAAATTGCAAGTTGCGTCGGTAACTAACGGGTGTCATTCCCGCGAAAGCGAGAATCCAGAAAAGTTCTCACAAGGAAAATCCTGGATTCCTGTTTCCGCAGGAATGACGAGAAAGTAATGCCAAGATTTCAAATATCTTTGGTTAGTTTTCAGGTAGGTTACATAAGAAATTCGGCCGCGTTGATGTTATATTGATTTGGGTCGAGGGTTTTGACGACGCTCCTCTTGAAATCCCCGCTCGCGTCGTCCCTCTCTTTCAGATCCACCATTTTTCCTTTCCGATACTCCCCGTCGCCGTAATAAAGAAGGCAGACCCTCGGCCGGTCGATCAGTTCTGTATCCTCTTGGATGTGGGTAACAATCCCCATTTCATTCGTGTTTAGCAGAACCAGGGTCCCGAGAGGGAAGATGCCGATCATGTTGATGAAGACCTTGACGATGGCAGGGTCGAAGTCTTTTCCACTCCGTTCCAGCATGATTCCAAGAATTTTTTCGGACACATACGGGAATCGATTGTAGACCCGCGGTCTCACCAAGGCATCATAAAAATCGCCAATGGCTACGATTCTGCCAAATAGGCTGATCTTTCTCTTCCGGGTAAGTCTCGGATACCCGGTCAAATCATACCGAAGGTGGTGCTCAAAAGCGCCTTCAATCATCCGGGTGGAGAGTTCTCCCCATTCCTTCATCCTCATGATGAGTTCCGTCCCGACGACGGGGTGGGAGCGCATGACCGACCATTCTTCAGGGGACAACTTTCCCGTTTTGTTAAGAATCTCCTTCGGAATTCTCGTCTTTCCCATATCATGGAATAACCCTGCCATGCCCAGATGAGAAAGGTGCTTCTTGGGAATGCCGATCCTCTGCCCCAAGGCAATGGCATAGATGGCCACATTCACGGAATGATTGAAGGTGTATTCGTCATAGTTCTTGATATTCGCCAATCCCAACAGAGTGGAATCATCCTGCAAGATAGCGTTGACAGCGTTTTGCATCAGGCGCTTGGCTTTTCGGATATTGAGCGCTTTTTGTTGATTGATGTTCTCCACCACTTCCTTGACCAAGCCGATGGACTTAAAATAGACCTCTTTCGAATGTTTCTTCCGATCCTCCGAATCGACATAGATCTCTTCGTCTCTAAAGAACTCCAGTTTCCCGACTTCGATGGATTGGATGTTTCGGTATTCTAATTGCTTCTTAACATAGAGGTAATTGCTCTCATTATTTTCCTCCAGCCCCGAGAGAAGATAAACAAAATCCGTCAGGTGCTCTCCCTTCACCTCTTCTAAAAACTCCACCTCCCCGATCCACCGCTTTTTCATCTCCTGCCAAAATGCTTTGAAGATGGGATATTTATCAGCTCTCACAACAATCCGGGTATTATTGAAGAAAAAATTATCCCGAACGATCTTCAAGAAAAAATTTCCTTGAGATCGGATGATACCGTTGATCGTCTGGACACATTCACGCGTCAGGCGGTCGATGTTGACATTCTTCTGATCGTAGATGGCCGCTCCTTTTAGGAGTCGATTGAATTTTGTGACAAATTCTGTTCCTAATTTTGTCGGCAGATGTTCGTGATCAAGGGTGGTGGGTTTCTCTTCTGGCATCAGACGGTTGATTCCTCAGGAGGATTGGCCCCTCAACGCCTGGAGGCAAGCTTCCCGGATGGAATCGTCCTTTGAGCTCTTCCCTTCCTCCAGGATGGCTTTTGCCTCGGGGCTTCCAATCATGGCTATCGCTCTCGCTGCTCCGAACCGGATTTCATCCGTGGGCCCTCGGCCGAACCAACTCTTTCGCCCTAAGAGTTGCTCCAGTATGGGAACCGCTTCGTTGGAGCCAACCATCCCGATAGCGTTGAAGAAGGCTTTGATCTCCACCGGTTCTCTTTTATAAAACTCTTTAAATTCCACCACTTCCAGAAGAGGAATGAGGCCAGCTTCTTTGCCTACCTTCCCCAAGTTAATCGCCGCCATACAACGGATTCGGACATCATTGTCTGTGAGCGCCTTGACTAATACTCCGACGGCCTTCGACCCGCCGATGAGCCCCAGCGCCTGCACAGCCTCTCTCCTCACCCGATTTTCCTCATGATTGAATGCCTTTAGGATGTACGGAAGGGATTGTTCCTTTCCAATTCGGCCTAAGATGTAGGTAATATTTCGAACCAAGAACCATCGCCGGTCGTCAATAAAAGGAGTGATCAGCTCAACGGCGTTCTTTCCGATTTCGGAGAGGGCGTCACAGAATACTCTTCTCGCCTTCGAGTTCTTAAGTTCCCCTAAGAGCTTGATGAGAGGGGCGATGGCGTTTTTTTGAAGGAGCAAAAGATAGACGTTGACATCTTCCAGGCGAACGTCTATCCTCTCCAACACCTTGCCGATCCGGTTGATCCGCACGTCGTCGCCAGCCTCTACGATGATTCTCCGGATGCTCTCGATCTGCCAATCCTGCAAGGCATAAGTTTTAAGGATGATATTCACTCGTTTCAAAAGATCGGTTGCTTTGGTGAACTCGCCGAGGGTCAAAAAGGCGTCGAGTGCCTTGATCAAGACATTGACCGCATCTTGATAGGGCTCGGGCTCTTTTTCCAAAGTCAAAATTTCATACAGGATGTCCAGAATATTGAAAATAAAGGTTGGATCGATCTCCGCTTCAACATCCTTTCTCAACCCATCGACTTCGTCTGAGGTGAGGAAATAGACGCTTCGATCTGAAACAAATGGAGCAGGTTCCTCGACCCCCTTGGAAAGGAGCTCATCCAAATCGCCCCCATCCTCTGAACCTTCTTCTTCGGGGTCTATCTCCACATGGTGCGCAAGAGGTTTGAAGAAAAGATTCTTTCTGAACTGTTCAATATTCTCGGGTATGACAACGGGTGTCTCCTCCAAGAATTCATCCGTTGCCAAATGACTGATGTGTTCGAAATCCTTTTCCCACATCAAGGTAACGATGTCATCCTCCAATTGATTGATATTGTCGCTCTGCTTGAGGATATCAATGATCCCCTGAACCTCCCATTCTTCCAGTCCCTTCATAAAACGGATTTCCCTCAACCCGTCTTTGTGCAGAAGAAGGGCAAGACTCGTCTTCACATCTCTATTTTCATATAAGATCTTCCCCTTAAAGGAGAGATCGTATTCTCCTACCTGAATCACAAGGGACTGATATTTGTTCAGGAAAAATTGGAATTTCTTAAGGACCTGGTCTCGGAATCCTTTCAGGGCCGGGTTATCCGGTGGGTAAAAACGAAAGGCCTTGATCGCCTTGATGAAGGCGCTCATCAAATCTCTGGCGACGATGAACTCCTCGTCGCTTTCCATTCCTTCAACCGAGGGCATCTCAGCGCTGAGATCAAGAGCCTTTTTATCTGCTGAAACCTCTTCGGCCATAAATCCCTTTGCCTCAATCCCGCACTTAAAGTGCTACCCCCGATTGCCCGCAGAAGCCACACGGGATGACTAACTCTCTGAAAAGGCCAGCCGAACGGCCCTGCTACGGGCCGGGAAGCTTGACAATATCTTTATGGATTTTGACACCATTTGTCAACAAATTTTTTGCGGCCCACTCTTGCTCAATTCGTTAATAAATGATAGTTTTGTGAATAGTCAATGATTCTAGAGAATTATGACGTTTCGTTCTTCCAACCCCACAAAGGGCACGCTCTATATTGTTTCCACCCCGATTGGAAACCGGGAGGATATCACCCTGAGGGCCCTCCGCATCCTTAAAGAAGTAGATTTGGTCGCCGCGGAGGACACTCGGCATACCGGCCTCTTCCTCAAGCATTTCGGGATTCAGACCCCTCTCACCAGTTATTTCGAAGGAAACGAATTAAGAAAAAAGGAATTCATCCTCTCCAAACTGATGCAGGGCGAGCGAATTGCCCTCGTTTCGGATGCCGGCACCCCCGGCATCTCCGACCCCGGGTTCCGCCTCGTACTGGCAGCCGTTGAAAACCGGATCGCTATTGTTCCCATCCCCGGTCCTTCCGCTGTGATTGCGGCTCTGAGCGTTTCTGGACTCCCAACAGATGCCTTTTTTTTTAAGGGATTCTTTCCCCATAAAATGAAGAAGCGGAGAGATCTCCTGAAGGAATTAGCAGACGTAAAGGAGACTCTTATCTTTTACGAATCTCCCCATCGTATTTCCGAAACACTAAGAGATATCCATGAGGTCCTCGGGGACCGAGAGATCGTCCTCACCCGCGAGCTGACAAAGATCTATGAAGAGGTTCTCAGGGGGAAAGTCAGTGAGGTTCAGGCTCAGGTCACCGGACGAAAGTTAAAGGGTGAAATCACTTTGGTCATCTCCGGCAAAACACGGCAGCAAAAAGATAGCGAGAAGCCTTGACGGGGATAGCGGTATGCTTTAGATTGTAACGGCCAACTTAACAAAGTCGTTATTGCGGGGGCTGACAAGCCGTCTCATGGAACGGCTCACTCCTTATGCAATGATACTCAATGGACGTTAACTTAGTTGACGATTTTTGCTAAGAGAGGGCGGGGATGGAAAATTTAGGACAAATTCTGCCATTCTGGACCGTGTCTTTTTTTGTTCTTCTTTTACTTTCTATTGCCATTTTACCGCTTACCCATAGCCGTTTCTGGGACAGCAATCGGAATAAAGCGATCGTCTCTGGAATTCTCTCTCTGCCCGTGGTTATTCTTTTCTGGCAGTATAATAATTTCAACCCATTGATTCATGAAATTAAGGAATATTTCTCCTTTATCATTTTGCTCGCCTCTCTCTTTATTATCTCCGGAGGAATATTCTTAAGCGGCGATATCGAGGCCACTCCCTTACATAATACCCTTTTCCTTTTGATCGGTGGGATCATAGCCAATATATTCGGGACCACCGGGGCTGCGATGCTTTTGATAAGACCTATCTTAAGGACGAACAGCGAAAGGCGGCTGATCGCCCACATCCCGATTTTCTTTATCTTTATCGTCTGCAATATTGGCGGATGTCTCACTCCTCTTGGTGATCCCCCCTTATTCATGGGTTACTTGAGAGGAGTCCCGTTTTTCTGGACTCTAAGACTCTTCCCTTACTGGATATTCATGATGACGCTCATTCTCATCGTCTTTTATTTTATTGATTTTCATTTCTGGAAGAGGGAGTCCCCGGAAGCAATAAGGCTGGATAAGAAGATGGTGGAACCTATTTCCCTCCACGGAAGAATAAACATTCTATTCATCATCGGCGTGCTCTTAAGTGTCATATTTTTCGATACCCCCATTAGGGAAGGCGTGATGGTCGCGTTATCAGTCTTTTCCCTTGTTGTCACACCCAAAAAGATTCGCGAGCGAAATGAGTTTAACTATGCCCCAATCATTGAAGTGGCCGTTCTCTTTGCAGCTATATTTATAACGATGGTCCCTGCACTTCTCATTTTAGAGGCACGGGGAGCTGAATTCGGAGTTCGTCTTCCCTGGCACTTTTTCTGGACAACCGGAGGACTCTCTTCCTTCCTCGATAATACCCCCACTTATGTAACATTTTTGAGCCTGGCACAGGGGTTTGCTCAGGCAACCGGGTTGCCGAAAGAGATCATCGGAATCCCAATCAAATATTTGGAGGCGATTTCGGTCGGAGCGGTTTTTATGGGAGCAAATTCCTATATTGGGAATGGCCCGAATTTCATGGTCAAGGTGATTTGTGAGCACCAGAAGATCAACATTCCTTCTTTCTTCGGATATATGCTCTGGTCATGTGGCATTCTCGTCCCTCTCTTTGTTATCGTTACCTTCGTATTTTTTGTGTAGAAGGCACGCAAATGCTGGTTGAAGCGGCGGAGGCCAAAGAAATAGAATAATGATTCCGATTTTCCCCTTATTTCACAGTCCAGGTCTTCACCCATCTTGAAGCAGCGAGGGCGGATAGATTGGAGATGACACCCGGGAGACGGCGCATTTTTCAGATATGAGAAATATGGTCTGGTCCTTCGCCACCCTTCTCCTTTCTTTTATACAGTCTCTCAAGAAGATCCTTGGCTAATTCTCTCCCTCCCCATCCAAAGGCTATGGCAAGAGCAAGAACAATCCCCCCAAAGATAACGGAGAAGGCTGCGGTGATCACCTTTTCTGCAATGCCTAATTGATAGAGGGCCATGCTCAGGGAAAAAATGATAAAGAACCATCGGACCAATCGACTCAGGAGTTTGGCTGATTCCATTTGGGCGTTAACCGCTGCAATGAGGGTTGCCTGGCCCAGAAAGATGGCAATCAAATATCCGATAACAAGGATAGTCACTGCAGCAAAAAGGTGGGGGAGGTAATTAAAGAATTGGGTGATCAAGTTTTGAGTGGCTGCAACTTCAAGAGCATTGATCCCTAAAATGAGCGTAACGAGAACGATCACCCAATAGAAGAAACGGCTCAAAAGGTTGGCAGGAGAATAAGTCACCCCTCCTTTGGACAAGACATCGGCCAACCCCCATTGTCTGCTCACCTTGTCAAACTGGATGGCCTTCAGGAAACGAAAAAGGAGCTTCTTGAAGATCCAGGCGACGAAAAACCCCACGACGAGGATGGTGATCATCGCCAGTAGATTGGGTAAGAATACGATGACTTTGCCCAAAAATCTGTTCAAGGAATCTGTGATGGTCACTTTCCACACCTCTCCCATATCCTTCACCTCCTCTTCTTTTCAGGCCCAGCGTTCTATGAGATAAGGCTTCATCTGTTCAAAGGCCTGGCAAAGGGATTCGATCTCTCTTTCGACCTCCTCCGCAGAACTTTTCTGATTTTCTTTAACGAATGACGCCACCCGGCCTAAATAAAGGGGGATCATCGATTTCAGCAAATGTTCGCGGTGGACCGCGCGTTTGTAATAGGCTAGAGCGAAATCATAGATTAAACGAACCCATAAATCTTGGGGAAAGGAGAATGCTCCGTCTGATAGCCGTGCAATGGACTCGAGCCATAGGACTGTTTCAGGAAGCACCACCTTTTCCCAAATTTCAGCCAGATCCCGAACCCCTTGCCTGAAGTTTCCTATCATCCCTTCTACATTTACAGAAATCGGCTCCAATCCCACCTCATAATGAAACCCAAAACTTGGAATGGGTTGCGATTCTTTAACCCCTCTCCAAAGAGTTTGATATTCCTCCATCAAACGATAGACAGAAGAGACGACTTGAGTAAACATCGGCCCGAGATCGCTTCCAGGGTCTTTCGCATCATGGATTTTAGCACCGAGATAGGATTGACATGCCTTAAATCCTTCGGCAACGGCGAGTGTGGTCATCCAGATATCAATTCCGAACCGGGCGACATCGGTTTCCCAAACATCTCTGGTCAAATAGAATTCTGCCAGCTTTCCAGAAAAACCAAAATCCCCTCCAATCGGCTGACGAATTCTTTTCCCGTAGAGCGCCCGTGTCAAGGGATAAACGATACTATTGGTGATGGTCCCATCGAATTTATGCCGGGCATAAAGAGGGGCGACGTAGTCAAATCCCTCCTCGTAAATAGGCCTGAGAAGAAGTTCCATCCATTCCGGGGTGATCGACCTCAAATCCGAATCGACCACTGCACAGGCCTTTGCCTTTAGAATCCTGGCGGCCTCAAAAATGGTGCGGAAGGCGCTTCCTTTTCCGGGGATTCCATGATAGGGAGTAACAATCTTCTGAATCGGATAGACGGGATGGGAGGTAAGAATGGTCTTAAAATCTTCGATCTGAACCCTCCTGACCTCGTCTTGAGTTCCGTCGGATGACCCACCGTCCGAGTTGACCATCACTGCCCTGACATTTGGAAAGTATTTGGCAAGACCGGCCATCACCGCAAGCACCACATGACCGATCGTTCGGGCATTATTGTAGCTCGGAATCCCGATTAAGATATCGGCCTCTTGAGCCTCTTCTAACTGAGTCCGAAACGACTCTTCCATCCACCCTCTCAGAATCTATACCCAACAACTCTTCAATATTTCCACCATCCAATTTCTTTGAACTTCCACCATCACCCTCTCCCAATCTGCTCTAAATTTTAGATAGTTCAACCCGTCTCCGTCCCTCTTCTTAAAAAGGAGCCTCACGCAGCTGAGACACTCCTTTGCCTTTTTCCATTCTCTTTTTCCCAAATAATTGAGACTAAGGAACAGAGAGGTGAGAATCGCTCTGGGGTAGAGGGTCCACCTCAAAAAATATCCTGGGTAAGGGTTGAGATCGACACACAGCCCTCTTTTCACCTTTTCTCGCTCATAGAGAAACCGTTCAATATCGCCCCGCAACTCCTCCTGAAAGAACGCTTCCGATCTTTCGGGGTGAAGGTGTTTAATCTGGAGCTCTCGATCAAATAAGAGAGATAGCCCAAACTGGCTGGCATTGATGAGATAATCGATATCCTCTCCTCTCGGAATATATGGGTCAAAGGGGACGCTTCGAAAAAGGTCACAATGCAGGACGAGGTTTCCACCCAAAAGGATCGGCGAAAAGACGAGTCGGTCTTTAGATGAGAGGATTCTCTCCCAAACCCGATTCATCCATTTCGTCTTGTTCCAGAGAAAATCCCACCAAAGCCGTCTCGGAGGGAGAAGGATCGTCCCATCCGGATTAACGTAAAATCCTCCTTTTCCGGCCACAACCTTACCATTCCACCTCTCGTTTAAATATTCACAGGCGATCTTTAAATAGCACGGGGCATCCAAGACTTCGTCATTATCGATGAAGATAGCCACATCCATCGAGAGCGCTTGAGCAAGAAGGAGGCCAATGTTACGAATCTTTGAAAATCCCTTCAGATCCGTAAGGGAAGAGAATCCTCTGAAATCTCTTTGATCTAAATTTCTCCTTAACATTTTCAGATGATGGGATGAGAAAAGTATGGTTTTCCCTTCCCATAGATTATGAACCTCCTTTCTGACGAATCTGTCCATCTCCAGCAAGGAAACCTCCTCTTCTCCACCAGTCGAATCAAAACAGACAAGAAGGATGAGGGTGAAATCCTGGTCCTCCAATATCTTCAAGCTTTCGATTGCCCTCTTCGCCAACCTCAGTTCCTCTAAATGAGGTAATTCCTCCGGTTGATTGAATCTGAGATAGACAGGAATAACGATCGCTTTTTTCATAACTCTCTGGGTTTGTGCCTCTTCGGGGGCGGCAGGTCCGTATAAAACTTTTTCAAGGTTTTCTATCCGCTCTTTTAACTCCTTCGATTGAATGGATACCTTGATAGCTCTTGGAATCCAGAAGATAAAGGCCATGAGAATGCCCGCTCCGATCGATCCTAAAAAGGTGTAGATCAGGGAGGCATCGAATCTCCATATGAGAAATTTCATTGCAACAGTAGGAGCAGTTGAATTTTGGATCGCAAAGATAAATATTGCAACGGCCATTAGAAAGATGAACCAATAAAAGAACCCCATCGATTTACCTTCGAAGTAAAGCTCTCCGCCCCAAAGGGCGGAGCTTTCCGGCATGCTGTTTCCTTTATATTGTACCCCCTGACCCCGCCCTGAAGGGCGGGGATTGCGGGGTACTCTCCGGTCAAATTTCTAACGCGTGGACTACGCTCAGAATTACTTCGTTCCAGGCCTCGGAACCTCCCCCATTTATGACCCTGACATTTTGAATCGGCGATAGCGTTTCTGGTAGGAGATCAGCCTTCTTTTTAAGAAAGATTGGATAATCGACTATTGACAACATGGGCAGGTCGTTCAGGCTATCTCCAATCCCCACCGTAAAAATTGAGAAAAATTGAGTCTCATAGAGTTCTTTCAAAATCTCAACGGCCTTTCCTTTGTCGTTTTTTCCGAAGATATGATGAAACCTCCCCCCCCAAGCATAGTGCATCCCCCTGTCTTTTATCTTTCTTTTCACTATTTCGGATTCTTTCTCTTCGCCTTCGATCACGAATGGCTCATCGTACTCTCTCTTCTTAGCAAACGCCGCCTCTTTCTGGCCCAACCCGCAAAGGGAAGACAGTTCCTCCTCGGTGAAATCAGAGAAGCCTTTTATTGAAATCCCCGTCTCTTTTCTAATCGAATCTAAGACTTCAGTAATGATGGAATAAGGCGCCCCCAATTCCATAACGAAATAATCCCCCAATGCTCTGTCGTAATGGAACGGAAAGGAAAAATAATCTTTGGGGACGAAGATCGCTCCTCCATTTTCGGAAACAAAGGGGTGGCTATTTTCCAATTGTTTTTGGAATAGCTCAATCTCGTTCCCGGTCTTGCTGCTCGAAAGAATAAGAGGAATACCTTTCTGTTTAATTAGATTAAGGGCAGGCAAGGCGGGTTCAAATGAATAGGTATCCCGATCGAGTAAAGTGCCATCCAGATCTGTAAAGATCACGAGTTTACGTGTTGTCGTCGTCGGTAGCATTCTTCAGCCTCTCCAAAAAGTCCGGGATCGCGGAGGTAACCCTGTTCCAAGCGGAGATGAGGGGAATGCTTAGAGGGTCTTCCACGAAGGCTTTACTTGCCAGTTCGATTCCCTTGGTAAAGGTTTCTACAGCCACCCCTTCCTCATGACGATCAAAATCGAGGCCATTAATGGCAGCATCATCATGATATTTTGTAATAGTTTCTTGAGCCGTTCTTAGATAAGTGGCCTTCAATGTTTTCAGCAGGCTTTCGGAAAGATCAATGCCCTCACTGGCTAAGTTTCGAAAAAGATTTTTCGCAATATCGATGGACATTTTTAGAAGGCCTCTATTGGGATCTTCTGTGGAAAGCTCCTGGTGTTTATGTTCATAATTATCCGTCAAATCGACCTGGCAGATCCTTCTCAAGGAGCAGTTACGAAAGACCTCTGATAGAACTCCAACCTCCAGTCCCCAATCCCAGGGAATACGGTTAATTCGGGCCAAATCCGTAATCATTGAAAATTCTCCTGCCAATGGGTATCGAAAACTGTCGAGATAAACCAAGAAGGGGAGGTATCCTAAAAGTCGCTCCAGAGATCGGATGAGAGGGGTCACAAAGAGCCGGGTGACCCTCCCATGCATCTTGTTTGTAACGCGACTATAATATCCCTTACAGAACTCATAGCCCAGATTAGGGTTGACCACTGGGTAGCACAATCGAGCTAAAAACTCCCGGTCGTAACTTAGGATGTCGCAATCGTGAAGCACGATGACGTTGCTCTTTTCGTTTGCCAGGACATAACCAAAGGCCATCCAGGTAGAGCGTCCTTTTCCATCTTCTCCTGCTGAAATATCATTCTTGGTCAGGATATCGTAAAGGGAATGAATCCTTGGCCCATCATTCCAGATGACGATCGTCCGCTGTGGAAGTACAGAGAAAAATTCCTTGGCAGAGGCAAAATCTTTTTCATTTGCTCTCCCTAAGGTGACAATCACCTCACTGATGTATTTAACCTTTTGAATCTCTGAGACGATTGTCTTGAGAGCGTTCTCCTTTAACTCTGAATAGAGGGAGGGAAGTATCAGCGCAATCGGATTGTATCGTGAATAGAACTCCAGTTCCATTTCCATGCGTTCCAGATTAATCTTCTTCAATCGATGGAGTGTGGTGATGACCCCGGCTTGATAGAAGTCGCTCATAGATTATTCTCCTTCGGCTGCAAG
>Ga0187778_10001347_pt1 | contig 17194 bp, 14 predicted proteins | sample 1015_Q2_SP5_20_M_FD_132418 | JGI IMG/M metagenome (GOLD analysis project Ga0187778, IMG submission 132418) | Tropical peat soil microbial communities from peatlands in Department of Meta, Colombia - 1015_Q2_SP5_20_MG | ecosystem: Environmental > Terrestrial > Soil > Wetlands > Peat | place...
CCCGCGTGTAGCCGTACCCGCCCAGCAGCTCCACGCACAGCGAGGTCACGCGCTCGGCCACCTGCGAGGAGAACAGCTTGGCCATCGCGGCCTGCTGGGTGAAGGGCTGCCCGGCGTCCTTGAGTCGCGCGGCGTTGTAGACCATCAGCCGCGCCGCCTCCAGCTCCGTGGCCGCCTGCGCCAGCTGGAACTGGACGCCCTGGAAGTCCACGATGGGCTTGCCGAACTGCTTGCGCTCCCTGCCGTACGCCGTGGCCGCGGCCAGCGCGCCGGACGCGACGCCGATCATCTGCGCCCCGATGCCGATCCTCCCCTCGTTCAACGTCTCGATCGACACCTTGTAGCCCTGGCCCACCTGGCCGAGGACGTTCTCCGCCGGCACCTCGCACTCGTCGAGGAGCAGCTCGGTCGTGCTGGAGGCGCGGATTCCGAGCTTGTTCTCCTTCTTGCCGACGGAGAAGCCCTCGAAGGTGCGCTCGACGATGAAGGCGGTGATGCCCTTGTAGCCCTTCGCAGGATCGGCGTTGGCGAACACGACGTAGAGCGACGCCTCCGCCCCGTTGGTGATCCACAGCTTGCGCCCGTTCAGGACCCACCGCTCGCCGCGCCGCTCGGCGCGCGTCTCGAGCCCGAACGCGTCCGACCCGGCCGCGGGCTCGGACAGCGCGTAGGCGCCGACCCATTCGCCGGCCAGCCGCGGCAGGTAGCGCGCCTGCTGCTCGTCGCTCGCCCAGCGCAGCAGGCAGTTGTTCACCAGGGTGTTCTGCACGTCCACCAGGATCGCGGCCGACGCGTCCACGTGCGACAGGGCCTCGACGGCGAGCACCGAGAGGAAGAAGGTCCCGCCCGCCCCGCCGAGGGCCTCGGGGATCTCGATCCCCATCAGCCCCATCTCGAAGCACGGCGGGATCAGCGACGGATCGAGCGCTCCGGTCTCGTCCATCCGGGGCGTGAGCGGACGCACCCGTTCCTCGGCGAAGCCGCGGACGGCGTCGCGGAACATCCGTTCTTCCTCAGAGAGGACGGTGAGCGGCTGCGCCGTCGTGGCCATGGCCGGGGGGCTCCGATGCCGCGGGCCTCGCGGCCCGGGAGGTCAGTAGGTGGTCCAGGTGTCCGCCCAGGCGTTGCGGATGGGAACCAGGGCGGACAGCGAGTTGATCGAGGACTGCGTGTAGCACCAGGTCCACTGGACCAGGGTGGAGCCCGGCTGGATCGAGTCCATCGCCACGGGCTGTCCGAGGGCCAGGTTGAGTCCCGTGACCACCATCCCGTGCACGATGGCCGGCCCGGCTTGGTACAGCACGCCGCCGGCGAGGATGATGCCGTCCCAGTGCGCGCCGGGGGCCAGCGTGACGTTGCCCGTCGCGACCAGCATCCCGCGCCGCTGGCCCGCGGGGATCGTCACGTCCCCGTTCGCGTAGCCGACCAGGTAGTTGGAGCTCATCAGCGGCGGCCACGGTCCCGGCGGGACGGTGTAGTCGGGGATGAAGTTGCCGGAGGTCAGCGAGGTCCAGTCGATGTGCGTGGAATCGTACAGGTTGCTCCACGACGGGTACCAGGTCTCGATCCCGATCCCCGCCGGCGCCTGCACGTTCACGGCCTGGTACCGGCCGCTCGGGGCGCTGACCGCGAAGGTGTCCGCCGCGAGGCCGCCGGGCGAGGTGCACGGCGGGATCGAGCCGAGGTCGTGGCCGCTCACCGGGTTGGCCGGCGCGGGCGAGGCGCTCCCGCCGTTGATGGCCACGCCGTTGAGCGCGACCAGCGCCGCGCGGGCCGGGAGCACGCCGCCGTTGAGCTCGGCGAACTGCGCGATGGTGCGCGAGCCGCGGACCTGGCCGGCCATCACGGGGCTGGTGGCGACGCCCGTGGCCCGCACCACCCACAGCGACAGCGGGCTGCCGGTGGGGCCGCCGCTCGCCCGGAGCTTGGTCGCCACGACGTCCGCGTACCCGAGCACCAGCTGGACGCGGGTCGAGTCCCAGGTCGACGTGTCGCTGAGACCGCGGTTCTGCGAGAAGTAGTTCTGGAGCCCGGCCTGCGCGAGGGCGAGCGCGCGGGCCGTGCCGAACGAGTTGTCGGTGGTGCGCTGCTCCGCCGAGACCAGCAGGAACGAGGCGGCCAGCATGACGGTGAGCAGCGTCGTCACGAGCAGCGTGGTCGCGAGGACGAAGCCGCGCCTCGAGGCGGGCGGGGAAGCGGGCCTAGTAGTGGTTTCGGAACACGACATCGGTGGTGAGCCTGAACTGCATCGGGAGGGCGCGGCCTTCGGGCGGCTGCTCGCTCATGGCCACCAGGATCAGCCGCACGCCCTTGACCGTGTTGAGGTCCGACGGCGGGGCGGCGTGCGCCGCGTAGGCGCTGTCGAGGAACTGGAACGCGGCGCTGGTGTCGAACGGCGCGACCAGCTCGTCCCGCTCGCCCGTCGACAGGACGGTGCGCCACAGGCCGATCTGGCCCGGGAGCTGCGCCGACGGGGCGAAGGCGTACCGGACCAGCTGGTACAGGTACACGATGGCGCCCTGCGGCGTGCGCACGTCGTTGGGGCGCACGGCCACGGCCAGGGGCGACCAGCCCGGCGTGCTGAGGGTCCTGATCGGCGGGTTGCTGCGCGGCCAGTTGCACGCCCACCCCCAGCTGTGCGCGACCGTCGCCGGCTCCCGGAACACGAAATTCCCCGTCGAGTCGCGCCACGCGTAGCCGCTGGCGGTCGCCGAGAAGTAGGTGGCCGAGTCCGCCGGGAGGAGGCTCACGACCGTCCGCCCGTTCCACTGGCCGCAGGCGACGCCGAAGGCGTAGGGCACGCGCACCGTGACGGAGTCCGGATCGGCGGCCACCAGGCCGCTGTCGCTGACCATCCGCAGGTCGCCCGCGATCACGTTGAGCGCCGCCCGCGCGCCGCCGCGCGCCTGCATGATCGCGCCCTGGAGGGCCACGAACCGCGACTGGGAGATGACCAGCTGCGTCAGCGAGACGCCGATGATGGCGGCGATCAGCAGCGCCACCAGCAGCTCCGCCAGGACGAAGCCCGCGCGGCGACGGCCCGGGGCCGGCCGCATCACCGCAGCGGCACGGGGCGCCGCTCCTTGCCCCGCTGCATGTTGATGGTGTCCGGCCGCGCCCCGGGCAGGCTCGACGTGACGATGATCTGCAGGCTGTCGAGGCGCGGCGACAGCAGCGTCACCGCCGTGCAGCCGGTCACGCGGTACAGGCCGCTCCACGCCGTGTCGCAGCCGGCGAGGTTGGGCAGGCTGTCGAAGACGGTGGTGGCCGCGCGATCCACCTTGGCGAGCAGGGTCGACATGCCCAGCGCCTGGTCGGTGGCGCGGGTCGAATACTTGGCCACGCGAAACGACAGTCCCACCAGGGACAGGATCACCACCGAGAAGATGACCACGGCCATCATGATCTCCACCAGGGTGAACCCCCCGGCGGACCTCACCGGGTGATGCGGATCTGTCCCGCCTGCGTGATGCGCACCTGGTGGTAGTAGTCGGAGCCGCCGACCGTGACGAGCATGGTGGCGTTGGCCGTGCCGTTCGGCATGATCTGGACGCTGGTCGGCGTGGCCGACAGGGCGCCCAGCTTGAAGTCGGAGTTGATGTCGAACACGTAGGTCCGCAGCACGGTGTTGCTGGGCGGGGGCTGGCTGATGGTCAGCGTCAGCGTGGACGCATCGACCGCCAGGATCACGGGCGCGTGCTGCCGCGCCGCCAGCGACTGCGACAGCAGGAACTCGGCGGCGATCACGTTCGCCGAACGGTTCACGCGGGCGTGCCCGAGCGTCTGGCCGACCTTGGGGATCAGGCTGGCGACCACGACGAAGATGATGATGATGACCAGGACGGCCTCGAAGATCGTGAAGCCGGCCACCGTCGAGTCGTCGCATCGGGACTCGCGTGCTCTGGGTCGAGTCGCTGAGGAGTTCGTCGGTAGCGATGAAGGGCAATGTCCGTGCCGAGTGCGTCCCTGGGCCTAAGTCCTTGCGCTACAGTTTACTGCAAACCGGAGGCGGATGACAGACCCGGCCCTTTGATGCAACGGCCCGACGCCGGGGATGCAAGAATGTGCAGTGGGCGGGGGGCCGCTCCGATCAGGCCAGCACGTCCAGCGCGACGGCGACGCGGCCGAACGGCGCGCTGACCTGCGCGCCCTGCACGGCGGGCCGGATCCGCTCGAGCATCTCGCGGGCGATCGCCACCCCCTCGGCGAGTGCGGCGTCCTTGCCGCGCTCCTGGGCCCGCCGCATCCGCGCGATCACCTCCGCCGGCACGGACACGCCCGGCACCTCGTTGGCGAGGAACTCCGCGTTGCGCAGCGAGACCAGGGGCCAGATGCCGGCGACGATCGGAATCCGGAACCCCTCCGCCCTGGCGAGGAACCGCTCGAGTTGCTCCGCGTCGAACACCGGCTGGGTGATCGCGAAGTCCGCGCCCGCGTCCACCTTCCACTCGAAGCGCTTGAGCTCGCGCTCCGGGTCGACGGCGACCGGGTTGACGCCGACGCCGATCACGAACGCGGTCGGCGCGCCGATCGCGTTGCCGCCCGGGTCGAGGCCGTGGTTGAGGCGGTGCACCAGGTTCGTCAGGCCGATGGAATCGATGTCGAAGACGCCGGTCGCCTCGGGGTACGGGCCCATCTTGGGCGGGTCGCCCGTGATGATGAGGAGGTTCCTCAGCCGGTGCGCCGCCGCGCCGAGGAGGTCCGACAGCATCGACAGCAGGTTGCGGTCGCGGCAGCAGTAGTGGATGACGGTCTCGATGCCGACGTCGCGCTCGATCAGCAGCGCGCTCATCAGCGCGCCCATCCGGCTCTGCGCGCGTGGGCCGTCCGGCACGTTGATGGCGTCGACGCCGGCGCTCCGGAGCTCCCGGGCCGCGGCGAGCATCGCGGTGGGATCCACGCCGCGCGGCGGCACGATCTCGACCGTGGTGAGGAACTCCCCCGCGTCCAGCTTCCTGCCCCACCGCGACCGCTCCGCCAGCGGCACCGGCTCGACCCCGGTGGGGGCGACCACCGGCTCGGCCGACACGGCGATCACCTGGCGCGGCGACACGCTCTGCACGTAGGCAGCCATCGTCTTGATGTGCTCGGGCGTGGTGCCGCAGCAGCCGCCGACGAACCGCGCACCCGCCTCCACCAGCCGCTTGGCGTACTCGCCCGTATACTCGGGCGAGGCCATGTACATCTTGCGGTCGCCCACCTGCCGGGGGAGCCCGGCGTTGGGCTGCGCCGAGAGCGGGCGGCCGGTGACGCGCGCCATGCGCTCGATCGCCTCGAGCACGCCCTGGGGACCGACCGAGCAGTTGAGCCCGATCACGTCGGCCCCGAGCTCGTCGAGCGCGCGCGCCAGCGACTCGGGGTCGCTCCCGTACGCGGTCGCGCCGTCCTCCTGGATCGTCATCTGCGCGAACACCGGCAGGTCGCACAGCGCGCGAACGGCGCGCAGCGCCTCGTGGATCTCGTCGAGGTCCGAGAAGGTCTCGAGCACGAAGCCGTGGACGCCGCCCTCCAGCAGTCCCTCGGCCTGCCGCTTGAACAGCTCGAACGCGTCGACCCGCGAGGTCTCGCCGAACGGCTCCAGCCGCACGCCGAGCGGGCCGATCGCGCCGGTCACCAGCGCCCGGTTGCCCGCGGCCTCGCGGGCCAGCTCGGCCGCCCGGCGGTTGATGGCGCGGGTATCCTCCGCCAGCCCGTAATGACCGAGCTTGATCGGGTTGGCGCCGAAGGTGTTGGTCTCCAGGATCTCGGCGCCGGCCTTCACGTACGCGGCGTGGATCTCGCGCACGAGGTCGGCCGCCTTGAGCGACAGCTCGTCGTAGCAGACGTTGATGAACACGCCGCGGGCGTACAGCATGGTGCCCATCGCGCCGTCGAACAGGTGGACGCGACCGTCGGCGATGAGGTCCCGCAGCGTGCGCTCAGGCATCGGCGTCGTACCCCAGCACGGGTCCCAGCCAGCGCTCCATCGCCCGCGTGTCCATGCCCTTGCGGCGGGCGTAGTCGTGCACCTGGTCGCGCCCGATCCGCCCGAGGCCGAAGTAGGCGGCCTGGGGATGGGCGAGATACCAGCCGCACACCGAGGCCGCCGGCCACATCGCCCAGCTCTCGGTGAGCCGGATGCCGGTGCGGGCCGTGGCGTCGAGCAGCGAGAACAGCGCCGCCTTCTCGGTGTGGTCCGGGCAGGCGGGGTAGCCCGGCGCCGGCCGGATGCCGCGGTACCGCTCGGCGATCAGCGCGGCGTTGTCGAGCGACTCCCCGGCCGCGTAGCCCCAGAACTCGCGGCGCACCCGCTGGTGCAGCCGCTCGGCGAGGGCCTCGGCCAGCCGGTCGGCCAGGGCCTTGGCGAGGATGGCCGTGTAGTCGTCGTGCGCCCGCTCGTAGCTCGCGGCCAGCTCGTCCGCGCCGACCCCGGCCGTCACCGCGAAGGCGCCGATCCAGTCGGGCAGCCCCGAGTCGCGCGGCGCGACGTAGTCGGCCAGGCAGAGGTTGGGCCGCCCGGCCGGCCGCTCCATCTGCTGGCGCAGGTGGTGCAGCACCGTCAGGACCCGGGTGCGGCCGCCGTCGGCGTAGACCTCGATGTCGTCGTCGCCGACGCTGTTGGCGGGGAACAGCCCGAACACCGCGCGCGCCCGCAGGCACCGCTCGCCCGTCACGCGCTCGAGCAGGCGCCGGGCGTCGTCGAACAGCCGGCGCGCCTCGGTTCCCTTCACGGGATCGTCGAGGATCTCGGGATACCTGCCGCGCAGCTCCCACGCGGCGAAGAACGGCGTCCAGTCGACGGTCGCCACCAGGTCGTCCAGCGGGACGTCGTCGAGGCAGCGCACCCCCTCGACCGCCGGCTGCGGCGGGCGGTAGCCGGCCCATTCCAGCTGCAGCTTGTTGCGGCGCGCCGCGGCGATGTCCACCAGCCGCCCGTCGGCCCGCCGCCCCTCGTGCTCGCGCCGCAGGCGCCCGTACTCCTCGCGCACGCCCGCCACGAAGCCCGCCCGCCGCTCCCGGCTCAGCAGGCTGGCCACGACGCCCACGCCGCGCGACGCGTCCGCCACGTGCACCGTCGGCCCGTGGTACGCGGGCTCGATGCGCACCGCCGTGTGGACCCGCGAGGTGGTCGCGCCGCCGATCAGCAGCGGGATGGCGAAGCCCTCCCGCTGCATCTCGCCGGCCACGTGCACCATCTCGTCGAGCGACGGCGTGATGAGACCGCTCAGGCCGACGGCGTCCGCGTTCACGCGCCGCGCGGTCTCGAGGATCGTCGCGGCCGGGACCATCACGCCGAGATCCACCACCTCGTAGTTGTTGCAGCGCAGCACGACCGCCACGATGTTCTTGCCGATGTCGTGCACGTCGCCCTTGACGGTGGCCAGCACGACGGTGCCGTTGTTGCGCGGCGCGTCCGCGCCGGCCGCGCGCTCGCGCTCGATGAACGGCACGAGGTAGGCGACCGCCTTCTTCATCACCCGGGCGCTCTTCACGACCTGGGGCAGGAACATCTTGCCCGCCCCGAACAGGTCGCCGACCACGTTCATCCCGTCCATCAGCGGACCCTCGATCACCTCGATGGCACGGGGCCGGCCCCGGCGCGCCTCCTCGGTGTCCGCCTCGACGTGGTCGAGGATCCCCTCGACCAGCGCGTGGGAGAGCCGCCGCTCCACCGGCCAGCGGCGCCACTCCTCGTCGCGCGCGGCCTTCGGCGCCCCGGCCACGTGCTCGGCGAGGGCGATCAGCCGCTCGGTCGCGTCGTCGCGGCGGTTGAACAGCACGTCCTCGACGGCCTCGAGCAGGTCCTTCGGGATGTCGTCGTAGACCGTGAGCTGGCCCGGGTTCACGATGCCGACGTCCATGCCGGCCCGCCGCGCGTGGTACAGGAACGCGGAGTGCATCGCGTGGCGCACCGCGGGGTTGCCGCGGAAGCTGAACGACAGGTTGCTCACGCCGCCCGAGACCAGCGCGCGCGGGAGCGTCTCCTTGATGGTGCGGCAGGCCCGGAGGTAGTCGACGGCGTAGGTCGCGTGCTCGGCCATCCCCGTGCCGACCGGGAAGATGTTCGGGTCGAGCAGGATGTCCTCGGGCGGGAAGCCGGCCTTCTCCACCAGCAACCGGTAGGCGCGGGTCAGCACCTCGACGCGGCGCTCGTAGGTGTCCGCCTGGCCCTGCTCGTCGAAGGCCATCACCACGACCGCCGCGCCGTAGCGGCGCACCAGCCGCGCGTGCGCGAGGAAGGTGTCCTCGCCCTCCTTCAGGCTGATCGAGTTGACGACCCCCTTGCCCTGCAGGCACTTCAGTCCGGCCTCGATCACCTCCCACCGGGACGAGTCGATCATCACCGGGACCTTGCTGATCCCGGGCTCGGCCGCGACGAGGTTGAGAAAGGTCCGCATCTCGGCCACCGAGTCGAGCAGCGCCTCGTCCATGTTGACGTCGATCACCTGGGCGCCGTTCTCCACCTGCTCGCGCGCGATCGTCACCGCGGCCTCGTGGTCGCCGCGCTTGACGCACTCGGCGAACTTCGCGGAGCCGGTCACGTTGGTGCGCTCGCCGACGTTCACGAACAGGGCGTCGGCGCGGATCGCCAGCGGCTCGAGGCCGGCGAGCCGGGTGTACGGCGGAATCCGCGGCGGGCGGCGCGGCGGCACGCCGGCGACCGCCGCGGCGATGGCCGCGATGTGCGCCGGGGTGGTGCCGCAGCAGCCGCCGACGACGTTGAGGAGGCCGCTCGCCGCGAACTCGCGCAGGAGCCCCGCCATCTCGGCCGGCCCCTGCTCGTACTGCCCGAACGCGTTGGGCAGCCCCGCGTTGGGATGGCAACTCACGGCCACGTCGGCGATCCGCGCCAGCTCCTCGACGTAGGGCCGCAGGTCCCTGGCGCCCAGCGCGCAGTTGAGGCCGATGCTGAACAGGCCCGCGTGGCGCACCGAGTTCCAGAACGCCTCGGTCGTCTGGCCGGACAGGGTGCGGCCGCTCTTGTCGGTGATGGTGCCCGAGACCATCAGCGGCACGTCGAGCCCCCGGCGCTCGAGCAACTCGCGGATGGCGAACAGCGCCGCCTTGCAGTTCAGGGTGTCGAACACGGTCTCGACCATCAGCAGGTCGACGCCGCCCTCGAGCAGCGCCGCCGCCTGCTCGCCGTAGGCCGCGGCGAGCCGGTCGAAGTCCACCGCCCGGTAGCCCGGGTTGTTCACGTCGGGCGAGAGCGACGCCGTGCGGTTGGTGGGGCCGAGGATGCCGGCGACGAACCGCGGCTTGTCCGGCTGCCGCGCCGTGAACGCGTCGGCCGCCCGGCGCGCGATCCGCGCCGCGGCGACGTTCATCTCGCGCACCAGGTCGGCGGTGCGATAGTCCGCCTGCGCGATCGCGTTCGCCGTGAAGGTGTTGGTCTCGGCGATGTCGGCGCCGGCCTCGAAGTAGGCGCGGTGGATGCCCTCGACCACGTCCGGCCGGGTGAGGGACAGGAGGTCGTGGTCGCCCTTGAGAGGCACCGGGTGGGAGCGGAGCCGCGGGCCGCGCACGTCCTCCTCGCCGAGAGCGTGGCCCTGGATCATGGTGCCCATCGCCCCGTCCAGCACCAGGATCCGCGCCTCGAGTGCGCGCTGCAGCCGTTCGCGTCGGTCCGCTGTTCCCACTCACGGTCTCCGGAATCGAAAAGCCCGGCGGCGCCCAAAGCAGGCACCACCAGGCCGGCTTTTTAGCGGGATGTTTAACGTGGCCGCAATACGCCGCAAATCGCCACGAGACTCGGTTGTGAACGCAACTTAACCTGGGCCCCGACGCGGGCGCCACCCTGGGGGCCGGCCAGGTGCGCCGCCGCGGCCGGGGAGGCGGCCGCGGTGCCCGCTACGCGGACAGCAGGCGCAGCGCGGCCTGGGCGCCGATCCCCTCGGCCAGGATCGTCTTCCGCCTGCCCGCCGCCCCCGCGGTCACCGTGACGGCCGCGCGCGGGAGCCGCAGGGTCCGGGCCAGGAACCGCGTCAGCTCGTCGTTGGCGGCGCCCTCGACCGGGGGCGCCGCGACGCGGATCCGGAGCCGGTCGGCGACGGGTCCCGCCACGGCCGTGCGGGACGCGCGGGGCGCGACCAGGACGGCGATGCTCACGCCGCTCGCGGTCTCCCGGAGCCAGGCGGTCACAGCGCGTGCACCACCCAGTCCCGCACCAGCTGGAGCACGAACCACGCGACCAGCGGGGTGATGTCGAACATCCCGAGCGGCGGCACGATCCGGCGCAGCGGCGCGAGCAGCCACTCGGTGAGAAACACGAACGGCCGCATCCAGGGCGTGTACCGCGACGCGCCGATCCAGGAGCCGACGACCCGCACGACCAGGGCCAGGATGACGGCGTTGAAGGCCCAGTACACGGCGAGCCGCAGCGCGTAGCCCGGGCCGAGGGTGGCCGCCGACGCGAGCGACCTGGCCTGGTCCGCGCCCCACTCGACCGCCGAGATCAGCACGATGCCACCTACGACCGCGATGCCGGCGAGCCACCACGGCGCAGACTGCGGGTTGCCGCCGGAGCGCAGGATCCGGCGCTCGAGGGGGGTGAGCGCGGGATCGGTGACGGCGCGGATGGCCCGCGCGAGCCGGCCGAACGGGTTGACGAGGCGCGCCTGCACGGCCATGGCGCCGAAGGCGCCGAGCACCAGGACCGCCACCGCCGCGAGCACGGCGTAGCGGAGCAGCACGGCGAGGTCGATCACGGAGCGGCGGCGGCGCGGTGCGGCCTGCGGGTCAGCTGACCCGCATCGTCTTGCGCTTCATGAAATCCATGAGGATGAACTGGCCGAGCGTCATCGTGTTGGTGAAGTACGCCTTCCCCCGGCAGATCTCGGAGACCTTCTTGACGAAGTCCACCAGCATGCGGTCGCGCGCCAGCATGAAGGTGTTGATCATGATGTTGCTGCGCTTGCACAGGGCGACCTCGCGGAAGGTGGCCTGCAGGATTCTCGGGTCCAGCCCCATCGAATTCACGTAGACCCGGCCGTCCGGCAGGGTCAGCGCCGACGGCTTGCCGTCGGTGATCATGATGATCTGGCGCATGTCCTTGCGCTGCGCGAGCAGCAGCCGGCGCGCCAGCTTGAGGCCCTCGGCGGTGTTGGTGTGGTACGGCCCGACCTGGGCGTGCGCGAGCTTGGCGAGCGGGATCTCCTCCGCGGAGTCGTGGAACAGCACCACCCGCAGGGTGTCGCCCGGGAACTGGGTGCGGATCAGGTGGGTGAGGGCGAGCGCCACCTTCTTCGCGGGCGTGAAGCGGTCCTCGCCGTACAGGATCATCGAGTGCGAGCAGTCGAGCATCAGGACCGTGGCGGCGCTGGAGCGGTACTCCGCCTGGTGCACCATCAGGTCCCGGTACTCGAGGTCGAGCGGCACGCCGAGCCCTTCGCGCTCGATGGCCGAGAGCAGGGTCGCGATGACGTCGAGGTTCATCGTGTCGCCGTACTCGTAGGGCCGGCTCGCGGACTCGGCCTCGACGCCGGTGGCGAGGTACGGCGTCTCGTGGCTCCCGTAGCTCGACCGGCCGACGCTGCCGAGCAGGTTGCGGAGCGCGCGGGAGCCGAGGAAGTCGATGCCCTTCTCGGTGAGGTTGAAGTGCACCTGCCGCGCCGCCGACCGCGCCTCGCCCTCCGTGCCCGCGACCACCTCCTGGCCGCCGGGCATGCGCGGCGCCTCGGCGACATTGAGGTAGCCCTGCTCGACCAGCCGCTGGACGATGGCGTCGAGCAGCTCGGCGAGCTGGCGCTCGAGCTCGGCGTCGCGCCCGGCGTCCCCTGTGCTCTCGCCGCGCAGGACCTTGAGCATGTCCGGCGTGAGCATCCCGGAGTTCTTGAGCGCCTCGAGGATGGCGTCGCGCAGCGCGTCGAGCGAGCGGTCGCCCTCCTCCTCGCCGCCCTCGCCCCACAAACGCTCGCCGGCGCCGCCGGCGAATCCCGACTGGAGCAGGAAGTCGGCGAGCTGGTCGAGCAGGTCCTGAAGGTTGACCGCATCGGCCAGCTGGTCGACGTACTTGGAGAAGGTCGTATAGCGCACGGGGCTCCCCGTAAGCTGGACGGGGCGCCACATTCCGGCAATGCCCGCGCCGCCGCTCTCGCCGTTCCGCGCCCTGCGGCACCGCAACTACCGCCTGTTCTTCTTCGGCCAGGGCACCAGCCTCGTCGGCACCTGGATGCAGAACATCGCGCAGGGGTGGCTCGTGCTCGAGCTCACCAACTCCGCGTTCTGGGTCGGCCTGGTGAGCGCGCTCACGTCGCTGCCCATCCTGCTGGGCTCGCTGCCGGCGGGGGTGTTCGTGGACCGGCTGAACAAGCACCGCCTGGTGATTTTGACCCAGACGCTGTCGGCGTTGCAGGCCGCCGCGCTCGCGACCCTGATCTGGACCCACCGCATCGCGTTGTGGCAGGTGGCGGTGATCGCCGTGTTCCTCGGCACCGTCAACGCGGTCGACACGCCGGCGCGCCAGGCCTTCATGGTGGAGCTGGTCGGCAAGGAGGATCTCGGAAACGCGATCGCCCTCAACTCGTCGGCCTTCAACGCGGCGCGGGTGGTGGGGCCGTCGGTGGCGGGCGTGCTGATCGCGGTCGTGGGGCTCGGGTGGTGCTACTGCCTCAACGCGGTGTCCTACCTGGCCGTCATCTGGGGCCTGGCGGAGATGCGGCTGCCGCCGTTCGTGCGGCCGCCGCGGCCGGGGAACGGCTGGACCGAGTTCCGGGAGGGCGCGCGCTTCGTGCGCCACGACCGCCGCGTGCTGGCGCTGGTGTCGCTCATCGGGATCATCAGCATCTTCGGGTTTCCCTACCTGGTGCTGATGCCGGTGTTCGCGCGCGACGAGCTGCACGTCGGGGCCGCCGGCCTGGGCTTCATGATGGCCGCGACCGGCGTCGGGGCCGTGGCGGCGGCCCTGGGGCTCGCGGCGCTGGAGGCCCACGTCCCCAAGGGGCGGGTGCTGGTGTGGAGCGGGCCGCTGTTCGGGCTGGCCGTGGCCGGGTTCGCGGTGAACCCGTGGTTTCCCCTGGCGCTGGTGATCCTGCCGCTGAGCGGGGGCGCGATGATCCTCAACAACGCCGTGACCAACACCCTGCTGCAGACGATCGTCCCGGACCAGCTGCGGGGCCGGGTGATGGGCGTCTACGCGTTCACGTTCCTCGGGATGGCGCCGTTCGGGGCGTTCCAGGCGGGGTGGCTGGCCGAGCGGCTCGGCGCGCCGGTGGCCGTGGCGCTCGGCGGCCTGGTGTGCGTGCTGGCGTCGCTCGTGATCTGGAGGAAGGTCCCGGAGGTGCCGGAGCTGAGGTGAAGAGGGTTCAGGTGGCGGTGGGCAGGAGAGTTGCGAGACGCACAGTTGCGAGTGGCCGGGAGACGTGCGCGGTGAGGGGCGAGTCCGGTTGTCAGTACCGACGTCCGGACTCGCCCCTCACGACGCCCAACTCGTAACCACTCGCAACTCGGCGTCTCGTAACTGACCCGTTCACTGATCTTCTGCCTACTGCATGCCTCGATGTCGCGCCGCGTCCACGACGATCTCCGCCGCTCCCTCGTAGCCCAGCCACGCGGTGTTCACGACCAGGTGGTAGTTGGCTGCGTCGTCGCGCCGGCGCCCGTAGTAGTGCTCCAGGAAGCGCTCGCGCGTGCCGTCGATGTCGTGGATCTGACGCGCCGCCTCGTCGGCGGTGACGTGCAGCCGCTCGACGACGATCCGGATCCGCACCTCGCGCGGCGCCACCACGTACACGTGGAGCACCTCCGCCGACTCGGGGGCGGTGGCCAGGTACGCCATCGCCCCGCGCCCCACCAGCACGACGCGGCCGTGCTGCGCCGCCTCGGCGATGACCCGCTCGGTGATGCGGTGCAGCGTGTCCTCGTCGGGGCCGCCCTCCACCGCCGCGGCCGGGACGAGCATCTCGGGCGCCGAGATCGCGAGCGTCTTCCCGAGGCGCTCGATCAGCGACGGCGAGCGCTCCTCGCGGGCCGCGACCGTCTCGGTCGGCAGGCCCGCCCGCCGGGCCACCTCCCCCACGAACTCGTTGTCGATGACGGTCCAGCCGAGACGCTCGGCGACCAGCCGGGCCACCAGCGAGCCGCCGGACCCGTACTGCCGCGTGACGGTGACGACGGCCATGGGCCGCTCACCGCCCCCGGAGACTGCTGCGGAGCGCGTTGATGTCGAGGATCGGCACGCCGCCCGTGGTCGGCACCAGGATCACCAGGTTGTTCGAGTTCTTCATGTCGTGCAGCACTTCCAGGTACTGCTTGGTCAGCTGCTCGGCGGTGAGCGTCTGGTTGAGCAGCCGCTGCTGCTCCGACTGGAGCCGCGCCACTTCGACGCGGTGGCGCTCGGTCTCGATCTGCTGCTCCTGCGCGATCTTGTTGTTGATCGCCTGCACGACCTGATCGGGAGGCTCGAGGTTGCGCAGGAAGAAGGCGGTGACCTGCGCGATCCGGAACGGCGGCCCGCCGGCGCGGGGCTGGGTGGTGAGCGCCGAGTCCACCAGCGATTCCATCGTCTGCGCGATCTGGGTGCGCTTGCTGATGTCGTTGATCGAGTACTGGACCATCCCGTCGCGCACGCCCTTGCGGATGGCGTTGCGCACCGCGGCGTGGATCTGGTCCTCGTCGCCGATCTCGGTGAAGATCCGGGGCGCCTGCTGCGGGTCGATCTGCCAGCGCAGGCCGGCGTCCACCTTCATCGCCATCTGCTCGCTCGACAGCGCGTCCATCGTCTCCCGCTGGTCGCCGGCCTCCGGGAACTGCTCTTCCCGGGTCGAGAACCGCTCGATCGAGGACCACGGGGTCACCAGCCGGATGCCGGGCAGCAGCGGCTTCGGATCGACCGTGCCGAAGGCGTGGCGGACGCCGACCTGGCCGGGCTGGATCACCACCAGGCCGGAGCCGAGCGCCAGCAGGGCGCCGAGCACGAGGAAGCCGATCGCTGCGGCGCGCAGGACCCCGGCGACGGGACGCGGACCCTGGCTCTTCGTGGCGGCGGACGCGGTGGTGATGAGGAAGGAGATGCCGAGGAACACGAGACCGAGCACCAGCTCGCCCACGGGGCGCTCCGGGTGGGAGTCGGCTCGAAGATACGGGCCGCGGAGGGGCCGCGACAGGACGGGCGGACGCCGTGGCGCGGCCGGCGAGACTACGCGAAGGGGCTACCGGGCCCCGACTTCGGGAACGGCGGCTGCCGCTCTGGCCGCACGCGGGTGTAGCCCGCCTCCTCGCTGCGCGCGATGCGCCGCTCGGCGGCCAGGCCCTCGAGCACCAGCTCGCACGCGGCGACGGTCGTCGCGGGATCCTTGCGCCGCGCCAGCCCGACGCGGTCCACCAGGTCCAGCAGGCCGGGCACGACGCCGAACCCCTTGAGCAGCGCGTCGGACCGCTCGTCGTGCGAGACCTTGAGGGCGCCACCCTCGTCGAACCAGTGCACGATGTCGTCGACGTTGGCGCCGCCGGCGCGGTCGCCGAAGGTGGCCCCGGCGGCCCGCCGGATCAGCTCGCGCGCGATGACGTCGGCGCCCTGCAGCTCGCCCTCGTACTCCAGCTCCAGCTTGCCCGTGATGGCCGGCACGGCCGCGTACACGTCCGACACCCGCGGCACGATCGTCTTCTCCTTGTTGACCGTCGAGCGCCGCTCGGCGTTGGACACCACGTTCTCGAGCACCGAGATGGGGAGGCGCTGGCTCACCCCGGAGCGCTTGTCCACCCGCTTGTCGCCGCGCGCCTCGAAGGCCACCCGCTCCACCAGCTCCGCGATGAAGTCCGGGACGGCCACCGGCCTCCCGCCGCGGTCGAGCCACGCTTCCTGATCGGTGATCGCCATCCCGAGCTCGAGCGTGCGCGGGTAGTGCGTGGTGATCTCGGAGCCGACGCGGTCCTTGAGCGGCGTGATGATCTTGCCGCGGGCCGTGTAGTCCTCCGGGTTGGCCGTGAACACCAGCGCGACGTCGAGCGACAGGCGGATCGGGTAGCCTTTGATCTGGACGTCGCCCTCCTGCATGATGTTGAACAGGCCGACCTGGATCTTGGCGGCGAGGTCCGGCAGCTCGTTGATGGCGAACACCCCGCGGTTGGCCCGCGGCAGCAGCCCGTAGTGGATCGTCAGCTCGTCCGACAGCAGGTGGCCGCCGCGCGCGGCCTTGATGGGATCGACGTCGCCGATGATGTCGGCGATCGTCACGTCGGGCGTCGCGAGCTTCTCCACGTAGCGCTGCGCCCGCGGCACCCAGGCCACGGGCGCGCGGTCGCCGTGCTCCTCGACCAGCAGCCGCCCGTACTTGGAGATCGGCGCGAACGGATTGTCGTTGACCTCGCTGCCCTCGAGGATCGGCAGCTCCTCGTCCAGCAGCGCGATCAGACCGCGGACGATGCGCGACTTCGCCTGGCCGCGGAGGCCGAGCAGGATGAAGTTGTGCCGCGACAGCACCGCGTTCACGAGCTGCGGCACCACGGAGTCGTCGTAGCCGACGATGCCCGGGAAGATCGGCTGCTCCGACTCGAGGCGGCACAGCAGATTTGCCCGCATCTCGTCCTTGACGGTGCGGGTGCGGCGCTCCGGGGCGCCCCACTCGGACTGCGCCAGTTCGGCCAGCGTGCTTGGCTTGCTCATATCCGGGATATTCGTACCGGGACCTTCCCCGTTCAAGGCCCGCGGGCACCCGGCCCGCGGCCCCGGCGGGGCGCCTGACGCCCGCTCGACGCCGCGGCGCCGGCGTTCCACGTCACGGCAGCACGCGCCACCCGTGGGCGATGGCGGGCGGCGAGCAACGCGTGTGCCGCAGCGTCGAGCTGCTCATCGTGCGACGGAAGGTTTCCGGCTCGAACGACGTGCCGGTCGTCATCGGCGTCCGGTCCGTGGGCGTGAACGTGGCGGTGGACCTCGGTCTCGTCCGGGGGTTCGGCGAGGACCGGACCACCATCCTGCGGCGGGTCGACTTCGGCGCAAAGTGACGGGTGTCCGTAACACGCTGCGCCGCAACGGGTTGGCCGGTCGGCCGCCGCGCGCGCGCACGACGCGATATCCGTCGCCGCGGCGGGGAGATCGGGTGGGGCCAACCTTGACAGTCCGGGTGCTTTGGGTAGCTTTTGCGCCGGTTGAGGCCGGCGGCAGCGGCGCACGGACCTCGTTATGTGTTCCGCTGAGAGATCATTCTAGTTTAAAGGAGATTCGATGAAGCGCTTGTTCCTGGCAGTTGCGGTGCTCGGGCTCATGGCGTGCGCG
>Ga0187778_10001350_pt1 | contig 17167 bp, 17 predicted proteins | sample 1015_Q2_SP5_20_M_FD_132418 | JGI IMG/M metagenome (GOLD analysis project Ga0187778, IMG submission 132418) | Tropical peat soil microbial communities from peatlands in Department of Meta, Colombia - 1015_Q2_SP5_20_MG | ecosystem: Environmental > Terrestrial > Soil > Wetlands > Peat | place...
CCGGGCCCGGCGCGCTCGGGGACGTAGTGGCGCTGCTCCTCGGCATCCAGCCACACCCGCATGAGGCGCTCGGACGCGGGGTCGCGAAAGACCTCGTCGGTGGCGACCCATCCCGGGTCGGGCGCGGCCTGCTCCCCGTGGCGGCGCAGGAACAGGCTCATGGCGGCCGCGACGATGACCGCGGCGATGAGGACCACGCCGATGAGCGCGACGAGCATCAGCTCTGGCGAGCGGCCAGGACGACGGCGGTGCCGTACGCGGCGATCTCGGTGAGCCCGAAGCACGTCCCGAGCGTCCGCTCGATGCGGTACTCGGCGAATTGGAACGCCGTCGTCACAGGGAAGGCGGCGTAGACGCCGGTCGCGTCGGTGTCGGTGGTCATCGGGCTCCCTGGGCTGACGGTGCGGTTCGCCGGGCAGGCGCCGGTTCCCTGCGGCCGCGTCCTACTCGAACCGGACGAGATGGTAGTCCCGGCGTCCCCGGCGCAGCAGGGCGTACTTGCCGAAGAGCAGGTCGTCGGCACCGAGGCGCGCGTCGACGTCGTCGACACGGCGGTTGTTCACGTAGGCGCCGCCGCCCGAGATGGCGGCCCGGGCCTGGTTCTTCGACGCCACCAGGCCCGACGCGGCGAGGGCGTCGACCAGCGGGTACCCGCCCTCGAGCACCGAGCGCGCCAGTGCGGAGGACGGCGCCTCGTCGCACACCTCGAGGAGGGTGCGCTCGCCCAGCGTGGCGATCTCCTCCGAGTAGAGGGCGACCGACGCCTGCTCGGCCCGGGCCGCCTCCGCCTCGCCGTGGAGCAACGCGGTGACGTCGCGTGCCAGCGCGCGCTGCGCCTCGCGGCGCTCGGGCCGCTCGGCGGTGGCCTCGTCCAGGGAGCGGATCGTCTCGTGGTCGAGGAACGTGAAGTACCGGAGGTAGGCGCCCACGTCCGCGTCCTCGGCCCGCAGGAAGAACTGATAGAGGCGGAACGGGCTGGTGCGCGCCGGGTCGAGCCACACCGTGCCCGACTCCGTCTTGCCGAACTTGGTGCCGTCGGCCTTGAGCACCAGGGGCGTCGTCAGGCCGAAGACCTCCGCCCGCCGGACCTTGCGGACCAATTCGATCCCCATGGTGATGTTGCCCCACTGGTCGCTCGCCCCCAGCTGCAGGGTGCACCCGTGCTCGTCGAAGAGGTGCAGGAAGTCGTAGGCCTGCAGCAGCATGTAGCTGAACTCGGTGAACGAGATCCCCTGTTCGGGACGCTCGAGCCGGGCGCGCACCGACTCCTTGGCCACCATCTGGTTGACCGTGAAGTGCTTGCCGACGTCCCGGAGGAATTCGAGGAGCCCGACCGAGCCCAGCCACTCGCCGTTGTCGAGCAGCAGCGCCGCGTTGGACGCGGTCGAGAAGTCGAGGAACCGTTCGAGCTGGCCGCGCACCGCGCGCAGGTTGTGCGCCAGCTCGTCCGCCGAGAGCAGCTGGCGCTCCTCGCTCTTGCCGCCGGGGTCGCCGATCATCCCCGTCCCGCCCCCGGCCAACGCGATGGGCCGGTGCCCGGCCAGCTGGAGGCGCCGAAGGTTGCAGAGCTGGACGAGGTGTCCCACGTGGAGGCTGTCCGCCGTGGGGTCGAAGCCGATGTACGCCGTGAGCGGCGGGCCGTCGAGCCGCGCGGGGACCCGGTCGTCGGTGACCTGGTGGACGAGGCCGCGGAAGGCCAGATCGGCGGCGAGCGAGACCATCGTCTCAGCCTGCCACGGCGTGGCCGCCGCCCGGCACACCGGGCACACCGGGCACACCGGCCCGGTGCCCCGGCGCCGGGCTGCGGGCCGGACGAGCCGGGGCGGCCAGGGCGGTGGGCCAAGATACGGGCCATGATCGAGACCGAACGCCACGGCGACGTCCGGGTCCTGCACTGGCGCGACGGCGAGAACCGCGTGAACCTGCGATCGCTCGAGTGCTGGCACAGCGCCCTCGACGAGCTCGCCGCCGTCGAGGGACCCCTTGCCCTGGTGGTGACCGGGGAGGGCAGGTTCTTCTCCAACGGGCTCGACCTCGACCGCTTCGGGGAGCACCCGGACGAGGTCGGTCCCGTCGTCGACGGCCTGCACCGGCTCATCGGCCGGCTGCTGGTCTTCCCCGCCTACACCGTCGCCGCGCTCAACGGCCACACCTTCGCCGCGGGGGCGATGATCAGTGCCACCTTCGACCGCCGGCTGATGCGGAGCGAACGGGGCTACTGGTGCCTGCCCGAGGTCGACATCGGCCTCGCCCTGAGCCCGGGGATGACGGCGGCGGTCCGGGCACGGCTCCCGGCCACGGCGGCCGCCGAGGCCATGCTCACCGGCCGTCGCTACGGCGCCGACGACGCACTCGCCGCCGGCATCGTGGACGAGGTGGTCGCGCCGGACGAGCTGCTCGACCGGGCCGTCGAGATCGCGGGAGCGACGGCGGGCAAGGACCGCAAGGTCCTGGCCATCCACAAGCGCCAGCTGTTCGCCGACGCGGCCCGCGCGTGCGGCTGGACCGTCTGACCGTCCGACCGCCTGGCGACCGACCGGCCGTCTGACCGTCTGACCGCCCGGCGACCGACCCGGGCCCGGGGGACTACCCCTCGGACCGGGGCCCGTCCTCGGGACTGACGGCGGGTGCCAGCCGCGCGGGGACCGGGACATGCAGGAAGTCATGGGCGGCGACCACGTCGTCGAACTCGGCGCGGGCCTCGTCGAGCAGCACCGTCTCGTCCGGATAGCGCTGGGAGAAGTGGGAGATCACCAGGCGTCGCGCGCCGGCCTCCGCCGCGATCCTTCCGGCCTCCGCCGCCGTCAGGTGACGGTACCGGCGGGCCAGGGCGGCCTCCGCGGATGCGAACGTCGCCTCGCAGACCAAGAGGTCGGCCCCCTGGGCCAGCTCGAAGGCGGCGTCGCAGAGCCCGGTGTCCATGACGAAGGCCACGACCTGTCCACGGCGCGCCACGCTCACGTCCTCCAGGGCGACGCGGCGTCCGGCGACGTGCACGGTGCCGGTGCGCTGGAGCTCGCCGACCGCCGGTCCGACGACGCCGGCGGCGGCCAGGCGTTCGGGGAGCATGGTGCGGCCTCCCGGCTCCTCGAGGCGCCATCCGAGGGTGTCCGGTTCGTGGTCGAGACGTTTCGCCAGCAGTGCGAAGGGCGGCCCGGGATCCACGACGCCGGCCTCGTCCACGGGCCGTTGGCGGACGTCGACCTGCTCGTCGAAGACGGCCGCGTGCAGCAGCCTGTCGACATAGACCTGGCCGCTCGACGGGTACATCACCTCGACCGGGTGGCTCACGCGGTCGAGCGACAGGCGCTGGACGACGCCGGGAAGACCCAGGCAGTGGTCGCCGTGGAAGTGGGTGATGCAGATGCGGCCGAAGGTCCACGGCGACACCCCGGCGACCAGGAGCTGGCGCTGGGTGCCCTCGCCGGGATCGAACAGGATCCCGTCGCCGTCCCAGCGCAGGAGATAGCCGTTGTGGTTGCGGTACCGGGTGGGGGTCTGACTCGCCGTGCCGAGGACGATCAGCTCTCGCATGAACCCGATTCTCGCGGTCGGGCGACCCTTCGACGAGGACCGAGGGGACCGCCCCCTGCTGTCCCTACTCGGTCACCTGCGTGATGACCTTCTCCGGGGTCTTCGGCGTGCACGTCACCGGCGCCTGAACGGGCGCCGTCACGTCGAAGGTGATCGTGCCCACCGTGAACTTGATGGCCGTCTTGGCCGGTCCGAGGTCGCTGTAGCCGGCGCTCAACGCCGCCGTGGTGAGCGTGGCGAGCGACTTGAAGGTCTGGGAACCGGCATACACGACGTAGAGGCCGCTCGAGTCGTGCCCGGCGGCCCACCCTGCCGGGACGCCCGCCGCCGCTGCCGAGCCGGCGACGTACGGCGCGCTCGTGCTGTTCGGGTCGTTCACGTAGAACCTGATGTCGTCGATCGTCGCCGTGACACCGAAGGTGTTGCGGAGCTTGAACACGACGCCGGTCAGCGAGATCACCTTCGTCGTCTTGTCGATGGTCGCCTTCGCCGTCACGGTCGCGTTCACCGCGGGCTTGACGCCGTCGATCGCCGAGCAGGAGTAACCCTGCGTGGTCGTTGCTCCCGCAGGTGCCACACCGACCACGCCCGACATGGCCAGCACTCCCCCCACGACCAGCGCGCCGGCAAGCATCTTCATCCGCATGGACAGTTCCTCCTTCGTGGGCCGTGCACCGACGCGGTGTCCCCCACGAGCCGCGTGCGCGCACCCTACGGCAGATGATTGTTCATGGCAACGGATCGCCACTCGATGTTCCCGCCGGCGGGGAAAGCCCCTCTGGACTGGGGGTTCCTCCGGTTCGGCCGTCGGCCGCGCCCGTCTGCCGGCTCAGAGCCGGGCGAGCACGCTCTCGCAGGAGCTCACGTCGACACCCGCCTTGGGCTCGACCTCCAGCGAGATCACGACACCCTCGTCGAGGACGGCCGCATAGCGCTTCGAGCGCACGCCGAGGCCCGCGCCGCTGGCATCCCACTCCAGGCCCATGGCGCGCGTGAACTCGGCGTTCCCGTCGGCGAGCATCACGATGGCGTCGCCCACACCCTGCGCGTCCGCCCACGCCTGCATCACCCACGGGTCGTTCACCGAGACGCAGGCGATGGTGCCCACACCACGTGCCCGCAGCTCGCCCGCATGTGCGACGTAGCCGGGGAGGTGGATCTTCGAGCACCCGGGTGTGAACGCGCCGGGCACGGCGAAGAGCACCACTCGGCCTGCGCCCAGGACGTCACCCGTCCGGACCGACACGGGGCCCTCGGGGCCCATCGTCTTGACCTCCACGTCGGGGACCCTGTCGCCCACTGCGATCGCCATGGCGGTGACCCTAGCCGAGGGCCCGCGTCACCACGGTGTGGGCCAGTCCGGTCTCCGGCTCGACGAAATGGAGCTCGGAGATCTCGAACCCGCAGCGGCGGTAGAAGCCGAGCGCGCTGTCCCGGGCGTTGGCCCACACGAACGTGGCGCCCTGGGCTCGGGCCCGCGCCAGCGCGTGCTCGAGGACGGCCCTCCCGATCCCCTCGCCCTGGCGTGCGGGGAGCACGGCCATGGATCGCAGCCGCAGGGCCCCCGCCGACGCGGGGTCGAGCGGGCAGGGCTCGGCGAAGAAGGTGGAGGTGGCGACCACCGTGCCGACGTCGTCCACCGCGCCCATGTGCCATGTGGCCGGGTCGTCGTCGGTCGGGTAGTGCACCGTGGCCGCCGGGTCCGCGGCCCGCAGCACCGACCGCCGCAACCCGTACACCTCGCGGACCTGGAGGAGGCGGACCGTCACGCCCACGGGCGAAGTGCACCAACCGACGACTGGATCGCCGTGCCCATGGCGTCGTGGAGCTCGTCGTGACAGACCACGTTCGCCGCCCGGTCGGGGAGCCGTACCCGCACGACGCGAGCCGATCGCCCGTCACGTGCGCCGAGCGCGGTGCACAACGCGTCGGTGTCGGTCACGTCGGCCACCTCCACACCCAGTCCGGCCGCCACCTCCGCGACGTCGACGCGCTGGGGGGTCCCGAAGAGCCCTTCGAACTCGTCGGGACAGAGCGCACCCGCCTGCGGGAGGAACGAGAAGATCCCACCACCGCCGTTGTCGGCCACCACGACGGTGCAGTCGGCGTCGGCGTCGGCCGGACGCACCCAGGCGGTCAGGTCGTGGAGGAACGCCAGGTCGCCGACCAGCGCGGTCACCGGCGCGCCCCCGGCGGCCGCAGCGCCCAGCGCGGTGGAGACGACGCCGTCGATCCCGTTGGCGCCGCGGTTGGCGACGACCCGGCGGCCCCCGGTCGGCGGGGCGACGAACCACTCCACGTCGCGCACGGGCATGGAGGACGACAGGACGAGCAGCCCGTCCGCCGGCACGGAGGCGGCCACCGCCCTGGCCAGCATGGGCTCGCTCAGCGCCCGATGGCGGGCGCACCAGGCCTCTACCGCGCCCCAGGCCGCGGCCTCCGCGGCCGCCCACGTTCCGCGCCAGGCGGGATCCAGCCCCGTCCCGGCCTGGTGCACAGCCTCGGTCACGGCACGTGACCATGCGGCGGGGTCGGCCCGCACGAGCACGCCGGCGCCGCGGCCGGGGTCGGGCCACCGCCACCACGGGTCGACGACGACCTGCTCGACGTCGGGGCCCAGGGCCGCGCACCACTCCCCCACGGCACGTGACGCCCACGGGGAACCGAATCGCACGACGACCTCGGGGGCCAGCGGGCCCGACGCCGCGCCCGATCGCACCATCGCGTCCAGCGCGCCCACCACGCCGGCGCGCCGGGCCCGGCACCCAGACAGCGGGTCGGCGGCGAACGGCCATCCGAGCGCATCGGCGAGCGCCCAGAGCGCGGCCGGGTCGCCGGCGCCGGACCCCGCCAGCAGCAGCCCACGCCGGCCCGCCAGCGCACCGGCCCAGCGGGCGGCGTCGTCACCCGCGCCAGGCGCGGCCACATCCACCCGGTGCCACGGGGCGCCGTCGGGCCGGGCCGCCGGTGCGTCGCGCACGGTGCCGAGCAGGGGCTCGCGCAAGGGGAGGTTCACGTGCACCGGGCCCGGGCCGAAGGGTCCGCCCGTCGCCTCGGCGACGATGCGCGACGCCTCGGCGCGCCACGACCCCCGGGATGCCCAGTCCGCCACGCCGAGGTCGACGGCGAAGCGCGGGGAGGAACCGTAGAGCCCACGCTGCTCGATCGTCTGCGGGGCACCCACGCCGTGGAGCTCCGGCGGGCGGTCCGCGGTGCACACGACGAGGGGGACGCGCCCCTGGTCCGCCTCCACCACGGCCGCGTGCACCTCCGCCGAGGCGGTACCGCTCGTCGTGCACACGACCACCGGCCGCCCGCCGGCCACCGCGGCACCCAGCGCGAAGAACGCCGCGCTGCGTTCGTCGAGGCGGACGTCGATGTCGACGGCCTCGTGCCGGGCAAGCGCCAGGACCAGCGGCGTCGAGCGCGACCCGGGCGAGACCACCGCCCGGCGGACCCCGGCGCGGGCCCATTCGTCCACCAAGACGGCACAGCGCGTCGCCTGGACGTCCTCGGGCGAAGGCCCGGTGCGGGCTGGAGGCGTCACTACGCTCACCCTCCGTGCCTCCCGCCTCTCGCGCCGACGGCGACGCCGTGTTGGCGCACCGGACCACGGGCCGCGGCCCGCGGCTGGTCCTCGTGCACGGCTTCACCCAGAACGCCCGCGCCTGGGGCCCGTTCGCCGACCTGCTGGCCGCGCACCACCAGGTCGTGGCCGTCGACCTCCCCGGCCACGGCGGCTCCGACGGTGTCGTCGCGTCGCTGCCCGAGGCGGCCGACCTCGTCGCGGCGGTGGGCGCGGCGGGGGGCGGGCGGGACGACAGGATCGGCCACGAGGTGCGCGCCGACTACCTCGGCTACTCGCTCGGGGGCCGGGTCGCGCTGCACCTGGCCCTGTCCCGGCCCGCGTCGGTCCGCCGGCTGGTCGTCGTCGGTGCCACGGCAGGGATCGAGGACCCCGACGAGCGGGCCCGCCGACGACGGGACGACGACGCCACGGCCGATCGGCTCGAGCGGGCCGCACGGGACATTGGCGGCGACGCCGCGCTCGACGCCTTCCTCCACCGATGGCTCTCGCAGCCGCTGTTCGCAACGCTGACGCCGGTGCAGGCCGAGCTCGACGCTCGCCTGGGAAACACCGTGGCGGGCCTCGCCTCCTCGTTGCGGACGTGCGGGACGGGCACCCAGGCACCGCTGTGGGACCGGCTGCGCGACCTGGCCATGCCGGTGCTGGTCGTGGCGGGGGCGCTCGACGAGCGCTATGCCCCCATCGCCCGGCGCATGGCGCAGGCGATCGGGGCCAACGCACAGGTCGCATTGGTCCCCGGTGCGGGCCACGCGTGCCATCTCGAACGGCCGGCGTACACGGCGCGCCTCGTCGAGTCCTTCCTCGGCGACCCCCACCTCGGCGACCCCTAGCGCTCGGCCTCCCCCGTCGTCCGCGCCGCGCCGGGCCCGGGGACCGCCGGACGGCGCCTCCGCGCTCACACCACGATCCCCACGGCCAGCAGCACGCCTGCCGCGATCTGGAGCCGGCCCGTCGCACCGAGCGCCGGCAACAATGCGCCGCCCTCGGCACCGGTGAGGACCAGACGGATCGGTGCCACCGCCAGCGGGGCGCCGAGCAGGACGAGCGCCGCCCATGGCCGCCACCACGCCACGGCGACGCCCGCGCCGAGGGCGCCGGCGACGGCCGCCACGTACAGCCACGGCGCGCGCCGAGCGCCCAGCCGGACGGCGAGGGTGCGCTTGCCGGCCCGTGCGTCCCCGGCGCGGTCACGCAGGTTGTTGGCCTCGAGCAGCGCCACCGCCAACAGGCCCACCGCGGCGGCCGCCGGCCAGGCCGCGGCCGGGACCGTCCCGACGACGACATAGGTCGTGCCCACGGTGGCCACGAAGCCGAAGAAGACGAGGACGAAGAGCTCTCCGAGACCGAGATAGCCGTATGGACGCGGGCCACCCGTGTACAGCCACCCGGCGGCGATGCACGCCGCGCCGACGGGCACCAGCCACCAGGTCGTGGCCGCGGCCAACCCGAGCCCCGCCGACCCGGCGACCGCGAAGGCGCCCAGCGCGGCGCGGCGCACCGCAGCGGGCGAGGCCAGGCCGGAGGCGACGAGACGGGTGGGTCCGACCCGTGCCGTGTCGGTGCCCCGCACGCCGTCGGCGTAGTCGTTGGCGTAGTTCGTGCCCACCTGCAGCGCCATCGCCACCACCAGGGCGCCCAGCGCGCACCACCACGACATGCTGCGGCCCGACCCCGCGGCACCGAGGTTCCCGTGGGACAGGGCCCACGCCAGCGCGGTGCCCACCAGCACCGGGACCACTGCCGCCGCGAGCGTCCGGGGCCGGGCGCCGGCCACCCAGCGGCCGACCCGGCCGGGCGGCCCGGGCGCGCGTGCCGGCGGGACACCGGCCCCCCGACACGGTGCCTCCCCGTCGTTCACGGCCGGCGCGGGAAGCGCGAGAAGTCGGGTGGGCGCTTCTCGACATATGCGTTGCGCCCCTCCTGACCCTCCTCGCTCATGTAGAAGAGCATCGTGGCGTCGCCCGCGAGCTGCTGGACCCCGGCCAGGCCGTCGTCGGCGGCGTGGAAGCCGGCCTTGCACATGCGCAACGCGATCGGCGACAGGCGCAGCATGCGCCGGCACCAGGCGACGGTCTCGGCCTCGAGATCGGCCAGCGGTACGACCTGGTTCACCAGCCCCCACTCGAGCGCCTCCTGCGCGCCGTACTGCCGGCAGAGGAACCAGATCTCCTTGGCGCGCTTCAGGCCGATGGTGCGCGCCATGAGCCCCGCACCGAAGCCGGCGTCGAAGCTCCCGACCACCGGGCCCGTCTGGCCGAAGCGCGCGTTGTCGGCGGCGATGGTGAGGTCGCACACCAGGTGCAGCACGTGGCCTCCGCCGATGGCGTAACCGGCCACCTGCGCGACGACGGGCTTGGGCAGGCGGCGGATCTGGACCTGGAGGTCGAGGACGTTGAGCCGCCCGATGCCACGCCCGGCGAGGTCGTCATCGCCGATGTAGCCGTCATCGCCCCGCACTCGCTGGTCCCCGCCGGAGCAGAAGGCGTCGTCGCCCTCGCCGGTGAGCACTACCACGCCGACCTCGGGGTCGTCACGCGCCGTGTCGAACGCATCGCGCAGCTCGAAGAGCGTTTGGGGGCGGAAGGCGTTTCGCACCTCGGGACGGCAGATGGTGATCCTGGCGATCCCCTCCGCGATCTCGTAGCGCACGTCGCCGTAGTCGCCAGCCGTCTTCCACGTCGGCGGGTCCAGGCGGCGCAGGTCCTCGAGCGGATCCGGGGCGGGGCGGATCACCGGGCACCGACCATGCCGGCCCCGACCATGCCGGCCCTGACCATGCCGGCCCTGACCATGCCGGCCCTGACCATGCCGGCCCTGACCATGGCGACCCCGACCATGGCGACCCCGACCATGTGACCAAATACTCGATTCTTTGAGTGATTGCTCATAACGTCGCCTACGCTACCGGTCGATGCCCACCCTCGTCGCCCTGGACCTGCCGGCCGGCGACGGCTTCGTGCGGGCCCTGCGCGCCGTGTGGGACGCCGGGGACGCCGCCTTCCCCCTGGACCCCCGCCTCCCCCGGCCGGTCTCCGAGGCGCTGGTCGCCACGATGGCCCCCGGTGCGGTGATCGGCCCCGACGGCGAGCCCCGTCGGCTGCCCGGGGGGCAGCCGACGGCCGAGGGCGACGCGTTGGTCCTGTCCACGAGCGGCAGCACGGGGCCGCCCAAGGGGGTGGTCCTCACCCACGAGGCGCTGTCCGCCGCGGCCGATGCGACGTCGGCGTCCCTCGAGGTCGACCCTCGGCGCGACTGCTGGTTGGCGTGCCTGCCCCTGGCGCACGTCGGCGGCCTCGGCGTGGTGACCAGGGCGCTGCTGACCGGCACGCGCCTGGTCGTCCACGACCGTTTCGACGCAGCCGCCGTCGAGGCGAGCACTCGCGACGGGGTCACCCTGGTGTCGCTGGTGCCCACGGCCCTCGGCCGCCTGGACGCGTCGAGGTTCCGCAGGGTGCTCGTGGGCGGGGCGCGTCCGCACCGGCCGCTGCCACCCAACGCGGTGACGACGTACGGCATGACCGAGACGGCCGGCGGGGTCATCTACGACGGCGTCCCCCTGCCCGGGGTGGCCGTTCGGCTCGGGGACGGGGCCGTCGGCGAGCCCGGCGAGGTCCTGGTGCGCACGCCCACGGTGATGCGCTGCTACCGCGACGGGCGCGTGCCGCGCCTGGTCGACGGCTGGCTCGCCACGGGCGACGCCGGCCGTTTCGACGAGCAGGGCCGCCTGGTCGTCCAGGGCCGGCTCGACGAGGTCATCGTCACGGGCGGCGAGAAGGTCTGGCCGCACGCCGTCGAACGGACACTGGCCGAGCACCCCGAGGTCGCCGAGGCGCTCGTCGTGGGGCGCCCCGATCCCGAGTGGGGCGAGGCGGTGATCGCCGTCGTGGTGCCGCGCGACCCCTCCGCGCCGCCGTCACTGGCCGAACTGCGCGCCCACGTGCGCGCCTCGTGCCCGCCCTGGGCCGCCCCGCGCGCGCTCGAGCTGGTCGACGCGCTGGTCCGCGCCCCTTCGGGCAAGGTCCGGCGACGGGCCCACTGACCGCGCGCCCGGACGCGGCGGAGGGCCGCTGGCGCGCTCAGACGCCCCCGGAAGGCATGGCCAGTGCCCCGCCGTCGACGACCAGCACCTCGCCGGTGATCCACGAGGCGGCGTCCGACGCGAGGAACAGCGCGGCCCGAGCGACGTCGTCGGGCTCGCCGAGGCGCCGAAGCGGCAGACGCCCGGCAACGGCGTCGCCGTGGCGCTCCCACAAGGACCGGGACAGCTCCGTGCGCACGAGGCCCGGTGCCAGCGCGTTGACCCGGACGGCGGGACCGAGCTCGTAGGCCAGCTGGCGGGTGAGGTGGACGACGGCCGCCTTCGTCACGTTGTACCAGCCGATCCCCGGTTCCACCCCCAGGCCCCCGATGGAGGCCACGTTGACGACCGAGCCGCCGCGCTCGGCCATGGCCGCCGCCCACGCCGCCTGCGTCCAGGTGAGCACGGCGTCGAGGTTCACCTGCACGGTCTTCTCCGCACGTGCCCGGTCGATCTCCACCAGGGGGCCGTAATAGGGGTTCGTGGCCGCGTTGTTGACGAGGATGTCCAGTCCGCCGAAGCGCTCGATGGTCGATGCCACGCACGTCTCCGCCGCACCCTCGTGCCCCACGTTGGCGGCCGTCCACGCGACCTCCCCGCCCGCGCCGGCGAGCTCCGAGGCCGCCTGGTCGAGGCCGGCCTCCTTGCGGGAGGTCAGCATCACCGAAGCGCCCGACTCGGCCATTCGTCGGGCAATGGCCAGGCCGATGCCGCGCGAGCTGCCGGTGACGAGGGCCACTTTTCCGTCCAGTCTGGTCTCCACGGCGGGTCACCCTAGGCCGAGGCCGACTCGACGGTGCGAACGGGGGCCCCGGCAGGGCGCCGTAGCATCCTCGGTCGTGAACGCCTTGGCCCGCGAAGCCAGTCCCTACCTTCGTCAGCACGCGCAGAACCCGGTCGACTGGCTGCCGTGGGGCGACGACGCCTTCGCCCGCGCCCGGGAGATGGACCGCCCGGTGTTCCTCTCGGTGGGCTACGCGTCGTGCCACTGGTGCCACGTCATGGCGCACGAGTCCTTCGAGGACGAGGCGACGGCGGCCGCGCTGAACGCGCGGTTCGTGTCCGTGAAGGTCGACCGCGAGGAGCGGCCCGACGTCGACGCCGTCTACATGGACGCGATCCAGGCGCTGGGCGCGCACGGCGGCTGGCCCATGTCCGTCTTCCTCACGCCCGACGCTCGACCGTTCTACGGCGGCACCTACTACCCACCGCGCGACCGCGCCGGCCTGCCGTCGTTCCGTCGCGTCCTCGACGCGGTGGACGACGCCTGGCGCAATCGGCGCGCCGAGGTCGAACAGCAGGCCGACGCGCTGGCCCAGGCCATCGACCGCCGCAGCACCGTGCCGGACTCGCTGGTGGGCCCGCCCGTCGGCGGCGACCCTCGGGCCCGGGCCGGCAGCCTGCTGGCGGCGGCGGACGCCGAGCTGCGGGCCCGCTTCGACGCGGCGTGGGGCGGCTTCGGCCCCGCACCGAAGTTCCCCCAGCCCGCGCTCGTCGAGCTGTGCCTGCGCCGGCACCGGCTCACCGGCGACGACCACGCCCTGGCCATGGCCACCACCACGCTCGGCGCCATGGCCGCCGGCGGGATCTACGACCACGTCGGCGGTGGGTTCGCCCGCTACGCCACCGACCACACCTGGACCGTCCCCCATTTCGAGAAGATGCTCTACGACCAGGCGGGCCTGGTGCGCGCCTACCTGCACGCGTGGCAGGTCACAGGCGACCCCCGCTGGCGCCAGGTGGTCGACGAGACCGTGGGCTACGTCCTGCGCGACCTGACCACGCCGGAGGGCGGCCTGCATGCCGCCGAGGACGCCGATTCCGAAGGCGAGGAGGGGCGCTACTACGTGTGGAGCCGCGACGAGCTGCGCTCCGTGCTCGGGTCGGAGCACGTGGCCGTGGCCGAGGACTGGTACCAGGTCACCCCCGAGGGCAACTTCGAGGGACGCTCCATCCTGCGCCGGCCGCCCGGTGCACCCCTGCAGCGGCCTCCCGAGGTCGAGGCCGCGCGTGCCGCGCTGGCGGCCGCCCGGGCCACGCGGGTGCGGCCCGGGCGCGACGACAAGGTCCTCACCGAGTGGAACGCCATGTTCTGCTCGTCGTTGGCCGAGGCCGCCGCGGTGACCGGCGACCGCCGATGGGCCGACGCGGCCGTCGGCATCGGCGAGTTCCTGTTCGCCGAGCTCCGACGTCCCGACGGACGCTGGCTGCGCTCGTGGGTGCGGGGCGAGGCCCGGCACCTCGCCTACGCGGGCGACTACGCATGGGTGGTCGACTGCTGCCTGCGACTCGGCGAGCTCACCGGGCAACGGCGATGGCTCGAGCGCGCCCGGGAGACGGCGTCGTCGATGCTCGGGCTCTTCGGTGACGAGCCGGGCCCGCTGCACACCACCGGGACCGACGCCGAGCACCTCGTGGTCCGGCCGGTCGAGGTGTTCGACGGTGCCGTGCCCTCGCCGAGCTCGGTGGCCGTGGCCGCGCTGTGTCGGCTCGGCGCGCTCAGCGGCGACGAGGCGCTCACCAGCGCGGGGTCGGACCTCCTCGACGCCCTGGTCGGCGCGGCGGCCCGCCACCCTCTGGCCCTGGCCAACACCGTGCTGAGCGCCATGAGCGCGCCCGGTGCGCTCACCGAGGTCGTGATCCCCGGCGAGCGGCCCGACCTGCTCGCCGCGCTCCGGCGGAGGTTCGAGCCCGACACCGTGCTGGCCTGGGGCGAGCGGACCGAGTCCCCGCTGTGGTCGGACCGGCCCGAAGGTGCGGCCTACGTCTGCCGCCGCTATACCTGCAGGATGCCGGCCACGACCGCCGACGCCCTCGAGCAGGAGCTCGACGCCGAGCTCGACGCGGACCGTCGCGCCGCCGGCGCGCTGTGAAGCGGGCATCGTGGACGCGGGGATCGTGGACGCGGGGATCGTGGACGTGGGCATGGTGACGGCGGGAAGGGCGACGGCGGGAAGGGCGACGACGGGATGGGCGACGGCGGCGACATTCGGCACGGCGGCAGGGTGAGCGGCTCGGCCCCGTCGGTCGCCCCGGCGCCGAGCCGGCGCCGGCGCGGCGTCAGGCGACGGTCGCGTCGGCTGCCGCCGGTCCCGGCCGGCTTTCGGCGCTGCATGGTGCTCGCCTGCTCGCCCGACGACACCGTGGCCGTCGACCTCGCCAACGGCGCCATCGCCCGGCTGCGGGTCCCGTGGCCCGAAGGACGCGAGGCCGATTTCGCCCCGTTCGAGGTGGTCGACGCCACCATGGCGCCGGACCCCGAACGCGACGACCTGGCCCAACCCGAGGCCGTGACCGTGGCGGGCGTCCCCGAGCGGGTGGGCGAGCTCACCGGACGGCGAGCACGGCGGGTGCTGCGACACCTCGTGGCGCCCACCGAGCAACACCTGCTCGGCTTCCCCGGGACCTCGGCCCCCTACTGGGAGTTCCGCGGCATGCGGCCGTCGGTCGCACTGGTCGTCCCCGCCCGCGGGCCCCTGCTGTTCCGGCGGCGTGAGGACGACTCGGTGTGGGCCCGCTTCGGGTGGCCGCGCAGCGACAACTGGCTCCCGGTGGAAGACCGGCGGGCGATGGCCGCGCTGTGGGCGGCGCGCCGGGACCGGCTGTCGGGCAAGGACCTGGCCAACGCGCTCGGGTACCGGCCGCACTTCCTGGTGGTGGCCCTGAGCAAGCCCACCGGGGGCCACTGCTACAAGACCGTCGTCGCCCTCCTGCCCCGCCCCTGACCGGGGCTCGGCCTCAGCGGCCGGCCTTGCCCGAGGCCAGCGAGCCCGAGGCCAGGTCCTCGGCCATGGCCCACCCGAAGGCCACCAAGCGGTCGCCCTTGCGGAGGTTCAGGCCCTTGAAGAGGGCGGTCACGCCGGCCGCGGCGGCCGGGATCTTCGGGCCCGCGAGGTCGAGCGCCCCCGCCGTTGTCCCGTCGCCGGCCAGCACGAACGTGCGGTCGTCGATGCGGCCCTCGGCCCCGAAGCGCTTGGCCAGCCGCCGGCCCCAGGCACGCTCCTCACCCGATGCCTTGTGGTCGGGGCGGGGTACGACGTCGGCCAGGCCGGCGAAGGCCAGGAAGGCCTCGGGCGCGGACAGGCGGGTACCGACGAGGACGTCCTCGTCGGGAAAGGCGAGCAGGGCCCGTCGGTACTGGTCTGCGAGCATCAGGCGAAGCGCCTGCTCGGACCTGGCGGTGCGGTCCGTGGTGGCCGGGCCCACGAGCAGCGACGGGGTGCCGCCGATCCGCTCGAGGGTGCTGAAGGAGTAGCCCCGGAGCTTGGAGCCCTCGCGGGCGTGGGTGATGAGAACCCACTCCTCGACCTGCTTGGACAGATAGCCGATGTCGAATCCGGGCTCCCGGTCGACGCACAAGTCGGCCATCTCGGCCAGCTCGGCGTCGCTCAGTGCTGTGCAGTCCTTGGTCCCGACCTCAAACGGCATCGCGTCCGCTCCGTGCTCGTCCCGTGCTCTCCAAGCCCGGGCGTCGGGGGTGGGCGCTCGTCCGACTCCCCAGGCTGCCCGGCCTCATTCCCCTACCAGGATACGGGACGCGCGACCCCCCGTCCCAACCGCCGGGCACGGGGGCCGCCTCGGCCGCGCTGTGCAGCGCTCCAGCCCTGGTGCGTGAGCCCTCGCCGGCCGTTCCGGGACCGCGGCCGGCAGGTGGGCCGGTCTCAGCCGACGATGGCGTTGGCCCCCAGCAGCACCCGGAGCTCGCCCACCAGACCCCGGCGGCTGTCGACGTTGAACTCGCCGGGCAGGCGCAGCGTCGTCTCCCCGACGTGGAGGTGCACCGGCTGGTCCCCCGGGTGCTCGCGCAGGACTTCCTTGAGCCGCTCGACCACGGCGTCGGTGAGCGCACCGGGCGGGAGCTTGAGCGACAACGGCCCCTGGCCGTCGACGGCCAGCTCGGGGCGCGAGACCTCCATGCACACCAGTTTCACCTGCTCGTCACGGGTGTCGACCCGGCCCCGGAGCACCACGATGGCGTCGTCGGCCAGCAGCGCCCCGACCTCGGCCATCGTCTTGGGGAAGACGAACACCTCGATGGACGCCCGCAGGTCCTCGAGCACGAAGGTGGCCATGAGCTCCCCCCGCTTGGTGTAGCGCCGGGTGAGGCCGGTCACCACCCCGCCGACGGTCCGGACCTGGCCCTCGCGGCCCGACCCCCCCGCGCCGGCAGGGTCGTCGAGCTCCTTGAGGTCAGCCACCGACGTGTCCGTGAGCCTGGCCAAGGACCCCTCGAGGCCGGCCAGGGGGTGGTCGCTGATGTAGAGGCCGAGCATCTCCTTCTCGAAGGCCAGGCGGTGCGACTTGGCGAACTCGGCGTCGGGGACTGGAACGCGGGCCTCGGCGAAGCCCGCCGGGGCACCGGGGGCGCCGGGCTCCTCCAAGGCGGCGAACAGCGTCGAGATCCCCGCCTGCTCCTCGCGCCGGCGGGTGAGCGTGCGCTCGACGATCTCCTCGGCGACCAGGCACAGCCCCTGGCGGGGATGGCCGAGCGAGTCGAACGCGCCCGCCTTGACGAGGGAGTCAACCGACCGCTTGTTGAGCACCATCGGGTCGACGCGGCGGCAGAAGTCGTAGAAGTCGGCAAACGGGCCGTCGGCGCCCCGTTTCTCAACGATGCGCTCTACCAGGCTCTCGCCCACGTTGCGCACCGCCGCCAGGCCGAAGACGATGCGCCGGCGACCGTCCTCGCCCACCAGGGGGGTGAACTCCGCCGCCGAGCGGTTGACGTCGGGGACGAGCACCTCGATGCCCAACGCCCGGCACTCGCCGAGGTAGATGGCGGTCTTGTCCTTGTCGTCCTTCACCGACGTGAGCAGCGCCGCGAAGTACTCCACGGGATAGTGCGCCTTGAGCCACGCCGTCTGGTAGGCGACGAGGCCGTATCCATAGGAGTGGGACTTGTTGAAGGCGTAGTCGGCGAAGGGCTCGATGATGTCGAACAGCTGCGTGCCCAGCTCGCTGCCGTA
>Ga0187778_10001354_pt1 | contig 17146 bp, 11 predicted proteins | sample 1015_Q2_SP5_20_M_FD_132418 | JGI IMG/M metagenome (GOLD analysis project Ga0187778, IMG submission 132418) | Tropical peat soil microbial communities from peatlands in Department of Meta, Colombia - 1015_Q2_SP5_20_MG | ecosystem: Environmental > Terrestrial > Soil > Wetlands > Peat | place...
CGAGTCCGAACCAATGGCATGCGACATGGCGGCGGGCAAGAGGCCGAAGGTGGCGACGAGCATGGTCATCATGATCGGACGAAGACGAAGCACGGCGCCCTCGATGGCCGATTGTTCAATCGAATGGCCCTTGACGCGCAGTTGATTGATGTACTCAAGCATGATCACGCCGGTTTGCACGGAGACGCCGAAGAGGGCGAGGAAGCCGACGCCGGAGGAGACGCTGAAGTGCGTGCCGGTGGCCAGGAGGGCCAGGAGGCCGCCGATGGGCGCGAGCGCAAGATTGGCCAGGATCAGCAAAGCCCATTTGAGCGAGCGGAACATCAGGTAGAGGATAAGAAAAATCAGGAGCACCGTGAGAGGCACGATGACGAGAAGACGCTCTTCGGCGCGGCGTTCGCTTTCGTATTCTCCTTCCCAGTCAATGCGATAACCGCGCGGCAGTTGCACTTGCCTGCTTACTTTGTTGATGGCTTCTTCGACAGCGCCGCCAAGGTCCCGGCCGCGCACGCTGTACTTAATGGCGATATAGCGCTGATTGGCCTCGCGATAGATTTCCGAGGCACCATCGCGCTCTTCGATTTTGCAGAGTTGCGCGAGAGAGACGCGCTCGCCGGTGGGAGAGAGCAGACGGATACTCTCGATGGCTTCCCGGCTGCTGCGATAGGGAGGGAGATAACGGAGGACGAGGTCATAGCGTTGTTCGCCTTGAAGAACCTGGGTGAGAGCCGTGCCGCCGATGGCGGTCTGCACGGCGTCCTGAACGTCGGCGACGTTGATCTGGTAGCGAGAAGCGCGTTGGCGGTCCACCTCGATGTTGATGTTGGGCTGGCCTAACACACGGAAGACTCCGAGGTCTTCGATGCCCTTGACCTGGCGCATGACGTTGACAATCTGATCCGCCTTGTCTTCAAGAACCTTCAGATCGTCGCCATAAACCTTCGTAGCCAGCTCTCCTTTCACGCCACTCACGGCCTCTTCCATGTTGTCGGCGATGGGCTGGGAGAAATTCCAGAGAATACCGGGAGTATTCTCGAGTTCGTGCTGCATGGCGGCAATCAGAAGTTCCTTGTCCTCATGGAAGATCGAGCGCCACTGTTCCTTGGGCTTCAGGTCAACAAAATATTCCGTGTTGAAGAAGCCCGTGGTGTCGGTGCCGTCATCGGGGCGCCCGACCTGGCTCGTGCATCTGGTAACTTCGGGAAAGGAGCAGAGCAGAACGCGAGTTTCATTGGCGATGCGCGTACCCTCGCTGGGGCCGGTGCTGGGGGCAAGAGTACCGCGCACCCAGAGAGCGCCCTCATCCAAGTGGGGAAGGAATTCCGAACCGATGACGCCGCTGACCGTGAGCCAGATGGCGGCGAGAGTGGCGAGAGCTGCGGCGCCAACGGTGACGGCTCGGTGTTCGATCGCCCATTTCACAGCCGCGCGGTAGACCTTCTTCAGGAATTCCATCACGGGGTTGTGCCACTCGCGGGCGCCCGTGCGAAAGAAGAAGCTGGAAAGAACCGGGGCGACGAGCATGGAGAAGAGCAAAGCCCCCAAGAGGGCAAAGGCCACGGTCCAGGCCATCGGCTTGAACAGGCGCCCTTCGACCCGCTGCAGGGTAAAGATAGGGAGATAGGCGGTGATGATAATGGCGATGGCGTAGAAGACGGGCCGCTGGACTTCGTGGGCGGCATCGCGAATGCGTTCCATGGGCGTTTTGAAGGAAGCTTCAGGGTGGCTGAGGTGGCGGATGGTATTCTCCACCATAACGACAGCGCCATCCACGACCATGCCGAAATCCAAAGCGCCGAGGGAGAGAAGGTTCGCAGGAATGCCCCTGAGCTTGAGGCAAGTGGCGGCGAACAAGAGAGAGAAGGGAATGGTCAGGGCGACGATGATCGCGCCGCGGACGTTTCCGAGGAAAAGAAAGAGAATGACAACGACGAGGAGAATGCCTTCGGTGAGGTTGTGGAGGACGGTATGAGTGGTGAAGTGGAGGAGATCGCTGCGGTCAATGAAGGGAACGACTTTGACGCCTGGAGGCAAGACGTAGTTGTTGAGTTGGTCCACTTTGTCGTGAATGCCTTTGAGGACGGCCTCGGCATCGGCCCCTTTGCGTAGAAGGACAATGCCGGAACAGACGTCGTCGTTATCAACGACGACACCATTTTCGCGATGGATGGCGCGGCCAAACTGGCCCAGACGGATTTTCGGTCCCTGGGCGACCACCGCGATGTCCTTGACACGAAGCGGCGCACCAGACTTCGTGAGCAAGACGGTATTCTCGATGTCGGAGACATTGCGGACCAAGCCGACTTCGCGGATGTTGATCTGCTGCAGTCCCGTCTCAATAAAACTGCCGCCGGCGTTGGCGTTGTTATTGGTGAGTTGCTGTTCGACCTGGGCGAGACTAAGTCCGTAGGAAACCAGTTTGTTCGGGTCGACGCGCACCTGATATTCGCGGGTAGGCCCGCCGAAACTAGCTACATCAACGACGTTGGGGACGGCCTTGAAGTTCTTCTCGATGACCCAGTCCTCGATGGACTTGAGATCCATCACGTCGTAGTTGGGATTGGTGCTCTTTAGAGTGAAGAAATAGATTTGCCCCACGGGGCTCCAGTCCGTGCCCATCTGTGGTACTACCCCTGTCGGGAGGGTGACCTGAGAGAGGCGTTCGAGGACGCGCTCGCGATTCCAGGCATTTTCCTCTTCATCATCGAAAATCAGCTTGAGATCGGAGAGACCGAAGAGAGAAAAAGAACGCAGGTGGGTGACGTGGGGAATGCCGTTCATGACGGTTTCGAGAGGAATAGTGACCTGCTGCTCAATCTGCTCGGCGGAGATGCCGGGCCATTGCGTGATGATCTCGACATAGTTGTCGGCGACGTCGGGATAGGCCTCCACAGGAAGTTGATGGAAGGAAAGAGCGCCCCAGAGGATCAAGACAATGGCCACGGACAGGACAACCAGGCGGTTGTTGAGGGCAAAATCGAGAACATTGCGAATCATAAAATTCCACCTTGTAAAGACTTGGAACGCCGCGCGCGGACAGGCCGACGCGGTGGTTTAGGGACGCTCACGCAGCGCGGAGGCGAACCGCGGCCGGGGCACGAGAGCGATCAGGTTGTGAATTGTGGATAGAAGGCGAGCGGGAACGCGGCTGCCCGCTTGCGCACTAGCTGAATTCAGATTTTGTACGTCAGCAGGCGGAGTTACTCGGAGGGAGGGGCGCGGGAAGGATGGGAAATTAGAACCGGAACGAGAAAATGTGAGCACTCCGTCGCGGGAGTGGCGCGAGCAGGGAGACCGAGATACGGCAAGCGTGCGACTGCCAGGCATGCCGCCGGGGGCGACTGCGAAGGAACGGCGAGCAAGCCGTGCTCGGCGGGAAGAGTGGAAGTCCAGTTGAAGCTTGAGTCGCTGAAAGCTTCGGGGAAGGCATCGGGGTCAAGCAGTGAGAAGCCGCCGTGACCGTCGTTCAGCAAGATGGCTACCGGCTGATTGCGCCAGGAGGACGTGAGAACAAGGTCTAGAAAGCGGTCGCCGTTCACATCGCGGGCGGCAATTTGAAGCCCACCTGTTGGAGCAACGACGCGGATGGATCGGGAGCCGGCGGCGGTGAGTTGAAGTTGAACCCAGTAATCGGTAAACGAACTGTCGCCGCGCCCGGTCTGAACGACGGCCAAATCGGGGCGAAGGTCGCCATCCAAATCTGAAAAGGCGAAGGGCAGGCCGGACGCAGGCGCGTGAACGGGCGCTTGTTGCGCATTCGCGCATGGAGCCACGGCCAGCAGGGCGCCGATCACAAAAGAAAGAAACAAAGATTTGGCCAGTTGTGCCGCAAGGGGGGAAAGCTCGCGGCGGGGAGGAAGAATGGCGAAGAAGCGGCTGGAGCGATTCACAATCAGTCCTCTTCCAGAGGTATTGACGATACCATCCTGAGAGTGGCGAAGAAAGTCCTACTGATGGCTGAATCGTTCGAAGAGTACATGCGAGGACAAGAGTACGCCGCCGCGGCAGAGGATCGGAGGGCCGATTAGTGGCTTGCGGGTGCGTCAATGCGAAACGAGGAAGTCCTCGCTGCCGCAGGCTACTTCTTCGGATTCAAGAGCGCTTGATAGACGACCGCGCGGCTTTGGTACTCCACGTTGGGGCTACCCGGGCCCAGGATTCGTTGAATCATCCCCACGAAGACGATGTCGTTCGTCGGATCGATCCAGAACCAGGTGCCGGCGGCTCCATCCCAGAAAAAAGTGCCGCGTCCGTCCGGCAGATTGGCTTCCGCGGGATCGAACTCCACGGCGCAATCGTAGCCGTAGCCAAAGCCGGGCCGCATGACCTGGAGGCCAATTGCAAACTCACCCGTGAGGAGATGCGGAGCGAGATGGTTGGAACTCATGAGTTGTACCGAGGCCGGGGACAGGATGCGCACGCCGTTCAGCTCGCCGCCATTCGCAAGCATCATGGCGAAGCGAAAATAATCTTCCGCGGTGGAGACAAGCCCACCGCCTCCCGACGGCATGGTCGGTTGCGTGGAATAGTCGCCACCGAACCCATTCTCGACGACTAATTCTCCTTTCTCATTGCTGCGGTAGAGCGTGACAAAGCGGCTGCGCTTATCCGCAGGCACGAAGAAGCCAGTGTCCTTCATGCCGAGAGGCTTGAAGATGTGCTCCTGCATGAAATCGGGGAGAGATTGACCGGATAGCTTCTCGACGATGTAGCCCTGGACGTCCATCGAAAGGCTGTAAACCCAACGGGTGCCGGGCTGATACATCAGGGGAATTTTCGCGAGCTTGTCAATCATTTCCTGAAGAGATTTGGACTGCATGACGCCGGCTTTCTGATACTCCTTGTCAACGGGGCTGGTGCCGAAGAAACCATAGGTGAAGCCAGCGGAGTGGGTCATGAGCTCGTGCATGGTCGGCGGATGAAGCGGATCTTCGAGGATCAGGTTTCCCGCGGCATCCACTCCTTTGCAAACTTTCAGGTGCGCAAACTCAGGGATGTACTTGGCAATGGGATCCGTGGGCAACCATTTTCCCTGCTCATAGAGGAGCATCATGGCCACGCCGGTGACCGGTTTGGTCATCGAGAAGTCGCGAAAGATGGCGTCCTTGGTCAGAGGCGCTTTGCTTTCCAGGTCCTTCACCCCGTAGGTGCGGTAATCCACAACCTTGCCGTGACGCGCAAGGATGGTTACGGCTCCAGGGAGCTGCTTCTGATCCACGACTTGCTGCATGAGGGTGTGAAGGCGCTCGAGACGCTCGTAGGAAAAGCCGACGGATTCCGGCTTCGCGAGAGAGAGGTCAAGCGTAGCCGGCGCGTTGCTGGCCGGTTGTTGAGCACGTATCCGGGGCGGGGCAAAATTGAAGAGCAGGACTGCGATTAGGACTATCAGATGAGCTGAAGCTTTTGGCTTCATTGTTTTTCTCCTATCGAGGAATGAGCACGAAACTCCGGGCGACACGGTATTGCGACAGCTATTTCTTCAAATACTCGACGAAAAACGCCAATTTCGCAGCGTCAGCATTAGATATCGGGCCGACGTGTTCTCCGAGCTGCATCGTTATATGACTGTCAGGATTGTAGACCGGCCACAGCGGCAAGCCCGGTCCGTTTGGATCACCGGTTTTGGCGAAGTTGGACCAGTAGGAAGAAACTGTGTCGGCTAACTTGAAGTCCGCAGGCTCCCACGGGCGGTCAAGCATCTTGAGCGTTTGGAAGATGTACGGAAGTTCTCCGCTATGAAAGGCCCCGAATTCGGGATGTGCGGGCCAGGGAATGGCACGGTCGAAGTAGTAGGTATAGACGCGGCCGCTCAACTTCATTTGAGCAGCAGCCCAGAGGTCAATCGCCACGCGCGACTTGTCAATCTGGCTGGCCTTCTTTGCGGCAGGGACATCAGCGTCCTCTTTCACCGGATACAGTTTTAAGAAGGCAGCAGCCTTGTCGCCGTACTTTTCTTTTGCTTGCTTCTCGTAGTTGGCTGCTGTCGGCGCAGCGGGAGGGCCAAACTCTCCGCTTGCGAATGGCGCATCCCCTGCGACCATGCCGACGATGAGGGGCACTTCCTTCGCGGGAGACTCATTCGTGAGGACCCGGCCATCCGTCACCGGTCCACCGATTCTCGGCGGCGGACCCGCCGCGCCAGGGGTGACTTTGAAGAAATCGGCGGCAGGAAGCGCGCGGAGCTCGGCTAACGAGTGCACGCCTTTGGACTCCGCATACTTAGTTCCTTCCTGCTCCCTTTGCTCCATGGAGGAGCCACCCAGAAGGTTTGCCGGGAAGAGTCCAGGGCCGCTTTGCGCAATGGCGCGAGCGAAAAGACCTTTTGCCAGGGGAGAACGCATCAGGTCGGCCACCGAAATCGCGCCCGCGGATTGTCCAAAAATGGTCACGTTTTCGGGGGCACCGCCAAATGCGCTAATGTTGGCGCGGACCCATTTGAGAGCAACAATCTGGTCCAGGAGCCCATAGTTTCCGGAAGAGTGATGCTCCGATTCCTTAGTCAGCTCGGGATGAACCAGGAAGCCGAGAGCTCCCACGCGGTAGTTGAAGTTGACGGCGATCACGCCTTTTTTTGCGAGCGCGGCGCCATCATAAACGGCGACCGCACCCGAGCCTTCGTGGAAAGCGCCTCCGTAGACGTAGACGAGGACAGCTCGCTTTTCTTCTCCTGATTTCGTGGGGGTCCAGACGTTGACGAAGAGGCAATCCTCGCTAATTGCGCCTTGCGTCATGTACTCCTCGGTCCACGGAAGGCGCGAACCGGGTTGTTCCTGCATGCAACTTGCACCGAACTTGTCGGCTTTCCGGACGCCGTCCCACGACGCCGGCGGCTGAGGCGGACGCCAGCGCAGTTCGCCTATGGGCGGTTGGGCAAATGGGATTCCGAGGTAAGCTGTCACGCCGGCGTTATCGGTTACGCCGGAAACCAAGCCTGTCGTCAGGCGGAGAGGTTTGCCCGTTTCCTGGGCCATAACTGGGATGAGGAGCGAAGCTCCCACAAAAAGAATTCTGTGAAAGTAATCCATCAGTGGCTCCCGTAACGTTTTGTGAAAAGCTGTGTTGCGGCAATCAGTAGAAGGAGTGTAGTCCACGAGGATAGATCCCTAAGTGCCGCACGTCACGAGCCTGTGGGGAGGCAAGCACAACGGCGTTTCCCAGGCTCGATTGCCTACAACACACAAGCAGTATCTTGCCATGATTTCGATGAAGGTCTGTCCGCAAAAGATCTGGGTATAGGTATGGACCTGACGGATTGCAATCCTGCGGGTGTTGAGGCCGACTTGATTTGAGATGAGCCTGCCAGGCAATCTTTGCGATTATTTTTTGACGGCATCAACGTGAACAACGAGAGTTTCCGGAGCGCCATTCGCGCTAGAGAACTGCTCGCTCTCGATTTTTCCGCCGTCGAGAAACTTCGTCGTGTTTCGCAGAGCGAGCTTCATGACTCCGATGGAGAGCTCCGTGCGATAAACGAGCGCGTCGTTTTCCCATTGGCCGGTTTCGACAACCGCCCCGGGGAAGGAATCGGCGAGTACATAAGCCTTGTACGCCTTCTCCCTGGGATCCCAGGTCATGACCAGGAGTCCTTCAAATTCGCCAACGGGTCCCTTGGAGTGAAAGCGATTGATGATGGAATTTCCGCCGGGGCCAAGTTCGCTGGTGTAAATGCCGGTGTTCACGGCGGCGTTGGGAGAGGAGGCGGACTTTGGGTAGGTTTCGGTGTAGGTCCAGGTGCCGACGTAGAGCTTGGAGAGACGCTGCATCTCGGGCAGAGGGAGGGGCGGGCGCTTCTGCTCCTGCGCAATGGAGTTTCTGGTTAGAGAAAAAGCTATTGCGCCGGCGATGAGGAGAGTTGCGGTAACGCTGGGCAGTCTTAAAGAGCGATTCATTCGTTCCTCCCAAGAGAGTGAGTTCACGCCAAAGTTTCTTCGGATCGGGCCTTTTGAGTTCCCTGGACAAATGGGTGGATGTTCACCTTGTGAGGGAAGTACCTTAGCCGTGAATCCGCAAAAAAGCAAACCAGAATACTCAGTTTACGGTGGGTTGGCTGGATACGAAGCCACCGGCCGAGGCGGACAACCGGTCGCTCATCTTGTTCGATCGCGGGGATGAAGTGATGGTTCATGCGGGAGACGAGGGGATTCGCTTCCTGCTGGTTTCGGGGAAACCGATTGAAGAGCCGGTGGCGTGGTACGGACCCATCGTGATGAACACGCAGGAGGAGTTGCGCGAAGCATTCGATGAACTGAATCGCGGAACGTTTTTGAAGGCGAAGTGAGTGTCGCCGACGTCAATCGATACGGCAAGTTCCAGGTTGCGGGATATCAGTAACCGGAAATCAGAAAGACGGAGCTTTGCCATCCTGAGCCCATCCGACGAGGATGGGCGAAGGATCTCAACCAATACGCCGTAAACAGTGTGACAGTTGAGATCCTTCGGGTCGCCGGAGCGGCGACCCTCAGGATGACAACCAAAGGCGGGCTTTGCCAGATCACTTAGACCGAGACTTATATGTGATCTTCGTCAGGCACAGACAGGAAAGCAAAAATCAATAAATGATGGGGAGTTTGGAGAAGTCGGCTTCGGCGTCTTCGGTGACGCGGAGAACGAGGAGAGTGCGGTCGTCGTGAGGTTGACGTCCGGGGCCGGTGTGTTCGTCGGTGGCTTTGACGATGCGCTGCGCCACGGTGTAGCCGGGATCGCTTGGTGCAACCGAAGCGAGGATGGATTTCAGGCGGTCGATGCCGAATTCCTCCAGGTCCTTGTTCATGGCTTCGTGGATGCCGTCGGAGGCGAACACGACCATGTCGCCAGGACGCAAGGCGAGGCGAGTCTCATCGAAATCCGCGTCGGGAAGCAGGCCGAGAGGCGTGCCTGCGATATTGATTTCCTTCACCTCACCGTCACGGATAAGAAGTGGATACGTGCCGCCGGCATTGGCGACGTTAAGTTCGCGCAAAGCTGCATCGTAGATGGCGAATTGCATGGCGATGAAGCGGGCATCGAGACGCGCAGCGAGAAGCCGGCCATTGAGAAGCGCCAGCATTTCTGCGGCGGAGGCTTCGCGGTCGTGGACAAGCTCGCGCAGGATGCCGATGGCGAGCGAGCCGTAGAGCGCGGCGGCCGTGCCTTTGCCGGAGACGTCGCCAATGGCGATGGCAAGGCGGCCGATGCCGTAGGGAAGCAGATCGTAGAAATCGCCGCCCAATTCGCGCGCAGGAACGTAAGCCGTGGCCAGATCCAGGCCGGGGACCTCGCGCGCGCCTGAAGGAAGAAGCTGGCGCTGGATTTCGCGTGCGGTCTCCAGATCGTTTTGCAGACGGATCTGGTTGTCGCGCGCTTCTTCGAACAAGCGGGAGTTTTCGAGTGCGACGGCAATGTAGGAGCCGAGGATGTTCAAGAGGCGCTCATGTTCGCCAGTGAAAGCGTGTGGCACCGTGCTTTCGAGGTCGAGCACGCCGATGAGGCGATCCTGAAGCAATAGAGGCACGACCAGTTCGGAGCGGACCTCAACCCCGCTCTCGCATTGCAAGTAGCGGGGATCGAGGCGAACGTCCACGACACGGATGGTGCGGCGCTCGGCGGCAGCGGCGCCGGTAATGCCGTGGTTGAGAGGCATCTGAAGGCGCGAGGGAATGGCGTCCTGATAGCGCATGGAGAAGACGCTTTCCAGGACTTCCTCCTGCTCTTTCCAAAGCATCACGGTAAAGACGTGATAGTCCACGAGAGTTTTGACGCGTTCAGCGATGCGGCGAAGGAGTTCCTGGCGATCGAGGATGGAAGTCAGCTCATGGCTGATTTCGTAGAGGAGGGAGAGGGACTTGGCCTGATCGTGCTCGGCAACGTACACGGTCGCGGCGGTGGGATCCGCGTCGCCCAAGAGCGAGAAAGGGATGAGTTTGGCGTCCTGATCCATGGCGGAGATTGTAACTGCTTTTGTTGGATGTTCGAGAGACAAGTTGGTTTCATCAGAACGTGAATCGTGACTCGTGTCCCGTGGCTCGTGCGCGACCAGAGCTTTCCATCTCACGGTTTATTTGAGAGGGTGCGCAACATTTCGGCCTGAAAGTCTTCAGGGCTAAAGCCCCCGCCTCCAAAAGAGAGGTATTTTCCGAGAAATTTCACCGATTGTGCATGAGACTAGCGGCGGCGCAGTTCAAAAATAAAAAGAAGGCTGGCAAGACCGAGGAGCAGCAAGACGAATGCAGACGGTTCGGGAGTGGACACGACCGGAGGTCCGGGCTGGGGAAGCGGTGAGGGAGACGGTTTTCCCGACGAGGGACCGCAACAGGGGAACGGGGGGAGAAGCGGAAACCCGGGACCGCCTGGCTGAAGCGAACCGGGCGGCAAAAGAGAGAGGGGGTTGGAAGCGTTAAGCCAAGAGGGATCCGCAATCGGAGAGTTGGACGTTGCCTGCGGCGAGTAGGGCAGCACGGGGGCGTTCAATTGTTTTTCGGTGGGCTCGGAGGGCGAAACGGGCTTGGCGGGGACTTCGGAAATGCGATTGCCACAGCGCGTGCGCGCGAGGTGCGTGCCATCGGTGAGAAGAGTTTCGCCCGCGGGGAGCAAAACTTTTTTCTTGGTCCAGAAAATGCGATTGCCGAAGCGATAAGAAACGTAGGCGCGGCGCTCGTGGGCCAGGCGAAGGACGCGAGCATGCCGCGCCTGAAAACCGGAATAATGCTGGGCTACAAGAGGGTCCCGGCGCAAAGTGGTTTGGAGTTCCTTGGCGTTGATGACGCCGCCGGGAATGACCGAGTAGGGATAGATGGGGCGCTGCGGTTTGGCCGCTTTCCCTGCCGGCGAGAGCGAGTCGTCCCAGTTCCACTGGAAGGGAGGAGAGGAATCAGCGGGAACGTTTGTGCTAGAAAGAACAGGAGAATGGGGTCGTGAGAGGTTCCAGAACAAAAGTGGAGTAGCTACTAAGGGTACTAAAACTGCGAGGGTGACGACCGCCGGCCTTATGTTGAATTTTTTCCGTTTCGCGGTGTCGATCCGGCCCGGGTCCATTCTGAGAAAGGTGAACAGAGTTCACCCTGACGCAATTCCCCAGAAATAATGGAGCAAACTGGCTGCCAAAGAAGCGGCGAGGCAATCTCGCGAAAACATGGGAGTAGTGCGTTATAGCGCGGCAAGAGCGGAGTAACTCACTCAAAAAGCGAGAATTGATTTACTAAAAGTAGGAAATCGCTGCGAGTTGGAGGATGAGCCGCGGTGGGGCCAAGTCGCGTTTTGCGCCGGGCACTCCGTTCGTAGAGCGAGGCTCCCTTTAGTGAGGACACTCGGACACGTGCATTGCGAGGATGCGAGGAGAATCTCGACTTTTGCGATTTGCTTGAAGTGGGCGTTGAGATCCTTCGGCGAACTCCGGTATCGGGAGTCCGTTGGACTCCACCGGAGTCTAGACACCGGACCTCGTCGGTTCGCCTCAGGATGACAAGTGATTTAGTGGATTCGCCAGAGACAAGGATCCCGTTGCGCGGGAATTTTGGCTAAGTTTGTTGAGACGAAGAGGGACGAGTCGCCCTACTTCACTTCCCAGACATCGCCGGCCTTCAGCAGTGAGGCCAAATCGCCGGGGCCCTTTTTCTTGATGACTTGCTGGATCTGCTCGTTGATGACGTCTTCGTAGCGAGGCAGATCATCCCAGGCGCGGAAGACGCCAATGGGAGTGGGGAAGCCGGGGCGGTGCTCCATGTGCGAGAGCAGGAACGCGTAGGACGGCCGATGGTGATGCGCGTCGTGCACCACCAAATCGGATTCAGAGATGCCGTTGCCGAGTTGGACGACTTCGATGTCGCCGTCGGATCTCCGGCGGATGCCCTTCTCGCGATTCTTGCCGAAGACGAGCGGCTTGCCGTGCTCGAGCTGGAGAACGTGCTCGCTGCGAGCGTCCTTTTCGGTGAGGCCAAGCCAGGCGCCGTCATTGAAGATGTTGCAGTTCTGCAGGATTTCGACGAAGGCAGAGCCGCGATGGTTGGCGGCGGCCTTCAGCGTGTCCTTCAAGTGCGCCTGGAAGATGTCTATGGACCGAGCCACAAAGGTGGATTCCGAGCCGATGGCCAGCGAGACCGGGTTGAAGGGGCGGTCAGGCGAACCGTAGGGCGTGGACTTGGTGATCTTGTGGAACTCGGAGGTCGGGGAGTATTGGCCCTTGGTCAGACCATAGATGCGGTTGTTGAAGAGCAGAACTTTCACGCCGACGTTGCGGCGCAGCATGTGAATGGTGTGATTGCCACCGATGGCGAGCGCGTCGCCGTCGCCCGTAGCGACCCAAACTTCCAATTCCGGATGAGCGATCTTGATTCCGGAAGCCACAGCAGGGGCGCGGCCATGAATCGAGTGGAAGCCGTAGGTGTTCATGTAATACGGGAAGCGGCTGGAGCAGCCGATGCCGGAAACCACCACGAAATTCTCGCGGGGAATACCGAGCTCGGGGAACACAGACTGAACGGCGGAAAGAATGGCGTAATCGCCGCAGCCGGGGCACCAGCGGACCTCCTGGTCGGTCTGAAAATCCTTTTTGGTTAGAGGAGGAAGTGCAGTCGTGGTCATGGCGTTCTCCTAGAGCCCCAACATTTCTTCGATCTTCTGATCGAGTTCGTTTTGCTTGAAGGGACGGCCCTGAATTTTGTTGAGGCCGACGGCGTCCACGAGATACTTGGCGCGGAGAACCCAAACGAGCTGGCCCATGTTGAGCTCGGGTACAAGAACCTGTTTGTAGCGCTTGAGGATGTCTCCGAGATTGGCAGGGAGCGGGTTGAGATAACGAAGGTGGAGATGGCCGATCTTGCGGCCTTTGGCGCGCTGCGCCTTCACCGACTGCATGATCGAGCCGTAGGTCGAACCCCAGGAAACGATGAGGAGATCTCCGTCGGGGTCGCCGGTGGGCATGACATTGGGAATGTCTTGAACGACGGCATTAACTTTTGCGGCGCGAATACGAACCATTTTCTCGTGATTGAGCGGCTCGTAGCTTATGTTGCCGACAACGTCCTGTTTCTCCAGTCCGCCGATACGATGCGTGAGGCCTGGCGTGCCGGGAATGGCCCAAGGCCGCGCAAGAGTCTGCGGGTTGCGCTTGTAGGGATGGAAGTCTTCGGGGTCGGTCTCGAATTTCACGGTGATGCCGGGAATTTCATCGAGAGTCGGGATGCGCCAGGGCTCAGCGCCCATGGCGAGATAGCCATCCGTCAAGACGATGACCGGCACCATGTATTTCAGTGCGATGCGGCTGGCTTCCACCGCGATCCAGAAACAATCCGCGGGGCTGGCAGCGGCAAGCACGGGGATAGGTGCTTCGGAGTTGCGTCCAAAAAGAGCTTGCAGCAAGTCCGCCTGTTCGGTTTTTGTCGGGAGACCCGTGGAGGGTCCGCCGCGCTGGACGTCGCAGATGACCAGCGGGAGTTCAGTCATGACCGCGAGGCCCATGGCTTCTGTCTTCAGGGCCATGCCGGGTCCGGAAGTCGTGGTAATCGCCAGAGAGCCGGCATAGGAAGCCCCAATCGCAGAGGTGATGGCCGCGATCTCGTCTTCGGCTTGAAAGGTCAAGACCCCGAAATCCTTGTACTGCGACAATTCCTGGAGGATTTCTGAAGCAGGAGTGATTGGGTAACTGCCCAGGAACAGCTTCAACCCTGCCTTCTTTGCCGCCGTGACAAAGCCGAGCGCGAGCGCCTGGTTGCCGCTGAGATTGCGGTATAAACCGGGGCTCAGTTGCGCCGGAGGAATTTCATAGCTGGTCTGGAACGCTTCAGTGGCTTCGCAGTAGGAATAACCGGCCTTCAACGCGAGCTTGTTGGCTTCGACGAGGAGCGGCTTCTTCTTGAACTTGTCGTCAATCCAGCGGAAGGTGGGCTCCATGGAGCGGTTGTAGAGCCAGTAGCACATGCCGAGGGCGAAGAAGTTTTTGCAGCGGTCCATGGCCTTGGCGTCGAGGCCGAGGTGCTGGAGAGAGACGCGGGTCAGGCGCTGGAGTTCCACCGGGAAGACGCGAAACTTGTCGAGCGAGTGATCCTCGAGAGGATTTGTGGTGAGATGCGCCTTGCGCAGGTCGCCGTCTTTGAAGCTGTCGGAATTAACAATAACAATGCCATTGGCCTTCAAATCGCCAATGTTCACCTTAAGGGCCGCGGGATTCATGGCGATGAGGGCATCCACAGCGTCGCCAGGAGTGTAGACTTCGCCCGACGAAAAATTCAACTGAAAGCCGCTGACTCCGGGCACCGTGCCGGCTGGGGCGCGGATCTCGGCCGGATAGTCAGGGAACGTAGCGATATCATTTCCATAAAGAGCAACCGTGTTAGTGAACTGGCTGCCCGTGACCTGCATGCCATCACCGGAATCCCCGGCGAAGCGGATGACCGCATGTTCGATTACCTCACGCCTGGCTCTTCCAGAGGGAACTTCCATCAATGTCGACATCGGAATTCCAAACTCCCGTCGTGCAAGAACTCCTCAGCGGTGAGAAGAGGAGATGGGCCCCTCGAATATGGGCGAAACGGCGCGAAGCGAGCGAGAATGCGCGCCGGGCCGCCCGGGGCCGACTCAATCAGAATAGCACAGAGGGAACGGAGAAATAGACATCACACGACGGATGTACACCGATGGGGCGAAGCGTGATGCGCGTCACAGTGTGAGGGTTGTGAGTTGTGACGAGGCACAAGCAGCCTGGACTAGAGGGCCTCAGCTCTTCTCAAAGCTTGCAGTGCTTTGTTTGGGCAGCTCGGTGTCAGCGGGAACGAATTGGAGCCTGACGCTTTTGGCGCGGAAGAAGAACAGCCACCAAATGCTGACGGGCATGAGCATCATGATGAAGCCAAGAGCCACGAGTTGCTGGAAGGACTGAAATTCGCTGACGAAACGCTCCGGGATGAAGAAGGTCTCGAAGGGGCGGAAGGCAATCATGCCGAGGCAGAAAAGAAGGGCGATGGAAGCCCAAAGCAGCGCCGCTAAGCGAGCCCAAGGCCGCAACTGATAGAGGCCGACTCCCAAACGCAAACCGACGGCGATCAGCGCAGGCGGGACGAGAGCGATGAGCAGCGTCGTCCAGGGGAAGAGTTCGTAGAGATGCTGCCCGCGGAAGTTCGGAGGAGCGTTGAGCAATTTTAGTATGAAATAGACCCAGGCAAGGAGCGCGGAGGACGAACCCAGGATCGCCAGAGTGGCGGCCGCGGTGACACCGGCAGAACGGAAGCCCGGATTCGGCATAAAGTAAGGATGGCAGGAGAGCGAGTTGAACGAAATAGTACGGGAGAGGGGGAAGTACTGAAAGGTAGTGGGCCAGTTTGACGTTTTAGCCCCCTTGATTTGGCCTTTCATTTGTGCAACCCTGTCCTTGTCATGCCAAAACGCTCAAGCAAAGAATCAGACCCGACTAAAACTGCTCTTCGTATCGTTGAGACCGCCACTGGCGATTCGCTCACTCTGAAACCCCGCAAACGCCGCAAGAATCCACACGCAGTCGCCTTAGGGCGCAAAGGGGGCAAAATCGGGGGCGTTGTGCGTGCCGAACGATTAAGCCCCGAGCAGCGACGGCTAATAGCCCAAGCCGCAGCCAAGGCACGCTGGTCTAAGGAATAGCGCATCTCTCTGCTTCCTGCTCGAATTTTATGCGGATTTCCTCACTGTCCAGTTCATCGGTCGGAATAAGCCCGAATTTCTTCGTTAAGTCATTTAGGGTGGTCACTCCATCGTCTTGGAACCTCCTTGGGTTTCCGGTGGGGGGTATCCATACGATTTGAGTTGTCCGAGACACTGTGGGGTCTGTTTGGCAGAATCTCTTCGCTTCAACCATGTGGTAGAGGGAACGAGCAACACTCATACTATTTCGTTGTTCCCTGAACTTCAGCCAACTTATTGCTGAGTCTGACGGGCCACCGCTTACATGAAACTCCGTTGTTTCTTCTAGATCATAACCGTTGGCTTTGAGCAGTAACGGGCCTCTGTGTGTTTGACCTGCGATGATGAATTCTGCAGGGACTAATCCTGTTCCACCTTTTAATGCTTCATTTGCTCGCTTTATCAGGCTCGGCCTCAATCTTTTCTTGTTCTTCTTATTTTTCTTACCGTAAAGGTATTGATCGACGGTTATTCCAACTTGGGTACGGAGAACTGCTTCGCGGTACCAACTAAATGCGTAGTCGAATGACTTTCGGACTTCCAGCTTTATCAGGTCTTTTATTCCATCACTTGAGAAGTCAAGGCCAAGCATCCGACTGGTTAGTTCTGTAGCAATCTCATGGGATTTATAATAAGTGTCGCAAAAAGCCGCATAGAATCCATGTGGGAGCGGATAAATTTTCCCTTGAGCCGGATGACTTGTGATAGGAACCCCTTGAAGATTTGCGTGTGTCGCCATAGCATCGGCACACAATAACAAGTGACAACTTGCTGGTACAGCGGCATCGCTCGGCTGGATCGTATTTGCCATGATGCCAATCACGATGGTCATTTCTTCGCTCTCAGGCATCTTTAGCGGAAAGTATAGGGTATGCGATGGGCATTCCCTACCCATGTGTGAGTATAAACCATGCTTGAGCGGATAAGAAATAGTTCTTGACAATGCTTGAGCGGTCGTGCATACTTTAAGCATGAACAGCCTCCCAATTAACCGCCAAATTGCAGTGATTTCGGCCCTTGTTGAAGGGAACTCCATCCGAGCCACTGTCCGAATGACCGGAGTGGCCAAAGATACCGTAACGAAGTTGCTCGCTCGCGTAGGCCAAGCATGTGCGGATTATCAGGACAAAGCCCTTCGCAATCTGCCGTGCAAGCGAATCCAGTGCGATGAAATTTGGTCGTTTTGCTACGCCAAGGAAAAGAATCTGCCCGATGATTTGCGCGGCAAGTTTGGCTATGGGGACGTTTGGACATGGACGGCCCTTTGCGCCGATACAAAACTCGTTCCTTGCTGGCGAGTGGGAGACCGCAATGCTTGGCACGCGCAACACTTCATGTACGATCTGGCTTCCCGCCTTGCGAATCGCGTGCAACTGACAACTGACGGCCATCGTGCATATCTGGACGCGGTTGACGTTGCGTTTGGAAACAACATCGATTACGCAATGCTCGTCAAGTTGTACGGGAATCCGCCGCAGGGGAAGGAATCTCGCTACAGTCCGCCTGAGTGCATTGGTGCGATTGC
>Ga0187778_10001355_pt1 | contig 17146 bp, 8 predicted proteins | sample 1015_Q2_SP5_20_M_FD_132418 | JGI IMG/M metagenome (GOLD analysis project Ga0187778, IMG submission 132418) | Tropical peat soil microbial communities from peatlands in Department of Meta, Colombia - 1015_Q2_SP5_20_MG | ecosystem: Environmental > Terrestrial > Soil > Wetlands > Peat | place...
AGCGTGCGGATCATGCTGCACTACTCGCTGGGCGGGAACAGCGGCGGCACGCAGTGGTTCTTCGACCACATGGGCGCGTACGGCGTGCCCTACGACGTCATCGGCCTGAGCTACTACCCCTTCTGGCATGGGGCGATGGTCGATCTCCAGTCCAACCTGTGGGCCACGGCGACGCGCTACGGGAAGGACATCGTCGTCGTGGAGACGACCTACCCGTGGCGGACGGACGGCTGGCAGTCGATGGTGACGAACGGCGCGGGCATGTCCTGGCCGGCGACGCCGCAGGGCCAGGCGTCCTACCTGCAGAGCCTGGTGACGACCGTCGCCGGCACGCCGAACGGCCACGGGGCCGGCGTGGTGTGGTGGTACCCGGAGGCGATCGAGGTGCCCGGCCTCTTCATCTGGGGTGGCGGCTCGCTCTGCCTCTTCGACACTACCGGCAACGTGCTGCCGGCGGCCTCGGCGCTCGCAGCGCCCTGACGCGCTCGGCGGCCGGCCGGCGGCCTACGGCCGCACCACCGCCCGGCTGCCGATCAGGTTGGTCTCGATCGTGAAATCGATCACGTCGCCCGGCGAGACGGGGATCGGGTCGGTGTGGAACTGCGGCCCGACCGCGGTGGCCTGCGCCACGAACGTGACCAGCCGGTCGGTCGCGAGCAGGTCCCTGCGCAGCACGAACCGGCTGGGGATGCCCGGGTTCACCGTGCCCATCCGGAACGTCGTGCCGGCCGCGATCGCCAGGATGTCCATGGGCAGCGCGTAGTTGTTCTCGACGTACACGACCACCGTGTCGTTCGGCGACTCCGGCACCCGGCTCAGCAGCACCAGGTCGAAGGGGGTGTTGACCGCGACGGCCCCGTCCCGGACCTGGCCCACCTCGCCCGAGTAGGCGTCGACCAGCTGCGTGCCGTTGGAGAACGTGCCGAAGACGGGCACCGCCTTCGGGCCCTTCGGCTGGTCCATCGCGACCACGACACGGTCGTCGATGTTGTCGGTCACCAGGATGCGGCTGAAGATCAGCGGGTGCGCCTGGAGCGTGCGGTGCCGGCCGGCGCCGACGGCCGGGTGCGCGCGCCGGAATTCGCCCAGCTTCCGCCAGTGCGCGAGAATGGTGCGCGTGGAATCGCCGTGCGGGGCCGGGCTGGCCAGGTCGCCCCAGTTCATGAGCGAGCGCAGGTTCGCGTCGCCCTGCGCGCCCGGGACCCGGAGCGGCCGGGCCAGCTCGTCGCCGTAGTAGATCTGCGCGGCGCCCGGCGCGAGCAGCAGGCGGGTGGCGGTGCCGAAGGGATCCCGGCGGCCCAGGTCGTACGGCGCGCCGTCGTCGTGCGAGCTGACGTAGTTGAGGAACGAGAGCCCGTACAGCGCGCCGCCGGGGTGGAGCGCCGCCGAGTAGCGCGTGTACACCGAGTCCAGCGACCCGGCGACGTCACGCTTGAACGCGAAGTTGATCAGCCCGTCATAGCCGTGGGCGAAGAAGTCCACGGTGCTGTCCCCGTAGCCGTAGAGCCGCCCCTGGCTCGGGTCCCAGCCGTACACCTCGCCCACCATGAAGAACGGGAGGCTGTCGAGCACCTGCGGGCGGTGCGCCTGCTTCCAGTCCGCGAACGCGCGGTCGGCCTCGCGCTTCAGCTCCACGGCCACCGACGCGCCGAAGTGCTTCGCCGTGTCCATCCGGTAGCCGTCGATGCCGAACTCGCGCACCCAGTCGGTCAGCCACTTGATGAAGTAGTAGCGCGGGGCGCGCGGATACCCGGTGCGCGTGAAGAACGAGTCGAGCGAGGCGCGCTCCTGCGCCAGGCGACCCTCCTGCCTCCACTTCTCGACCAGCCAGGGCGGCAGGTCCACGGGCGTGTCGCTCTCCGTGCGCACGTCCGGCAGCGTCGGGACCAGGTCGCAGTCCACGGTGGTGGAGTAACTCCGGTAGGTGCAGGCGGGCCCGGAGCGCACCCAGTCCGACGGCCACGCCGGGTCCTCCGGCGTGACGGGCCCGACGTGGTTGATCACGGCGTCCATCAGGACGCGGATGTGGTGGCGGTGGGCCGCGTCCACCAGCGCGCGCAGGTCGTCCTTGGTGCCCAGCGCGGGGTCCACGGCGGTCCAGTCCCGGCCCCAGTACCCGTGGTACGCGTAGGTCATCCCCTGCCCCTCGTCCACCTTGCCGCGGATCTGCTCCACGAACGGGGTGAGCCAGAGGACGTCCACGCCCAGGCTGTCGAAATACCCGGCCTCGATCTTCTCGAGCACGCCCTTCAGGTCACCGCCCATGTAGCTGCGCAGCACGGCGCCGTCCGGTGCGCGGCCGAGCGCATGGTCGTTCGAGGTGTCGCCGTCCACGAACCGGTCGGTGAGCAGGAAATAGACGGTGGCCGCGTTCCAGAACTCGGCCGGGTGCCGGGCCCGCTCGATCGAGAGGGCCTCCTGGTGGGTCGCCTCCGGCGTCTGGTGGATGCACGCGGACAGGACGCAGGCGCCGAGCCCCATCAGCGTCGCGGCACGGATGACGGTCTTCATGTCCCCACCCACCTTTCGCAAGGAGTTCCGCCCGGCGCGCTCGCGCCGCGCCGGCCGGCCCTCAGGCCTTCGCCTCGTCCCGGTCCTCGACCCGCAGCGTCAGGGCCGCGGCCAGCACCAGCGACGCGCCGCCGATCAGCAGGGCGTAGATCGCCTCGCCGCCGAAGAAGCGCTTCACCAGGAAGCCGAGCACCGCGGCCGCCACGATCTGCGGGATGACGATGAAGTAATTGAAGACCCCCATGTAGTAGCCCATCTTGGACGGCGGCAGGCTCCCCGTCAGGATCGCGTACGGCATCGCGAGGATGCTCGCCCACGCGATGCCCACGCCCACGAAGGACCCCAGCAGCCAGCGCGGCTCCGCGATGACGAAGATGGACAGGTAGCCGAGCGCGCCGAGCACCAGGCAGACGGCGTGCGCGGTCCGGCGGTTCGTGGCCCGCGCCAGCACCGGGATGCCGAACGCCACCGCCGCCGCCACACCGTTGTACACCGCGAAGCACACCCCGACCCAGTTGGCACCCTCGTTGAACAGCGCCGACGCCGTGTCGGTCGTGTGGTAGACGTGGCTCGTCACCGCGGGCGTCGTGTAGATCCACATCGCGAACAGGGCGAACCACGAGAAGAACTGCACCCAGGCGAGCTGCTTCATGGTCCGCGGCATGTCGCCGAAGTCGTTCAGGATGGTGACGAAGCCGTTCTCGTACCGGCCCGCGCGCTGCAGCAGCCCGCCGAGCACGAGCAGCAGCCCGGCTACCCCGATCCCCACCGAGAGAATCATCACCTGCTCGGCGCCCTCCGACTCAAGCCACAGGCTGAACAGCACGCTCACCAGGACCAGGATGGCGCCGACGGCGATCTGGCGCCCGCCCAGCCCGGCGTACTGCTCCGGCGTCCGGCGCACCGTGATCGTGCTCTCCCGCGCTTGGTTCTCCTCGAACGATGCCATCTCCTCCGGCGAGTACTCCCTGGAGCGCGTCACCGTCCAGAGCACGGCGGCGAAGAACACGGCGGCGCCGAGGTAGAAGGACAGCCGCACCGACGCCGGAATCGTCCCCTCCGGCGCGGTGTTGGCCACGCCGAACCACCGGGCCAGCATCCACGGCAGCGCCGACGCGACGACCGCGCCGGTGCCGATGAAGAAGCTCTGCATCGCGAACCCGGTGGTCCGCTGCTCCGAGGGGAGGTTGTCGCCCACGAAGGCCCGGAACGGCTCCATCGAGATGTTGATGGAGGCGTCCATGATCCACAGCATCCCCACCGCCATCCACAGCGCGGGCGAGTTCGGCATCGCGACCAGCGCCAGCGAGGCGAGGATCGCGCCGCCGAGGAAGTACGGGCGCCGGCGGCCCAGCCGGTTCCAGGTCCGGTCGCTGAAATACCCGATGATCGGCTGGACCACGAGTCCGGTGACCGGCGCGGCGATCCAGAACAGCGAGAGGTTCTCGACCTTGGCGCCCAGGGTCTCGAAGATCCGGCTCACGTTCGCGTTCTGGAGCGCGAAGCCGAACTGGATGCCCAGGAAGCCGAAGCTCATCGTCCAGATCTCCCAGAACGTGAGCCGGGGCTTGGGGCGGAGGGCGCGGGGCGCGGTGGCGGCGGGTGATGCCATGGTGGTCCTGGGCCTCAGGGATGGAGTCGTGACGGGTTCACGGGCGGCCGCGGGCGCGCGCCCGGCGGAGCCGAAGCGCCAGCGCGTCGACCTCGGAATCGGCGCAGACGTCGTCGAGGAGGCGCCGCATCGGGCCCTGCCAGTTCGGCCGCACCGACGACGGCGTGCCGGGGAGGTTCACCCCGCGGGCCTCGAGCCAGAAGTCCTCGAGCCACGGGACGACCAGCGGGCTCCTCGACCGGCCGAGCCAGTCCAGCAGCCCGGCGAACAGCTCACGCGGCTCGTCCACGCGGCCGCCGAGCCGCCTCGCCAGCCGCGCGGTGGCCTGCGCCCGCTCCTCACGGACCGCCGGCTCCGCCTCGCGCTTCAGCAGGCCGTAGCGCACCCGCTCGGTGATGTCCGCGCCTCCGAGCCACCCGGCGAAGGTGGGGGTGTCGTGCGTGCCGACGAGAGCCATGTCCCTCGATCCCGGTGGCGAGACGCGCGGGTCCTTCGAGGCCTGGAACTGCGCCAGGTACATACCCCAGATGCGGTGGCGCGGTAGCGCCTCGTAGATCTCGCGCGGGACGTTGCCGAGGTTCTCACCCACCACCTCGCACCGGCCACGGTGCGACTCCAGCGTGAGGACGGCGAACAACTCCTCGGCGGGGTACGAGACGTAGGTGCCCTCGTGGAGCCCGAAGCCGTGCGGGATCCAGTAGAGGCGGGTCCAGGCCATGATGTGATCCACCCGCAGCACCCCCGCCAGCGCCGCCTGGGTGGCGATGGACGCCGCCAGGTACCGGTGGCCCTCGCGTCGCGACGCGTCGGGAAGCACCGGGGCGAAGCCCCAGTCCTGCCCGCTGGGGAATCCGAGGTCCGGCGGAGCGCCGACCGACATGCCGTCGCCGAACAGCTCCTGCCGCGACCAGGGATCGTAGCCGTCCGGGTGACCGCCGACCGCGAGGTCCAGCCCCAGCCGCATCCCGTCCTTCTCCAGCCGGCTCCTCAGGTCGTGCAGCTGCCGCCGCACCATCGTCTGCGCGACCAGGTGGAAGCGCTCCTCGTCGGCGTCCACGTCCGCGGGCCGCGGGTTCCCCGCCCTGGCCGCGCCGGGCCAGTCGCGCCAGTTCCTTCCGAGGCGCGCCTGCGCCCCCCGGAAGCGCGCGTAGCGCGCCAGCTCGGCGTCGACGAGCGACGGGGCGGGCGCCGGGTGCGCGGCCAGTGCGGTACGCACCTCGGCGGCGGCCCGCGTCACGTCCAGCGTGGCCGGCGCGGCGGCCGGCCGGTGCCCGTCGCCGAGATCGAGGATCAGCTCCGACCAGAAGAGGCGGCTCACCCCGGAATAGGGGCTCGGCTCCGGCGGCGCCGTATTGAAGGTGGGCGTGAGCGGGAGAACGGTCACCAGATCGCCGCCGCGGTCCCGCACCCATCGGCACAGCGACTCCAGGTCCCGGAGATCGCCGAGCGAGCGGCTCCGCGCGGATCGCAGCGCGGCGAGGTGCGTGCCGACTCCCCAGCTCCGATGCGATCCCGGACGGTGCCACGCGCGCTCGGGCGCGGCGATGATCGTGCACGTCTCGCTGCGGCGCCCGGCCTCGACCGTGAGCCGGTGGTAGCCGAAGGGCAGCCGGCGCGTGGCGCGGATGCTCCTCCCCGACAGCCGGAGGCGGGCGAGGTCCCCGCCCTCGAGCCGCAGCTCCGAGCGCACCTGGCCGGCGGTCCGCGGCGCGAGCGGCGGCAGGACTCCACCCCAGGCCACGACGACCGGCGGCACGAGCCCGGCCTTCCCGGCGGCCCTCCGCTCCCGCAGCGCGCCCGGCGCGTCGCCGGGCCGCGAGACCGGAGCGCCCAGGGCGGCGCACGCGCGCACCAGGGTCGGCGGGGCCACGACGATCTTCCTGCCGAGTCCGTCCGTGTAGCGGGTGTGGACGCCAAGCGCGGCGGCGAGGGTTCGGAGCGCCTTCAGCTCGTCCATGTGTCGAATCGCCGATGGGGCAGAGAGCGACGTCCGGGTCGAGTATCAACCGCGGGAAGCGGCCGAAATCCCGATAAGCGTGGCCCTGCGGGGTCGCGCGCGTCAAGGCGGCCGCCGCCGGGCTCGTTGCCCCCGCCGCGGCCGGCCGCAACATTCCTCCGTGCCGGTCCGTAGCGTGTGGACGGACCCGTCGCGATCCGACCAGGAGGCGCCCCGTGCCGAACGGAACCGGTAGACTCGCCGCCTGCCTTGCCGCCGCGCTCGCGATGGCCGGCGCGGCGCGGGCCCAGACCGTCAGCGGGATGGTCGAGAGCCGCGGTGCGCCGGTCGTGGGCGCGGCCGTGCGGCTGCTCGAGCTCGACCGCGTGGAGCGGACGGGTGCGCAGGGCGCCTTCCGGTTCGCGAACGTGCCTCCGGGCACTTACCGGCTGTTCGTGAGCGCCACCGGCTACGCCTCGGCCACCGACACCGTCTCGGTCGTCGCGGCCGCCACCGTGGCGTTCGAGCTCCGGGAATCCGCGGTGCCGCTCCGCGAGATCACCGTCACGGCGTCCCCCACACCGCGCCCGACCGACGAGCTGTACCAGCCCGTGGAATCGAAGTCGCGGAGCACGTTCGACGACAGCCCCGGCACCAGCTTCGCCGAGAAGATCTCCGACCTGCCGGGCGTGAACGTGCGCGGCAACGGCTCCGCGCCCAGCCGGCCGATCATCCGCGGCATGGGCGACAACGAGGTGCTGGTGCTGGAGAACGGCCTGCGGATGGGCGATATCGCGACTTACGATCCGGCGCACGCGACGCCCATCGACGCGATGGGCGTCGCGCAGATCGACGTGGTGCGCGGCCCGGCGACGATCCTCTACGGCCCCAACACCCTCGGCGGGCTGGTGAACGTCATCACCGACTTCGTGCCCACGCTCGCCGACCGTCCGCTGTCCGGCACCGTGGCACTGGAGGGCAACAGCGTCAGCGACGAGGTGACGGGCTACGTCAACGCCGTCGTCAGCGGCAGCCACGCCGCGTTCCGGATGTCGGCCGGCGGGCTGCGCTCGTCCGACATCCGCATTCCCTCGGGCACCTACGTCGACCCGGGCACCGGCGCCGCGTTCGCGCTGGACCGGATCCCCCAGTCGTTCGACCACAGCGGCGAGGTCGGGCTCGGCTGGTCGTACCAGGGCGACTTCGGGATGATCGGCGTCGGCGGGAACCACTACGAGACGAACTACGGCATCCCCGGCGTGCCGCCGAACCCCGACTGGATCGACGTCCCGCCCACCACGTCGCGCATCGAGCAGCGGCGCAACACGCTCGAGCTCCGGAGCCTGCTCAACGCCGGCGGCGCCCTGATCGACCGCGTGAGGCTCGACGCGAGCTACAACGACTACAACCACTCCGAGTTCCCGACCGCCGAGGATTCGACCGGCGTGTCCGATCCCCAGGCCAACCACTTCCACAAGCGGGAGCTGAACGCGACCCTGCAGCTCCAGCAGCGGCCCGCCGCGCTCAGCGGCACGCTCGGCCTGTGGACCGACATCCAGGACCTGACGATCGAGGGCGACCAGCCGCTGGGACCCAACTCGGTCACCACCGGCCTGGCCGCGTTCGCCTACGAGGAGTACCAGGCGGCGGAGGCGACACGCCTCCAGGCCGGAGTCCGGTTCGACTACAACCGGATCCAAACGCATCCCTACCCGCAATCCACGGACTCGGTGTTCCGGACCCTGGACGAGTCGCGGCTCTCCAACGCCGTCACCGCGTCGCTCGGCGCGATCCAGCGGCTCGGCCCGCGGCTCACGGCGTCGGTGAGCGTGGCGCGCTCGTTCCGCGCGCCCACGGTGCAGGAGCTGTTCGCCAACGGCCTCGACGCCGCGAGCGGCACCTACTCGATCGGCACCGCGAGCCTGGGGCCGGAGACGGGCATCGGCGTCGACGCGTCGCTCAAGGGCGACCTGGGCCGGATCAGCTTCGAGGTGTCACCGTACCTGAACACGGTCGACGACTACATCTACGCGTTCCTGCGCGGCGACACGATCCAGGGGTTCCCGGTGCGCCAGTTCGCGGCGACCCGCGCGCGGCTGGCGGGGTTCGAGGCGGGCGTCACCGCGCAGGTCGCGCCGCACCTGGCCCTGCACGCCTCCTCCGACTACGTGAACGCGCAGGACACGCGCCGCGACGTGCCGCTGCCGTTCACGCCGCCCCTCCGGGGCCTGCTGCGCGCGACGTGGCAGAGCACCGCGTGGATGGGGATGCTCGAGTGGCGGGGAGCCGCCCGCCAGACCCGGCTGGGCGACGGCGACACGCCCACGGCGGGCTACGGCGTCGTGAACCTCGGGGCGGGCCTGCGGCTGGTGCACCGGGGCCTCGTGTCCGAGATCAGCCTGCACTGCGACAACCTGTTCGACCGCGTGTACCGCGACGCCCTGTCGGTGATCAAGGACTTCGTCCCGCAGCCCGGGCGCGGCTTCCGCCTCGACTACCGGCTGATCTACTGACCCCGCGCGGGGCCGGCCGCCGCCCGCGCCGCTCGTCGCCCGCTATCTCGCCCCGGATCTCGGGTCCGGCAGCACGGCGAACGTCTGCGTGTAGGTCTGCCCGTTCACCGTGAGCCTCGCGGTGAACGTGCCCGTGAGGAGCCGCACCTGGCGCCGCGGGCCGCCGCCCGCGCCCGGCCCACCCCTCAGCTCCATCACCGGGTTCCACACCACCCGATGCAGGCCCGCCGTGGCCGGGAACGACTCGGCCGCGGCCTGCCACAGCGGCGAGACGCGCGGGAGGCCGGCCGCCGCGGGCTCTCCCGCCCGGGCACCGGCCGGCGCGGGCGGGGCCTCGCTCAAGTAGCTCTTCACCAGCGTGCCCCCGGCGTCCAGGATGTCCAGCGTCACCGGCCCCGTGGCCGCCGCGCGCAGCCAGTAGTCGATCGCCGCCCCGTTGGGCGGATTCGCCGCCTGGGGCTCGTCCTTCTGCAGCGGCGTGCCGTCGTCGCCGCCCTGGATCACGTTGACCGCGTCGGCCGGCTTGAACAGGCACGCGTCGGCAGCCAGCGACGCGGCCGTGACCTGGCGGAGCGGGCTGATGTCGTCCATCACCCAGAACCCGCGTCCGTGCGTCGCCACGATCAGGTCGTTGCCGTAGATCGCGAAGTCCCGGACCGACGTGACCGGCAGGCCGAGCCGGAGCGCCTGCCAGTGGTCTCCGTCGTCGGGCGAGACGAACGCGCCGCGCTCCGTGCCGGCGAACAGCAGGCCCCGCCGCGCCGGATCCTCCTTCACGGTGTGCACGTAGACGCCGGGCGGCAGGCCGGTCGTGATCCTGTCCCACGTCGTCCCGCGGTCGCGCGTCCGGTAGACGTAGGGGTCGAAGTCGCCGAGCTGGTGGCGGTCCACGCTCGCGTAGGCCGTGTCGGGGTCGGCGTGCGACGCCTCGATCATCGTGACGCGGCTCCACGGCGTCAGCGCCGGGGGCGTCACGTCGTGCCACGAGGCGCCGCCGTCCGCCGTCACCTGGATCAGGCCGTCGTCGGTTCCCACCCAGATCATCGGCACCAGCACGGGAGAGGGGGCGATCGTGTAGATCACGCCCCGCCGGCCGTTGCCGCCCGTGTCGGCCGCCGCCGCCGCGTCGAGGTTGGCCGGCGCGCCGGGCTCCGGCCGCGTGAGGTCCGGGCTGATGCGGGTCCACGACCGCGCGCCGTCGGTCGTGCGGAACAGGAACTGGTTGCCGTAGTACAGCGCGTGCGGGTCCGCGGGCGAGAGCACCAGCGGCTGGGTCCAGTCGCCGCGCGCCGGCTCCGGGCTCTGCGGCGCCGTGGTCCCGGGCACCGCGCTGTTGGTCTCGAGGTCCCACCGCGATCCGGAGCCGCCGTAGACGATCCCGGGGTGCAGCGGGTCGCCCGCCGTGTAGCCGCTCTCGCCGGCCGCGCCCATCGGCTCCCAGTCGCGCTCGGCGATCTCGCCGAACTTGCCGCGCGAGCGCACCGCCACCGCGCCGCTGTCCTGCTGCGCACCCGTGACCCAGTACGGGAACCGGTAGTCGACCGAGACGTGGTAGATCTGCGCCGTGGGCTGGTTGAGCCACGACGTCCAGGTCACGTCGCGGGGGTCCGCGGCCCGCGCGTTCCGCGTGATCACGGCGCCCTGGTCGCTGCCGATGATCAGCGTGTCGGAATCGTCGGGCGAGATCCACACCTGGTGGTAGTCGTCGCCGCCCGGCGAGCCGCGCAGCACGACCCAGGTGTGGCCGCCGTCGAGGCTGCGATTCACGCTCACGTTGGGCACGTAGACCACGTCGGCGTTCCTCGGGTCCACCGCGATCTTCTCGAAGTACCAGCCGCGACCCCAGAGCATCGGGTCGGCCGACAGCCGCGTCCACGACTCGCCGCCGTCGTCGGAGCGGAAGAAGCCGCCCTGCGCCGGCGGCTCCTGCTGCGGCCCGCGGCCCGCCGCCGCGGGCGGCGCGCCCGCGGCTCCGGGCTGCGCCGCCGGACCCTCGTCGCCGGGCGGCGTGCGCTCGGGCTCCAGGCAGTCGACCACCGCGTACACGCGCCGCGGGTTGCTCGGCGCCACGGCGATGCCCGTCCGGCCGATGCCCTGCTTCGGCAGGCCCGCGGTGAGCTGCTTCCAGGTGCTGCCGCCGTCGGTGGACTTGTGGATGCCGCCGCCAGGCCCGTTGGTCGGTGCGTACACGAACCACGGCGGACGGCGCGTGTTCCACAGGCCCGCGTAGACGACGCGCGGGTTCGACGGGTCCACGACCACTTCGGCCGCGCCGACGTTCTCGTCCTTGTACAGCACCTTGTGCCAGCTCCGACCGCCGTCGCGCGAGCGGTACACGCCGCGCTCGGCGTTGGGCGCGTAGAGCGACCCGATGGCGGCGACGAACACCACGTCGGGGTCGCGCGGGTCCACCGCGATCTTCCCGATGTGCTCGGTGCCCTCGAGGCCGCAGTGCGTCCAGCTGCGGCCGCCGTCGGTCGACTTGTAGACGCCGTCGCCGTAGCCGGTCGAATCGCGCGGCGTCGACTCGCCGGTGCCGACGTAGAGCACCTCCGGCGCGGAGGGCGCCACCGCCATCGCGCCGATCGACGCCACCGGCTGGCCGTCGAAGACGGGCTTCCAGACGCGCCCGCCGTCGACCGTCTTCCACACGCCGCCGTTCACGTGGCCGAAGTAGAACTCGAACGGCCGGCCGGGCACGCCCGCCACGGCGTCCACCCGGCCGCCGCGGAACGGGCCGAGCATCCGCCACCGGAGGCCCGACAGGAACTCCGGCGGCCAGTCATCACCGGCGGCCCAGCGGGGCGCGGCCGCGGTGCCGTCCTGCAGCGGCGCCCAGCGGCCGGCCGCCAGGGCCCGGCGCAGCCAGGGCGACAGGGCGGCTACGCCCCATCCCGCCCAGCCGAGCCGCGCGAGGAAATCGCGTCTGGCGACGCCGCCCGCCTGCTCAATCGGAGAGGCCATGCCCACCTCGTTCGTGGCGCATCTCCCGGGAAGGTGCGCGCGCTGGTTCGGCACGGAAGCTCCCGGTGTCGTCGTGCGGTGGCAGCCTGGGGAAGGTCGGAAGGTCTTCAGGCCGCCAGTGGAAAGTCAATCGGGCCGTGACGGACGCCCGACCTGAATCGAGGACGGTCCTGCTCCGGCGCCTTGCGGCCCGGGCGGCCGGCGCTATTAGCTACTGGCGGCGGCCGGCCAAGCGCCCTCGGCCGCCGTACCGCAGCCGAAGAGGATCGGATGGCCTGGATCCACCGGTCGACGATTCGGAGCCTGCTGGCCGTCTGCGCCGTCGCTGCGGCTTCGCGCGGCGTCGCCGCCCAGCAACGACCCGACGTCGTGCGCGGGCTCGTGCGATCGGGCGGCGCGGCCGTCCCCTACGCCGTGGTGGCACTGGAGCCGGCGCGGGGACAGGAGTTCAGCGACGACAGCGGCGCGTTCCGGCTCGCCGGCGTCCCCCCGGGCGCCTACCGGCTGCTGGTGCGGCAGATCGGCTTCCGCCCGTTCGACTCGACGGTCGTGAAGGTCGCGGCAGTCCCGCTGGTGCTCTCGATCGAGATGCAGCCGCTCGTCGTGGAGCTGTCCGCCATCACCGTCACGACCTCGCGAGCGTGCACCGCGCCCGGCCCGCCCGATTCCGCGGCCGCGCCGCAGCTGGCCGCGCTGCTCGAGCAGATCCGGGAGAACGCCGACCGGTACGCGTTCCTGGCCGATTCGTATCCGTTCCGCTACCGGATGTCGCGCAAGTTCGCCGACTACGACCAGATGGGCCGCGTCGCGTCCTCGTCCTCCGACGTGGTGCAGCTCGTCAGCAGCAACCGGGTCCGGTACCAGCCCGGCTACGTGGTCAAGACGGGCCTCGGCCCGAACGACAGTCTGATGCCGCGCATCGTGCTGCCGACCCTGTCGGATTTCGGCGACAGCGTGTTTCAGGCCACCCACTGCTTCTACTACGCCGGCACCGTGGACCGCAACGGCGGGCGCTACGTGCGGTTCGACTACGTGCCGACGGAGGCGCTGCGCACGCCGGACATCGAGGGTGAGGTCTACCTCGATGCGCTCTCGTTCCAGATCCGCATCGCCACCGTCCGGCTCACCCGGGTCGGGCGCGCGATGCCGGGGCTGCTCTCCACCAGCTCGACCATCACCTTCGCCGAGCTGTATCCCAACGTCCTCATCCCGCGACGGGTGGAAGGAGAGCTGGTGCCGGAGCCGCGCTACGACGTGCGTACGCCCATCGCCCGCTACACGGAGACCCAGCAGCTCATCGACATCCGCTTCGAGCGCGCCCTGCCCGCCGCGGGGCCGCCGGGCCGCTAGCGCGCGCCGTTCCGGCGCGCCGCCTCGCCGAGCTCGCGTCTCGCGCCGCCGACCGTGCGGTCCGGATCGATTTGCGGGCCGTGCCTCCCCACCCCACAATTGAGGGCCACCAGGGAGGCACCACGATGAACGGACGCACCACGCTCGCACTCGCGCTCGCCGCGACGCTCGCCGGCGCCGCCGGCGCCCGGGCCCAGGAAGGGCGCTTCGTTTTCCTCGGCAGCTACCGCGGGATGGAGCGCGTGAAGGGCGGCGTGGTGGCGCGCGCGGACAACGGCGCGGTGCGCATCGAGCAGATCGCCGGCATCGGATTCCGCCTCCGCTACTCGTTCACGGGCGCGTTCGACACCACGTCGTCGTGGGCGACCCTCGCGGACAGCATCGCGCTCGCCGACGTCCAGGTGCGCGAGACCGCGGACGCACTGGTGGTGCGGGGCTCGGCGCTGGTGGTCACGGTCCGGAAGCGTCCGCTGCGCGTGACGTTCGCCGACACGGCCGGCCACGAGCTGCTCGCCGAATCCCTCGGCGCCGGGCACCAGGGCGAGCGCGTCACGCAGGTCCTCGCGCGCCCGGCCGGCGGTCACTACTTCGGCATCGGCGAGGAGCCCTTCCCGCTCGACCGCACCGGACAGATCCTCACGATGTGGAACACCGACGCGGGCTACCGCGCCGGCCAGCCGACGCCGATCTACTCCTCGATTCCCTTCTACGTCGCGGTGAACGGCGGGCGGGCGTACGGCGTCTTCTACGACGACACCTACAGGAGCGAGTTCGACTTCGGCGCCAGGCTGCGGGGCAACGTCGGCTTCACGGCCGACGGCGGCGAGCTGCGCCTCTACGTCTTCCCCGGCCCCGAGGTCGGAACGGTCCTCGCCGAGTACACCAGGCTCACGGGCCGCACGCCGCTCCCGCCCGAATTCGCGCTCGGCTACCAGCAGAGCCGCTGGGGCTACATCCCCGACAGCGAGCTGGGCCGGATCACCGCCGGCTTCCGCAGCCGCGGCATCCCGTGCGACGTGCTGTACCTGGACATCGACTACATGGACGGGTACCGCCTCTTCACCTGGAGCCCGCAGCGCTTCCCGGATCCGCGGCGGACGCTGGCCGACCTGCGGCGCCAGGGGATGAAGGTGGTGACCATCGTCGACGTGGGCGTGAAGGTCGACAGCGCGTACGACGTGTACCGCCAGCTGCTCGCCGCGAACGGCTACGTCACCTGGCCCGACGGCACGCCGTACGTCGGCGACGTGTGGCCGGGGAAGACCATCTTCCCGGACTTCACGCTGCAGCGGACGCGGACGTGGTGGGGCGAGATGAACGACCGGCTGCTCGACGCCGGCATCGCCGGGCTGTGGAACGACATGAACGAGCCGGCGAACTTCTACGGCGGCACGCTGCCCGACGTCACGCTGTTCGGCAGGGGCGAGCACGAGGGCAGCCACCTGCAGTACCACAACATCTACGCGCTGCTCGAGGCGCGGGCCTCCTACGAGGGCTGGCGGCGGCTCCAGCCCGACCGGCGACCGTTCCTCGTCACCCGCGCCGGGTTCTCCGGGCTGCAGCGCTACACCAGCATCTGGACCGGCGACAACTCCGCCGACTGGGAGCACCTGGCGCTCGCGGTGGACATGGTGCTCGGTCTCAACATCAGCGGCGTGCCGTTCTCCGGCGCCGACATCGGCGGCTTCGCGGGCGCCCCGGACGGCGAGCTGTTCTCGCGCTTCCTGGAGGCGTCGACCTTCTTCCCGTTCGAGCGCACCCACAATGAGTTCTCGGCGCCGGCGCGCGAGCCGTGGACGTTCGGGCCCGTGTACACGAACGCCAACCGGGAGATGATCCGGCTGCGCTACCGCCTGCTGCCGCAGCTGTACACGGCCTTCTACCAGCACGGCCGCGACGGCCGGCCCATCGCCCGGCCGCTCGTGTACGAGTTCCAGGGGGACTCCGCCGTGTACGGCCTGAACGACGAGTTCACCTTCGGCGACCACCTGCTGGTGGCGCCGGTCATCCGTCAGGGCCAGGACGCGCGCCAGGTCTACCTGCCGGCGGGCCGCTGGTACCGCTACCCGTTCGACTCGCTGTACGAGGGCGGGCGCACCTACACCGTGAGCGCGCCGCGCGTCGATCCGTGGGCCCGCGACGACTCCGTGTTCGTCCGGGGGATTCCGCTGTTCGTCCGGGCGGGCGCCGTCATCCCGATGCAGGCCGTGCTCCAGTACGTGGGCGAGCGGCACCTCGACACACTGGAGCTGCAGGTGTGGGACGGCGGGTCGCAGGCGAGCGAGCTGTACGAGGACGCCGGCGAGGGCTTCGCCTACCAACAGGGCGCGTTCCGGCTGAGCCGGTTCCAGACCACCAGCGACTCGGCGTCGCTGCGGCTGCAGGTCGCGCAGACCGGCGGCTACGGCGGCGCGGCCGGCACGTTCCACGTGGTGGTCCATGGCCTCGCGAAGGCGCCGGCCGGCGTCGCGGTCGACGGCCGGCCGGCAGCGGCGCGGTTCGACGCGGCGCGCCGGGTGGCGGAGTTCGACGTGACCGCGACGTCGAGGGAGATCAGTATCGAGAAGTGAGGCGGGCGGAGCCGCCGGCCACTCACCTCCGTTTCCTGATTACTTTTCGAGGGCATGTCCAAGCCCCCCCACAAGTGGCTCGTCGCGGGCACGGTCCTGATCGGTACGATCATGGCCGTGCTCGACTCGAGCATCATCAACGTCGCGCTGCCCGACATGAGCGGCAGCCTCGGCGCGACCATCGAAGAGATCACCTGGGTCGTGACCGGCTACATCCTCGCCCAGGTCATCATCATGCCGATCTGCGCCCTGCTGTCGCAGCGGTTCGGGCGCAAGAACTTCTACATCGCCTCCATCATCGCCTTCACCGCCGCCTCCATGGCGTGCGGCGTCGCCCGCTCGATGGCCGTGATGGTCTTCTTCCGGGCCCTCCAGGGTCTCGGCAGCGGCGTGCTCATCACCGTCTCGCAGGCGATCCTGCGCGAGACGTTCCCGCCCGAGGAGCAGGGCACGGCGATGGGGCTGTACGGGTTCGGCATCGTGCTCGCCCCGGCATTCGGACCGACCCTCGGCGGGTGGATCACCGACCAGTGGTCCTGGCCGTGGGTGTTCTACATCAACGTCCCGATCGGCGTGATCGCGGTGCTGGCGGTGCAGCGGTTCGTCGAGGACCCGCCGTACCTGGTGCGCTCGAAGGGCCGGATCGACTTCCCCGGGCTCGCGCTGATGACGGCGGGCCTCGGGGCGCTGCAGCTGATGCTCGAGAAGGGCCAGGACGAGAACTGGTTCGAGTCGGCGTTCATCGTGTGGCTGGCGGTGATCGCCGCCGTGGGCCTGGTGCTGTTCGTGTGGCGGGAGCTCAGGACCGAGCGGCCGGCGGTGGACCTCGGCCTGTTCCGGAACGTCCCGTTCGCCTCCGCGACGGCGCTGGGCGGGGTGCTGGGGATGGGGCTCTACGGCGCGCTGTTCCTGCTGCCCCTGTTCCTCCAGCAGCTGCTCGGCTTCCCGGCCGAGAAGTCGGGCGTCGCGATGATGCCGCGCGGCCTCGCGATGGCCGTCCTGATGCCGATCGTGGGACTGCTCTACAACCGGCTCGGGCCGCGGGTCCTCGTCGGCACCGGGCTGGCGATCAGCGCGTTCTCGTTCTGGGATCTGGCCCACCTCACCGGCGAGACGGGCGTGTGGGACATCCTGCTGCCGCAGGTGTGGCAGGGCGTCGGGTTCAGCCTGCTGTTCGTGGCGCTGAGCACCGCGGCGCTCGCCACCATTCCCAAGGCCAAGATGACCGCCGCCTCGGGGCTGTACAACGTGGTGCGCCAGGTCCTGGGAAGCGTCGGCATCGCGCTCTCGGCGACGGAGCTGACCCGCGGGGCCGCGATCTACCACGACCGGCTGGCCGAGCACGTCACGATCTACGGACCGGCGACCCAGGCGTGGCTGCGGGCGCTGACGGCGGGGATGATGCGGCGCGGATCGGACGCGGTGACCGCCGGCCGCGAGGCGCTGCGCATCCTCGATCTCGACGTGACGCGGCAGGCGGCCGTCCTGGCCTACAACCACGTCCTGCTGCTCGTGGCGGCCCTGTTCCTGGTGTCGTTCCCGCTGGTCCTGCTGGTGCGCGGGCACCGCGACGCGAAGGTGGAGATGGCGGGAGAGTAGCGGTGCCCCGCGCCCGGGCACGGCCGGGACGGGGCGCTTACGCCGTGTCGGGCGCCTCCACGATGGCGGACGCCACGCCGAAGCGCCGCCA
>Ga0187778_10001358_pt1 | contig 17135 bp, 12 predicted proteins | sample 1015_Q2_SP5_20_M_FD_132418 | JGI IMG/M metagenome (GOLD analysis project Ga0187778, IMG submission 132418) | Tropical peat soil microbial communities from peatlands in Department of Meta, Colombia - 1015_Q2_SP5_20_MG | ecosystem: Environmental > Terrestrial > Soil > Wetlands > Peat | place...
CGGTTGTCGCCGACCTGAGTCGCACGGCGGACGGCTCAAGCCGACCCCTTGCAGTCATTGCTTCTTCCAACTAGCGGACATTCCGGTATTGCTGCTTAGTCATGTTGATTACGAGCTCCCGCGGCGCAAACCGTGACGCTATCCTGAATTGGCTACTTCTTCGCCTCTTGCTGCGCGAGGTCGATGTCGAGGTACTTCCAGTAGGTTGCGAAGGGGGACGGGTAGAAGCCTCTTAGCCAAGGCTGCGCGAAGACGTTCTCGTAGCGCACGATCGCCGGAGCCATCGGCGCGTATGACAGCGCGATGGCCGACATCTTGTTTGCCAGCGAGATCTGTTCCTCGCCGTCGGGCGTTCGCAGATACTGCTCGTAGAGCTTGTCATATTCCGCGAGCCGGAAGCGGGATCTGTTGATCGTCGGCTGCTCCTTGCTGTAGAGCTGGTCGAGCTGCACCCAGCCTGAGGGCCATCCGCCGTAGCTCAATCCGTACATCAGCTGGTATTTGCCTGCGTCCGACTCCTTCATCATTTCCTGAAAGGTAAGCTCGCGGAATTGAATCCGCACACCGATGGCGTCCATGTTCTTCTTCAGGAGTGTTTCGGCTGCGCGCATGTCGTTGTTTGGCCGAGTGAGCAACGTCAGTGTCAGGGCTCGGCCGTTCGGCGCTAGCCGGTATCCCTGAGGGTCGCGCTTCGAGTACCCGAAGCGGTCAAGCAACGCTTGTGCTGCAGAAGGGTCGTAGAGCGACCTCGGTGGAACGGTCGGATCGTGTCCGGTAACTCCCGGCGAGATGATCTGGTTTATCGGGAAAGCCTGTCCTCCGTAAGCGACCCTGGCCAATTCCTCCGTATCGAAGCCAAGGACGAGCGCGCGGCGCAGCGCCAGATGTTCTTTGTCGAGACCTCCCACAACAGGGTCCTCGACGTTGAAGTAAAGGTAGCTAGTCAATGACCTCGGGATCAGGTAATGGCGGATGCCGCGAGCACTGTACTCCGGCAGGAGCTTGCCGGAGGCCAGCAGGCGGTTGGAGACGTCCGTGGTGAAGTCGACATAGTCGAGCTTGCCACGCTCGAATTCCAGGAGCATCGGCAGCTCTTCGTCGATGAAATTGACCACCACAGTGCCTATCTGCGGCAGCGCCGTCCCCTGCATGCTGCGTACGAGTGCGGTGTGCGCCGGGTTCGTGCTGGCCGGGAAACTGATCGCGCGATACTTCGGATTTGCTTCGAGGACGAGGCGCGATCCTCGCTTCCACTCCTTCAGCCGATAGGGTCCGGTGCCTACCCGGCGCATGTCGACGCTGCCGTTCGTTGCCTCGACGACCTCGCGAGCAACCGCCGGTATCGTGAGGACGGTCTCCATGGCCGCGTAGTTCGCCTCCGTGAGCAGGATCTGAATTGTGTAGCGGTCCAGCGCCCGCAAGCCATTCATGGGCGCATCGTAGCTGAACCGGCCGCCCGCTTTGCCCGCTGCGTCGATCAGCCGCCGAGCGTCGACAATCGCGTCTGTCACCATCGGCAAACCGCCGAGTCGCAGCCCCGGATCCATCCGGCGCTTGATCGAGTAGACGAAATCCTGCGCCACGAGCTCCCGTGGCTTGCCCTGGAAAGCTGGATCGTCGGTGAAGAATATTCCAGGGGTGACTCGCACCGTCCAGGTCTTGCCTTGATCGGTGATCTCGGGTGCAGCTGCGGCAGCGAGCGGAACCAGCTTCGTCGGGCGGCTCAGATAATCCCACTCGTAGAGAGCTTCAAAGATCGCGCTGGTGATCGTGTCGGAATAGCCGTCGCTGATCTGATGTGGATCAAGCCCATTGATGTTGACCTCTGCGAACCGCAGAACTTTATTGGGATCTGCCGCTTGCACAGCGCCAGCAAGCGCGATCGCGAACGCGGCCAGGACGATAGGAAAAGCAGGCGGTCGTGTCGCCATGGCGTTGCTCCCTGAAGTTCGCCGACGCGGTTCAATTTACTCCTCCACTCCGGGGTCCGCCAGCTTGTTCCTAAGGCGATAGACTATCCCCCAGTCACTATTACAGCGCGCGGACGAGGTGATTAGCTAAGATCCCGTGGCGGAGGTCCGGTTATGGCCGCGAGCGCCTGTTCGAGGGCAGGCGCACCGCAGTCGTATACGAGCAGATTACGTCGGCCGGTTCTTAGAGGACGTACCCGGTCGCTCCAGAAAGCGAAACGGTTAACCAACCGCAAAGCCAAGCTGTGCCAATCGGGTAAGCTTGACGAAACAGCGTAGCCGCACTGCCTGCTGAGTTCCATGTACGAGAAACGCCCCTGGCTTCGTTATTACGGGGAAGTTCCGGCCACATTGGCCTACCCTGACCAGACGCTCTACGAGGCGCTTGCAGCGACTGCGCGGCGCGTGCCCCGTTCGGTGGCGTGGGACTTCTTCGGCACGAAGTCGACCTACGCTGAACTGCTCTTGACGGTGGATCGCTGCGCCGCGGCCCTTGCCGCGGAGGGCCTGCAAGAAGGCGAACGTTTGCTCATCTCGATGCCCACGTGTCCGCAGGGTGTGATCGCGTTCTACGCGGCGAACAGGCTCGGCGCATTGCCGGCGCTCATCCATCCGCTATCGACAGCTCCTGAGATCACTTACTTCCTCGACCTTACGGGTGCGCGCTTCGCGCTCACGCTCGATGCGTTCTACGGTTCCCTTGCTGCGGCGACGCCGAAAAAGCCTTTGGAAAAGGTCGTCATTGCGCGCATACCCGAATACCTTTCGCCGCTCAAGCGCCTAGGCTTCTGGGTGAACAAGGGGCGTAAGATCCCACGACCTGCTAACGACCCACGCCTGCGCGGCTGGTCCACAATCCTTGCGGCGGCGCGCGGTGAGGCGCCTCGCGGAGGGACTAAGACCGGGGATCCGGCTGCGATCCTTTTCTCGGGAGGCACCACGGGGCAGCCGAAAGGCATCGTGCTCTCCAATCGCAGCTTCATCGCCGAGGGCATGCAGGCGGCTTCCTGGTGCCGACTGGTAGAGGGCGACGCGATACTCGCGATACTGCCAATTTTTCATGGATTTGGGCTCGGCGTGTGCGTCAACGCAGCCTTCATGGCGGGGGCAAGAGTGATTCTGGTACCTCAGTTCGATGCTGGAATTGTTGCGAAGCTGCTGCGCACCAAGCGTCCGAGCATCCTTGTGGGGGTGCCGACCCTCTTTGCCGCCCTCGCCAACGACCCCTCGCTCGAGGATGTCGACCTCTCGTGTCTGCGAGCCTGCTTCTGCGGAGCCGACACGCTCCCACGCACAGTCAAGGAGAAGTTCGAGGCGATGGTCGAGCGCCGGGGCGGAAGCGTAAAGCTGCTTGAAGGATACGGCCTCACCGAAGCAGTTACCGGCATTATGGCGACTCCGCTCACCGAGTATCGCGAAGGCTCGATCGGAATTCCCTTCCCCGATATGCTGGCGAAGATCGTCGCACCCGGCTCCACCGAGGAAGCACGTGTAGGCGAGGAGGGCGAGATCTGCGTGGCGGGACCGGCGCTGATGCAAGGCTATCTTGGTGATTCGAAGGCGACGGCGGGCGCGCTCAAAGTACACACCGACGGCCGGACTTGGCTGCATACCGGCGATCTCGGCCGGATGGATGCGGACGGCTTTTTCTATTTTTCGGTGCGCCTAAAACGCCTGATCAAGTCCTCTGGCATGAACGTTTATCCGGCGCAGGTCGAAGCGGTCCTGCGCGAACATCCCGACGTTGCCGAGGCGTGCGTGATCGGCGTACCCGATCCGTCGCAGATCGAGCGCGTGGTCGCGTACGTGGAACCACGCGCTGCGTCGAAGACCGGCCCGGTGTTCGAAAAGGCGCTCATCGCTCATTGTCGCGAACGTCTCATCAAGTGGTCGTGCCCGCGCGAAGTGCATTTCGTCGACTCACTGCCGCTCACCAAAGTGGGCAAGGTCGACTATCGTGAGCTCGCGCGGCGGCAAACAGCGGGCTAGGGCATTTGACATGGCAGCAATGAAAAACGGTGGTGAGCGTGTCGCCGCGGCGCTGGCAGCGCATGGCGTGCGCTTCCTGTTTACGCTCTGCGGCGGTCACATTTCGCCGATCCTGGTCGAGGCGAAGCGACGAGGCATCGGCGTTGTCGATACCCGCGACGAAGCGACCGCGGTCTTCGCTGCCGACGCCGTCGCCCGGCTCACGGGAACGCCGGGCGTAGCAGCGGTCACGGCTGGTCCCGGCCTCACCAATACGATCACGGCACTCAAGAACGCCCAACTCGCGCAGACGCCTATCGTGCTGATCGGCGGAGCTGCCCCAACCGCTTTGCAAGGGCGCGGAGCGCTGCAAGACATCGATCAGAAGCCGCTCGTAGCCCCGCACGTAAAGCTCATCAAGCGGGTACGGCGCGTCGCAGACCTGGGCCCGGCCGTCGAGGAGGCGCTCTTTGTTGTGCGCGAGGGTGTGCCCGGCCCAGCCTTCGTCGAGTGTCCGGTGGATCTGCTCTACGATGAAGCGCTGGTGCGTAGCTGGTACGCCGAGGCGGCGGGCAAAGGCACGACCGTTGCGGACCGACTGCTGCGTTTGTACCTGAACCGTCACGCCAATCGATTGTTCACCGACAGCACTCCACGGTATCAATCCGCCGTACACGGAGTGCTGGTGCGACAGCCGCGGGAGGCGGCGACGGAACAGGCTGCGAGCGAGCTTCGACGCGCAGAGCGACCGCTCTTGGTGTTGGGAAGTCAATCGGTCGTCGACGCCGCAATGGCGGAAGCGCTTGCCCAAGCCGTGATCCGACTGGGCGTTCCAGTGTACCTCTCCGGCATGGCCCGCGGGCTGCTGGGACGAGATGCCGCCTTGCAGATGCGCCACGCGCGCAGAGCTGCGCTTCGCGAAGCCGATTGCGTCGTGCTTGCCGGCGTGCCTTGCGATTTTCGCCTCGACTACGGCAGACACATCCGCCGGAAGGCGATACTGATCGCGGCCAACCGCAGCCGCCGCGACGCGCGTCTGAACCGCAGGCCATCCGTTGAAGCGATCGGCGACGCGGGCAGGTTCATCGTGGCGCTTGCCGAACGCGTCGGCGACAAGGCGAAACGCGAGGATTGGGCCCGTAGTCTCGCGGTGCGCGATGCCGAGCGCGAGAAGGAAATCGACGCGCAGGCCGAAGTGGCTGGTGAACATGTGAACCCCGTTGCGTTTCTTCGAGCGCTGGACCGCGCTGCTGGCGACAACGCGGTGTTCGTGGCAGACGGCGGTGACTTCGTGGCAACTGCTTCCTACATCGTGCGGCCGCGCGGCCCGCTCGCGTGGCTCGATCCGGGAGCGTTCGGCACGCTCGGTGTGGGGGCAGGCTTTGCCATCGGCGTATCGAAAGTGAAGCCGCAGTCAGAAGTATGGCTGCTCTGGGGTGACGGCGCGTGCGGTTACGGGCTCGCGGAGCTTGACACCTTCGTACGTCACCGCATTCCGGTAATTGCTGTCGTGGGAAACGACGCAGCCTGGACGCAGATTGCGCGCGAGCAGATCAAGTTGCTGGGCGACGACGTGGGCACGGTGCTCGCCCGGACTGCCTACCACGAGGTGGCAAAAGGCTTCGGGGCGGGAGGCGTGGAAATCCGCCGCAATGCCGAGATTGATCGCGGGCTCGCGCAGGCTAAGCGCATCGCAGCGCTTGGCGGAGCGGTGCTTGTGAACGTGTGGCTGGACAAGACCGAATTCAGGGAGGGCGCGATTTCGATGTAGGCCGCGACGGTTACCTCGTGGCTGGCTCAAACCGACCCTGACCCGTCGTCTGATTTCCCGGAAACCTGACATGCGTTGAATGACCAGAGGTTATTCCTGCAATCGCCGGGTCGTCAGGAGCGCTGACCGGCCACAGGGCTATCCGGGCGGCGTGCGCTCCAGCCACCGGTCGAGCGCCGTGACGTGAACGCTTTCCTCGTCGGCGAACGCGGAGGCCAGGCGACGCAGCTCGTCGTTGGTCGCCCCGGCCGCGATGGAGCGGTAATACTCCATCGCGCGCACCTCGTTTTCTCGCGCATAGCTCAGCGCTTCGAAGGGTTGCAGCATGTAGTCGAACGCTTCCTCGCCGCCGGCCTCAGGCGGCGACCGCCAGCGGTATTGCCACGCCTTAAGCCGCGGCAGATCCATGCCCGCGGCCCGCCCCGCAATCTCATCCCGATGCATCTGGGAGAACCGGACCATGTCCCGGAACAGCGCAGAGACGGCGTCATTGCGGTGCGCCTCCATCATGTCCGCGAGCTCGAGATAGCGCTCCGCGGCCTCGTTCTCCAGGGCTATCGCGTGTGCGAGAAATTCAGGCAGGGTATAGCTCATGTCGGGCTGGCCCTCGGTATGCGGAGCGCGCATGGCCCGCCATTCTACCGCGACAAGCGAGCGCAATCGTGCCTGATCGGCGCTCGCACCTTCGCCGTCAGCCGGCAAGTCTCGACCCCGAAGGCGACGTTCGTCACTGCAAAGACCGGACCTCCGTTCGGCTGGCGTGCTTTCTGGAGAGTGCGTCAGTCGGCCTGGACCAGCGCCGGCGGAGCCCACGTCCCTTCATGGGCCGGCAGGATCGACGGCTCGTCCGGCTGACCAGCGGCATCAGCCGGTGGTGAGGCGGAATGCGTTGAGGAGAAGCGGCACGGGAGCCTTGCGTCGGCCCGAAAGCGGGGACATCCTTCCATAACGCTGTGTTGATACGCGAAGAGTTCGATTGACCAGCGCCCCAGCAGCCGCAGGACAACGGTAGAAGGGTTGCGCAGGGGCTTCCGACTTGCAGCACCGAGAACTCACAGGCAGCAACTTAGAGAGAGATTTGACATGGACACCAATGACGCCAGGAAGCAAGACCGACGTGAATTTCTACAAGTCGCTGGGGCAAGCTTGGCCCTAGGGAGTTTGTCGTTCGCGTCACCCGGCCGGGGCTCCGCAACCGGCACGCTCAAGATCGAGAACGTTGGCTTGATGAGTCCCGGAGACATGGGACAGGCGCTCGCGATACAGATAAAAGCAAGGGGACTGAAGGTCTATACCGCACTGGAACACCGCAGCGAGCGTACCCGAGCGCTCGCGCGCGAGGCAGGATTGAACGACGTCGGTTCACTAGCACGACTCGTTGCGCAATGCGATGTCGTGCTGTCGGTCATTAATCCCGGTGCTGCACTCGATTTCGCGCGCGAGGTAGCCGATGCGCTGCGAGCGACCGGCAGCCACACGCTAGTCGTCGATTGCAATGCGATAGCGCCAGACACCGTGCGTGAAATCGCCAGCATAATCGAAGGGGCGGGCGGGCGTTTTCTGGACGCCGGAATAATCGGTCCACCACCACGCGGCATGGCGAAGACCAATCTCTACGTGTCGGGCCCCGGTGCTGCCGATCTAGAGCAACTTGGCGGCCCGCAACTGATCGTGCACGTGCTGAGCGACCGCATCGCCGATGCGAGTGCGCTCAAGATGTGCTATGGCGCCCTCAACAAGGGCACACAGGCGCTATGGCTTGACGTACTGATCGCGGCCCAGCGACTGGGTGTCGACAGCATACTGGAACAGCAGTTACAGCAATCGCAGGTCGACCTTTATGGTTGGGCGTTAAGCCAGTTTCCCATCCTCCCGCCCAAGGCCTATCGCTGGGTACCGGAAATGTTGGAGATTTCCAAGACCCTCTCTAGCGCCGGGATTACCCCGAAAATGTTTCAAGGGGCGGCAGATATTTATCTCTTCGTTGCCGGTACAGCACTCGGAAAGGAGACACCGGAGAATCGCGACAGAGCGCGAGAGGGTAAGGATGTCGTGCGGTTGCTGGCGCAAGAGCGCAGCCACTCATAACGGGCTCAACAGAATCCGCTGGCGCTCACACAGTCAGCGTCCCGTTTGTGGCCGGTCACCGAAGTTCGCGAGCGACCGGTCCCGGCGGACTAACCAAGGCAATGGATCGGCTCAAGTCGACCCATCGCGGAAGTTTGGTGTGCCGAAATGCTGCGATGCACTACACGACTTTTTCAACAACATGGTAGGTGCTGCGCCAGTTGCTCAGGTTCGCGCCCTGATGCACGCTTGAATCGATCGCGCGCTCAGCTTGGTCTGTTGTCCATCGGAGGTAGCAATGTTTGAGAAGTGCTGGTTACTGGTTAGACGCGGCCTTGGTGTGCTGATGCTCGCTATGCTCGTTGTGCCCGCGAGTACCACCCATGCGCAATCCTATCCCACCCGGCCGATCAAGGTCATCGTTCCCTACGCTGCCGGTGGCGCGGTGGACATTGTCGCGAGAAACGTTGGACAACCGCTTGGCGAGGCGCTGAAGCAGCCGGTGATCGTCGACAACCGTCCGGGTGCGAGCGCGAACATCGGGATGGAGATAGCGGCCAAGGCAGCGCCGGACGGTTACACCTTGCTGATGGCTTCGAACGGGATCGCGACCAACATGGCACTGTTCCCGAATCTCGCGTTCGACGGTCGTCGCGATTTCGCTCCGATCGCCAGGATCGGATACGCGCCGCTGGTGATCGTCGTGCCCGCCTCGTCGCCGGCAAAATCGCTGAAGTACCTGATCGCGATGGCCAAGGGGGAACCGGGTAAGCTCACCTACGCCTCGGCGGGAAACGGCAGTTCAGGACACCTCGCGGGCGAGCTGCTCAAGTCGAGCGCGAAGATCAACGTCCTTCACGTCCCCTATAAGGGAGGCGCGCCCGCGATCACAGATCTTCTGGGTGAGCGCATTTCGTTCATGCCGATCAATCCGGTCGAAGTGCTCGCGCATATTCGGAGCGGCCACCTTCGCGCGCTCGCAGTGGCGAGCGACAAGCGCTTCCCGTTGTTGCCGGAGGTGCCGACCGCTGCCGAGGCCGGGCTTCCGGGTTACGAGGCGTCGGTGTGGTGGGGACTGGTCGCACCGGTGAAAACGCCGCCGGAGATCGTCCGACAGCTCAATGCCGAGACCAACAAGGCTCTGGCCGATGCCGTGAATGCGGGCAAGTTGAGCGAGCTCGGCGTGGTCATCACGCCGGGAACGCCGGAGCAGTTCGCGGCCTTCATCAACTCGCAAACGGAGCTGTGGGCGGGTGTCATCAAGTCGGCCGGAATCCGGCCCGACTGATCGCGAGCGGCAGTTGCCGAAGCGATCCCATGAACCTGCGCCGTCGCTCGTTCCTGCTCGCTGCCACCTCGCTTGCGATCCTTGCGTGCTGTGCCAGCGTTTCGAATGCTCCGGATCCCGCAATCATCGAGGCGCTTGCGCCTAACGGAAAGCTTCGCGTCGGACTTTATCCGGGTACCCCGACATCGATCGTCGGCGACCTGAGGTCGGGTAATGCCAAGGGAATCGGCTTGGAACTTGGCCGGGAATTGGCAAAGCGTGCGGGCGTGCCGTTTGAGCCGGTCGTATTCCCGAACAACGCTGCGGTTCTTGCGGCGGCGAAGTCCGGCGCGGTCGATATGGTGTTCACCAACGCCACGCCAGCGCGCATGCAGGATTTTGATTTCTCGCCGACCGTCCTGTACGTCGAGCAGGGATATTTGGTTTCCGCGGGCTCTGCAATCCGCGAAATCGGCGAGATCGACCGCCACGAAGTACGCGTAGGGGTAAGCGAAGGCAGCACGTCCGAAACCACGCTATCTCGCGAACTCCGAAACGCGATCGTCGTTACAACGCCTTCGCTCAAGGCGGCGATCGACATGCTGGCGACGGGAACGCTGAATGCCTTCGCCACAAACAAGGCGACGCTATTCGAGATGTCGGACCAGCTACCGGGCTCGCGCGTTCTCGCGGGGCGGTGGGGATTGGAGCGTTTCGCCATCGGCATTCCGAAGGGGCGCGAAGCGGCGATGCCGCTTGTCAGCAGCTTTGTAAGCGACGTCAAGGCCAACGGGCCGCTGGCGCGAGCTGTCGAGCAAGCGGGACTGCGTGGAAGTGTGTTAACGAACTAGGCCATCCCTCGACACGTTTTCCGACCTATTTCGATCGACCCGCACCCGCAACGGGCGGGAACATGTTAATTCAAACCAGAGGTCGCACAACGCCAGCAAAACAAAGAAGCCTCCGCGGATTCCGCGGAGGCCTTTCGTCTTCGCGCCTCACTCCGCCAGCGGGTCGGGGCGCAGTTGGACGTGGTAGACCTTCGGGCTGTTCGCGGTACCGCCCTCATTGTGGAACACGGTGCGCGTGCCCGACATCGTCCAGACACCCTTGCCCTTCCAGCCGGCGTTCGCGTCATCCACCCTGGCGTCGAGGAGCTTGGTGAAGAAGCCCGCCGGATAAGGCACACGCATCTCGACGATCTTGCCGTCAACCACTGCCGTCAGCGACTCGGCGCCATTGGTGGTGAAGATCGGCACGTTCTTGCCGAGCCCGAGCGTGTTGTAGCGGTCGACCCACACGTAATACGAATGGTTGGCGCTGCCCGACTCCGGGAGGCCGCGGAACTGCGGCCCGGGCATCCGGATGATGGTCCAACCCTCGGGGCACAGCTTCCCGCTCAGCGCCTCTGGACCGTTCTGCGGCCGCGTGCACTTGCGCCGGTCGAAGCTTGCGAAATGTCCACTTGCGAGCGGCGTCCACACCACGCCGTCCGTCGCCATGTCGAGGCCGCGCGGGCTCCACGCGCCATCAGGCGGAACGAAGAGCTCGGCGAGCGCTGTTTCCGACGGGTTGGAACCCGGGATGAGGTGCACCACGTAGCCGGGCTGGTCGATGCGTCCGAAGCCGATGCCCATCGTCTGCCCCCACACCGTGTCGTCAACGGTGCTCGGCATGATGCCGTAGAAGGCGCCGAGGATGCGCTTGTCCTTCGTTGGATCGAGCGGTTCGTTCGGTTCGACATAGGGGTCGCGCTTGCCGTTGCCGTTGGTGTCCACCACGATCGGCGTCCAGCCTTGTGATTTCGCAGAATCGCCGGTCTCGAAGAACATCTTCGTCTTCACCCAGCCGACCACGCCGTTGCTCGATCCGGGGCCGCCCTGCGAAAGCCACAGCGTCTGATCCTTGTCCTTGGCGAAGTAGAGGTGGTGCGTGAAGAAGCACGTGTCGACGTCGTACCACTTCTGCTGCTTCGGATCCCAGATCGAGAGCTGGCGACCGTTCTGGTCAAGCGGCATCACCTTCGCCGAGGGGTGGTCCGAGCCCTTCTTGCAGAAGTCCGGATTGTCCGGCCCGCGGAAGCGCGCGCTGAAGTACACGCGACCCTGCGCATCCATCATCGCATTGTGCAGGCTGCTGCTCCCGTCCCAAATAGGATCCTTGCCCCAGTAGGCCGAAGGCTGCATCGGAAGATCCTTCGAGCTCGGCGTGCCGGGCCGCACGGGATGCTTGATTGTGGACGCACGGTTGTTCACGGGATCCACGACCGGGATGCTGTCGGTGCTCTCCTCGGGTGCGCCGTAGATGGGGCCGTTGGCGTTCACGCTCGGGTCGTGTTGGTACGTCGAGATGCCATCGTGCAGGTAGAACTTCGGCGTCGAGAAGTCCCACATCGTCACCACGAAGTTGCGCTCGATCCCTTTCGGGCGCTCCGGCTTGGCGAACGGAAGCTCGCCGGCTGCGATACGGTCGGTCCAGTTTGCGAAGTTCTTAAGCGCCGCGTCGGCGCCCATATAACCGAGGCTGGTGGCCATGTTGCCCATCGCTTGCCCCGACTGCGTGCGCCGCGCCCACTGTTTGAAGCCATCGCCTTCCTTCTTGAATTCGTCGGGCACGACACGCATGCCGTGGCTGCCCAGTGCATGGCAGGACTGGCATGAGTTCTTCACGGTGTCGACCCAGGCTTCCTGAGTCTTGATGTTGGTCGAGATGCCGTTGCCCTTGTCTCCCGTGCCGGGGAATTGGTCTTTGCCCGGAATGTTGAGCAGGGAGTACCAGTACATCCCGGGATAATGCTCGGCGTCTTCCTGCGCTGTCGCGGCGACGGCCTTGATGTTGACGGTCTCGCCCGGCGCAGCCGCTGTCTTCCCGGAATCCTTCAGGCCGTAGCCGCGCGACCAGACGCTGTACTTGGCCTTCGGCAGTTGCGGGATGGCGTAGCGCCCGTTGTCGTCGGTGACTACGATCTTGGCGTATTTGGTTGGCAAGTCAGTCGTCTCCGCAATCACCCAGACGCCGGCCTCCGGACCGTTCGGCCCAGTCACGACACCGCGGATCGAGTCGCTGCCTGTTTTCTGCGCGAACGCCGGGGCGCTTGCCAGGAAAGCCGCGACGACGAGCGCCGCAGCCGTGATACAGCGGTATAGCGCCATGACCTTCTCCTCCTCCAGGATTGGCACGAGAGGCGAAGGATGCTCCTTTTTCATGTGCCGTGCCATGGGCGCATCGTGCGCTATCGAATTCGACGGCACACCTGTGCCAAACTAAGCGCGTTCGCGAAACTGGCGCATGACGCGCGCGCCCAGAAGCTTCCCCGCGCTGGGGATGAAGTCACGGGAGAATCCGCATGAAATCCTCAATTCGAATGATCCTCGCAGCGGCGGCAATGGCTGTCGCAGGAGTCGTCAGCGGGCAGAATTTCCCCAACCGCCCCGTGACGCTGACCGTCGGCTTCGCCCCCGGTGGAGGCGCTGATACCGCCGCCCGGCTCATCGCGCAGAAGCTCGGCGAGAACGTTGGGCAGCCGGTCCTCGTCGAGAACAAGGCGGGCGCCGGCGGCAACATCGCGGCCCAGCACATCGCCACGGCGCCGCCCGACGGCTACACCATTCACCTCACATCGGTCGGTCCGATGAGCGTCGCGCCATATGTCGTGAAGAACCTCCCCTACGATCCGAAGCGCGACATCGCGCCGATCACGATGGGCGTCGTGTTCCCGAACGTTCTCGTGGTGTATTCGGGCGTGCCGGCAAAGACGCTCGCGGAATTCGTGGCGCTGGCCAAACAAAAGCCTGGCCAGCTCACCTACGGGTCGTCGGGAGTGGGCGGCGCGGGACATCTCGCCGGCGAGCTATTCAAGGAGCGCGCTGGCATTGACATGCTTCACGTCCCCTACAAGGGCGGCGGGCCGGCAATGACCGACCTCCTCGGCGGACGCCTCGACATGTACGTGGGTGTGCCATCCACGGTCGCACCGCACGTCGATGCCGGTAAGGCGCGCTCGCTCGCGACGACTGGCGCCAAGCGCACATCCACGATGCCCGACGTACCAACGGTTGCCGAGTCCGGCTACCCCGGCTTCGAGGCGACCAACTGGTACGCGTTCGTCGCGCCCGGCAGGACTCCTAGGGACCTGCTCGATTTCTGGAACCGTGAACTCACGAAAGTCCTGAACAATCCACAAGTGGCTGCCGAGCTCGCGAAACACGGTCTGGATCCCGCCCCTGGCACGCGCGATGAACTTGCGCAGTACATTGAGCGCGAGAACCTAAAGTGGGGCAAGATCGTGCGGGAGGCGAAGATCGAGCCCGAAAACTAGAACTGGTAACGCCGCAGGCCGCCGTCCACGGGAATCACGGCGCCGGTGACGTAGCTCGCGCGTGGCGATGCCAGGAACACGACCAGAGCGGCGAGCTCCTCGGGCTCACCGTAGCGACCAACCGGGATCTCGTGCTCGGACTGCCAGGCGCGGTACTCCGGCGTGTAGTTCTTCCGGATCTGGTCGCTCATCACCCGGCCCGGCGGCACGCAGTTCACCGTGATGCCGTGTTTGCCGACCTCGCGCGATAGGCCTTTGGCCCACGAATGCATCGCTGCCTTCGCACAGAACGCGCCGTTGATCCCTTCCGGCTCGGACTTGCCGGTGATGTTGACGATGCGCCCCCATTGGTTGGCGATCATCGGTCCGAGCAGCCGGTGCGTGAGCTGGCGGTGCCGCGTGAAATTGAGGGTGAGCGCCTCCTGCCACTGTGCCTCGTCCGCATCCTTGCCGAAGGGCCGGCTACCGCCGGCATTGTTCACGAGGATCTCGACCGTTCCGAGTGCAGCGAGCGCGGTGGCCGCTACCGCTTCTATATAGCTCTCGTCCATCGCGTCGTGCGCCACCACCGCCGGTGGGCTGCGGTAGAGCTCGGTGATCTCGTCGGCCACCTCGCCCAACGCTTCTCGGCGACGGCCCGTGATTGCCAGCCGCACGCCTTCGCGCGCGAGCTCGAGCGCGATGGCGCGGCCGATACCCGCGCTGGCGCCGGTCACGAGCGCTGTGTGCCCCTTCAGCTGCAGATCCAAGTTACCCCCTTGTGCACGCGCTTGGTCGGACGTGCAACTTATTCGCTGCGATGTTAACGCAACCGGTCCCGTCCGGCGATAGACCGTACTGCGTGCGCGCGCCCCATCCGGCGAAAGAATAGGTATCGACGTTTCACCAATGTGAACCAACTTCCGTGCCGCGCTGATCGGTACAGACGCGATCGAGTCCCCCTCCGGCGGTTTTCCTAGTAATCGCGGGTATAACAGCAGGCGGTGTTGGCATTGAAGGGAGAGAACACTTGGCCTGCGTAAGGCGGGTCTACCCAAGCAACCTCAATAATCCATTGTGGCAACGAGCGTCCGCTTATTGGCCGGCGACAATTATCTTGGCCGGTCGACGACAACTATCTTGGCCGGTGACCTGACGCCGGGGTCGGTCTGCGGGGTGGGTACAGTCACGCTTCTTCGAAGGTCGAGGGAGCGTGGGGATGCCCGGCAGACGAATCAACCGGACACAGGTGGCCAAGTACATGGAACATCGCAAGGAACTGGAGCAGGAGGCGGCAGCCGCGAAGGTCGGCATCAGCGTGCGCTCGGCGCGGCGCATTGAACGTGCTGGGGGGTTGCCTTCGAAGCAGGAGGTGCGGCAGTGGCGGACGCGCACCGATCCGCTGTCGCGATGGTGGGAGTCGGACGTTGTTCCGCTGTTGGAGTCCGCGCCGGCGCTTAACGCAGTCACGATCCTGGAGGAGCTGCGGCGCCGCTATCCGACTGAGGTGTCGGGGAGGCTGCTGCGCACGCTGCAACGGCGGTTGCGGCAATGGCGGGCCGTGCATGGTGAGGAACGCGAGATCTATTTCGCGCAGGAGCACCCGCCCGGGCGGCTGGGCTTAAGCGATTTCACCGTCGCCAATGAACTCGGCGTTCTGGTCGAGGGTCGACCCCTTGAACATCGGCTCTACCAATTCGCGCTGGCTTACTCGGGCTGGCGCCACGTCGAAGTGGTGCTCGGCGGGGAGAGCTTCGAAGCGCTGGCGAGCGGACTGCAGAACGCGCTGTGGCAATTGGGTGGGGTGCCGGAGGAGCATCGCACCGATTCGCTGTCGGCGGCGTTTCGCAACTTGAATGCCGAGGCGGCCGAGGACCTGACGCTGCGCTACGAGGCGCTGTGCGCTGACTATGGCATGCGCGCCTCGCGCAGTAATCCGGGTGCTTCACACGAGAACGGGGCGATCGAAGCGCGGCAGGGAACGCTCAAGGAGCGGCTCGAGCAGGCCCTGTTACTGCGCGGCAGCCGCAGTTTCCCCGCCCTCGAGCAGTACCGAGCGTTCGTGGCCGAGGTCGTCGTGCAGTTCAACGCGCGGATCGCCAAGGCGTTTGCCGTCGAGCGCGCGGCGCTACGCGCGCTACCGCCGCGGCGGACCGCAGAGTATGAGGAAGTGCCGGCGCGGGTGAGTAAGTTCGGCACCTTTAACGTGCGTGGCGTGCTCTACAGCGCCCCCTCCCGCCTGGTTGGCCATCGGCTCACCGCGCGCCTGTACCTCGATCGCGTGGAGGCATTCGTCGGCGGGGTGAAGGTGCTCAGCGTGGCGCGTGCGGCTCCGGGACGACGGCAGGTGATCGATTACCGCCATATGCTGCCGGCGCTCAAGCGCAAGCCCTCGGCCTTCGCCCGCTGGCGGCTGCGCGAGGCGATGTTTCCACGCACCGAATATCGGCTGACATGGGAACGACTCTCAAGCGAATTGCCGGAGCGGCAAGCCTGCCGTGTGATGGTGGGGTTGCTCGACCTCACGGCGCGCAGCGCCTGTGAAGCGGCACTGGCGCAGCGCCTGGGGCAGCTGCTCGACGCCGGAATGCTGCCCGAGCTGGCGTTGCTCGAAGCCGAATTTGCGCCTCGCGAGCCCAGCACTCCCGATGTCTGTGTGCAATTGCCCGCGCTGGCGAGCTTCGATGCGCTGTTAAGCAGCGAGGTGTGCACATGAACGCCCCACTGGCACATGCCGCCGCCTTACCGATGATGCTCACGGAGCTGCGATTGCCGACCATCCGGGCGCAATGGGAGACGGTGGCCCAGACCGCCAACCGTGAAGGTTGGCCCGCCGAGCGCTTCCTCTCCACCGTGCTCGAAATGGAGATGGCCGAGCGGGAGATCCGCCGCATCGAGCGGCATCGCAACGAATCGCAATTGCCACCCGGGAAGCTGTACTCAAACTTCGACTTCGCCGCCGTGCCGAGTGTGTCCAAGGCGTTGGTGACGGCAATGATCGAGGCCGATGCGTGGCTCGATCAGGGCGCGAATCTGCTGGTGTTCGGCCCGCCCGGAGTCGGCAAGACCCATCTGATCGCCGGCGTCGGGCATGCGTTGATCGAGCGCGGCAAGCGAGTCTATTTCACCCGCACCACCGATCTCGTGCAAAGGCTGCAGGCGGCACGGCGAGATCTGCGCTTACCCGTTGAAATTGCCAAGCTCGATCGCTTCGATCTGTTGCTGCTCGACGACTTCAGCTACGTTCGTCGCGATCAGGCCGAGACCACAGTGCTGTTCGAATTGATCGCCGAGCGCTACGAGCGCAAGAGCATCGCACTCACCGCCAACCAACCGTTCTCGGAATGGCATCAGGTGTTCCCGGAACCGGCGATGACAGTGGCAGCGATCGATCGCCTCGTTCATCACGCGACTATCCTCGAGCTCAACGTGGAGAGCTACCGGCGCAAAACCGCCGAACGCACAAAGGAGAAGAATTCGACGACGAAGAAACCGGGAGGTACTAAATGATCTGCGAGGTCGCTACAAACGCGTAGCGGTCGTTCTGACTGCCCCATCGTGGTGCAAAGCGACCGTTTCGCTCAAAGCGACGACTACCAACGACAACTAAGCATCAATCAACCACGCCGCCACCGGCCAGGATAATTGACGCCGGACGGTCAAGACAGTTGACGCCGCCCAGCTTATGGCCCGACAGGCGAGGTCCGCGAGCGGCAGCTTCTATGAGGGCGTTTGTCAAGCCCCCTTGAATCATCATGTTCAGTGGTTCAGTGGACTGTCTCCTCTGATACAGTC
>Ga0187778_10001359_pt1 | contig 17129 bp, 14 predicted proteins | sample 1015_Q2_SP5_20_M_FD_132418 | JGI IMG/M metagenome (GOLD analysis project Ga0187778, IMG submission 132418) | Tropical peat soil microbial communities from peatlands in Department of Meta, Colombia - 1015_Q2_SP5_20_MG | ecosystem: Environmental > Terrestrial > Soil > Wetlands > Peat | place...
AAGTATGTTTGCACGTCCATTTGCTGAATCTTGAGCCTTCCCGACCGGATCCGTCGGTGGATCCATTGATGACTCGGATTGAAGCGGCGCGTGTGGCCCGCCATGGCTACCAGGCCGGTCTGGCTCTGCGCGCGCACGAGGCGTTCCGCGTCGGCCAGATTGTCCGCCATGGGGATTTCCACCATCACGTGTTTGCCGGCCTCCAGGCACTGAATGGCCTGCGACGCGTGCAATTGGGTCGGCGTCGACAAGATCACCGCTTCAACCGTAGGCAGTGCCAGGCTCTGGGCCAGATCCGTCGTCCAGTGGGCGATGTTGCGCTGCTCGGCAAGGCTCCGCAGGGATTCGGTGCCGTGCCCGACGACCGAGACAACTTCGACGTCGGGGATTGCGGCGACGGCATCCAGGTGCTTAATTCCGAAGGCACCGGCCGCTCCGGCTACGCAGACTTTCATGTTGGCGACTCCCGATTCTCCGATACCGTCAAACCGTCGATCACGGTGAATTGGCCCTGTTCTCCAATATGAGATGACCGACCGCCGTGTTCGACGCCGGCACGTGGTAGTGGCGATGAACCTCTCGTACCTGCTCAGCGAGTGCGCCGCGCATAACGAGCCACATTACCAGTTCGATACCTTCGGACCCGGCTTCGCGAAGGTACTCGACGTGAGGGATCGCGGCGGCAGCGCGCGGGTCGTCGACCAGCATATCCAGGAATCGGGTATCAAATTCGCGATTGATGAGGCCGGCACGCTGTCCCTGGAGTTGATGCGACATTCCGCCGGTGCCGAAGATCACCACTCGCAGGTCGGCGGCAAAGCGCTCGACGGCTTTGCGGATTGCCCGCCCGAGCATGAAGCATCGGTGCCCGGTGGGAGGAGGGTATTGGACGACGTTCACGCAAAGCGGGATCACCGGGCAAGGCCAACGCGGCGTCTTGCCAAAGAGCAGCGAAAGCGGAACCGTCAGGCCGTGGTCCACCTCCATCCGGTTGACTATGGTGATGTCAAACTCGTCCAAAATGAGAGACTGCGCCAGGTGCCAGGCAAGCTCCGGGTGACCCGTCACGGACGGAACCGGGCGACGACCCCATCCTTCATCGGCGGGAAAAAATTCGGCCGCGCAACCCAGGGCAAAAGTCGGGATCACCTCCAGGGAAAAGGCCGTTGCGTGATCGTTGTAAACCACGATTGCAACGTCCGGCTGCAGAGCCGCCATCCACTGACGGGAGCGCTCAAAGCCGCGGAACAGCGGCTCCCAGTAAGCTTCGTGCGTCTTTCCCTGATCCATGGCCACGCCAATTGCGGGAACATGGGAACTGGCGACGCCGGCGACGATTTCAGCCACGTTCCCATTCCAATTTGCTGCGGTTGCCCGCGATAGGACGGCCGCCCTCGAGCATCATCTTGCGGTAGTCCTCGCGGCTCAGGCCTGTCATTTTGGCGGCAAGATCCTGAAAGGTAAGACCATCGGTGGCGGCAAGCTTGGCTGTGTAGTAGATATTCCCGCCCACGCGCAGCATCTCGTTCCAATCGCGCCCTAAGACGGCCGCCTTTTGTTCGTCGCTTAATGCGTATTGCGCGAGGTAGGCCGACTCATCGGCCCGAAAAGCCGCTCGGTTGCTCTCTCGATTGAGGGACATGCAAAACATGTTCAGCGGATAGCCGCGGCGCGATTGTTCGGCGTCAAAGACATAGGTGCCGGGAATATCGTGATAGTCATCGCGCGCGCCCGCGGTGCGTGGCTCGGGCGCCGCCGACAGAGCCCGTAATACCGCATCGGCCCGCGCGCGATAGTCGGCTTGCGCAACCGGTACGGCAAGCTCGCCAATGGATTGCTGCCACTGCGCGGCGGCGCGCGACATGCTCGGGCAAAGCCCCAGTTGCTCGACCGTTAGCGCGACTTCGCGCATTTCGGCCGCCCTGCGCACACCGTGCACCATGACTCGTTCGAGCATGTACCCGGCACGCTCCTTCCACCGAAACCCGGGAAATGAGGCCTCTAGGGAATCGAGCACCGGCCCGTCGACGCCGGCGCGGCGGCCCGCGAGAACGCATTCCGCGACCAGCGCCTCCAGGCCCTTTACCGCAATGCTGCGCACCATCTTGATGGACGACGCCGCCCCGACCGGCCCCGGCGCAATCTCGGCACGCATGTCCAATGCGGCGAGCGCCTCCGCGGCGACGCCAGTATGCGGGCCGCTGATCAGCATCGGCACGCGATGCAAGGCAGGGTACACCGGCGCCATGATCGCCACATCGACATAGCGCCCACCGGCTCCTTCGATGAGTTCGGCAGCCTTTCGTTTCGTGTCGGGCGCGCAGGAATTGCAGTCAAGAAATAGTGTGCCGGGTTCGATGCTCGAGGCCGCGCGATGCGCCGCAACCAACGCCTGGTCGGCGGTAACAACCGAGAAAACGACATTGCTTCCTGCCAAAGCCTGTATCAACGTTGCGCATCCGCTCACCTGCAAGCGCTCGTAGTCTTGCCACTTGCGCTGTCGAACGGGTGCCGATTCGTGATCGACCTTAATGTCGTACGCGCGCACCTGCGTCGGACGCAGCTCTCCCCACCCCTGCACGAACGCCCCCGCGGCTTCGCCAAAACCGAGAAATGCCAAACGGATGTCCTGCCGTGTCGTCACGCCAACGCCCTCGAAATCTCCACAAACTCTATGCGGGTTCGCGGCTCCAAGAATGCCAACGAGCCAAATCTATCACCGGCGCGCCGTTCAGGGAAATTCATTACTTCGGGACGTATTTGTTTTCCGAATAGGTGTTTTCGGCGCTTCGCAGAAACTCCACAAAAAGCTGCTGGGTGGCCGTAGGCCGCCAGTTACGACGTGTGGTCAGCCCAATCGGTCGCCGAGTATCGCTTAGGTCATAGCGCAAAATTCGCAGGAGACCTTGCGCAGCTTCCAAACGCACCTGATGCGCGGAGATGAGGGTCAGGCGGTCGCTCTCCAGGAGAAGGGCACGGATTAACACGAACGAGCTGGACTCGACCAAACCCGCCGGGTACACATCTCGGGCGTTGCGAAACAAGGCCTCGAAACGATCTCGCGTCGGTGTTCCCCGTCGAGGAACCACCCACGGGTAAGCCGCCAGATCGCGAATGGTGAGCCGATTTTTGCGATGCAGCGGGTGTCCGCTACGAGCAACGAGGGTCAGCGGATCGTCAAAAAGTCTTTCTTGGACAATGTCATCGACCGGCGCCGGATCGCGCAGGGCCCCGATCAGCAGGTCGATTTCGCCGTGCCGCAGTCCGCGCAGCAGTTCCTCATAGGGGCCGTCGACCGCTTGGACATGCATCTCCGGGTGCCGACGGGCTAAGGCGTTGATGGCGCCCGGCAGCAAGAAGTGCCGGGATAGCGGCATCGCACCGACGACGATGCGGCCGCTCTCTTGGCCGCCGAGCGCAGCCACCTCGGCATAGCCCTGGGCAAGTTCGGCAAAGGCCAATTTGGTCTGCTGCACCAGAATTTGACCAGCGCGGCTTAACTCAATTCCTTGAGCACTCTTTTGGTACAGGGCGATTCCCAAAACGCCCTCGAGGTCCCGTGCCGCACGATGCAGGGCCGGCTGCGAAGTGCCGATCGTACGGGCGGCCATCGTGAAGTTGCCCGCGTTGGAGACGGCAACGAGCGCTCGCAGCTGTGTCATGGTCAGCATTTGATCGAACGGGAGCGACCGGCGGAAAGCTTTTTCCGGGCCCAGGCGCAGGGCTTCCTGAACCCCAGAACGAATCAAGCGCAAGGCGCGCTCCACGCGCCGCGCATACAATGTCGCCGCCTCCGTAGGCCGCATGCCCTCGCTGTGACGCTCAAACAAAACGCCGCCCAGCAGTCGTTCGAGCTTGGCAATCGCTTGGGTTATTGCGGGCTGCGAAAGAAAGATCCGGCCTGCCGCTTGGCTGATGCTGTGCTGTGCCGCGACTTCGCAAAACGCTCGCAGATGGCGCAAGTTAGCCAGAGGGGACGGCATCTTATCGGGCTGCATGGCAAAGGCTTCTATAACAAAATCTTATGCCGTTTTGCCAAGATTGGAATGCAAAGAATCTGCCAGACGTAGATACTTAGTCCTCGCAAGTCAATCGGTTCGCGTTCAAAGGTGCGGCATTGATCATTGATTGCCACGGGCACTACACGACGGCCCCGAAGGCTTTGGAGGAATGGCGTAAGCGGCAAATCGCGGCAATTGGCCAGCCGACGATCGCACCGAAACCTTCGGAGCTGAAAATTACCGACGACGAGTTGCGCGAATCGATCGAAGGGAACCAGCTAAAGAAAATGAAGGAGCGCGGCAGCGACTTGACGATTTTTTCGCCTCGCGCAAGCTTTATGGCGCACCATATCGGGGACTTTTCCGTCAGTGCCACCTGGGCCGGAATCTGCAACGAGCTGTGTTACCGCGTAGCGCGCATGTTCCCGGAAAATTTCATCGGTGCGGCCATGCTTCCGCAGTCTCCGGGCATTGATCCGCGTACCTGCATTCCCGAATTGGAAAAGTGTGTCCTGGAATACGGGTTTGTGGCCATAAACCTTAATCCCGATCCGTCCGGCGGCCACTGGAGGGAACCTCCGCTGTCCGACCGTCACTGGTACCCGATTTACGAAAAAATGGTCGAACTGGACATTCCGGCGATGATTCACGTGAGCACGAGCTGCAACCCGTGCTTTCATACCACCGGGGCGCACTACTTGAACGCGGACACGACGGCCTTCATGCAATGTCTGACGTCGGACCTGTTCAAGGATTTTCCGACTCTTCGTTTCGTGATTCCTCATGGCGGCGGCGCCGCACCGTATCACTGGGGTCGATTCCGAGGATTGGCGCAGGAATTGGGCAAACCGCTGCTTGCCGATCACCTGCTCAATAACGTCTTTTTTGACACCTGCGTCTATCACCAGGCCGGTATTGATCTGCTGACGTGCGTCGTACCCGTGCGAAACATCTTGTTTGCCTCGGAAATGATCGGTGCTGTGCGCGGTATTGATCCGGAAACGGGTCATTTCTACGACGACACGAAACGTTATGTTGAGGCCGCTGCGCTTTCCGCCGAGGATCGGCAGCGCATCTACGAGGGCAATGCGCGCGCGGTCTATCCGCGCCTGGACGCCGCGCTCAAGGCGAACGGTCGCTGAAAGGGAGGTTCGACGAGCATGAAGGACCAAGGAATTGTCGTGCGCAACATCGAACGAGCCGACGCCTCGGTACTGGCTGCGCTGGCGCAGTGCGGCGTGGCAACCGTCCACGAGGCGCAGGGCCGCAGCGGCCTTATGGCCTCCCACCTGCGCCCGATTTACTTCGGCGCGAGCGTCGCGGCGTCGGCCATCACGATTTCCGCTCCTCCGGGCGATAACTGGATGGTTCACGTCGCGGTGGAGCTAGTCAAGCCGGGCGATATCTTGGTCCTGGCGCCGACTTCTCCTTCGGACGCCGGGTACTTCGGCGATTTGCTTGCGACCTCGCTGCGTGCTCGCGGCGGCGTGGGACTCGTTATCGATGCCGGTGTACGCGACATTCGCACGCTCACGGAAATGCGAATGCCGGTATGGTCCAAGGCGGTGTGTGCCCAAGGCACGGTAAAGGAGACACTTGGCTCCGTGAACGTCCCCATCGTGTGCGCGGGCACCCTTGTGAATCCCGGCGACGTGATCGTGGCCGATGACGACGGGGTTTGCGTCGTGCGCCGCCCGGAGGCCGTCGAAGTGCTGCAAAAGGCCCGCGCCCGCCTTGCCAGCGAAGAGGCCAAACGCGTGCGACTGGCATCCGGGGAACTCGGCTTGGACATCTACGACATGCGAAAGCGCCTTGCGGAAAAAGGTCTGCGATATGTCTAGCGCGCCGTGCATGTGGATGCGCGGGGGCACTTCTAAGGGCGGCTACTTTCTCGCGACCGATTTGCCGGCCGCGACGGCTGAGCGCGACGCGTTTTTGCTCGCCGTAATGGGCTCGCCCGACAAGCGCCAGATCGACGGCATGGGCGGCGCCGATCCTCTGACTTCAAAGGTCGCCGTTGTCCGGCCCTCCGGACGACCCGGGGTCGACGTGGACTACTTGTTTTTGCAGGTTTTTGTCGAACAGGCCATCGTCACGGACGCGCAAAACTGCGGCAACATTCTGGCGGGCGTCGGGCCGTTTTCCATTGAGCGGGGATTGGTCCGGGCGGCCGACGGGGAGACGAAGGTCGTGATCTACATGCAAAACACCGGCCAAGTGGCCGAGGCGCGCATACGCACTCCGGGCGGTGTCGTAACGTATGCCGGCCAAGCGCACCTCGACGGTGTCCCCGGCACGGCCAGTCCCATTCCCGTTGTCTTTCGCGATACCGCCGGCTCGAGCTGTGGAGCGCTTTTGCCGACGGGAAAGCCAGTCGATACCATCGAAGGTTTCGAGGTAACGTGCATCGACAACGGCATGCCGGTGGTCGTGTTGCGCGCCGGCGATCTGGGGATCACGGGGGCCGAAAGCCGGGAGCAGCTCGACGCAAACGAGGCACTGAAGGCCAAATTGGAGTCCATACGGCTTGTGGCAGGACCCTTGATGAATCTGGGCGACGTGCGCGAGAAGTCGGTACCCAAGATGACGTTGGTCAGTGCCCCGCGGGCGGGCGGGACGATCAACACCCGTACTTTTATTCCGCATCGCTGCCATGCCTCGATCGGGGTGCTCGGCGCCGTCAGCGTCGCGACCGCCTGCGTTTTGCCGGGAACGCCCGCCGCGGCGATGGCGCGGGTACCCGCCGGTTGCTCCAAAGTCATGCCCATTGAGCACCCGATCGGGGAGTCCACGATCGTCGTGGACGTGGACGAAAAGGGGGAGGTCGCCAGCGCGGCGGTGCTGCTTACCGCCCGCAAACTCTTCGATGGCATTGTCTTTGGACGGTAAGAGTCCGGAAACGCCCGATCGTGGACGCTGACTATCTGCCCTTTCATCCCAACCCGTCCAAGCCGCGTTTCGTGCCACCGGCCGGCGCGGTGGACGCCCACTGCCACGTGTTCGGCCCAGCCGACCGATTTCCGTACGCGCCAGCGCGCAAATACACGCCCTGCGACGCACCGAAAGAAAAGCTCTTTGCGCTGCGCGACTATCTGGGTTTTGAGCGCAACGTAATTGTGCAGGCCACTTGTCACGGCAACGACAACCGCGCCCTGGTCGACGCGCTGCGCAGCTCGCAGGGCAAGGCGCGCGGTGTTGCGTCGATCGACCGGGACATCACCGATGCGGAATTGCGACAGCTGGACGAGGCCGGCGTACGCGCGACGCGCTTTAATTTTCTGCGGCGCCTTGTGGATTTCACGCCTCGAGAGGTGTTGGTGGAAATCGCCCAACGCATCGCTCCGTTGGGCTGGCACGTCGTCGTGTACTTCGAGGCACAGGATCTGCCCGAGTTGTGGGATTTCTTCACGTCGCTACCGACCATCGTTGTCGTTGACCACATGGGGCGCCCGGACGTTGCCAAACCCGTGGACGGTCCCGAATTCGAGAGGTTTGTCCGCCTGTTGCGCGAACACCGCAACATTTGGTCCAAGGTGAGCTGTCCCGAGCGGCTTTCGCTTTCGGGCCCTCCGGCCTACGACGACGTGGCGCCCTTTGCCCGGCGTCTGGTGCAGACCTTTCCCGATCGTGTCTTGTGGGGAACCGATTGGCCCCATCCCAACATGAAGTCGCACATGCCCGATGACGGAAACCTGGTCGACTTCGTGCCGCGCATCGCACCGACACCCCAATTGCAGCGCGCACTGTTGGTAGATAACCCCCTGCGACTGTACTGGTGAGGAAGGAGCCACTCGAATGAATCCGCCCAAGGCCAAACGTCAGATCTTCGGCACGACCGTGTTTGACGGTGACATCGCCCGCAAGGGCTATGCGCTAAACAAGATGTGCTATTCGTTTAACGAACGCGCGAACCGCGAAGAATTTCTGCGGGACGAGCAAGCGTACTGCGCCAAGTTTGGTCTCAATGAACAGCAGCGCACGGCCATCGCCCATCGCAACGTGCTCGAACTGCTGGAAGCGGGCGGAAATGTTTATTACCTGGCAAAGTTCGGCGGCATCTTTGGCCTGGACATGCAAGATATCGGGGCCCAGCAGACCGGGGTCAGCAAGGAAGAATTCAAGGCGAAACTGCTCGCCGCCGGGAGATAGACGATGGCCAAGATCGTAGGTGCCATTACGACCTCGCACGTTCCGGCCATCGGGGGTGCAATTGCCAAGCGGCTTTACGACGATCCGTACTGGAAGCCATTTTTTGACGGGTTTCTACCGATTCGCGACTGGCTTGCAAAGGAAAGGCCCGATGTTGCGCTGGTCGTGTACAACGACCACGGTCTGAATTTTTTTCTCGACAAACAGCCAACCTTCGCCATCGGTGCGGCGCCCGAGTACCGCAACGCCGACGAAGGGTGGGGTATCCCCGTCGTGCCGTCATTTCAGGGCGATTTGGACCTTTCGTGGCATCTAATCAATTCTTTAATTGCCGACGAATTCGACATGGTCACCTGCCAGGAGATGAGGGTGGACCATGCCTTGACGGTTCCCATGGCGCTGCTGTGGCCGGATCAAAGGTGGCCGGTGCGAACCATACCTGTTTGCATTAACACCGTGCAGTTCCCCTTGCCTTCGGCGAAGCGTTGCTACAAGCTAGGCCAGTCAATTGGACGCGCAATCGAGTCCTTTGAGCCTGATTGCCGAGTCGTGGTCATCGGCACCGGTGGACTGTCGCATCAGCTCGAAGGCAAACGTGCGGGGTTCATCAACAAGCAATTTGATCTCCAGTTCATGGATAGCCTGATTTCCGACCCGACATGGGCAACGCAGTTTTCGGACCTAGACCTCGTGGAGCGGGCCGGCACGCAGGGCGTGGAGCTTCTCAATTGGCTGGCGGCGCGAGGTGCTCTCACCGGGCGCGTCACCTTGGGACACTCGAACTTCCATATCCCGATTTCCAACACGGCGGCCGCGACGATGCTGTTGATAAACCACGCCTGACCGTGCCAAATACGCGTTCTTGCTTGTCACGGAGCGGCGCAGGCATTTTGCCTTCGGCAATTGCCCGAGCGCCCTTTGCCTACCAGAAAGGTGTGTCTTGGTCTGCGCGGCGACAACGAGCATAGGCTCCGAAGTTCGCGCCGTTGCGTAAGCGCGCGTCGGCGCGGCGTTTCGAACGTACGCCTCGATACGAGGGCAGGGGGTTTCGGGTCAACTTCGGGATCGATCGGCCGGTTGTTCGCGCGCGATAGACTTTCCCCATGTGGATCGACACCCATTGCCATCTCGACGCCCGGGAGTTTGATGCCGATCGCGACCAAGTCGTTGCGCGCGCGGCGGCCGCCGGGGTTCACATGATGGTGCTGCCGGCGGTAGATACTGAGGGTTTCGCGCGCGTGCGCGAATGCGCACACCGGTATGGCTATGCGTACGCGCTGGGCATACATCCCTTGGCGGTTGCCAATGCAAGTGCGGCCGATCTGGACCGGCTGCGGTACGCCGCGCGAAGCGCTTGCTCGGATTTGCACTTCGTTGCCATCGGCGAGATCGGTCTGGATTTTAGCCAGAGCGCTCCTGCGATCGAATTGCAAGAGATGTTTTACCGCGAACAGCTTCAAATCGCCCAGCAGTTCCGGTTACCGGTGATTTTGCACGTGCGTCGCTCGGCAGACCGCTTGCTCTACCACTTGCGCCGCATTGGCGTGCAGGGAGGCATCGCGCACGCATTTAATGGATCAGCGGTACAGGCCCAGGGGTTCTTGGATCTTGGCATGCGATTGGGTTTCGGCGGATCGGCAACCTATGACGGTTCCCGGAGAATTCGGCGCTTTGCCGCCGAGCTGCCAACCGAGGCCATCGTGTTGGAGACGGACGCGCCGGACATTCCGCCCCAGTGGCTGCGCGCCAGCAACAGCGCACCGCGCAACGAACCGTGCCAATTGCCAGCCGTGGCAACGATCATTGCCGGCCTTCGCGGTATTACGCCGGAACAATTGGCGGCGCTAACGAACCGCAACGCGCTGTCGACTCTGCCGCGCTTGGCGCAGCTCGACGCCTCTTCGGCGTGAGGAACGGGCGTGTGCGGTGTCCGACCGGACAGGACCTCGGTATCGGGCTACGTCGTCGCTATCAATTGGCTCTCAGACCGCGACCCGCCGCGCCGATTGGTCCTTGGACGGAGATTCGGTCGGGGCCAGCGCCCGGCGCAATTCCGCGGCGCACAAGTTCACCGCGGTATTGGCCTCGTCGATCAGCCGGCCCATCGTGATGAAACCATGGATCTGACGTTCGAAGCATACGCTGGTGGCGCGATTGCCCGACTCGCTTAGGCGCTGGGCGTACTGCAGGCCCTCGTCACGTAAAGGATCGAAACCGGCCGTCAGCACCAGTGCAGGTGGCAGTTCCGACAGGTCGGGGTGCAGCAGGGGCGAGGCACGCCAGTCAAGATACTCTGCGGCGTCTTCGACATAGTGACCATGGTAGTAGGCGATCGACTCGCGCGTCAGAAGATAGCCGGATGCAAAACTGGTATGCGACGCGGTCCCGCAGCGCATGTCCGTGGAGGGGTAGATGAGCATCTGGTAGACCGGAGGCGGATCGCCTTCTTCGCGCAGGGTGATCGATACCACCGCGGCCAGGTTTCCTCCCGCACTGTCGCCGCCGACCGCAATACGGTCGGCGTCCAACTGCAGCGCAGCGGCATTGCGCCGCACCCAGCGGATGGCCGCGACACAGTCATGCACTGCCGCCGGAAAACGATGCTCGGGCGCAAGCCGGTAATCCACCGAAACGACCGCACAGCCGGCGCCGTTGGCCAGTTCGCGGCACAGCGTGTCATGAGTATCCAGGTCGCCGATTACCCAACCACCGCCGTGAAAATAAACGAGCGCCGGAAGCAGTTCGCCGTCCGCCGCTTGCGCAGACAGCGGCCGGTACAGACGCAACCCAATGGGCCCCAAGGGTCCGGAAGCGCGCAACTCCTGCAGCCGCGAGACGGGAGATGGGTCGGGCTGAGTGAGCGCGCGACGTTCGCGATACGACCGCCGGGCCTCCGGAGGAGTTAGCGTGTAGACGGGCGGCAGCTGATTTCGCTCGTACAGCTCCAACAGCGACTGCGTTTGTGGATGTAGCATTCGGGGCCTCTCCGCGCACACGCCAGAGTGTACAAGCCCGCGGTCGGCTTGCGCGTGCCGGCGATGCAGCGCAAATACCCGTACCCTCGTCAAGAAACCCTACGACGGTTGCTGGTCGAGATAAAAGCGGCGCAGCAAGTCGTACCATTGGGGAAACGCATCGCGTACGTCCGCCGGTCGCATAAAATAGGCTTCGCTCGACACGGCGAAGAATTCCGCTGGATCGGTTGCCGCGTAGGCGTCCAGCGGCAGTCCCCGGAAAAATTCGTCGGCCTCGGCACTGTCTGGGGCGATCCTTTGCGGAAGCTCGCCTTCGCGCATTTGCACCTCGGCACAAAACCGCTCGTAGGCGTCGTGTAGGACGTCTTCCCACGCAGATCGATGCAGTCCAGCGTGGAGGCGTCGATCGAACGGCGGTACTCCGTCGGCCTCTCCGTCGAGCAAGTCGAGCTGGTGGACAAACTCGTGGATGACTAGGTTGTGCGCGGGACCTTCTCGCAAAAAACCTTCCGGACCCGGCGAACCGCTTACATCCTCCCACGATAGAACCACCGGCCCACCTTTCCAGGCTTCCCCGCTTAGACCGGCATCGAATTCGTGTACCACACCACTATCTTCTTGGATCTTGCGCCGAACCCGAAAAGAGGACGGGTAGACGACAATGCCTCTCCAGTTGCGATACCAGTTCAGTCCTAGATGTGACACCGGCACACACGCCTGTGCGGCGATATGCAATTCCATCGATGCGGTGAGCTCCAACCCTCGGACTCCGACGAGGGATTTTTGCGCAAGGAACTGCTCGCACATTGCGCGCAGGTGCTGTAACGTCGGCGCCTGGAACCGCGCCAACAGCGGAAAGGCACGAATCTGGGCGTCCCAAAGCGTGTCCGAAATGCGGTCGGGACGGCGAGAGAGGTAGTGGCCCAAAATACGCAGCATGTCGCAATTTTGCCGCAACAGGGAGGTGAAGGAGTCGGAACCGGCAGGCCGTCGGAGGGGGCAAATTCCAATACCGTTCACGGCGTGGCCGGAGGAACCCTCAGTCAAATCGGCGAGTCAAACGGGCGAGCCTTGGCATTTTTGCACGATGGTGCGGACAAATACATGAGCGCTCCAACGGACCGAGACACGGAATCGGCCGCCGTCGATCCGGAGCGGGCGCGCTCGCTGGTCTTTCCGCTCTACGCCGACCGATCGCTGGAGAGCGGCGAGGCAATGAGCGCTCATGCGCAGGCGATGGTGGAAATCGTTGGCGCCGTGCGGCCCGATCGCGAACTGCTCGCGGCGGCATACCTTTTTGCCGTCCATGAGGTCGTCCGGGACGCGGACCGCTGGTTGCGAAGCAATTTTGGTCCGGTCGTCGCTCAGCTCGTCGCCGATCTTCGTCAGCTTCGCCACCTGTCCGACGCGGTGCGCAATCGCATGCGTCCGGATCAACCAAACACCGCCGCGATGCCGGAGGGACAAGAAGAGCTGCTGCGTCGCATGCTGCTGGCCATGGTCAACGATATGCGTGTCGTTCTGTTACGCCTGGCATCCCGATTGCAGACTATGCGGTACTTAGCTGCCCATCGCCCGAGCGCAGCACCGGCCTTTGCGCGGGAGACGCGCGCACTTTATGCTCCGCTGGCCAACCGATTGGGAATCTGGCAGTTCAAGTGGGAACTCGAAGATTTTTCCCTTCGGTTTCTCGAACCGCAAACGTATCAGCGCATCGCGCACTTGCTGGAGGAAAAGCGCGAGCGCCGCGAGCGACGAGTTACCGCGGCGGCCGATGCGCTGCGGTCTCTCCTGCAAGGCGCAGGCATTGCGGCGACCGTCACGGGACGCCCCAAACACATTGCCAGCATCGCAGGCAAGATGAGCGCAAAGAACCTTGCCTTTGAGCGCGTCTTCGACCAAAGCGCCTTGCGTGTGGTCGTCGGCACCATCGAGCAGTGCTACGAGGTGTTGGCGCTGCTGCATCAGCGTTGGCAGCCGATCGAGAGCGAGTTCGACGACTACATTGTTAAACCGAAGGCAAATGGCTACCAATCGCTGCACACCGTGGTGCTGGATGACGAGGGCAAACCCGTCGAGATCCAGATCCGCACTCGGCGCATGAACGAACAGGCCGAACTGGGGATGGCGGCGCATTGGCGCTACAAGGAAAGCGGGGGCAAAGAGCGTCCGGAAGCGGAAAAAGTCGCCTGGCTGCGCCGCCTGCTCGATTGGCAACGCGAAGTCGAACCGTCGAGCGGTCCGCGGGGCGACGACCGCGTCTATGCTTTGACTCCTCAGGGTCGTGTTGTCGAGTTGCCGCACGGCGCTACGGCAATCGATTTTGCCTATCACGTGCACACCGAGTTGGGTCATCGTTGCCGCGGCGCGCGGGTCGATGGCTCCTTGGTGTCGCTTAACACGCCGCTGCGAACGGGTCAAACGGTCGAGGTACTGAGCGCGCGAAGCGGTGGGCCCAGTCGCGACTGGCTCAACCCGGAGCTCGGCTTTTTGGTCAGCGCCCGGTCCAAAGCCAAAGTGCGGCAGTGGTTCCATGCGCAGGAGCACGAACAGTCGGTGGCGGCCGGCCGCGAAACGATCTTGCGCGAGCTGCAGCGTCTGGGGCGCACCGCCGTAGGCTTAGACGAATTGGCGCGACGCCTGGGATATGCGACCGCGGAAGAACTGTGCGCGGCTGCCAACAAGGACGAATTTAGTCTGCGCAGTATTGAGCAGACACTTTTGGGGACCGCGCCCGCGGTCGAGGAGGCCGTTGTACCGGTGGAGCGGGTACGACAACCCGCACCGGGCCGAGGCGCAGTATTGGTCGTTGGCGTCGATTCGTTGCTAACGAGCCTGGCGCGCTGCTGTCGGCCAATTCCCCCGGACCCGATCGTCGGATTTATAACGCGCGGTCGGGGAATTTCTGTTCATCGCACCAATTGCGCCAACGCGCGCATGCTCATGGCGCGACAGCCGGAGCGCCTGATTGAGGTCCAATGGGATGCGGCTTCCGCGGCCGGCGAAGCGAACTATCCTGTCGAGCTGGTCCTGCTCGCCAACGACCGTCAGGGTCTGCTGCGCGACATCACCGAAGTGTTTGCGCGCGAAAAGTTCAATGTGGTCGGCGTCCATACCGTCTCCCAGCGCGACCAGGCACAAATGCACTTCACCGTCGAGGTGCCCGATGGCGCGGCCCTGCGGCGCTCTTTGGCGCAACTCGGCGAGGTCAAGGGCGTGCTTGTTGCGCGGCGCAAATAACTCGCCGGCAACCGCGGGCGCTCAAAACGGCGCCAGATAAATTCGCTCCTCGCGCCGCATGCGAGGCGGCCGGCGCGGCAGGATGCGCGATATCCAATAAATCCAGCGCACCACAAACCCGGTCGCCGGCACGACCCTTGGCGCGGCCCGCCGCTCAGACCGTCGCGGTTTCACCTTGCACCGCCAACAGATCAAAGTGGCGCGCGTACTTCGGGTGCAGATCCTCGAGCGACAGCCACATCAGAAAATCGGCACTATTGAAGTCCGGATCCCACGCCGGTTCGCCACAGACTTTGGCGCCCAGCCGCAAATATCCCTTGATGAGCGGGGGTATCTCGACGTTCTCGGGTCGAGCTATCCGGTCGTGGGGAAACGGCATGTGCGGCAATACCCGATGAGCCGCATCCGAGAGGTACGGCTGCAGCCGGTCGCGCAGGCCCGCTGCCTGCGCACCGCCGTCGGTCAGATGCGCGCTCGCGCAACCAATCAGGTGGCGGTAGCGGCCTTTTCGCATGTACTGCGCCAGGCCCGCCCAGAGCAGGAGGATCGCCGCACCGCTGCGATGCTCCGAATGAACGCAGGAGCGACCGACTTCGATCAGCGACGGACGCAGGTCCTCCAAAGCCGATAGATCAAATTCCGACTCGGAATACAGCCGTCCGATTTGATCGCGGCGGTGCGGCGGCAGGATGCGATACGTTCCGATGACCTGGCCAGTTTGCCGAACCCGCACGAGAAGGTGATCGCAATACAGATCGAATTCATCCTGGTCGATCGCCGCTACGGAGGGTGCCAGGTTGGCGCCCAATTCCTCCGCAAACACGGCAAAGCGCAATCGTTGTGCGTCCTGCAGGTCGGCCGCACTGCGCGCCAGTCCGATACTCAGTGCGCCGTGGTCGCGCACGCAATCGATCGAGGGCACGCCGGTTTGGCCAGAACTGTTCTCAAGCATCGTCGATATCTCAAAATATGGGATGGCGCGAGGCTAGAGATACTCTTTTACAGCCCCGTGTACGGCAAATTACTTGCGCGTGACACCGGCGCGATTTCTCCCCTCTTATTGGCGCTTTGCAGGTCTTGCCAGCGTGCATGTCCAATTGCGAGCGTTTCGTGCGTGAGCGGCTTGCCAATCGGGCTGCAACAGACCATCGTGTATCATTTCTTCTTTGCTGGAGGCGCGTAGCTCAGCTGGTTAGAGCACCACCTTGACATGGTGGGGGTCGTTGGTTCGAGTCCAATCGCGCCTACCACGGTCGGGTATCGGAGTTGCGCGATCGCTCGTCCATGCCGTGCGAAGGAGCTTGGCCGTCCGCGGGGGCGAAGTTGCGAATTTCGCGTCCGCACCCCGCGAGCGGAGTGCTATGGGCGATGCCCGATTCCGGTAGATTTGTCGCAAAGCTGCCGCGCGCAGCAAGAAGGTGCGGCTTGTCCGCGCTTTTTTTTGCCACGACCCCACTGCGAAGTTCCTTCCGATGGCGAGCGTATCGGAGTAAGAAATGATTTCGATTTCCCTTCCCGACGGTTCCGTGCGCGCGTTCGAGCGCCCGGTAACGGTTGCCGAGGTGGCCGCCGCGATCGGCCCGGGGCTTGCGAAGGCGGCTCTGGCGGGAAAGATCGACGGTCGCTTGGTTGACACCTCGTATCTGATCGAGCGTGACGCGCGCGTGGCGATCGTTGTCGATCGGGACCCCGAGGGGCTCGAGATCCTGCGTCATTCCACGGCCCACCTATTGGCGTACGCGGTCAAAGACCTGTTTCCCGAGGCGCAGATCACGATCGGACCCGTGATCGAAAACGGCTTTTACTACGACATCGCGTACAAGCGAGCGTTTACGCCCGAGGATCTCGAAGCGCTCGAGCGCCGGATGCGCGAGTTGGCGGCGCTTGACGAACCCGTCCGCCGGGAAGTTTGGAACCGCGCCGACGCAGTGGCGTTTTTCGAGTCTATTGGGGAAAAGTACAAGGCGCAGATCATCAGCGGCATCGCGGACACCGAGGAGATTTCCTTGTATCGCGAGGGCAACTTCGTGGATCTTTGCGTAGGGCCCCACGTACCCTCGACCGGCAAGCTGCGGGTTTTCAAGCTCATGAAGGTGGCCGGGGCGTACTGGCGTGGCGATAGTCGCAACGAAATGCTGCAGCGGATCTACGGCACGGCTTGGGCAAGGAAGGAAGAGCAGGACGCCTACCTGCACATGCTTGCGGAGGCAGAAAAGCGCGATCACCGCAAACTTGGTCGCGAGCTCGATTTGTTTCATCAACAAGATGAGGCCCCGGGGCTCGTGTTCTGGCACCCCAAAGGATGGACGATCTGGCAACAGGTTGAGCAATACATGCGCCGCGTATATCAGGAAAATGGCTACCAGGAGGTCAAAGCACCGCAGATACTGGACCGCAGCATCTGGGAAAAAACGGGGCATTGGGACAACTTTCGCGAGAACATGTTCACGACCGAGTCGGAGAGTCGGCACTACGCCATTAAGCCGATGAACTGTCCTGGCCACCTGCAGATCTACAAATCGGACCTGCGGTCGTACCGGGATCTGCCGCTTCGCTACGGCGAATTCGGGCAGTGTCATCGCAACGAGCCTTCGGGGGCGCTGCACGGAATCATGCGCGTGCGGGGCTTCACGCAGGACGACGGCCATATTTTTTGCACCGAGGAGCAGATCCTCGAGGAGTGCGTGGCCTACACCGCTTTGCTGCAGAAGGTCTACCGGGACTTTGGCTTTACGGACATCGCGTACAAGGTCGCAACGCGTCC
>Ga0187778_10001361_pt1 | contig 17121 bp, 15 predicted proteins | sample 1015_Q2_SP5_20_M_FD_132418 | JGI IMG/M metagenome (GOLD analysis project Ga0187778, IMG submission 132418) | Tropical peat soil microbial communities from peatlands in Department of Meta, Colombia - 1015_Q2_SP5_20_MG | ecosystem: Environmental > Terrestrial > Soil > Wetlands > Peat | place...
ATGATGCGCTCTGCCGCAGACCGTGAGGACGCCAGCGAAAAACATGTTGCGATGGAAAACCGATTATGGCCCATGCGCGAACTTCTGGGAGACTTGCTGCTTGTCATGCATGAGTCCGCGCCTGCCCTGAAGGAGTATGAGACCTCCTTGCAGGCAGCACGAAACAGGTATCGCAGTTTTTACGGTGCTGCCAAAGCGGCCGAGCAGTTGGGAGATCGGGAGACGGCGAAAAGCTACTACCAGAAACTCTTGACTCTGTGCACTCACGCCGGCACTGAACGGCCAGAGCTGGCAGAAGCGAAGAATTATCTGGCCCAGCAGTGATCGCGTCCTAGCGCCGGCAACGGCATGTGGGCATCCACGGTTTTATCGGCGCGGAAGCCCCAAAAGCACCGACTTTGGGCCATCCCACTCGGATTACTGTCGTAAAATCTCGTTACACTCATTATCCTTGGCAAAAGAACTCGCCATCAAGCGGGCATCAAAAGTCAACATTCTTGCGATTCTCCGCGCATCTTAGCGTGCGGAAAATGGCAGACGGGAGAAAGGAATTTGTGTTTGGACGGCATTTTTGACGCCGTGTACTCCAATTCGGAACTTTCCACAGGGGAAGGTCCTCAAATTCGCCTTTTATTCGCTTCACGTCGAATATATAATGGCCGGTTAGTAAACCTTATTATCCAGGAGCCTCCGCAATGGCCGACGAACGGACAAAAGCAATTGATCTGGCCTTCTCGCAGATCGAAAAACAATTTGGCAAGGGTTCGATCATGCGCTTGGGATCGAAGGAAGCTATTGTGCCCATCTCCGTGATTCCAACGGGCGCAATTTCGTTCGACGTGGCGCTGGGCGTCGGAGGCTTTCCCCGCGGGCGGGTGGTAGAAATCTTCGGGCCGGAATCCTCCGGCAAAACCACCATCGCCTTGCAGGTCATCGCAGAAGCGCAAAAAGCTGGAGGCATGGCCGCTTTTGTGGACGCCGAACACGCGCTGGATCCTGGCTATGCCAAGAGACTGGGTGTAGATGTGGATAATCTGCTGGTGTCCCAGCCCGATTACGGCGAGCAAGCGCTGGAAATCGCTGAAACTCTGGTGCGCTCCAACGCCATCGATGTGCTGGTCGTGGACTCGGTCGCGGCTCTCGTGCCTAAAGCCGAACTCGATGGCGAGATGGGCGACAGCCACATGGGATTGCAGGCGCGTTTGATGTCGCAAGCTCTGCGCAAGCTGACCGGAATCGTCTCCAAGTCGCGCACCTGCCTGATTTTCATCAACCAGATTCGCGAAAAAATTGGCGTGATGTTCGGCAATCCCGAGACCACCACCGGAGGCCGAGCCCTGAAATTTTATGCTTCAGTGCGCATCGATATCCGCCGCATCGCTGCGATCAAGGAAGGCGATCAGGTTACCGGCTCACGGACAAAAGTTAAAGTGGTGAAGAACAAAGTGGCCGCTCCGTTTCGCGAGGCCGAATTCGACATCCTTTACGGTGAAGGCATTTCCCGCGAAGGCGATTTGCTCGACTTGGCGGCAACCCACAATATCCTGGAGAAATCCGGCGCCTGGTTCAGCTACAAGGGAGAGCGCATTGGCCAGGGCCGCGAGAATGCCCGCCAGTTTCTCAAGGACAACAAAGATATTTTGGCCAGGCTCGAAACCGAAGTGCGCAAGCAACTGGGATTGGTTCCCATCGTTGCCCAGGCTGCGGCGGCTTCCACCGCGCAAACCGGAAGCACGGGAGCTCGGGTCACAACCATGCCCACAGCATCGCCCGAACCGGCCAAGGTATCGGCTACAAGAAGGTAGAGAGCTCGATTTGCTGCGGCGGGTAGTTCTCAGGCTCGACGGCGGATCAAAACGCGCTGCCGCCGCCTCCGCCGAATCCGCCACCAGAAAATCCGCCGCTTGAGAATCCACCACCACTCCAGCCTGAGCCACTCGACCTGGCTCGCGGCGCAGATATGAAAACTTGATGCATATCGGCGGCCATGCTGTGCATTGAGGAGGAAAACAAAATCGGATTGAAGCCCATGCCATAACCATAGGCGGCGGGCGCCACATACCAGCTCGGCGGATTTTGCACGATTCCCGCGAATGCCTGCGCCCAATGATGTTCCACGCCCAAAGCCATGGCGTAGGGAAGATACTTCTCGAATGTGTCCGGCGGCATGCGCTCCAACCGGTCTTTATCTACCCGGTTCATAAATTCCTGGAAGCCCAGTATTGCAACTTGCGTGCGCGCCCCTTTCATGGTCTTGGCCGTCATTTGCCGGGCGAAGAGCCACCAGATGAGGGCAGAAATAATTCCGCACAGAACTAACAGCCCGATCGAACTGAAAACGTCTTTGTGCCACAAGAACTGCAACATCAGGAACGGCGCCACGATGACCAGAATTCCCACAAAACTGTAGCCATTGGCCGATTCCGGATCGAGCAGGTACATTCCCTTATTCTTGAGAGCGGCCATGATGTCTTGCCGAATCACCGGAATCGCCGTGTAGAAACGATTTTTCAGACTGGAGAGCCGGGTTTCTTGTCCGCCTGCGAAGACATTCTCCAACATCACTCGCTCGTGAGGCGCCAGACTCTTGTCCGTCCATTCCGCCTGCGGTTTCAGCAAATGAAAAATGTAATCTTTGTGATGGAACACCATTCCCTTGTCATCGACCTCTTCGATCTTCACATATCCACGCACCGCCAAATCGACCAGCGTTGACGTTATGTCGCGAGGATGAATGGCGTCGCCGATAAGTGTCCCAGCTTCGGCAGGTGAAATTCCGGGCGGCGGCTCATACATGGGAGCCACAGAGACGCCCGGGTCGGGATCGCGCCCCCAGTACCACCACAATACGAACATCACCGCAAGAGTCCAGAAAGGAAGAAAAACAATAGGATTGCTCCCCAGGAACCACAATACCCGCGTGAACTCACCGGGCTCTTTGAGAATGCCTTTGGGAATGTAAACATCGATGGTCAAGCCGCCGCGCATGGGCAGCGGGTTCTTGGTTTCGAATCTGGCCTCGGAGCCATCTACATCGGCAGTTGCATCCCGCTCGGCCGAGCCGTATACGCCGGTGAACGCCTGTGCGCGCAGCGATCCGGCGGCGGCAGCCGGGAAGCTGACCGTTGCGCTCGCATGATCGATTGGCACCGGCCAGTCATTTCCTGTGACATTCCAGTAGAACTCGTCGTGGTCTTCGAAAAATCGGGTTCCGTTACGGACCGTGTAATCGATATTGACAATCCGTGTGGCATCCTCGGCGTCGGGAATGTAGATCTTGAGATCGCGATAATCGCCAGACTTGGACGACTCGTATTTGAGTTTGCTGCCGGTATCGGCGGTGACGCTCGTGACCCTCAGGAACAGCGTATAGTTTGTGCCGCGCGGCCCCGGATATTCCACCGGAATGAAGCGATGAATGCCGTGCCATTGCCCGTTAAACTGCAGCGTGATGCGTTCGTGTACGGCAGCGGACCCATCCTCGGCAACGGAAATGGTGTCATTGAAGTCGCTCACGCGCCAGCTGCGCGCAAAAAGGGGTGAAACAAGCGTCAGAGTAAGCGAAACGCAGCCCAGGCTTCGTAAGAGATGCCTTAGGGGAAAGGTCTTTGCGCGCCGGGGTCGGGCGTTCATCGGCAATTAGAACTTGACCGCCACAGGTTCTCGCTCAGCGGCTGCGGTTTCGAAGAATTGCCGCTGCTGGAAGCCAAACATTCCCGCCAGAATATTGGTCGGAAAGGACTGAATTCGGGTATTCAGATCGCGCACCACGGCGTTGTAATAGCGGCGGGAATTCTGAATGCTGTCCTCGGTCTGGCTTAAGGACGCTTGCAGCTGCAGGAATTCCTCATTGGCCTTAAGCTGAGGATAATTCTCCGCAACCGCGAACAAGCTTTTTAGCGCTCCGGTGAGTTGATTTTCCGCCTGGGCCTTGTCGGCAGGTGTTGTGGCTTGCATCGCCATAGACCGGTACTTCGCGATATTCTCAAAGGTTCCCTTTTCGTGAGCGGCGTATCCTTTCACCGTCTCGACGAGATTGGGAATCAGATCATGCCGCCGCTTGAGCTGCACATCGATGTCGGACCAGGCCGAGTCGGTGCGCACTCGTAATTGAACCAGCTGGTTGTAGATGGCAATCAGGAAGAACGCAATTACGACGATGATGCCCAGGATGATCCAACCCGCCATTTTGCATTCCTTTCCCGAGAAGTGGGAATCAATGGGACGGTACCACATGGGCAGGGCAGGTGCAAATGCCCCGTACAGAAACGTTTCTTCACCGGGCGGCGGAGGTAAACTTGAAAAGCCAAAGCTCTTATCCAAACTGCGATTACAGCTTGAATGGCCAGAGGAACATCGAACCTTCGAAAGCTTTTGTAGCCGTGGAAGGATTGATCCGTGCCATGAAACGCCTAAGTAAAAGCCGCCGGCGCTTGCTTTTCCAGATTCTGATTGCAGTCACATCCGTCGCGCTTGCCCATGCGCAAACCTGCTTCACCTCAGCTGACATGGACGAGCCAACTCGCGCTGCCCTGCAGAGCGCCGGGACACGCTATTTCGATATGGTCTCCCGCGGCGATAGTGCATCTCTTAAGCAGAATGCCATTCCCAGCCTGGCGTCGGATTTTTCGGGCGTAGAAAACGCCGTCAAGGAAAATCAACCAGCATTGGCCGGAGCCACGGCGACCCCGCGTCCACCTTTCTTATTGAAGACCGAAGGCAATGCCCCTCTGCAACGAGCTGAGTTCCTATGCGGTGTTTTTGGCCCCAGCGGCCAAACGGCGAATAGCGCAGAATTTGTGATTCCCAACCTCGCTTCCGGAAACTATGGAATTGTGGTTCTGGATGTCAGTGGCCCGAAGGGCCCGCGCACGGTTTCTTTCGTCCTGCAGCAGCAGGGCGCAGATTGGAAAATCGGTGGCTTGTACGTGAAAGATCCGCAACTGAAAGGACACGACGGGAACTGGTTTGCCGCCAAAGCTCGCGAATTCAAATCTAAAGGCCAGAATCACAACGCCTGGTTCTATTACCAGGAAGCGCGGGAGCTTTTGGTCCCGGTTCCGTTCATGTACACCCAAACCACCGACAAACTTTACGATGAGATGCAGGCTGTCAAACCACCAGACATGCCCGTAAGCGGCAACACGGTTGATCTGTTGGCCGCAGGGAAAGCCTACGAGCTCACCGCGATGTTCCCGCTGCCCGTGGGCGATGATTTTGACTTGGTTGTCAAATACCAGTCCGCCGATGTCTCCGATACCGCCAAAACGTTTCAGGAAAATGCAGCCGTGATGAAGGCGTTTCTACTAAAATTTCCCGAACTACGCGACGGATTCGACGGAATCGTGGCCCGCGCCGTCGAGCCTTCCGGCCGCGACTACGGCTCCATGCTTCCCATGAAAGATATCAAATAGGCGAGCTGAGCGGCGCAGCGCCAGAGCTAGAAGGTGGAAACATGCGCCTGCGGCGTTTTTCAGCGCAATTCGGCCAATTGGGTACGCAGCTTGTGAGTCGCCCGAAACAGCGTGTTCTTGATAGTTCCTTCGCTGGTGTTCAGAATGCCCGCAACTGTACGCAGGCGTAATCCGTGGTAGTGCTTCAACTCAAACACCACCCGCTCACGCGGTGAGAGCCTTTCCATGGCCCGGCGAATGAACCTCTGCAGTTCACGGCTCATCATGCTTCGCTCCGGGCTGGTGCCGGCACGCTGATCGGGCAGACGGTCGAGCACCTGCTCCTCTTCACCATCCGAGGAGATCGTCGTGGTCAGATCGCGCGCGCGTGAATACCTCTTGCGCAGGTGATCCAGGCAGAGGTTCGTCACAATGCGGTAGATCCAGGTATAAAACGAGCACTCAAAGCGGAAACTTCCCAGATTGATATAGGCCCGGAGGAAGGCCTCCTGGTAAATGTCTTGCCCGTCTTCTTGCGACCCGGTGAGGTGCACCGCCAGTCGAAGCACCGCACGATCGTACTGCCGCACCAGTTCCTCGAAAGCGCTCGCATTGCCCATCTGGGCTTCGCGGATCAGCAACGTATCATCAGCAGTTTGCGCTGCGCCGAGCTTGCCTCGCCGTTGTCCTTGCAGTTGTAGCGCGTTCTCCACTTGGCATCTCCTGCAATTACTCAGCCCACAAACTTGTAACCCGTACCATGCACCGTCAGAATGTATCGAGGCTCATCCGGCTTAGGTTCGACTTTTTGCCGCAATCTCACAATATGAGCATCGACCGTCCTGGTGGTCGGAAAGTGCTCGTAGCCCCAGACCTCGTTCAGCAGCCGGTCGCGGCTCAGCGTTTCTCCCGGATGGTGCAGGAAGAACTTCAACAACTCGAACTCCTTCGAGGAGAAGTCCATGTTCTTGCCTTTTCGGGACACCTGGCAATTGCGAAGATTCACCTCTACTTCGCCAAAAGCGTACTTCTCCTGGGTTTTAACCGCGGTGCCGGCGCGGCGCAAAACGGCTTTCACTCGTGCCAGCAATTCGCGGATCGAAAATGGCTTGGTGACGTAATCATCTGCGCCCAGTTCCAGCCCCACGACTTTGTCTACTTCCTGACCACGCGCAGTGAGCATGATGATCGGAATGCCCGGCTTCTTAGCTTTGAGCTGCTTGCAAACATCCAAGCCGCTCATGCGGGGCATCATCACGTCCAGAATCACCAAGTCCGGTGTCTCGCTGAGCGCGCGCTCCAGGCCCGCTACGCCATCCGGCGCGCTGATCACCTGATAACCTTCGAATTCGAAGTTGTCGCGCAAACCCGCCACCATGTTGGGCTCGTCCTCGACAATCAGGATTTTGGCCATGCGCTCAGCTCCAAACTAGGCAGAAACCGCTTTGCTCCCGTCTGTCTTGCCATTCACCGGCAAACTGATGGTGAACTTGCTTCCCCGTCCGGGCGCGCTATCGACCACGACTTCACCACCATGCGCTCGCACGATATGGCGCACCAACGCCAAGCCAAGTCCGCTTCCTTTGGTGTTATGAACCAGTGGATCGCCCACGCGGTAAAACTTCTCAAAAATTTTGCTTTGCTCGTTCGCCGGAATGCCAATTCCGTGATCTTCTACTTCCAGCTTCACCGCCCCGTTGTCGCGGGACAGGCTCACTCCAATAAACTTCCGATCTTGCGAATACTTGAGAGCATTGTTCACCAGGTTCAGCAGCGAACGCGCCATAGCCTCGCGATCCACGCGCAACGGGGGCACATCCTCGGAAATCCTTTCCTCAAAAGCAAACCCATTTTGCTCGATCTGATACCGGTAGGACTCCAGCGTGTTATGCACCAGTTCACGCATATCAGTTTCGCGGAAGTCATATTCTTTCCGGCCAGCTTCGATCCGAGAAAAATCCAGGATGTTGTTAATCAGCGCCGTTAGCCGTTCACTCTCTTTGCGAATAATCGAGTAGTATTCCTGGTATTTTTCCGGCGTAGTGAGCCGGCCCATCTCCAGCGTCTCCGCATACAAGCGGATCAGCGATAGCGGTGTCCTTAACTCATGCGAAACATTCGACACAAAATCCGATTTCAAGCGTGCCAGAGCCATTTCCCGTGCAATGTTGCGGTGCGTGAGCACGATTCCGCCGGCGAGTAAAAGTGAAATTGCCGCCAGAACCATGAAATCCGTACGAACGAAGCGCTGCTCCAGGGCGGCCAGCGTCGTTCCGTGCAACTTGATGGCCATCGTCAGCTTGGGGAATGCTCCCTCCATGTCGCGTTCTACTTCGGCATAACCGCCATCCCAGCCGGCCGACGCCGCTAACGGCATCAGTTCATTCTTGGGATGGATCATCATCACCACATGATTCCTCTCGCCTGCTTCGTCATGGTGGGTTAACACCTCGTCAAGCATTTGCGGAAAGAACTGGTCGTGCAGATATTCCGCATCGAAGACAAAGCCGGCGATAGCTGTATTTCCGCCCTGGCTGTCGCCCCCCAGAAACGCGCCTCCCGATTGATATAACCGTTTGTCGCCCCGCGGCGCCCAGTTGTCGAAGAAGTGGTAACGCTCTCCCTTCTTGGACATCGCTTGCAACTCTTTGACTTCATCCCTGTACTCAACCTGCATCCAACCGCCAAACATGCTGGAAAGATCTTCCGCCTCCTCGCGAAAGGCGGCGTCCTTCAGGCGATGCGGCTGAGATCGAAACACCAGACCCTTGTTCGGATCGTAAAGAAATATGTGAGCAACGTAGGGATGAGAACCCAGAATCCTGTCCATCGTTTCCGAGCACGCCTCGCCGGCCCGCGGAATGTCGTTTCTCACCTCATCCGCAAGTTCATAGGCTTTCTGATTAATCTCGTTGTTCGAAATTTTGAGCACATGGCTAAAATCCCGCTGGAAGGCAGCCTGCACTCCCTTGTCGCGCTGGATGCTGTTCACATGCATAGCGCTCAGCAAGACCAGGACTGCCGCCGGCAACACGACCGCCAGCTCCAACGTCAACATCAGCCGGGTTCGTTCGCTCCAGCGCCGCTTCAAGTTCATTTGTGGTTTGCTAACCCAGATCGCCACTGGATCAGCTTGCGAAATAAACATAGTCATTCGCTGACATCAATGTGTCAATTCGCCGTAAAAATAGGTAAAAAGTTGTGAACCTGGTTTATTGGCGAGGCACGGTTGTGCGCTGATTTAATGCTGGTTTAAGGATGGTTGCCGATGGCTTGGTTTTCAAAGCAGCTGCCGGTTGGATTGCGGAGCGCGCAGGCTCCGCGCCGCCCCGCATGTATGCGACCAGAAACCGATCGCAGCCCAGTAGGGAATACTTGATCTGTTCGGGAATCAACGGTTTCGTGAGCACCAGGTCCGCGCGGTTGTAGGGTGAAATTGTGGTATTCGGCTCATTCGCCACCGCCAATACGATGGCGTCTCGATTGATCCGTAGTTCTAGTGCACTTCGCAGAAGGAATTCGGCTTCCGGCCCATCGTCCAAATCAGCCACAATCAGGTCAAAGCTTCGGGTGGTGAGCTGCCGGATGGCGGCAAAAATCTCGCCCGAGTGTTGAACCTCCAAATCCAATTCCAGCAAGGCTTGGATCAGCGGACCCCAGGTTTCCCGCCGGGAGGAGAACAAAAGAGAGTGTAGCGCCATCAATCAGGAGGTTAGCTCTGCCCGCTCTCGCCAGCAAGTTACAAACTACCACCATCGTGCCAGACCAAAAAGACATTACCGGCGGCTGGTTACCTGTCCTTCCGTACAACCAGCTTTGGTGTGCCATCCTCGCCGGCAAACAAAAAATTGCTATTCACTTCATCGGACGGCTAGAATCCTTTTTTGTTGAGATCAGCTCGGCCTAACCAACTTTGAAAAAGGTCATCGCTATCTACCCGGGTTCGTTTGATCCTCCCACCAACGGGCACCTGGATTTGATCGCGCGTGGAAGCAAGATCTTCGAGCGGCTGATTGTGGCTATCCTGCGAAATCCGGAGAAAGGGCCGCTTTTCAGCCTGTCCGACCGCAAGCGCATGCTCGAAGACATGACCGAACAGTTCAAGAATGTGGAGGTAGACACATTCGACGGCCTCACGGTCGACTATGCATCGAAAGTCAAGGCCGGCGCGGTTTTACGTGGGATTCGCGCCATCAGCGACTATGAATACGAGTTGCAGATGGCCCTGATGAATCGCAAGCTGCAACCCGATTTAGAAACCGTTTTCATGATGCCCGCAGAGCAGTATTCTTACCTGAGTTCCCGGCTCGTACGCGAGATCGCTCAATTAGGCGGCTCTATTAAAGGGTTGGTGCCGGAAATGGTAGAGCAAAGATTAAAAGAGAAACTGGATCCGGCCATTAAACTGCAACATGCAAGGGAGCCAAGATCGAAGGGATGACAATGACGCAGCTTACGCACACAATGCCCGTTCTGAAGCTCACCGATCGTATCAACCGTATCGAGCAGTCGGCTACTTTAGCTGTGGTCAATGAGGCAGAAAAGTTACGCCAGCAGGGCATCGACGTGGTCGACTTTGGAGCCGGTGAACCGCACTTCCCCACGCCCCAGCACATCAAGGAAGCGGCCATCGCTGCAATTCAGGGCAACTTCACCAAATACACGGCCGTGGGCGGTACGGCCGAGTTGCGCGACGCCATTGTGCATCGCCACGCCGTCGATTTCGACTCCGATTATTGCCGCGAAGAGAGCATTGCCTGTGTCGGCGGCAAGCATGCGATCTTCAACGCAGTTCAGGTGCTGGTGGATCATGGGGATGAAGTCGTTTTGCCCGTCCCTTACTGGGTTTCTTTCAAAGACATTGTCGGGTACGCCGGCGGTGATTGCGTCTTACTGCAAACTGACGAAACTCAATCCTTCCGGGTCACCGCGAGGATGATCGAACGCCTGCTCACGCCGCGAACCAAGCTCATCATTCTCAATTCCCCATCCAATCCCTCAGGCGCGGTAATGTCGCCCGAGGACATGAGCGAAGTCGTACGATTGGCACATGAGCGCGGCATTTGGGTAATGTCGGATGAATGCTACGTGTATCTGAACTACACCGACAGGCGCTTTTCGGTCGGTTCTTTGCGTGATTTCAAAGAGCGCGTGGTGATCGTCGGCTCGCTATCCAAGACCTACGCCATGACGGGATGGCGGCTGGGCTATGCATTGGCGCCAGCCCCGCTGATTAGCGCGATGCAGAAGTTGCAGAGTCAATCGACCTCTAACCCTACTTCTATCGTGCAGAAAGCCGCCGTCGCAGCACTCAAGGGACCGCAGCAGTGCGTTGCCGACATGCGCGCGGAGTACATCAAATTGCGCGATCATGTGGTGAGTGGATTGCGCGCAATTCCCGGCGTCAAATGCACATTGCCGCAGGGCGCGTTTTATACGTATCCAGATATTTCGGCTTTTTTGGGAGACACTGGAATCAGGTCCGCATCGGAGCTCGCCAGTAAACTCTTGCGCGAAGCGCACGTGGCCACAGTTCCCGGCGAGGGCTTTGGCACCACCGATCATATTCGTGTCTCTTACGCCACATCGACCGCGGAACTGGATCGAGGTTTGGAGCGAATGCGCAAATTCCTCGCGCCTCTCTGAAGTTCTGCAGTACGAGGCAGCTTCTCTGCCCCGTTTTGCTTCTAATGGAGACGCGGTTCCGCCGCTTTTTGCCATCTGCACACAATGATCGCCCTGTACCCTTTTCGAATGTCTCCCGCGTTCGATCCTCGTCCCTGGGGAACGCTGGATTTGTCGCCCATTTATCCCGCCCAGCGATTTGCAGAAAAAATTGGCGAATCCTGGCTGACTGGAGACGATTGCCGAGTAGCTAATGGCCCTTTACAAGGCAGATCGTTGGCGGAATTGAGCGCTGAATATGGCCCGGATCTGGTTGGCGATGCCGCCAAAGATCCCCGTCGTTTTCCCTTGTTGGTCAAATTTTTGTTTCCTCACGAAAAACTTTCAGTACAGGTGCATCCTGATGACGAGTCGGCCCGGCGGCTGGGCCAGCCCTGCGGAAAAAACGAATGCTGGTACGTGGCTCATGCCAAGCCCGGAGCGCAGGTCGCCTTGGGGTTGAAATCCGGCATCACCAGGGCGCAGTTGGAACAGGCCATTCACGGCACCGGCGCCGAGGAACTGTTGCACTGGATCGACGTCTTCCCTGGAGACATGATTTATGTGGCGGGAGGAACGGTCCACACTCTGGGCCCCGGCGCCATCATCGTCGAAACCCAGCAACAGTGTGACACAACCTATCGCTTGTATGATTATGGCCGCTCGCGCGAATTGCACCTGCGGGAAGGCCTGTCGGTAATGAAAGAGAACCCGGGCTCTGGTAAAGTGGCATATTCAGAGCCGCGCGCGATCAATGGAACCCGCAACCGCTATGCACGTCTGATCGCCTCGCCGCACTTCCTCGTTGAACTGTTTGAACTGAAGCAGCCACATCAGTTTCGAATCGGCGCGGCCAAAACATCGCCGCAGATTCTCGTTGCCATTGAAGGTTGTGGCGTGGTTGAAGCCAACGGCACCGAACCACTCACCATCGCCAAGGGGGATGCCATCGTGGTACCGGCGTCCATAACGGAATTCTGCGTTCGCCCGCAATGGACGCTCGAATTCTTAAAGTCTTCTGTGCCGTCGGGCGATGTTCCGTTGCCTGTGACAAAATTGTAAGTCTCCATGGCCCATCGGGGAAAAACTTCGGCGCAAGAGCATTTCAACTTCTATCCTGTGATCCTCGCCGGTGGTCGCGGTACGCGCTTTTGGCCGCTAAGTCGTAAACGTCGTGCCAAACAGCTGCTCACGCTTGACGGCAAGCAGACGATGATCCAGCAAACCGTTGCCCGCCTTTTGCCGCTGGCTCCCGCGAGACGCTTTTGGGTCATCACTAACCAGGAATTGCAGCGGGAGGTCGCGCGCCAGCTTCCCCGTTTGCCGTCGCCACAAATCATCGCCGAACCTGTCGGCAGGAACACCGCCCCGGCCATTGGCCTCGCCGCCTTTTTACTGCATCGTCATGATCCCGCCGCAGTCATCGGGATGTTCCCTTCTGACCACGTGATCTCTCACGAAGAGCGCTATCGTGGATTGTTAAAGCAGGGAATTGAGATTGCGGCCTCTGGCGAGAACATCGTCGTGCTGGGCATTCGCCCCACTCGCGCCGAAACCGGCTACGGCTACATCGAAACCGGCGGTGCAAGCGAGAAACCAGCGCTACGTGTCCGGCGTTTCACCGAAAAGCCCGATCCGGAGCGGGCGGCGGCTTTTCTCGAAGCCGGCAATTATTTCTGGAACAGCGGCATGTTTATCTGGTCCGCAAGCACTCTGGTCAACGCCCTACGCGAGCACTTGCCGAAAACCGCAGCGATCCTCGAAGAAATTGCGGCCGCATTCAGCACCACTAAGTTCAGTGGAGTCTTTCGCCGTCTGTATCCGAAATGTGAAAACATCAGCATCGATTACGCTGTGCTTGAGCCACGCTCAGAAAAGGGCGAGCAAAATTCCAACATATTTTGTTTGCCGGCGGATTTCGGCTGGAATGATTTGGGATCATGGAACGCGTTGCACGAGTATCAGGCCGCGAAACAGCAGCCGTTAAATGGCAACCTGATCTCCGGCCAGGGTATCTTCACCTTGGATGCGCAAGACAACTACATTTACGCTCCGGGAAAGTTTGTCGCAGCCGTTGGGGTTCGCGATGTGGTCGTCGTCGAAACCGATGATGCCTTGCTCATTACCACGCGTGAAAAGGCCCAGGATGTCGGTAAGGTGGTGAAGTACCTGGACGAGAAGAAGCTCGAAAGATTGATTTAATGGCGTGGTTAATTCGCCTTCGGTTATTCGCCGTTCGCAACCCGCTGGAATGCAACGACCAAGGACGCACGAGGAATGACGGATATAAAATTTGGCACCGACGGTTGGCGTGGCATCATCGCCGACGATTTCACCTATGAGAACGTGCGGCGGGTGGCAGCGGCTATTTCGGCTTACGTTCTGAAACACGAAGAACCCAGCCGAGGCCTAATCATTGGTTATGACACCCGATTTGCTTCACAACTCGTCGCCCGCGTCGCCGCCGAAGTGATCGCCGCCGCAGGCATTCCCGTCAGGCTGGCCAATGATTACACGCCCACGCCGGCAGTTTCACACGCAGTCAAGCAGTATGGTGCGGCCGGCGGCGTGGTTATCACTTCCAGCCACAATCCCTGGAATTGGAACGGCGTGAAATTTAAGGGCAGATTTGGCGGCTCGGCCACTCCGCAGATTATCCAGGGTATTGAAGAGCAATTAAAGCTCGGCACAACCCCAAATGGTCACAAATCTCCCATCGAGGAAGTTGACCTCAAACAGAAATATATCGAGAGCATCTGCCAGTTCGCCAATCTTGATCTGATCAAAAAAGCCAGGCTCAAATTTGCTGTGGATTCCATGTACGGTTCGGGCCGAGGAGTGCTCACCAAAATCTTCTCCGATCATGGCATCGAACACATCGCCATCCGTCAGGAGCTGAACCCGCTGTTTCCCGGCATCAACCCCGAGCCCATCGAACCACACGTCGCCATGCTGCAGGAGGCCGTGGTCAAAGAGCACTGTTACGCGGGACTTGTCACCGATGGTGACGCCGACCGCATCGGAGCGGTCGCTGAGGATGGCAGTTTCGTGGACTCGCACAAGATTTTTTCCGTGCTTCTGCAATGGCTGCTGACCAGAAAACAATGGCCAGGTGAGGTGGTGCGCGCCTTCAACACTACTCGCATGATCGATCGCATCGCCCGCAAACACGGCCGCAAGCTGAACGAGTGCGCCATCGGATTCAAGTACATCGCCGATTTGATGATGGATCGCGAAATCCTCATCGGCGGCGAAGAATCCGGCGGCATCGGCTACTCACGCTTCTTGCCGGAGCGTGACGGTAGCCTGAATGCGCTTCTCCTGGCCAATGTCATGGCCGAAGAAGGCAAACCGCTCGGACAACTCGTGGGGGATTTGCAACGTGAGTACGGTCCGCACTATTACGGACGCCTCGATCTTCATATTCCTGACGACATTAAGCAGCAGGCAATTCAGCGGGCGCGGTCCGGCCAAACTCAACAGCTGAATCGCTATTCAATTCTGAAAAAAGAGACTCTGGATGGAGTGAAGTTCTTCCTGGACGCACCCACGAACGGCAATGGGGCCGAAGCCTGGGTCCTGCTGCGCGCCTCGGGAACAGAACCTCTGTTACGCATCTACGCCGAAGCGGCTTCGCCAGAATTGGTGAAAGAGATCCTCGCCAGCGCAGAAATGTTCGTAAACCGTGGGGCATAGCCCCATGGCTGGAGAACTGCCGGTCACCTCACTTTCGGGCGTAGCGCCACGCGCATCCCGGTACAATAATTAACTAACAGAGCCCCATGAATTCCACACTAGCGACGGCCAACCTTCCGGCGGATACGCCGGAGGCTCGCCGCTATAACCGCATTAAGAGATGGCTGGGTGTCGGTGATTTCCTCCTCGGCCTCTTTCTGTTGCTGGTATTGCTGGTAACCGGCTGGAATGGCACGTTGCGCGATCTCGCCTACTCGGCTTCTGCTCAAACCTACGTTCTGGCGGTTTTCTTGTACGTTCTCATGCTCATGGTCATAGGCAAGCTGCTCGGCATTGGCATGGACTACTACGGGTTTCGCCTGGAGCATCGCTACAACCTCTCTAACCAGAAACTGGGTGCATGGTTGTGGGATGAAGCCAAAGGCTTTCTCGTAGGCTTACTGTTGGCGTCAATTGCGGTCGAGCTTCTCTATTTCATTATTCGTAGAGCGTCACAGTATTGGTGGCTGGTCGCCTGGGCCGCATTTCTTGTTTTGTTCGTGTTGATGGCGCAGTTGGCTCCGGTAATTCTGTTTCCCGTCTTCTATAAGTTCGAACCCCTGCAGGATGAGCAACTCCGGTCACGCCTCGTAAGACTCAGCGAAGCCGCGGGCACTCGCGTGCGCGGGATCTATAAGTGGAATCTCTCTGAGAAAAGTAAGAAAGCCAACGCGGCCCTGACTGGGCTTGGCAATACCCGGCGCATCATTCTTGCCGACACGCTGCTGGACCACTATTCGCCCGACGAAATTGAAGCTGTATTGGCGCACGAACTCGGGCACCATGTTCACAAACATATTTTCAAGAGCATCGTAGTGCAGGCGGCAATCACTTTTGCCGGATTCTGGGCGGCCAATTGGGCTCTCCACTATGCCATGGAACGCTGGCACAGTTTCGAAACCCTTTCCGATTTCGCTAATCTTCCTTTATTGATCTTGGTCTCAACCGTATTGTCATTTTTTCTGCTGCCTGCAATTAACGCTTTCTCGCGGTATAACGAGCGTCAGGCAGACCGCTACGCGTTTCGCTCCATCACCAGCGTAGAACCGTTCATCTCATCCATGAACAAGCTGGCCGAGCAGAATCTGGCCGAGCGTTCCCCCTCCAAGTGCGTGGAATGGTTTTTCCATTCCCACCCGGCAATCTCGCGGCGGGTAAAAGCGGCCCAACAATGGGCGAAACAGCCGGCAAAAGTCCGCGGATAATCCCTGTCTAGGGCGGACATTCTTGTTCGCCATTCTTGGAACCGCTATCTCCTGGGGCTCCCGGATCCCGCGTGAAGAATCTGCTCCGCCCTCACCAGATCCTCGGGTGTGTCGACCCGGATCGTGTCGAAGCACGTTTCAGCGACCCGAATCGCAATTCCATTCTCCAAAAATCGTAACTGTTCCAATCGTTCGCTCTGTTCCAGCGAGGACTCCGGCCATGCCACATAGCAATCAAGCGCAGCTTTGCGGTACGCATAAAAGCCCAGGTGTTTGAAGTACACCGGCTTAATACCATCGCGGTCATAGGGAATTGGCGAGCGGGAGAAGTACAGCGCCTGTCCATTCTTGTCAGTTACGACTTTCACCGCATTCGGATTCTTGCAATCCTCCCTTGTTGCCGGCGTCTTTAACGTCCCGACTTGCGTTTCCGCCTCTTTCATCAAATCCAGCAGGGTCGCAATATGTTCCGCGCGTGCCAGCAGTTCATCCCCCTGCACGTTGACGTACACGTCTGCAGTAATCGATCGAGAGACTTCCTGCACTCGCTCCGTTCCGTTTCGGCATTCGGTCGACGTTAATCGAGCCTGAAAACCGCGCTTCTGGCATAGACGCAGAATCTGCTCGGAATCAGTGGCGATGATCACCTCCGCCAGCAGCGGGCAGGATCGAACGCCCTCGTACACGCGAGCGATCAGCGGCTCACCGGCGATCTCGCACAGCATTTTGCCCGGCAAGCGCGTCGAACCAAGCCGGGCTGGAATCACTCCTATGGCCTTCATGCAGGTTCCAGTTTGTGGTTTCTGCCCTTCAGTTGCAAGGCCGGGTTATCACAATCGATAAATTGGGGTGGGCCTTTTGTCGAGCTTTATTCGTGTGAACAAGGCCATCAATGCCGGCGGCATCGGCACACAAGCGTTCGACGCGCCACAGATGTTAAGATTCTCTTGGGCCGATAAAAGCAGCTCATGGCGGTGTAGCTCAGGTGGTTAGAGCGACGGTCTCATAATCCGTAGGTCGTTGGTTCGAGTCCAACCGCCGCCACCAACCAATTCAACAGCGTCCGCAACGCCACCTTGTGTCTGTCCCAAAACACTACCCAACATTCTTCTGGCGCACCAATG
>Ga0187778_10001362_pt1 | contig 17120 bp, 16 predicted proteins | sample 1015_Q2_SP5_20_M_FD_132418 | JGI IMG/M metagenome (GOLD analysis project Ga0187778, IMG submission 132418) | Tropical peat soil microbial communities from peatlands in Department of Meta, Colombia - 1015_Q2_SP5_20_MG | ecosystem: Environmental > Terrestrial > Soil > Wetlands > Peat | place...
CACTTAAGAGGCTTCTACCTCATGAATTAGGCGCTTTGGAGCAACCACGAGCGCAGGCGCTCGCTTTCCTGAATACACTTCGGTATCATAGCGACCAGCGGCCCTGAACAGGCTGTATGCAGCTTCGCGCACCAACCCGTTCACCAGGGCGAGAAGGAGGCCCCCTCCAACCCGAAGCCCTTCGTCATTGGGCCAGTCTAGTTCCCTCTTGCTGAACATGGTATCTCTGTTCGCTCCCTCGACGCTTTGCTGGATTCTGGCTATGGCGCTGACCCTCTCGTTCTCGGGCAGCTTCAGGGCTTCCTCCACCTTCTTCATTGCCTCTCTTGCGGAAGTCTGTTGCGAAGCCACCCACCTGTAGGTCGGCTCGTCTATGAGGCCGTGCCTAAACTTCAGCTCGTTAAGAGCGGCTGCAACATCGTAGCTCGCGTTGATAATCTGTTCGCGGGTCATGGAGTCGGTCTCGTAGGAGAGGATCGACTTCCAAGTATGGAAGAGGAGAGCCTGTCGATGCTCCTCGAGGGAACTGTAGAAGTGGGTGCACCCGTTTGAAGGGTCCTCGTATGCGCCGCACCCGGGGTCGAGGAAGGGACCTAGCGGGGAGACGAAGAACCTTAGGCGCCTGTCCCCGTCCAGCAGTTTCAGCAACCGCTCGCTATAGGGGATCACGGACATGACGTCCTCGAAGGTCTGGTGGGGGAGGCCTACCATGAAGAAGAGGTCGAGCCTGTTGCATCCGTGGGCCAGTGCACTCCTGATGGTCTCATCGATTTCTGGGTTTGGGACGGCGAACTTCAGCCTGTCAAGCGACCTGAGCTCCTCGCTGGGAGTCTCGATTGAAATCTGGAGGCTCCATCTGGGCACGCTCTGACTCACCATCTCGAAGAAGTCGTCTCCAGCGGGGAAGAAGAGCTCGAAGATGAGCTCGTTGGAGACTTTCTCCTTCTTCAAGAGGCCGAAGAGGCGCTCGGCCCTCCTCCGCCCCCCTATCCTGGGATCATGGATCAGCATGATCGGTCCGCGAGAGAACGTCCGGATCGCCCTAACGTCCGAGAGAAGCTTCTCCGGTGACCTGAAGGCGGGCGACGAGCGCTGACAGATGGTCCTGTAGGCCGATGCTGAGCCTCCGCAGACGGAGCAATCGAAAGAGCACCCTCGCGCCCCGAGCAGCATGGTCGTGGGGTGCTTCAACCAGCGGGCGTAGGGCGCGATGTCCTCTAGGCTCCTGTACTTGAAGACGGTCGTGACGGCGTAGAGGTAGTCAGGGACGTTGACGTAGTCCAGGTCCGTCGGGATGAAAGTAAGAGGATTCACGACCGCCTCGCCGTTTTCTCTCTTCCAAGTCAGATTCTCGACACGCTCCAGGGGTGTATTCCTGCGGAGGGCGCAGAGCAGCTGCCTACACGGCTCTTCTGTAGAGTCCCCCCTTATGACGAAGTCCACGAAAGGGTACCTGACAAGCTCCTCGTGGTAGTAGCTGGACGAAAGCCCCCCGTAGAGAACATAGCTCTTAGGGTGGAACCTCTTGACTAGCTCTCCGATGGCAAGTGCCCCGTTGGCGTGCGGGAGCCAGTGGAGGTCGATGCCGAAGACTGTGGAGCGCATCCTTCGGAGGCGGTTGGCTACATCGTAGGAAGGGTCACGGAGCATTCTGTAGGCCAGGTTTACGATCCGCACGTTGTAGTGGTTTCTTCCCAGGTAGGTGGCTATGCTCGTTAGGCCTACCGGGTACATCTCGAACTCGTCTGTGGAAGGGACCGCGTCTGCCACGGGTCCGAGCATCATGGTCCTCTTCCGGAAGTCGTAGACGGACGGCGCATGGAGCAGGGTCAGGTCCGTGCGCACCACGTCCCCGAGCCCCACCTCTATCTCGCCTCCGATTCTCCCCAGGAAAATTCCTCGGTGGACGTTCAATACGCCTATTCCCTAATCAACGCGCTTCATTCCCCAAAACTATTATCCGAAGGTCCAGGCAGGACCCCAGGCTTGCACGAACTCTCTCTTGTCCAGGGAATCATAAACGCGGTAAACGAGACTGCCAGCGAGAGGGAGGGACGGGTGCTAAGCGTCAGAATAGGTGTGGGGGAGCTAGCGCAGTTCGACATCCGTCTGGTAAGAGGTCTCCTCAACGACCTGAAGAAGGGGACCCCCCTCGAAGGGGCTAGAATCACAGTGGCGGCCGAGAAGTCTAGGGTGAAGTGTCTAAGCTGCGGCAAGATCTGGGACTTCCAAGAACTAGCCGGTCCCATGTCTGGCGACGAGAGGGAAATGATGCACTTCCTCCCGGAGCTGTTGAATTCGTGTTCCAGGTGCCCCAACTGCTCGAAGAGCTACTTCGAAATCGAGCAAGGGAGGAGCGTCAGAATCATCGAGGTGGTACTAGATACCTGAGTCGGAATCCGGCCTGGATTTCAGGCGTGGAATGATCGACCAGCGTCTGGCACGCACCAAACGCATCCTCCTTGTCATGAGCGGTAAGGGAGGTGTGGGGAAGAGCGTGGTGTCGGCGGCCCTTGCTGGCAGTGCAGCCGCTTCGGGGTTGAGGGCAGGCCTGATGGACGCAGACATCTATGGGCCTTCGTCAGCGCTCCTCTTTGGTGCAAAGGGGCTCCCCGCCGAGGGGGAATCCGGCCTGGTCCCTCCTACCCTTGGGGGTGTGAAGGTGATGTCCGTGGACCTCTTCGCCTCTGGGAGACCCATCCCTCTCGCGGGGTCGGGTGCCAACGAAATCCTTCTGGAGCTCCTGGCCCTGACCGACTGGGGAACGCTGGACTGCCTAGTCGTGGATATGCCCCCCGCAACGGGTGACATCATGCTGACCCTCACATCTCTTCGGAAGGAAGATGTGGGGGCGGTCGTGGTCACGATGCCCGATCGGCTATCAACCTCAGTCGCCCACAGGGTCCTCGATCTCCTCAGAGGGGGTAGGGTGACAACCATCGGAGTGCTCGGGAACATGATTCGGGGCTCTGCAAAGAACAAAGGCTCTGGTCCCAGAAAATTGGCAGAGGAGTTCGACGTGCCGCTTCTGGGGCTGTTGCCTTACGATCCCTCGGTCTCAATCGCGGTGGAAAAGGGGAACATAGATTCGCTGCTCCGAACGAGATTCGCCCGCACCCTTAGCAGATCCATGAGCGACCACCTCCGGCCATGAAGGCGCTGCGTGGGGTAACCTGCACGCAATTGTACGCATGGGCGTAAAAGGCCTGCTCCTTCATTTTTTCAGTCGTGGGAGCTGAGCTATCTCGCCGCGATTTTCTAAAGCTCTGCGCCCTGCTGGGCGTGGGGGCAGTCGTCACCCTATACTCATATGAGATCAAACGTGTGATCGCTCAGGTCGCCGAGCAGGGCGGCGGGAAGATTCACCTGATCTGGCTAAACCTCGCCAGCGATACGGGGTGCACGATATCGATGCTGCAGGCTTCCAATCCGGACCTGATAGAGGCAGTCGAGAATCTAGGAATATCCGCCGACTTTTGGAAAGCGATTATGACTCCAGACTACGACCTTGGCTGGGTCACGGCAGGGTACACCCAAGAGGACCTCTCGCAGGTACCGCTCTTCAACGCGGCATTCGGAAGCGCGCCCGTTGACGTGCTAGTGGTAGAAGGAGCCCCCCAGATCGGTACGCCGCAAGGGAGCAGCCAGGGATACTTCTGTACCACTGGCAAGTACAACGGGAGCCCCGTGACCGGGTACGATCTGCTGCAGAGACTCGCCGCGAAGGCCTCTTACGTTGTAGCGGTAGGCCAGTGCTCCTCTTTCGGGGGCATCCCTGCCGCCAGCGGCAACCTCACCGGGGCCATGTCGGTAAGGGACGCGCTGAATCAGGCCTCCGTCTCCACCAAGCATCCTATCATCAACATTCCTGGTTGCCCTGCGAATCCCGACTGGACGCTCATCACTCTGGCTACGATCCTCCAGGGGAAAGACCCGGATCTTGACGATCAGGGACGCCCGAAGGCGTTTTTCACCTCTTACATCCACGACAATTGTCCCAGGAGAGATGCCTACAACAGAGGGCAGATGGCAAAGACATTCGACGACCCAGTGGGTTGCTTCTGGGATCTCGGTTGCAAGGGGCCCATCACACAGTCCGCGTGCGCGAAGACAAAGTGGAACGGGGGAATCGGCTTCTGCACACAGGCGGGTCCCATGTGCTGGGGGTGCATGCACCCCAATTTCCCCGACCCTCCTACAAGTGCTTTCTACGCCCCTGTCGCCGATACCCCCACCATTCTCGGTGTGAACGTAGACGAGGTCGGAGAGGTCGCAATTGCCGGCGCTGCAGGGATCCTCGCAGTCCACGCAATCCGTAGGAGCGTGGGCAAAAAGAAGAAACCCGAGGAGGAAGAGGGCATTCCGCCCTCTGAGCCGCCCTCGGAGGTGAGGCAATGACAAGGACGGTCATCATCGACCCCGTGACGAGAATCGAGGGGGAGTTGTCACTCGAGCTGAGCGTAGACGAGACAAGCGGCACAGTGGCTTCAGCCAAGGCGACGGGGACGCTCTTCCGAGGGTTCGAGAACATAGTGCTGAACAGAGATCCGAGAGACGCCGCCCCCATCCTGTCGGCCATCTGCGGCGTTTGCTACTGTGACCACCACGTAGCCTCGGTCAGGGCCGTGGAGAACGCGGCGGGCATGACCAGCTACTCTTCAGACTATTCCACCGAACAGACGTCAATCCCTGCGAACGCCGTCCTGGCAAGGAACGTAGTGAATGGCGCCGACTGGGCGTACTCGCACATGGTCCACATACTCGCCCTCGCGGGCCCCGACTACCATCTGTACGGCCTACTCGATGCGCTGAAACCAGCCTACTCGCTTTCTGGCTATGCGGATCTCCTGCGCCAGTTCATAGTCCCAGCTCAGCAGTACATGAACCAGGCCATCACGCTCTGGGGAGGGAAGACACCACATCCGCGGGCGACCGTTCCAGGGGGGAATCCTGTAAGACCAACCGAAGAAGTCATCGAACAGACCAGGGTCAAGGTCGCACAGGCGCGTGCTCTCACGGACATCATCGTGCCCATCGTCTGGAACTACCTCACGGCGAACGTCGCCCAGCTTGGGGCGCTCGGCCACGGCCCCGGTAACTTCCTGTCCATGGGAGGGTTCCCCGACCCGACTACTTCTGCGGGCACCGGCAACATGCCCCTCCTCATCCCGCGAGGCGTAATCACTTCGCCGGGAACCACCCCTGTCCCCTTCGACCCAAACAAGATCACGGAGAACACATCGCTGTCATGGTATAACCAGCCGTCACCACAAGCCGTCATCGGGGAACAGACACCGGTCCCCGATATGTCGAGTTCGCCCGCATACACCTGGACGAAGGCGCCGATGTACGATGGAAAGGTGTACGAGACCGGACCCCTGGCCCGCGAATACGTCTCCGGGATCTACCCCAAGCTGGGCAGGATCATTCACGGAGCGGCATCGGGGGTGGCCGGGCTGCCTTACAGCCCCAACGGGTCGGCGTTCGACAGGATGGCCGTCGAGGCCGTCGAGCTTCTCGCCCTTGTCGGGTCGGCGAACACGACACCCAACCTGCAGTTCCTCGGCCAGCCTCTCGGCCTGTCGCCCGTGGACGTGCTCCAAGCTCTCGGCCTCCCGCAGTCTGGCCTGCTCGAAAGCTGGCTGGACGGCATGCAGGTAGGTCAGCCATCGTACGCATCCAACTACCGGAATCCAGGGAGCGGCGAGGGTATCGGTCTTTGGGAGGCGCCAAGGGGCTCGCTTCTACACTGGATTCGCATCGGGAACTCCAAGGTTGCCAATTACCAGGTGCTTGCACCCACGACCTGGAACGCCTCTCCTGGCGGACCACTGGAGACCTCGCTGGTAGGAACTCCGGTCGGCCAAACTGGAACCAACGACGACTTCCGCCCTGCCGCCTATGTCGTGAGATCCTTCAACCTCTGCATGGCCTGCGCAATCCACGCCATTGACGCACGCGGCAACAGCCGGTACCTGAGGGTGGGTTGAAGTGGCGTCCCTTGGCCGGACGAGCGTCCTCAGGCACGACCTCCTGTTTCGAGTCGCACACTGGTGCATATTCATCGAAGGTGGACTGCTCGTGATCACCGGCCTCCAGCTGGGAGGAATACTTGGGGGGGCGCTCTTTCCGCTGAGCAACGTCACTGCCCATGTGCTCATCGGCATCGCCTTCATGGCCACGGCGGTGATCTACATCCTCGGCATACTCACCGGCGGAGATTATCACTGGGTCGGGATTCAGAGGATACCTTACTCCTTCAGATTCATCATCAGAGAAACCAAGGGATGGTTTGGTCTCGCCCCGAAACCGACCAACCCTATAGGCTACGACACCGTGAGCAATGAGTATACGGAGAAGCTCGTTCCGAGCGTAATAGTCGTGTTCTGGTCCTTTGCCATCCTCGGGGTCGTGCTCTCTCTGACAGGCCTCGCCCTCGCCTTCCCGCAGCAGTTCGGCTTCGTCTTCACGCTGGCGGACCTGATCGGAGGTCCGCTGACAGGCGTCACTGGGATGGCCTTCATGCTCACCTTCCACAGGCTGGTGACATTCGCTCTTGTTGCCTTGGTGATGATGCACGTCTACGCCAGCTTCATCTTCGGTCTTGTCAGTTCAATGATTACGGGGAAGCGAAACGAGCGGGTAGTCCCCCACCCTGGATGAAGGCGTATTGGATTGCCCTTCCCTACTATCCTCCAGCACGGACGGGAGCGCCCCCTCGAGGATCCGGCGGCTTCCGATTCTAACGAGCTCGCGACCGGAAAAACCGTCGTGCTCGGCCTGGGGAACCCCTACCTCAGAGACGATGCTGTTGGAATAGCAGTCACGAAGGAGCTCCGGAGCTGCGGCCTGGGCGAAGGCATCATTGTGAGGGCACACCAAACCTTCGATCTCTGGCTCCTCTCCGAGTTTAGCGGTGCTTCGAGGCTGATCATAGTCGATGCCGTGAGGTCGGGTTCCGTCCCTGGGACGGTATCGGAGTACGAGGTCGCGCCCCGTCAAGACCCACTTTCCTCTCTTCCGGAGCTCCATTCGTTGGAGCTTCACGACTTGATTGATTTCGCGAGCCGGACGGGCCTCCTGAGCTGTCCGGTCACCATAATCGGGGTCGAACCAAAGGATTGTGGGGTTGGTGAGGGTCTCTCCCCAGAAGTGGAACGAGCAATCCCCGAAGTAGTCGCCCTGGTCGCGGCCAGGTCCCGAAGGTGTCCGAAGTCGGTTACAGGCGCATAGGTACCTACTTCTGCTGGACGAATTCATTTCAGGGCTTCCTAGGGATGCAACCCCCCAATAGTGATGCGCGTCGATGATGTTCGCGAAGTCTCCACCGAGCTCAAGGCCCGCGGGGTAGCGTGCCTTTCGAGCCAACGCCGTCTCTTCCCTTTCGCGACCTCGACACCTTCATAGAACATCTTCCGGAGGGTGACCAGCGTGCCATCGGTTATTGGCTGGCTTTTGCAGCCTTCCCAACCCGCCGTCCGATATCTGGCAATGAGGGACCTTCTGGAGGGCACGAGCAAGGGGGATCTCAAGAAGGCGAGGGCGGCCATCGCCTCCCAAGGGTGGGCGGCCGAGATACTCTCGAGGCAGAATCCCAAGGGGTACTGGCTCGAAAAGGAGAACGAGCTCTACCTGCCAAAGTATCTGTCGACCAACTGGATGCTCCTGACCCTGTCAGACCTCGGGATCACCAGAGATGACCCGCGGATATCGAGGGCGTGCTCCCTGTGGATGGACACCTACTCGAGGGAGGATGGTGGCTTTGATACACCCGGAGCCGAGAGCAGCGAGCACTGCCTCATCGGGAACACAGCCAGGGGCCTGATCAAGTTCGGGTATGCCGACGAGCCAAGGGTGCGGGGCGCACTCGACTTGCTGGTAAAGACCCAGAAGGACGACGGGGGGTGGCACTGCTACCCCTCTTCCCGGGGGACCATTGACGCCTGGGAAGGGCTCAGCGCCTTCGCCGCGTACCCGCGACCGAAGTGGACACGCGGAATGAAGGCCGCCGTCGAACGTGGCTGCGAGTTCTACCTCGATCGGAGGATGTTCAGACAGGGTGCCAGATACGAGCCGTGGTTACGCTTTCACTTCCCGTATCACTATTATTACGATCTGCTTGTAGGCCTAGATTTCATAACGGCCCTGGAATACACGGGGGACAGGAGGTTGCGACCCGCAATCCAACGCCTCCGGAAGAAGCGGAGGGATAATGGGAGGTGGGACTTGGACGCAGTTCACCCCGACCTTGACAACGGGGGAAGGTTCCCGAGTTGGTGGGAGGCTCAGAAGGGCAGATACCATCCCTTCGCCCTGGAGGAGGTTGGCAGCCCGAGCAAGATGATTACCCTCAGAGCGTTAACGGTCCTGAAGAGGCTGGGAGAGTTTGATGCCTAGACAGGGCGCGAAGGGCGATGCAATCATTGGCGGGATTGTCCAACGCTACATTCCAATCTCCTAGAACTCCTCACAGTCGAACAGAGCACATTCTGAGCCATTCTACTGCGGCGACGGTCGACGCCGCTCGGTGTAACTGTCCAGGAGCAGACTCGAACTACGCGCGCTTCCCCCATCTCTCTCGTTCCAGTAGGTTCTGATACCTCGGGTCTTCCCTTCCCTTTTCGAAAAGGGGGCAGTACATAGGATAGATGTACCTGAGGACATGCTGCTCGGAAGCCCTGCTCATATAAGCAAAGTATGCGTCCAAATCTCCGAGTGCATAATAGACGAAGGCGATGGAGTTCAGGTTTACCTCCTTGAAGTCATCCTCCAGTTTCTTGATGGTGGCTCTGGCCCCTTCCTTGTCCCCTGCCATCGCTGCGATGAACCCGTGCATCCAATCGAGGGACGAGTTGGTCGGCTCTAGCTTCTCCGCCAATGCCAAATGCTCCTTGGCTTTTTCCACGTCACCCTTGGTGAGGTAGTACTCGGTCAGGGACCTCTCGGTGGCGGCAGGAGCGAAGCTGGAGGTACTCATCCAGAAATCGAGCGCCTTCTCTTCTCGCCCTGAGAAGAAATAGAGCTGGCCGATTCGTTGGATGTACCAGGTCCTGAGCGGGTCGAGACTGTAGGCCGACTCCCAGAGCCTGATCCCCTCCTCCAGCTCCCCTTTCAGCAGCGAAATGTTGGCCATCATCCTCAGTGCCTCAGAACTGCTCGGGTTCAGCTCGAGGGCCCGTTTCCCCTCGAGCTCAGAAGCGAGGTCGTGGTCTTCGGCGAAGTAGATGGTTGCGAGAGTCGCGTGCGCTTCAGCCAGATCGGGTTCCAAAGCAAGCGCCTTCTTCACTGCGAGTTCTGCCTTCGGGAGGGCCTGGGCCTGGGTGAGGTAGCCGTCGTTGGTCATGGCGACGTAGCACTTCGCTATGCCGTCATGGGCAATCGCGAAAGAAGGGTCGAGCTGCACGGCCTTCTCAAAGAGCTCTGCCGCCATCTTCAGCGAGGGTTCAGTCTGCTCCGCGTACTTCTCCCGTGCCTGCAGGTAAAGGACATACGCTCCGGTGTTCTCCGTCGGCTTCTTCTCCAGGGACCTCTTCTCGGTGTCGAGAAGCTTGACCTTCAGCTCGTCTGCGACCTTCTCGGCTATCTCACTCTGCACGGCGAAGATGTCGTCCAAGCTCCCGTCATAGTGCGACGACCAAAGGTGCCCCTCAGTGCTCGCGTCGATTAGCTGCGCGGTGACCCTGACCCTGTTCCCGGCCTTCCTCACACTGCCTTCTACAAGCGCGCCCGCCCTCAGCTCGGTTCCAATCTGCGAAGCGCTCTTCTCCTTCTTCTTGTAGTTCATCACGGACGTCCTGGCTATCACCTCCAACCCCCTGACCTGGGCCAGCCTGTCGATGAGCTCCTCTGTCATCCCATCGGCGAAGTACTCGTCGTTGGGGTCAGGACTCATGCTCGCGAAGGGGAGAACCGCGACGCGGTTCTTGCCATGTTGCGAAGGGGCCGCCTCTTTCTCCCATGGCATGACCATCTTGTAGACCTCCATTGGCTCGGCCACGTTCTTCAAGGACTTTTGCCCAATACTCGAGAGCGGAATGTCCACCTTGTTCATCACAAACTCATACACCTGGCGGGTGACGCAGACCCCTCCGTCCTCGGCGAGCGGCTCGATTCTTGACGCGACGTTGACGGCATCGCCTGAAATGTCCCCTTGGGCCTCGACAACCTCTCCGACGTGGACCCCGACCCGCAGGTGGATTCGCTTCTCGGAGCCCAGCGAGAGGTTGAACTCGCGTATCGCCCTCTGGATGTCGTAAGCGCACCTCACCGCGTCTACCGCATTGGGAAAATCCACTAGGAAGGCGTCCCCGATTGTTTTCACCTCCCTTCCGTTGTGGCGGGAAAGGATGGGCCGGATCAGCTTCCTTTGCTCCTCTACTAGGGCTAGAGAGAGGGCCTCGTTCCGTTGTCCCAGGGCGGTGTACCCTACCATGTCGGTAAACATTATCGCAGCGAGTTTGCGCTCGCCTTCTGTCAACTGGGTTCAGACATCGTAGAGCTAATCATAAAACCGTTTGCGACCGTATGGGAGTGGACAACTAGGAGAAACCGGACCAGGTGCTTCCGATTCCCAGATTATTCATTAGAATACAAGTCGCCTGAATCGGGGCCTCGTTAGCTAAACAGAGCTGATTATGAGCTTAGAAAACGGCGACGGTCGACGCCGCCCGGTGTACCGGGCCAATGGCCTACTCGAACTACGTTCGAGACTGGTAGGGCAGGGTTCCCTGTCTGGGAGAAGGTTGAGTTTGGTACAATGACTATGGGAGTCGTCACCACAGCCTTACGAAGCTCGCAGTCGAGTAACCGGGAGAGAACCCGAATTCCAGAAGGTCCGATTTAGGTGAGGCAACCGTCGTGCCGGGGTCGTCTTCGCCCCAACGCCAGAAGACTTTCCAGAAGGCCTGGTCTCCGGCGAGCGTCTTGGCGTGAGAAACACAGCTCCACGCGACGTTCAAGATTGCTGGGCAAGTCAACGCAACAGCCCACCCTGCGTGACCGATGGGATACCTGCTCATGATGCCGAATTGGAAGAAGTAGCTCCCGCTCTGGCCCGCGGTGGGAGTTCCACCGGGAAGTACGCCCGTGTTGAAGTCGTGGTTCTCCGCGCTAGGTGGAACGAAGCTTGTGAAGTTCACCGAAGTTTCTCTCGAATCTGAGTAGGCCCACAAGACCGATGCGCTGGAACGGATTTGAGCCCATTCTATTCTGAGCGTCACATTATCGCTTTGCTCAGTCGGCCGGAAAATCTGCGTATCCGAGAACATCAGCACCATCCACGAGTGACCCCCACAAGCGGCATTATCATCGCAGACCTGCCACGCGCTCGCCACCAACATTTCGGTCCCGTCGTGGAATTGGTAGAGATCGAACCGGTACGAATAATCGATGCCATCGACGCAACACCCGGCTGCATGAATCCCCATGCCTGCCGATAGAAAGTTGTCAGGCTGAATTGAGGATGCGTTTGTCCCTGCGAAGCTGATCGTCACCTCTGCGCCTGAAGCGTGCCCTGGTGGGGCGTCCATGTACGCGCCCAGGTAGACTGGTGCGCCTATCACGAGAGGCCCGGAGGGTCCGACAGAGGCAGGGAGGATCCCATTCACCGCGTCCGGGACCAACAGAAGCATCATCAGCAGGACTACGACCAATCCAGTAGCATATGACCCGCTGAACCACAACCTTTGGCGGACTGCCAAAGGTCTGTCTTTTCGGACGAGATAGGCACCTATCCCTGCGGACGCAATCACGACTAGAGCATAGAAGGCGATGTCGGGGCCGATGGAATTGATGTATGCGGTCGCGATACCAGAAGAAAGCGCGAAGAGAGCAGCGAGTGAGCTTACTGGGGTCGCGAATCCCAACCGAGGGCCAAGGGCCAGGGAGACTGTAACAGAGATGGTGACACCAGCAATACCAAGCAGTATCGCGGCTGCCCAAGGATGGAAGGGCGAGAGCAGCTTGGTCCCTGCGAAAGTGAAAATGACGGGGTAGAATCCGAACGCCGCGAAGCCAGAGAAACCTGCAACGAAGTGCCCCAGTCGAGAAAGGGCCCTCCCTCTGATGGTGACTCCCAGGGCAGTTCCGGCTGTGGCCACAGTACCCAGGAAGAACCCGAAGCGGAGTGGCTCAAGGCCCTCTGGTCCAGTCGCGTAGCACACCCTAGGATCGCACAAGGCATATGCAGCAATGAAGAAGCCGACCACCCCGACAATTTCGGCTACAGCAGCGCCCCAAAGCTGATTCAGGAGCACCCCAGCGCCAATCGACCCAACGACGGCGATAGCAATGAAGACCACGAGCCTCCATCCAGATATGCTGTAGAACCCGGGAAGGTTGTCAGAAAGAAAATACAGGTCGGCCTGTCTCTCGAGCAAGTACATCGGCAAGAATGTCCAGACCGCGGGGAGCAGATACTTCACGGCCCTGAACCAGGCCATTATGAGGAACGGAGGCCTTCCACTAGTAAACCATTGTTGACAGCAAGACCGCCCCGGTCGCCCCACCATGATCGATTGACCGTTCTCATGAGTAGAACTTTACACCCCTTGGGGCTACCCTCTGAGGCATGAGAAACGAGGCCCTCGCCTCCCTGTTGGTGGTAGCGGTGCTGGCAGGCGCCGGAGCAGGCTATTTGGTGAGCGAGGCGAACCCTCGAACGATTACAGTCATTTCGACCAATACTGCTACAACCATCACTACAACTACCTACACACTTCCGACCTTCTGTTCTACTCCGGTTAACCCCACTACATCTTCTGGGATGGCCGATGTCTACGACATATTGCCGGGTTCTCTGGGAACTATCTGCGTCGAGTACCACTTTGACTCGGCGGGTGATTGGTCTTTCGCTTCACCCGACTACGGTCCCCTCTACTACAATAATCGGAGCTCGGGCTTCTACGGCTGTTCGCTTGGTAGCTCTAATGCAACTCTGCACGCAATCTGCTCCACCCTGAAAATCGCCTCGTCGGTGGGCGAATTCAGCCACGGCACAGACTCGAACGTTTCAGTCGCCTACACGATCTCTGCTGAGAAGAACGCTACCGGGATCTTCTGGCTCTGGATTGGGATTTGCGACCCCATCTACGTCGCGATAGGGTCTGTCCCTGCTTCTGTATCCGGGCCCACCCTTTCGTGTATTTACATCACAGGTGAACCAAGTTACGAAACAGTGACAGGGGTTTCGAGCATCGTCGCCTCCGTGGTTCCTAGGACGTAGCCAGAAAGGTTTCGTGCCCGGTTGGGAAGGCTCGGAGCCTCGATTTCAATTTGGGCCCGATGCATAAGAATCAAAATTGTTAGAATCGCGCCCCGTTTGTCGAATGGAGTGCATTCTGAGCTATAATTCTGCGGCGACGGTCGGACTCGAACCGACGACCAGTCCCCGGAGGGTGTCCTCCGATAGGTTTCTGCCTGGCGAGCTAACAGCCTACTGCTCTACCACGCTGAGCTACGTCGCCGCGATTTGTGGGCAAAACGTTGGGCTCAAAAACGTTGTTTAAGCCCTGGCGCGTGCCGCCCAAAGGAAATGTCACTTCGCCCCTCCGACAAAGACAGACTCGACGTCGAAGCAGCGATTCGGGCATTCTTCGAAGCCGGCAAGAACAAGGACCTGACTTCCCTCGCAGCCTTCCACGCTGGCCGCGACCAGTTCACGAAGTTCGACGAGAATCCTCCTTACACCCGTCAGAACTCGGACGAGGCCTTCGTCTACGAACAGGCTGCCTTCGCCAACATCTCTGACTACGACTACTCCATCGGCGAGTTCCGAGTTGATGTCCTTGGGGACGTCGCCGTGGCTAGCTTCTACCTGAGCTATTCCGGCATGTTCGTGAACGACTACTCCTTCGAGGGCTCCCCCGTCCGCGCGAAGGCAAGGGTGACCATGGTTCTGACGCGGACCCCAAGGGGGTGGAAGGCGGTCCACGAGCACCTCAGTCGCATCCCCGACCTACAGGCCCAGAGACGCCCAGGAGATTCTACCTGATGCCCCAGTCTCCCCGAGCGTCGCGGTCGGACATTCGGTCGGCCCCCTACCACTTACGGTACCACCAGTGACGCAGTGACAGGAAGACAACCGCTATCCTGGCGTAGATTGCCAGCCCCATGAGCCACGACGGCACATTGAACGAGAATATCCCTCCATTGAAGACGAAAAGAGTGGTGTTGCCGTAAAACCCAAACTGGTGAGCATACCAGTCGAGCAGGTTCACCTGGAAGCCGAAGAATGCGTCGCCGATGACGAAGTAGCACAGGTCATTTCCGAGAGAAGCGATCAATCCCAGTGACAGGGCCAGCTCCCAGTCCTTCCCCCCCTGGATCACCAGGAGGACTCCGAAGGGGATCATGTAGGCGATTATGACCCAGATGTGGTACCCGGGGACGACGTAGATGTAGGCTCCCCCGTTGAAGAGGTCTATCCAGTTGACGAAAATGATGCCATAGAACGCCGCAAAGACGACCAGCTTGAGGAGTGTCAGCTGTCTCTGATTCGGCTTCAGTCCGGACAGGACCGCTTCCCCTCCGCTTACAAGGACCGTCAGGGCGAGGAGCTCAACAAGCGTCAGCAGGGCTACCCCCCGGACAAACTCGACTATGGCCGCGAGGATTACCATGGCGCCCCCGGCCGCAAGGGAGGAGCTCCTGAGCCACCTCGGCTGTCCCCTCCCCATTGAACGAAGCATCCGTCCCACTCCCTGAAACGAAAGGCTGATCGCGAGCAGCAGGACGAGGGTCTGCAGGCTCAGGCCAGGGACCAACACCACGGCAATGACAAGTAGGAGGGCGATTACTCCGGCCCCTACCACCCCGATCCCTTCGAGGCTCTTCAGCCGCTCCCTAACGCCTCCAGCCGCGATCATCCTGACGGCACTGAAAACCAGCCCCAGGGACAGGAGAGGCACGAGGTTCTGTGCGCCGTATGCGGGGCTTACTATTACGACCAGGGATATGACCATTGACGCGAGCCCGAAGATTACCTCGACGACCCTGAACCAGTAGGGGTAGGGCCACTCCTGCCCCTCGGAATGCGGACCCCCGGCGCTCAACGCTCCACGACGGCGAGCCCAGTCCAGATTAAGCTTCGGGAGTACCGAAAGGATCTCGGTGGGCCCGGGGCGATTTGGACGCCCGGCCGACCGGTTTCTCGGATCACTCGTATGAGCCGGTCGCTTTGGTCGGCCACTCTGACCGAACTGCCCACCCCTTGGTTCTGAGCTACGGGCCCCCGTTCGCCGGCTCCCAACCTGAGGGATTTAACCTAAATAGCCCCCATTCAATCGAATCTCCGTCGCAGTGAGCAAGGACCAAGACGAAGGATTCGAGGATATTCTGGCTGAGCTGGACCGCGAAGAAGCACGCGTGAAAATACGCATGGAAATGAGACGCTTCGGAAAGCCCACCACTCTCATCGAGGGCATCAAGATGAGCGACAAGGACCTCCATGAGCTGAACTCCAAGATGAAGCGCGCACTGGCGACCGGGGGGACCGTGAAGGACGGCATCATGATACTTCAGGGGGACCACAGGGAGAGCGCCGCCAAGATGCTGAAGGAGAACGGGTTCTCCGAGGGTTCCATAGAGATAATCTAACGAGAACTCCTCTCAAGTCTTCAAACCCGGTTCAAACTTTTAAAACCTAATTCGGAGCGCAAGCAACCAAGTAATCATGTCGAAGCCCATCACGACATTCGAGGACTTCGTCAAGCGCATCATAATCGTGCTGTTCGGACTCGCCCTGCTGTCTGTGGTCCTCTTTGTTCCCATCTACTACGCGCTGGACGCACAGTTCCACTTCAACCCTGACCTGTTCGCCCTGATGACTGTAAATCCTAACCAGTTCATCCAGTACCAGATGAACCTGCTTTCGACCGAGCCCTACAGGACGCTCTTCGCACTCACAACCTTCCCCGGCTTCACCTTCGTCGCCGTCTACGGCACAATATTCATGGGGTGGGTCGAAAGGAAGCTGACTGCCAAGATCCAGCTGAGGACGGGACCGATGAACGCAGGCAGGGTGGAGGGGATCCTGCAGAACGTAGCAGACTTCTTCAAGCTCGCGTTCAAGGAGATGATCATCCCCGACAGGGTCGACCGCGCCACCTTCATCGCCGTTCCCTTCGCTCTAATGGCCGTGGCCGGAGCCCTCGTGGCACTTGTCCCGCTCTCCCCCACGACCTACATCGCCAACCCATCGGTGGGGGCGGTCCTCGTGTTCGCGATCCTGGGCTTCACCCCCATCGTGGTCCTGCTCGCAGGCTGGGCGAGCAACAGCAAGTACTCCTTCCTAGGGGGGCTGAGGGCGCTGCACCAGCTCGTGGCCTACGAGATCCCCATAATCCTCTCCCTGGTGGGGGCGGTTCTCCTCTCGGGGTCGCTCAACCTCATGAATATTGTGAACGCCCAGAGCGGCATCTGGTACATCTTCCTCCAGCCCCTGGGGGCCATAGTCTTTTACGTCGGCGCGCTGGCCGAGCTCGAAAGGATACCCTTCGACATCCCCGAAGCTGACAGCGAGCTCGTGGCCGGATGGCAGACGGAGTACTCTAGCATGCTCTTCGGCACCTTCCAGCTCGCCAACTTTTCGAGGATGTACATCATGGCGGGGCTCTTTACCACCTTCTTCCTGGGAGGCTGGCTCGGTCCGGCGCCAGTCCCCCCTGAGGTCTGGTTCATCCTCAAGACGACGGTGGTCATGATCATGCTCATGCTCCCACGCGCTATAATGCCGCGCCTCAGGATAGACATGCTGCTCAGGGCAGGGTGGGTGAAGCTCCTCGCCCTCGCGTTCGCGAACATCTTCATCGCGATGGTCATCATATCACTGGGGGTCGTCACCTAGATGGGGACCTGGAGCTACATCAAGGGGGTCCTCTCGTCCACCTGGACGGGCATAAGGCACTTATTCCATCCAAGGATGACGCTCCGCTACCCCGAGCAGAAGCTTGACCTCGAAGGGACTGGCTACAAGTACGACGCGCGCCAGGGAGTGGGTCTACCCGGGTTCAAGGGGAGGCACCTGCTTCTCTTCGAGAAGTGCACCGGGTGCCAGCTCTGCGCCATCGCCTGCGACGGCGTGGCGGTGGCCATTGACATGCAGAAGGTAACGAAGGGGAAGC
>Ga0187778_10001364_pt1 | contig 17090 bp, 13 predicted proteins | sample 1015_Q2_SP5_20_M_FD_132418 | JGI IMG/M metagenome (GOLD analysis project Ga0187778, IMG submission 132418) | Tropical peat soil microbial communities from peatlands in Department of Meta, Colombia - 1015_Q2_SP5_20_MG | ecosystem: Environmental > Terrestrial > Soil > Wetlands > Peat | place...
CCTCGGTTCGTCCGATATGTCGACACAATTCCGGCCCCGCAAACGGGGGCCGGGTACGGCCTTGCGATCTGGACAGGCTTAGCGATGCCGGCCGTGCAACTTGTCGCGCCAGCCCGGGTACAGGCTGTCTGCATCCTTGGGGAAGGAGTCGAACGCGCGCGCGAATTCGGGATGCTCCTTTGCCCATTGGATGGGGTCCGCCTTTGCCTTCCAGCAGTCGTATGCTTGGCGCAGCGATTTCGCACCCGCGGCCGGCGAATCAATGTGGCCGTACGAGCCACCGCCTGCCGTATTGATGACGTTGCCGTGACCCAGGTTCTCGAAGAAGCCGGGCAGGCGCAGCGCGTTCATGCCGCCGGAAATGATGGGGGTCGTCGGCTTCATCCCAAGCCATTCCTGGTGGTAGGCAGGTCCGGTGTAGCTGTCGCGCTCGATGATGTAGGCGATCGCGACGTCCTCCTTCTCGCCTTCCATCTTGCCGTATCCCATCGTGCCGACGTGAATACCCGAGGCGCCCTGCAGCCGGCTCATCTTGGCCAGCACGTAGGCCGTGTAGCCGCGCTTGGCACTCGGAGAAGTGATCGCGCCGTGGCCGGCACGGTGGTAGTGCAGATACTGGTTGGGGAAGTTGCGCCGCGCCGTGGTGACCATGCCCGGGCCACCCACGTAACCGTCGACCAAGAAGGCCACCTTGTCCGCGTCGGGTCCAAATTGCGACAAGATGTATTCGCCGCGCGCCAGCATCTCGTAATGATCGTCGGCCGTGATGTTTGCCGAAAAGATCTTGGCCTCGCCGGTCTCGTCCATGGCGCGCTTCATCGCGTCGTAGACGAGCGGGATTGTCTTATTCAAAGGCGAAAAGACCTGATTGCCTTGGGGCTCGTCGTTCTTGATGAAATCGCCACCGAGCCAGAACTGGTAGGCCGCCTGGGCAAACGGCTCCGGCCGCAGGCCAAGCTTGGGCTTGATAATGGTGCCGGAGATGTATCCGCCGTCTTTCACCGGCCGGCCAAGGATGCGCCACAGGTCCGAGATGTCCTTGCTCGGCCCATCAAACAGTTGCAGGGCGCGTGGCGGCACATAGAAGTCGTACATCTTCGCGTGCTGGATGTCGCCCATGCCCTGGTTGTTGCCGATCGCCAGGGTCAGGAACGAGACCATCATCATTCGGCCGTCGATGATGTTGCGATCAAACAAGTCGAGGGGATAGGCGATTCGCATCTCCTCCGTGGCCTCGTCGATCTGGTACACCAGCGCGTCGACCCCCTTGGTGAACTCGTCGGTGGTTGATACCTCGACATTCGTGCCAGTGGACGATTCGGCCGCAAAGTGAGCGGCCGCTTCCAAGTAGCCAGTACCCGCCTTGGGTTTCATCTTGTAGGCAACGAGAATGTGCCGACCGCCGCGGATGAGTTCATCTTCGCGAAGGCTAAGGTCGGCGTAACGGTTCGACTGGTCCATGAAGGTTCCTTGGTTCGTTGAGAGTTAGTGTGCCGGGCACTTTAAGGAAGTTAATTGATAAGCGCAATTAAAGAATATTTATCAGATAGTTCAGATTTTCTTAATTATTTAGCCGTTGTCGCTGAGCCAGAGGCAACAAAGTTCAAATCTGTCGTCAAGAGTTCGCCGAGGTTCAGGCCTAGACGCGGTTGCAGGCCCGATGTTGGCATTCGATACCACTAGCGAAAAAACAAGCAGCGAACTCGGCCTGGCTCCACCCCGCGGCGATCATAGGGGCGGCGTTGATCCGTATGTTTGTCGTGGGGCAAAAAACCGTCAGAGCGATACTCAAGGGGCACGCCGTGGCAGGACAAAGAGACGGCGGCTTTCTCTTGGCACTCACGGGGCGCGCCGCCGCCGGCACCGACGAATCTCAGGGCTTGAGGGCGCGATAAAGAAACGGCAGGCTCAGGTCCATCCGGTAGTCGATGCCGGAGTGATTGTCATTGAACTCCTCGTAGCGGTGCGCGATTCGGTGCTGCGTCAATCGTTTGGACAAGATGCGCGCGCCGTAGTGCAGATGGTACTGGTCACGCCAACCGCAATCGATGTAGATCGCCTTGAGCGAGCGAAGCGCCGCGGCATGCTGCGCCACAAGCCAGATTGGATCGTGCCGGCGCCAGCGCTCCCAGCGCTCGGCGAGCAATTCGCCCGTTTCCAGGTTAAAGGGAATGCGAAATCCGTTGGGGACCCTTGGATCCGGATCGTAGCTTGCCGCCATGCACAGGTTCATCAGGCAGTGGATCTCGCTGCTCGACGGTTTGCTCTTGGCGTGGAAGGCTTCCAGAAACCTCTTCACCCTGCCGTCGTCGACGCCACGGTCGGCCCCGCGTTCGCTCGCGCGAACGTCCACGCGGCCGGGTTTGCGCGGTCGCTTTCGGTACCGCGCCAGTTCGTCGAGCGTGTTCGGCCAATCGGCTAGGTAGCAAAAATCAAAATAGCAGTCCCCCGAATGGTCCGCAACGGCGCCCCAGTGTTGCGCATATTTCATCGCGTGAAGGATCGCGCCGTAGCCTCCCGAAGACTTGCCAAAGCAGCCGCGATGCTCGCGCGAGGCCAGCGTGCGAAATTCGCGGTCCACGAACGGTATGAGCTCGCGCGTGAGGTAATCCGCGTAGTTGCCAATGGCCGGGGAGTTTATGTACTGGTTGCCCCCCAAACGAGTGAAGCAATCGGGAAAGACGATGATCACTGCGCCCATGCGCTTTTCGTGCAGCAGGCGCGCGGCCTTTTCCGCAACGTTTTCCTCGAAAGCGCGCCAGTTGACATGCGCGGCGCCGGCGGCCGTGTACCCCACTAGGTCAAAAAGGACGGGAAAGCGACGCCCCCGTGCGCGCGCAGAGCCCGAGTCATACTGCGGCGGCAGCCAGACCGGAAATCGCCGCTCGTGCGGGTCGCCGAGCGGATTGTCCGCAAGGACGCGAGAAGTGTGCTCGACCAGTACGACGCGTCCCGAGGCAACGCCGCGGATCTTTGCAATCATCGATGCACCATCGTGCTTGCGCGCAGCCCCAGTCTTTTATCGCGATCGCGCGGCGCCTAATGAAAAGGCCCCAAGGACGGGGCCTTTCCGAGCTCCGGGCGAGCACCAATGTGTTCGGCGCCTGCTCGCTCGGGTCTCTGGCGCATTGGAAGAAACGCCAGTATCCAACCGGACGCGCCGGTTCAAAAAAATTCTAGCTATGATCCTTTGGCGACGTCAACGATCGACACGCGCGGACCGTTGCACGAACACACACAAACGCTCTACTGCGACGCCTTTGCGCCAGTGCCCGGCGCATCGACGGAGCCCGATACCAAAATCGGGTCATGCCGAAAGTGCTCCGGGTATAGCTGCTCGAGATTGCGCACCTTGGGAAGGTCATAGCGCGCGATGTAGCCATTGTCCGGGTGCATCGTTGCGAAGTTTTGGTGATACGTCTCCGCGGCGTAAAAGCCCGGCAGCGGATCGATGCGGGTGGCGATTTTGCGCCCGAAGACGCCCGCCTGGTCGAGCTGTCGAATATAGTTCAGCGCAATTCGATGCTGCTGTTCGTTGAGCGTGAAGATTTCCGAACGATATTGCGTGCCCACGTCCGGACCTTGCCGGTCGACTTGGGTGGGATCATGCGCAACCGAAAAAAAGATACGCAAAATGGTGCCGTAGCTCACGACGTTCGGATCAAAGCGGATCTGCACCGATTCGGCATGACCGGTCCGCCCCGTACTGACCATTTCGTACTCGGCCGTGCCTTGCGCTCCTCCGGCATATCCGGAAACTGCGCTCTGCACGCCTTTGACGTGCTGAAAGACCTTTTGCACGCCCCAGAAACACCCACCGGATAAAACCGCGGTCTCGGACGCGCCGGCCGAGGTGGCGGTCTCATCCAGAAACGGAGCCGGCAACGGTGTTGCGTCCTCCGTGGACCAGCACGCGGTCGTCCCCAATGTGGCAAATGCGGCCGTCAGAACATACACCAGGACCCTCATGATTTTCCTCCCGACGTGGGTTGAAAATTCAATGCCACGCCATTGATGCAATATCGCAAGCCCGTCGGAGGGGGACCGTCGTCGAAAACATGTCCCAAGTGGCCGCCACAGCGGCGGCAATGCACCTCCGTGCGCACCATGCCAAAGGAACGGTCCTGCGTCTGACTTACGGCGCTTTCTAGGGGTTGCCAGAAACTGGGCCAACCCGTTCCGCTGTCGAACTTGGTCGCGGACGAAAACAGCGCGAGGGTGCAGCCGGCGCAAGTAAAGATGCCCTGGCGTTTTTCGTGGTTGAGCGGACTCGTATACGGCCGCTCGGTTGCTTGTTCGCGCAGCACCGCGTACTGCTGGCTTGTAAGGAGTGCGCGCCACTGCTCGTCGGTATGCTCGACTTCGAAGTGCCCGCCGCTTGGGGTGGACTGGGTACCGCGCGCAAATCGGCCAAGCCCCAACAACGCAAGAAACCCAGTGCCCGCCAAAAACCAGCTTCGCCTTCCCATCTTCATCTCCTGCTGCCGTGCGCAGCGCCAAGATGCCGATTTGGTCGCGCTAAGTCAAAAATCCTTACAACCCCCAATCAGTGAACCCCCCAAGGTAAAAAAACACATAGCGCATAAATCCTAAAGCCCGCGAAGTGACAGCCGCATGCGGAGTCGATGTTTGATCGATTAAGTGCAACGCAGCCGGCGTCTGCCACCTCGACCTCCTTCCGAGAAGCTGCCCTCGCACGCGCAGCGCCGTGTCGCGACGCATCCGAATTTCCGCTTCTTTGTCCACCCCAGGTCGCGCACAAATTGTGCGCGCAAACCAGCCTGCAATTGCATGATCCTTCTACGGATATGCATCGCCCGCTATGGTCTCACGTAGCTTCGGATGTATGACGCTGATTGTCTATGCAGTGGCCTTGCCAATTTCTCCCGCCACCGAGCAACTCGTAGCAGGGATGGCTAGGGGATTTGCAATGTTGCCGCGATTTTTTGCAAAGCCATAGGCGAAACAGGGGATCTGGCCAGCGGAAACCGGGCAGCACCGCTGCTTAGCCGCGCGGGTCGTCCCGATTTGCCAGCGCCCTAATTAACATTGCGCACCCGCAAAATTGGCCGGCCGATCCTGGTCGGCACACGGGCGATTATCGCGACACGACGCTCCACGGGCTTACCCCGATACGACGGCGTCGAAGGATTCTTCGAGAATGCGCATGCCTTCGTCGACGATCTGCTCGGAGGCCGTCAAGGGAACGAGTATGCGAACGATATTCGCGTTCGACCCGCAGGGAAGAAGTATCAGCCCGCGGCGTGCGGCCTCGCTCACCAAGCGCTTGGTCAGTTCCGAGTCCGGTGCGTCGACTTTGCCGTCTTCGAACAATTCCATCGCAACCATGGCGCCCAGACCACGGACATCGCCAACGGCGCGGTGCTTGCGGGCGATTTTCTGCAGCCCCGTGCGCAATCGCTCGCCGAGGGCGCAAGCGCGTGCCAGCAACTGTTCCTTCTCGAAAACCTTCAGAACTTCGAGCGCCGCCACCGCCGCCAGCGGATTGCCCGCATACGTGCCTCCTAAGCCACCGGGGTTGGGAGCATCCATGACGTCCGTCCGCCCAATGACCGCGGAAATCGGTAATCCTCCGGCGATCGACTTGGCCATGGTAATGATGTCCGGCACGACACCCGAATGCTCGATAGCAAACCAGGTCCCAGTACGCCCGCAACCGCACTGGATTTCATCGGCGATGAGCAAGATCCCGTGTCGGTCGCATACGCTGCGCAATGTTTGAAGAAATTCGAATGGCGCGACATAAAACCCGCCTTCACCTTGAACCGGTTCGACAATAATCGCCGCAACCCGTTCTGCCTCGATGTCGTTCTTGAAAATATGCTCAATCGAAGCCATGGCATCGGCGATGCTCACGCCAAACAGGGCATTGGGAAAGCGCGCATGAAAGATTTCGGCCGGGAAGGGTCCAAAGCCGGCTTTGTACGGTGCAACCTTGCCCGTGAGCGACAAGGTCATCAGCGTGCGCCCGTGGAAACCGCCACCAAACGAAATTACACCGGAGCGCTTAGTGTGTGCCCGCGCCAATTTAATCGCATTTTCGACCGCTTCGGCACCGGTCGTCATGAAGAATGTCTTCTTAGGTGCCGCGCCCGGTGCCAGAGCATTGAGGCGCTCGGCCAATTCCACCAGCGGTTCGTACGCCAGCACCCCAAAACACGTGTGGATCACCCGATCGAGCTGCGCCTTTACGGCCGCAACAATCTGCGGATGGCGATGACCCGTATTGAGCACTCCGATTCCACCGGCAAAATCGATGTAGCGCCGCCCCTCGACATCCCACACTTCGGCGTTTAATGCCCGGTCGACGAACACCTCGTGCACTTGGCCCAAACCGCGGGGCATTGCCGCGCGGCGGCGCGCCATCAAAGCCGCATTGCTGCGTTGAGTATCTGTGGCCAGGGACTCGCGCTTCATTTTCGCCCTACCTTTCTACCTGCCGGCCACTGCCGTCTAACCGCCTCGCGGGCCAACTGCGCAAGACCGTGCAGCACTCATTGTAGACTTGCTCTTGAAACGTGCGGATGATCCGCCAACGCGTGATCCGGTTACACGATTTTGCAATTATCTTCCCCTACGGAGCGCGCGCCGAACATCGCGGATACGCAAAGCACGTAGTATCGGGCCGTAGCGTGGCGCATTTCGTCGATCCGGGCTACCGCGGAATACGGCACGATGGAGTGTTCGCGAACTCTCGCGCGTAGGAGCTGCGCATTGAGCGCTTCCCGTAAGCGATCGAAGACCTTAGTGCGTTGGGTTGCTGCGCTTGGCGGCGCCCGGCGCGCGCGCGTGCCTGCCGGCAGCATCTCGCTGATTGCCGCGGCGATCGCCGGGGCGGCGGCAGCAAGCCTAAATTGCCCCGCCCAAGCCACGCTCGGCGAAGACGTCAAGACGGTGGAACTCGACCGGCGGCAGATCGATGCGACGACACAGGTCCGAAGTTATGGCACCTTTACGGTGCACGAACTGCACTCGGCGGCAGGAGCGGTTGTACGCGAGTACGTATCCCCGGCGGGGACCGTGTTTGGCATTTCGTGGAGCGGGCCTTCGATACCCAATCTGCGACAGCTGCTCGGCACCTACGCCGCGACGTTTGCCTCTTCGACGCATCGCCAGCTTGGCGGGCGGGGCCACCTCGGAGTTCGGGAGGGTAATTTGGTTGTCGAGTCCAACGGACGCATGCGTTCGTTTCACGGGCGGGCCTATCTGAGCGACCAACTGCCCCCGGGAGTTACGATCGATGACGTACAGTAACTCGCCCCGTCGGACCCGGTTGCGCAATAGGATCGCGATGCCGCTCGCACTGGGACTAGCCGCGGCGGCACTGCTGAGTGCATGCAGTGGCGGCGGCAGCAGCAGCCCCTATAACGGCAGTATCGGCGTCAGTGGGCCACCAGCGGCAAACGTTGCATCGATTATCGTTGACGTGGGACCGAACTGCACCGCCAGCGAAGCGACGACCTACCACTGTACTGCGGGACAGCCGATTGGCACGGCCAATATCGCCTTTGTCACAGTGAACGTCTGCCTGCCAGGCACCTCGACGTGTCAGTCGATCGATCACGTCATGGTCGATACGGGCTCCTCCGGATTGCGCATCATGTCCTCGGCGCTCGGGGGCGGAATTACCTTGCCGGCGGTCCAGATCAATAGCCAGCCTCTCGTTGAATGCGCTCAGTTCGCCGACGGCTACACATGGGGATCCGTTCGCACCGCCGATGTTCAGGTCGGCGGCGAAATCGCAAAGAGCGTCAATGTGCAAGTGATTGGCGATTCCGGCGCAACGGCACCGAGCTCGGCTACAAGCTGCGTAGATACGAATTTGCCAGCCCTGAACGATTCCTACAGCTTCGGCGCCAACGGTGTGCTCGGTGTCGGTCTTTTCATTAACGACTGCCTCACGGGTGGTACGTGTCCCATTGGGCCCGGGTTTTACTTCTCCTGTTCTTCTAGTACCAACTGCAACGAAGTTGCGGTTCCCTCCAATCAGCAGGTGTCCAACCCGACCGCGTCGCTGGCGACCGACAATACCGGGGTGATCGTCGAGCTGCCGACGGTGGCCTCGGGCGGATCGACCGATGTTGCCGGCTCGCTCGTCTTCGGGATCAACACGCAGAGCAACAATGCGATGAGCCAAGCACAAACCGTATATGCCGCAAATTCGTATACGGGGAATTTTTTCAGCACGATTAACAGTGTTGCAGTTGGCCCCTATACGGCGATCACCACGCCCTGGCCCAACAGCTTTATTGACAGTGGTTCCAACGGTATTTTCCTTCCCGGAACTACGATACCGTGTGATCCCACGTACGGCTGGTTCATTCCTGCAAATACAGTAAGCGTGCCGGCGATCATTCAGGGGGAACTCAGCACAAACCCTCCCGCCACCGCCATCCCGGCCGGGACGGCGACGTCGATAAATTTCCAAATCGCCAACGCAACCAGCCTCTCGGGCACCGCATTTAACGACCTGGGGGCACCCACCGCGACCTGCAATAGCAACGGAACAGGAAACGGAACGAGCAACGCTATAAATGGCGGAATCGACTGGGGTCTGCCGCTGTTTTTCGGGAAAAACGTCTACGTTGCCTTAGAGACAAAGACAATTACCGTCATGACGACCAACTACACCGGTCCGTTCTGGGCGTTTTGATTCCCCGAGCACGACATACTTTTGCGTTCGCAAAATTCGCCTTCCGCCCCGTAACCCACCCTTCCGGCAAGTAGGCGACGTCGCAAAGAGGGATCTCTGCGCACCAAGGGGACAACATCTTTTGCGTACAAAGACGGCCCCGATCGATGCTCCCGCGGGTTTGCCGCGTCGAGCCGGGCGGCCGGTGGGTGGCGAAGGATGCCGCACCTCGGCACGTTTTCTGGAACGCCTAGCTTTTTTCGCCAACAAAAATTGCCCACAGATGGGCCAAATCCGCGGCACCGTCGCTGCCTTGAACGCTATGGAGCGTTTGCACGGCCTTGGATTTTTCGCCGGCAAGGTGATAAGCAATCCCCAGGTGCAATTTGGCGTCGTCGGGGTGCTTCAGTGCGCCTTTGCGAAGTCCCTGTTCCATGAGCGAAAGGCCATGCTCATACCGGCCGTTTAGCACGTAGTTAAATCCGGTATTGAGTAAGGCATCACCGCTATTGGCCATTTGCGCTTCGGCATCGCCCTGCCCTAACGCCTTTACGTCGTCCGCGGCATCCTGGTTGGCCAGGCTCTGGAGGCGCTTTTGGCGCTCGACATCGGCTCCCTTGCCGAGGATCCCCTCCGAGAAGCCCAGATCGATGACCTTCTTGGCCTCGGCCGGGAAGCCTGCCTCGAGCGCGAGCTGCCCCATAGCCATGAAGTCGGATTCGCGCGTGAGGTCGCCGATCGCCATTTGCAGACGTAATCGGTCCAGTTCCAGACGCTCGACGTAACCGGGTCGGTGCACCAGCTGACTGATGGCGAGTTGCCAGTATTCCCTTTTCGGATAGGACATCAAGAGCTTCTCGAGCACGGCGCTTGAGCCGGCTGCATTGCCCAGCTTCTGATAGCAAGACAGCAACAGCTGCAAATGTGCCTCGCTCGGGGCTCGCCCCGCCTTTTCGTCGTCGTCGATGAGTGTCTTGAGCTCGGAAGACGCGGCGCCGAAATCGTTGTTCAAGTAATGCGAGTCGATCAACACATCGCGCATACTGGGATCGGTGCCACCGTCTTTGAAGTACCGGGCGGCCCAGCTTGCGGATTGGCCGTAGTTTTTCAAGCGATAGTAGGCGACCGCAATGGCTTGCACATAGCGCAGCTGATCGGCGGGTGCCATACGGCCGCTCGCCACCACGGATTCGAGCGAGCTCGCCGCAAGCGCGTCGTCTCCAATGCCAACGGCCGCAGAAGCGCGCATGCGATCGATGATGAAATTCTCGTAGGCCGTGCGACTGGGGACGGCTTCGGCCTCGCGGATCTTGGTCAAAGCCTCCTTGAACCTCTTGTTTTTCATCAATTCCTGCGCCGCTTGCAGCGGCTTGCCCACTTCTTCGCGAACCGTCTCTTTGGGGGCGCCCGCAGCAGGCATCGGGACTTCGTCCGCAAAGGCCATCCCGACACCGGCCGACCCGAGAATCAGAACCGACGACGCGACCAGAAACGAAAGCCCGGCACCACCCACGCGAGACAACAAAACGCGCACCACAAATCCTTCTTGGCGACTACTGGATGAATTGTTCGTTGCCGACCAGACCGATCTTCTGTACTCCCAAGCGCTGTGCCAATGCCATTACCTCGGCCACGTACTTGTACGTAGTCAGTTTGTTCGGACGCAGGTGGATTTCGGGCTGATCGGGCTGGTCCGCCACGGACCGTAGACGAGACTCCAGGCCCGTTCGGTCCGCGACGATTGCCCCATTCCAGTAGATGGTGCCGTCAAAGTCGACGTCGATATCGATTACGACTGGTGGCGTCGCGGGTGGCGGGGGATGCCCGACCGGCATATTCAGATTTACCGAATGCAGTTGAATCGGAATTGTGACGATGAGCATGATAAGCAGCACCAACATCACATCGATCAGCGGTGTGGTATTGATATCGACCATTACGTCGGGATCGCGGGAGCTATCGTTCGCACCGACTTGCATTGCCATGACTACGCCCTTTCTTTGGGTTGGCGATCCGCACGCCGCGGGCCAAAACAACAGACCGCGGACCTTGCCAATGCCCGCTTTTTAGCCGCCATGGGGTGGCGGCTCGATGATGAAACCGACTTTGACGATGCTCGCCCGCTGGCAGTCGAACACGACGCGTCCGATCGATTCGTAGCGCGCATTGAGGTCGCCGCGAATATTCACCTCGGGCTGCGGGTTCTTGATCGCTGCCTTTTTCAGGCGTTCGACCAGCTTTTCATTGTCGGTTACCAGTTCCTGTCCCCAAAAGACGTCGCCTTCCTTGTTGACGGAAATCGTGATGTTCTCCGGCCGGGTCGTGCGGGGCTGATTGCGTTCCTTGGGAAGGTCCAGGGGCACTTCGTGAAGCACCACGGGGATAGTGATCAGGAAGATGATCAGCAAAACCAGCATGACATCGACAAGCGGTGTCGTGTTTATCGCGAAGATGACTTCGTCCTCCTCCCGAACCTCCTGTCCGACGTTTATCGCCATGATGAACTTGTGCGTCGGCGACGCTCAACGATTTGCATCGCCCGTATGGCCGAGCAGCGCCAAGTGCAAGTCCGCACCGAAAGCGCGCACGCTTTCCATTGCGACCTTGTTTCGCCGTACGAGAAAGTTGTATCCCAATACTGCCGGCACCGCCACTGCCAGCCCGAAAGCAGTCATGATCAGAGCCTCGCCCACCGGTCCGGCGACCTTGTCGATGGAAGCCTGGCCCGCAATTCCAATCGCCGTCAGCGCGTGATAGATACCCCAGACGGTTCCGAACAACCCTACAAATGGTGCCGTGGAACCTACGGTTGCTAGGAACGCCAGGCCGTCCTGCAGACGGCTTTGCACATTGTCGACTGCGCGTTGCACGGACATCGAGATCCAGGTGTTTAAGTCGATGCGTTCGAGCAGTGGTCCCTCGTGTCGTCCCGTTGCGCCTAGGCCCGTCTCGGCAATGTAGCGAAACGGGCTACCGTCCTTGAGCGCCTCGACGCCTGCCGAAAGCGACCCAGCCGCCCAAAAGGTCTTGCGCACCGCACCGGCCTGGCCCATGAGCTTGAACTGCTCGTAGAACTTCGTAAACATGATGTACCAGGTTCCCAACGACATGAGCACCAGGATGATCAGCGTGCCCTTGGACACGAAGTCGCCACCTTTCCACAGCGCATCGAGGCCATACGGGTTTTCAACGACCTCCTTGGAAGTTTCGACAAGCGGAGGCGGTGCTGCGGGGGCCACAGCGCCATCTTTGGTTGCGTCGGCCCCCTGGGCCCAAGTCGTCTGCGGCACAGCGCAAAGAAACATCGCCGCGCCAACGCCAATCATTGCTGCCACCAGCACGGCGACCCCTCTCTTGCCAAAGAACATTCGTGCTCCCTCAAACAGACGCGGACATTTCGCCGAAACACCTCGAACGCTTCGCAAAGCTAGTCCCGCAAGTTAAACGTGTAGGCCTGGGTTGCCCAACCGGCCACCGGTTTGCCATCGACCGTTGCAACCCGGAATCGGCAAGATGCGATCCAACTCTTGGCCGAGTCATCGAGCCGCACGTGTCCGCTCGAACGAGCTACCTCGATCTTTCCGGGCGTTCCGTCGATTTCGATCTGAATTCGCAGCACCAGAGTTCCGGCCTCCTGATTGCGACGAGAAGCCATCGGGTATTGCGGCTCGGGTGTCGGGCAGGACGAGCGGTCCAACGCCGCGGCCGTAACGACGCGCAGTGGCCCAGGTCTCGCGGGCGCTTCGGACTCTGGCGGCGGCGCCTTGGTCGTCACCTGCGTTATGGTGCTCTGAACGGGTGGGGCAACCGCGATCTGGATTTCTGGCGGTGGAATAAAGGGTGGTGGCGGCGGTGCCGCCAGTTTTGGGGGCGGCGACGCAGGCACCTCGGGTGCCGACGGTGCCTTGTGCTCCTCGACGATCTTGGTCTCGATGGGTTTTTTCACCACCTCAACGATTCTGCGCGCAAGGCCGTTCGCGAGCGCGTAAATCACGGCGACGTGCAAAAGAACGACCAGCGAAAAACTGATCAAATGCCTCGCCGGGTTGCGCTGCTGGTGCGCGAAATCCATCCCGTCAATGCCTCCATCATCGCCATTGCACCTAAGCGAGCTCGCATCCTATTGCATCGCTCCCGTCGGCCGGCCTGCCCAAAGCCGGAAGCCACGACCGGTACACGCTCATGCTATTGCCACAAACAGTTAAATGTACACGATTACTGCTGCGGAGCAGCAACAAACCACCCCCTCGCACATTGCGCGACCGTAGCGATTGCGATCTCGATGCGATGCAAGCGAACGTGGGCGAAATATCACCGAAACGAAGGACCGCTGGGCCAAGACGGCGCCTTTGTACCCTCCGAACGAAAACGCCCGCGACTTCTGAGCTCGGATCCTCCGATCCAAGGGAGCCGGACCCGTCTACCAGGTGCGCTATCCTTTCTTCGAATGCCTGCGCTTAGACGCTGCGGGCTACGGCCGGTTCCGGAGGTCGACATGCTGCAACGCGTTAGCCCCATGCCGCCGCTCGACGACGGCGATCTGGTAAGAAACCAGGCATTTATTGGTGGCGCCTGGGTCGACGGCTCGCTCGGGCGCTTTCCCGTGGTCAATCCTGCCGACGGCGGCACAATCACCGAGGTTGCCAACTGCGGCGAGACCGAAGTCCAGCTCGCCATTTCCGCCGCTGAGCAGGCCCTCCCTGCTTGGCGCGCCAAGACCGCAAAAGAGCGCAGTTTGCTGCTGCGGCGCTGGAACGATCTGGCGCTGGCGGCTGCATCCGATTTGGCAAAGATTCTTACAGTTGAGCAAGGCAAGCCGCTTGCGGAGGCTCGTGGCGAGATCACCTACGCGATGAGCTTCCTCGAGTGGTTTGCCGAAGAAGCCAAGCGAGTGTACGGCGAGACGATCCCATCGCCCTGGACCGACCGACGCCTCCTGGTTTTCCGCGAACCGGTCGGCGTGTGCGCGGCCATTACGCCTTGGAACTTTCCCAGCGCGATGATTACTCGCAAGATTGCCCCGGCGCTGGCGGCCGGATGCACGGTGATCGTCAAACCCGCCGAACAAACACCCCTTTCGGCCTTGGCGCTTGCTGAATTGGCCCAGCGCGCCGGATTTCCCCCGGGAGTCATCAATATCGTGACTGCCGATGCAGACCAGAGCATTGCCCTAGGAAGGGTACTTTGCGACTCGCCCGTAGTACGCAAACTCTCCTTCACGGGTTCGACCGCCGTCGGTCGCATTTTGATGCAGCAGTGTGCGCCAACACTCAAAAAACTCTCGCTCGAACTGGGCGGCAATGCTCCGTTTATCGTATTTGACGATGCCGACGTTCCGGCCGCCGTCGAAGGTGCACTCATCTCCAAATATCGCAATTCCGGCCAAACCTGCGTGTGCACGAACCGATTTTTTGTGCAAGACGCGATCTATGAGTCCTTCGTCACCCAGTTTGCCGCGCGGGCTGCGCAGCTTAAAGTCGGTTCGGGGCTTGAGCCCGGGGTGCAGCAAGGCCCGCTCATCGACGTGGCCGCCCTTAGCAAGGTCGAAGCGCACATCAGTGACGCGATTGCCAAGGGCGCCAAAGTGGAAACCGGCGGACATCGCCATCGGCTGGGTGGAACTTTTTTCGAGCCTACGGTGCTCTCCGGCGTGCAAGATACCATGCTGCTTGCGCGCGAGGAGATTTTCGGCCCGGTGGCGCCGGTGTTTTCCTTTCGCAAGGATGAGGAAGTTATCGCAGCCGCCAATAGCGTCGAGCACGGTCTCGCGGCCTACTTTTATGCGCGCGACGTTGGCCGGGTCATGCGTTACGCCGAGGCCCTGGAGTTTGGAATGGTCGGTGTCAATGTCGGACTCATGACCACGGAGGTCGCACCCTTTGGCGGGATCAAACAGTCCGGCTTTGGTCGCGAGGGTTCACGCCATGGCATCGAAGAGTATTTGAACGTCAAATACGTCTGTGTCGGTCTTTAGGACGGCGATAAGGGGATTCGCAGATTCGGTCGCGATGCACCCCGCGCACGCATCGCCGACCCACCGCCAAAAGTCTCGTACGCGTGATCGATGGCGCGCCTGCTGCACCGCTTCCCGCGACCCTTCGGTGGGCCAACCGCGGTGTCAGGTCGATGTCACGAGTTGCGCGCCATCCACAAATTTTTCGAATTGTTCCAGGGGCAGTGGCTTGCTGAAGTAATAGCCTTGCAGAAAGTCGCAGCGATGCACCGTGTTTAGGAAGTACAACTGCACTTCCGTCTCAACGCCTTCGGCAACCACCTGCAGACCCAGGTTGTGTGCCAACCCGATCGTGGCGGCACAAATCGATGCGTCGCTGTCGTCCTGTTCCAGGTTCATGACAAAGGATTTGTCGATCTTGAGTTGATCCAAGGGCAGACGCTTTAGGTACGAGAGCGACGAATAGCCGGTGCCGAAATCATCGAGCGAAAAACCGATGCCCAACGCATTCAGCGCCTTCATTTTGGCGATGGTGTCCTCGACGTCGTCGAGAAAAAGACTTTCGGTGATCTCAAGCCTGATACGCTTTGCGGTAGCACCCGTGCGCTGCACGATTTCGAGGACCTGTGCCACGAAATCGGCCTGACGGATCTGCAGCGCGCTGATGTTCACGGCCACGGAAAGCTCCGCACGCTCGGGCCGCGCCGCCCAGGTTGCCAGCAGAGCGCACACCGTTTCCAGTACCCAATGCCCGATGGGAATAAGGAGACCGGTTGTCTCGGCGACCGGGATGAATTCGGCTGGAGCGACGAGACCGCGCGTCGGGTGCCGCCAGCGCAGCAAGGCTTCGGCTCCCACGACGCGGCGCGCGCCATCGACCACGGGCTGAAAATGAAGTGTCAGCTGGCCGTCCCGCAGCGCCACACGAAGGTCGGCCTCGAGCGCCGACTGCGCGGCAATGGTGCTTTGTGACCGCGGATCGAAAAACCGTAACGCGTTGCGTCCCGCCGCCTTGGCTTGGTACATGGCCATGTCGGCGTGCCTGAGAAGTTCTTCCTCGCTGATTGGCCGGTCGCCGAACAAGGCCGCACCGATCGATGCCGTGCAATAGTGTTCGTAGGCGCCCAGCATATACGGCAGATTCAAAGCGGCAATGATTTTCCCGCCCACCCGGGTGGCGCGGGCGACCGCCTCCTGCGCGTCACCCGGTAGATCTTCAAGGAGCACGAGAAACTCGTCACCGCCGAAGCGCGCCACGCTGTCGGTGGGACGCACGCAGTCCGTCAAGCGGGTAGCGACTTGCTTGAGCAACTGGTCACCGACGTCGTGTCCCCGCGTGTCGTTCAGTGTCTTGAAATTGTCCAGGTCGACGAACAGCAAAGCGCTGAAACTGCCCGTCCGGCGACAAGTAATCAGCGCTCGCTTCAGACACTCGAGCAGCCGCCGGCGGTTGGGCAATCCGGTGAGCGCGTCGGAAAACACCAGGCGCTGGATCTCCTGCTGGCTGGCGTGATGCTCTGTGATGTCCTCGACAATCGCCACACCCCCCACGACGTTGTCGCGACCGTCGCGCGAAGGCGTCGCCACCAAAGAAATCCAACCGCGAAACTCACCCAGCGCTCCGTCGTGGTAACCCTCGTAGCGCACACTCACCCCCTCGGTGATCGCTCTTTGCAACGTCGACCGGATCATCGAATCGGCCAACTGGCGCAGGTTGCGACCGATCAGGGTTTCCCTTGATGTTCGCAGGATCTGCGTCAAGCGCTCGTTGCAATAGGTGATTCGAGAGGCCTTGTCGTAATGCAAAACCCCGACCGCGAGGTGATTGAGCAGGAGACGATACTGTTCCGTGCTCGTTTTGAGGGCCTCTTCACGATCCATGGCCTCGAAGCGCAACACGATGTTCTCTCGCGTTCCTCGCGCGACCGCGCGAATCATGGCAAGGACAAAACCCAGGTAGACCAAACCAAATGCCGCCAGCACCTTGTACAAGTCGCCTTCCCGCGTCAGCATATGCACGATGAAGGGGGCGACGATGCAGACGACGAACCCGGTCGCTCCGACCGCATCGGCAGCGTTGGATAGCACGGCCGCGGCAGCCGCTCCTGCCAGGAAGAGCAGCAGGATCAACTGATGCTGCAAATCGTCCGTGGGGAAGAGAAGAAATCCGGCAAGACCCCAAGCGATCCCGGTGCTGATCGCGGAAACGCGGAACCATCGCAACCAGACCTCGTCGGCGAGGGTTGATTTGGCGCGCGAACGACGATACGCCACCAGCAGCGACGTGCGGGCCAGCATGACGCAAAGAAAAACAAATAGCCATGCGAGTTGGGCGCCCAGCGGCACCGCGGCTCGTTCTAGGTACAGACAGATGAGCGCACAAAACGCCGCCGATCCCATCGCCGCCGGGGCGGCGGAGGCAAGCTGGCGCGTTACCTCGCCGGCGATGCGCAGCGATTTGCCCGGCGCCGCATCGAATTGCGA
>Ga0187778_10001365_pt1 | contig 17089 bp, 13 predicted proteins | sample 1015_Q2_SP5_20_M_FD_132418 | JGI IMG/M metagenome (GOLD analysis project Ga0187778, IMG submission 132418) | Tropical peat soil microbial communities from peatlands in Department of Meta, Colombia - 1015_Q2_SP5_20_MG | ecosystem: Environmental > Terrestrial > Soil > Wetlands > Peat | place...
CCTTAGAGAATTACGCAGCTTTGTTCCGGTGGAGATCTTTCGCGGGGGGGCGATCCGCCCCGGAATGTATTCGCTGCTGCTGCGGGCCACGTTCCAATCGAACGATCGCACCTTGCGGGAGGACGAAGTCGCCGGGTGGTCTGCCGAGATCATCAAGGCCCTGGAACGACTGGGTGGTACTCTCCGGGCGCAATGATCCGGCCTGGCCTGCCGACCTGACATCCTCTTCGACCGGCTTGTGCTAGCCTAACCTCCTATGGCGGACCTTGGGACAGCAGCCAAACATTTCCTCAGCCACAAGGTGGAGCATTTTACCGAGTCGGTCATTCGCGAGATGACGCGCCAGGCGGCGCTTTATGGGGCGATCAATCTGGCGCAAGGCTTCCCCGATTTCCCCGCTCCGGCGGAGATCAAGCGCGCCGCTCTCGAGGCAATCGACCGCGATGTGAACCAGTACGCCATCACCTGGGGAGCACAGAACCTCCGCAATGCCATCGCGCAGCACATGAAGGGATTCCAGGGAATCACGGTGGATCCGGAGACCGAGATCACCGTCTGTTGTGGCTCAACCGAGGCCATGATTGCGACGCTGTTCGCCATTTGCAACACCGGGGACGAGGTCGTGATCTTTGAGCCATTCTATGAGAACTACGGACCGGATTCGACTCTCTCCGGGGCAAAGCCGGTGTTTGTGAAACTGCGTCCGCCTGCCCAGCCAGGGGGGGAATGGACCTTCGACGAGCAGGAACTGCGCGCGGCCTTCCATCACCAGACCAGGGCCATCATTGTGAACACACCGAACAACCCTACGGGGAAAGTCTTCAACCGACGCGAACTGGAGCTGATCCGAGATCTTTGCGTGGAGTTCAACGTGCTCGCCATTACCGATGAAATTTACGAGCACATTACCTACGACGGTACCCGGCACATCTCGATCGCCAGCCTGGAGGGGATGGCCGAACGAACGGTAACCATCAACGGTCTGTCCAAGACCTACAGTGTTACCGGCTGGCGCGTGGGATGGGCGGTTGCGGCGCCAGGCATCACCAATGCGGTTCGGAAAGTGCACGACTTTCTTACCGTTGGTGCTCCCGCACCCCTGCAGGAGGCTGGCGCTCGGGCTTTGGGCTTCCCACCCAGCTACTACCAGAGACTGGCGAGTAACTATTGCGCCCGCCGGGACCGATTGGTGCCGGCGTTGGTGGAAGCTGGATTCCGTTGCTATCCGCCGCAAGGCGCCTACTACGTGATCACCGACATTGGTGCGTTTGGGTTCGCCGATGATGTGGCCTTCACAAAATATCTCGTGCAAGAGATCGGGGTTGCTGCCGTACCGGGATCCAGTTTTTACGACCACCCTGAGGATGGCGCGCAGCAAGTACGCTTTGCCTTCTGCAAACGCGCAGAAACCCTGGACCAGGCGGTCGAGCGGCTGCAGCGACTGCGGGATTTGAGAAAGCACTGACACTCCTCGGCACGCCAGTCCTGTTGGAACACGATTCCTAAAGGATGCCAATTCTCCGGGCGGAGCAGATCGAAGACGGGGAAACCAGCGGGTAGGCGAGGGCCGTTTAATTCGGCTTTCGGTTCTTTTCGTTAGCCAGGAATTCGCGCAGGGCCGCCTCGGTGGGGAAACGGAACTTCTCTGCGGCTGCGACTCTGGGGCTGACCAGCGCATCCTTGACTTTCTTCGGGCGCAAGTTTTCGCCCTCGGCAGACTCCTGCGTGATCAGCTGGAGGTAGAACCAGAGAAAGTGGCGCATCTGGTCGAGAGCCGTCTTCAAGACTTCGAGCGACTCGAGCTCGGGAGCCTGGCAAAGGGCTTCCATCAGCTCCGGATCGCCGGGTGCTTGCATGGCAGCACAATTCAGCTGTTGCTGAATGGCACGCAGGTCTTCCGTCACGCGCAGAATCCGCAGATGCAGATCATCGAGAAATTCGTCACTTTGCATGGTGGCCCGAGCTCTCTCTCAACTCCACACACGATCTCACCCATGCTCCGTGCAAAACAGATGTCCCCCGGGCATGCGCTTTCGTAATTCCGTCGATTACCTTGGTCTGAAGCCGCGGCCCAAGCTGGCAACGATCACGGTTGTGATCAACCATTTCGCGGAAATGGCGCACTGCTGGCTCTTCCGCCACGCGAATCCTCTTGTCGCCACACCCCACAACGACGGAAGTTTCCGTCATTCCGTGAAACAGGAATTTTCTCGAGTCGCCCAAAGTACATTGGTAACAAAACCTGAGGCCAGTGTTCGCTCGCACGGCTTTACGTGTGAATACACTGTATCCTCTCGGTTTTTTCGGTCTTCGAGCCGAACCTGCCCCAACAGAGAAGGGAGAAAAACCATACTCTGACGGGAAAAGCCGGCCTCCACCCGACGGGAGCGCCATGATCTACCGCGACTCGGGCGTTCTCGGCGGAACCTCGGAACCAGATCCTGCAAACGCGGCTGATCTCTGGGGACTTTCGTTCAGTTGGCCCTCCCAGCGTGCAATCACGGCCGTTGCCAGGCAGTTGCCAATCACATTGGTGGCCGTACGCCCCATATCCATGAACTGGTCAATGCCGAGCAAGAGGAAGATCGGTGCCGTCGGAAGCCCCATGGTCGCTGCGGTCGCCAGCAAGATCACGATGGCGGCGCGGGAAACCCCGGCGACACCCTTGCTGGTCAGCATCAGGACCAGGACCAGGTAAAGCTGGCTTCGGAGTCCCAAGTGCAAGCCGGAGGCTTGGGCAACAAAGATCGCGGCCAGCGATAAATATAGGGTGGAACCGTCAAGGTTGAAACTGTAGCCGGTGGGCATGACGAAGGCCACGATCGGGCGAGGTACCCCGAACTCCTCCATCCTCTCCATGGCTCGCGGCAGGGCCGCCTCCGAGCTGGCAGTGGCGAAGGCGATGGAGGCTGGTTCAGCCATGGCGCGGACCAGGCGATTGAGCGGCAACCTGGCCCACACGGCGATGGGCAAGAGGACGAAGCATGCGAACACCGCTAATGCGAGGTAGAGCGTGAGCAGCAGTTTTGCCAAATTGCCGAAAACGCCGATGCCGCTCGAGGAGACGGTGTAAGCCATGGCACCGAATACCCCCAAGGGCGCGAACCACATGATGATGTCGGTAAATTTGAACATCACCTGTGCCAAGCTCTCGACCAAGACCAGGATCGGACGGCGCTTCTCCTCCGGCCGGACCATGACCAGGGCAACAGCAAACAGCAGGCTGAAAACCACGACCTGCAAAACGTGGTTTTCCGCCACCGATTTGGCGATGTTTTCCGGGAATGCGTTGAGCACGGCGTCGCTGGCCGACAGTCTCTGTGGTCTGGCGGACTCAGTGGGGTTGGCCGGAATCTGGGCTCCGACTCCGGCCTGGCTGAGATTGATGGCCGCCAGTCCGATGAACAGTGCGAAGGTCGTTACCAGCTCAAAGTAAAGGATCGCCTTGATACCGATGCGGCCCACCTTCTTCAGATCGGAGTGGGCCGCGATTCCGCTGACCAGGGTAGAAAACACCAGGGGAGCGATGATGACCTCGATCAGCCTTAGGAAGATCTGCGCAAGCAGGCGCAGCTCTATCGCGAATCGAGGGAAGTCGTAGCCGACCTCGGCGCCAAACAGCATGGACACAAAAATCCAGGTGATCAGCGAACGGCCGAGAGCCGCAAAGAATAGCAGTCCCGCCAGTGCGAGCCAGCGCGTACTGGTTAGGACGGTTCGAGGGATGTGAACCAGCCCGAGTGAGTCGCTGCCGGCAGCGAGGACAGCGACCACGATCCAAACCAGGATCCAGATGGCTGTCGAGCGCCGCATGCGCTGATACATTACCAGAGCTTTGAGGAGGCGGATACCCTGATGCTCCGGTCGCGCCGGCGCTCTCGCTTCCGTTCTTCGGTATAATCCGCCATTCGGTAGAAAGGTGGCCCCCTGCTCATGCGATCAAAATCAGGTCTGCTGGTGATGCTGGTTTTGTTCTCTCTCCGGCTCCACGCTCAACGAGAACTTGTGCTGAAGCAAATCGATCTGCCGCATCCCTATTACTACCGCGAGATGTACCTGCCCCAACTCACCACCGGACCGAGCGCGGCCGCATGGTTCCCTGATTCGCGGGCTCTGGTTTACTCCATGGCAGGTTCCCTGTGGAAGCAGAGCCTCAATTCTCTCCTGGCTGAGCAGCTGACCGCCGGTCCAGGGTACGACTACCAGCCCGACTGCTCACCCGACGGGCGCTGGGTAGTCTATGTTTCCTACCAGAAGGATGCCCTGGAACTGTGGACATTGAATCTCGCAACGCGACAGTCCCGACCGCTCACTTCCAATGGCGCCGTGAATGTGGAACCGCGTTTTTCCCCGGATGGCAAACGGATTGCGTTTGTCTCGACCTCCTATCAGGGACATTTTCATATTTTTCTTGGAGACTTTCACGACGGCGAGCTGACGAACGTCAAGCGCCTCACCGGAGAAAACCGCAGCCCTCTCCCTCGGTACTACTACAGCCAGTTCGACCACGAGATCAGTCCCGCGTGGTCGCCGGATGGATCCGAGCTGATGTTGGTGTCGAATCGCGGTCACATCTACGGTACCGGCGGCTTCTGGCGCATGAAGGCCGAATCCGGTGCGGAAATGCGTGAAGTCCACTACGAAGAAACCACCTGGAAGGTGCGCCCCGATTTTTCTCCCGACGGCAAGCGGATCGTCTATGCCTCCTACCTGGGGCGGTCCTGGCATCAGCTCTGGATCCTACCCTCGGAAGGCGGAGATGCATTCCCCTTGTCCTATGGCGATTTCGACAACATCAATGCCCGCTGGTCGCCCGACGGAGGAAAGATTGGGTTCATTTCCAATCGAGCCGGCAATACTTCGCTCTGGATTCAGGAGATTCCGGGCGGAGCCGAAACCCAGCTAGTCGCAAAACAGAGGCACTACCTGAAGCCCATGGTGCGAATGTCCATCACGGTGCTCGATCCGAGCGGGCAGCCCACGGCGGCCCGTGTCTCCGTGGTTGGCGAAGACGGTCGCGCCTACGCGCCGGAGGACGCCTGGATGCACGCGGACGATAACTTCGTACGCTCCGAGCGGTCGTTCGAAGCCCATTACTTTCATACTCCGGGGAAGTCCTTGGTGGAAGCCCCCGAGGGACGCATCACAGTCGAAGCCATGAAAGGGTTTGAATATCGCCCTGCCAAGCACAGCCTGCAGCTTGCCGCGGGCGACACCGCCAAGGTAACCATTCGGCTCGAACCCCTGCCCGTGCCCCAGGATACGCATTGGCAATGGGTCGGCGGAGACGTTCACGTCCACATGAACTACGGCGGCGCTTACCGGAACACACCCGCCCATCTGATCTCTCAAGCTGCGGCGGAGAATCTTTCGATTGTGGAAAATCTGATCGTCAACAAGGAGCAGCGTATCCCGGATGTTGCGTACTTCAGCACGAAACCCGATTCCGCCTCGAATGCCCCACCCCTGGTCTTCACCGGCCAGGAATTTCACACCAGTTATTGGGGCCACCTGGGTTTGCTGAATCTCACCAGGAATCTACTGATTCCGGGCTATGCCGGTTATCCGGGCACGGCCGCTGCCAGTCTGTTTCCCGCCAATGCCCAGGTAGCCGACATGGCGCACGCGCAGCGTGCTCTGGTAGGCTACGCCCACCCTTTCGAGGCGGTTCCCGACCCATCCAAGGACCCCTCGCTCACCGATGAGTTGCCGGTTGATGTCGCGCTCGGCAAAGTGGACTACATCGAGGTGGTCGGCTTCAGCGACCACAAATCCACGGCTGAAGTCTGGTACAAACTGCTGAATCTCGGCTTTCGTCTGCCCACGGCAGGGGGTACCGATGCCATGGCAAATTTTGCCTCGCTGCGCGGTCCGGTGGGTCTCAACCGAGTTTATGCCAAGGTGCCGCGAGGTCGTCTCGACATCTCCTCCTGGCTGGATTCTTTGAAACAAGGACGCACGTTTGCGACCAATGGCCCTTTACTTGGTCTGGTGCTGGGAGGAAAGGAAATTGGGGAAGAACTACGGCTGCCCGCGGGAGACAATCAAGTGCCATTCAAAGCCTGGCTGCGCTCGATTGTTCCGGTGGATCATCTTCAACTGGTCTGTAATGGGGCTGTCGCCGCTGACCTGAAACTCAGTGCCGATCGCCAAAGCTCCGACCGGGAAGGCAACCTCCCACTCTCCCACAGCGGCTGGTGCCTGCTGCGCGCCTGGGCCGATCAACCCGAGTATCCGGTGCTCGATCTATACCCTTACGCGACCACCAGCCCGGTTTACCTGAAGGTCGGTGCTTCCTCGCCGAAATCCGCGGAAGATGCTGCGTACTTCCTTGCCTGGATCGATCGCCTGGTCAAGTCGTTAGCCTCGAACCAAGAATGGAATACCGAGGCGGAAAAGGCTTCCATTCTGCACCTTTTCGAGCAGGCGCGTGCCGTTTACGAACGACTCGAGAGGTGAAATCCGTTCTCCGGGCGGTCGGGTCCACACGGATCACGATTGGTCTACGTACTCGCCCGCCGGCGCTCCAGTTCAAGTAAGGTCTTCTTGCGGGCAACACCCCAGCGATAGCCTCCTAAGCCTCCTGTGTTCTGGACCACGCGATGGCAAGGAATGGCCACCGGCACCGGGTTGGTGGCGCAAGCCCGGGCCACGGCCCGGGAGGCCGAAGGCCGTCCGATCGCCTTCGCCACCGCGAGGTAGGAGCGGGTCTCCCCGAAGGGGATTGACTGCAAATACGACCAAACGCGCCGCTGGAAAGCCGTGGCCTGAATGTCGAGCGGAAGGGCAGCATCGAGCCGCAGGCCGCGCATTTGCTCGAGCAGGGTCTGCCTAGAGCTCTCCATGCCCTGATCGTCCCGGCGGCGGATGGCGAAGGGGAATTCGTGCCTGAGTCCCTGTTCGAGTTCCTCATCGGAGTTGGCGAATTGGATTGCACAAACTCCTTTGTCCGTGGCTGCGATCAACATTCGCCCTAACGGTGAGTCCGCACAGGTGTAACGAATGGCAGCGGCAATCGCCCCACGGCGGTATTTGTCCGGAGTCATACCTAGCTCCGAAGCAGCTCGCTCGTACACCCGACTGCTCGAGCTGTACCCGGCGTCGTACATGGCTCGCGTCACCGAATGGCCTTCGCGCAGGTTGCTCTTGAGTTGTTTTACCCGACAAGAACCGGCATACGCCTTCGGCGTGATGCCAAGAACCGCCTTGAAGGTCCTCTGCAGATGAAAAGGGCTCTGGTCGAATTGAGAGCCAAGTCGCTTGAGCGTCACCGGTTCGTCCAAGTGCTGCTCGATATAGCGGCACACCGCCTTTACCAGCTGCAGTCGGCCGTTGCCGCCGACCGTAGGATGGCAGCGAAGACAAGCCCGATAACCGGCTTTTTCTGCTTCCTCGATCCGCCGGAAGAAACGAACGTTGTCGCGACGAGGCCGCCGGGCGGGACACGACGGGCGGCAATATACCCCGGTCGAGGACACAGCATAGACAAATTGGCCATCCTGCGTCGCGTCGCGGGCCTCGACCGCCTGCCACCAGTCACTTTCCTGATTGCGCGTCATCCCTGTAAGTCCTGCAAAACCGAGTATCGCATTCGTGGTCATCATGAACAAAGCTTACGGGCAGCGGTTCGAACAAAACATCCGGATCTTGCCCTCAAAGCAAATTCCCTCCTGGCAAGCCGCCGACCGGTTCCACGGGTTATCCTCAGGCTTGGCTCCCCTGCTTTATGATGATCGAGAACAAGTCAGTGAACGAGCAGCGACCATCCGCTTCCGAGGTTGTGGCCAGCTATATCGGCCAGGAGATCGACCTCGGGGCATCTCATCCCGCGGCAGAATGGAAGCAGGCGAATCCCATTGCTTTCTCGTCCGATTGGCAGGGCCGGAACCCCGATCCGGCCCGAGAAACGCGAGTGCTGGTCTTATGGTCACAGCAAACTCTGTACTTGCGATTTGAATGCCATTATCGCGATCTTCACGTCTTCCCGGATTCTGAACCAAGCGGCCGCCGCGACCATCTCTGGGACCGCGACGTGGCGGAGGCATTCCTGCAGTCTGACCCGTCGCGCGAGCGCTTCTACCGCGAATTTGAAGTCAGTCCAAACGGTATGTGGGTAGACCTCGACATCTTTCCCGGCGGGCTCCAGGATCTCAAGAGCGGTCTCGAGCGTTCCGTCTTCCTCGATGAGAAATCTCACGTCTGGTCGGCCGAGCTCCGAATTCCCTTGCGATCGCTCACCGATCGCTTTGATCCGTCTGCGATCTGGCGGGCAAATTTCTTCCGCCTAGAAGGCCAGCAAGAAGCGCGGGCTTATTTGGCTTGGCAACCCACGCACACTCCACAGCCCAATTTTCATGTGCCACGGGCGTTTGGTTGGCTGCGCTTTGCCAAATCGGTGGGAAGGTAAGCGCACGATCGCCTAGAGCAGACAGGGCGCCCTAGTAGGAATCGGCCATGGGAGGCTCGAGCAGCGTGAAGGTGGGAGTACCTCCCGATCGTTTGCGCAGTTCGCTCAAAAGTGCATGCGCGGCATTCTGGTAGGTCTTGCTGGGATCGGACGGATTGGCCCAAACCGCTTGATAGACGATTTGCGCTGCTTCTTTCAAGTCCATATGCAGAGCGGATTCGAGGACATCCACCCGCTCTTGCAAGTGCTCGTAGCAATCCTGGCAGATGACGGCAGAGGCAAATGCGTTGGCATGGTTCTCCTCTCGAATACAGCGCGAAAGCGAGGACTGACCCGGGATCTCGAAGCTGGCCATCTGCGCCTTGAACTCCTTGAGGAAGCGCTCGCGTTCTTGCTCAAGCACCACGGGATCAGGCGTAGTCGCTGGGCTTACCGAGACCGTACTCCGTTTCGTCATAGGCATAGGAGAAACGCGCTCGGAAGACTTGCACACCGGACAAGAGGTCAGATCGGCAGCGTAGTAGGTTCGGCACTTCGCACACGGGAGACCGTAACCGGCGGGCTTGCGATTCTCGGAAGCGGACGGTCGCACGGCCGCGCTCGAGCGCTCCGGCCTCTGGTCCGGCGGCTGGGCACTGGCTGGCTGGGCAATCGGGTGTCGCGCGGGCGGTTGAGAAATCATCCTGAACCTCGCTCGTTCTCCCCTGGTTTTGCGGCTACCTCATTGTAGGAACGCCACTTCGCCCTGCCGAGAGCACGAGAGTTCAGGGGACTCACGTTACCAACCACTGCCAAACGGAGAAATCGACCAGGGTCACTCATTTCCTCAGTTACTTGGATTAGGGGCGTCCGGCTTTGATTTCTGCTCCACGGCCACTGCGCCTTGTTGTCCCAGCACGCGCAGGACAGCCCCCAGGCTGGTTTGCGCCTCCCCAAGGTGAGGACTCAGTCGAATCGCGTTCCGGTAGGATTCGGCTGCCGCTCGCAGGTCGTTTTCCGCAACCTCGAGCAGACCTAGATCGTAATAAGTTTCGCCGCGGTTGGGATCCCGTGCCAAAGATTTCTCGAGCGCCTTCCGGGCGGCCGAGTACTTATCAGACACAAACAGCGCCAGCCCGAGATACCGGTAGGCTTCAGCATTGTCGGGGTCGAGGCTTAAAGCAGTGCGGGCTTCAGCCACGGCGTTGTTGCCATCGTTCCAGCGGGAAAAAATGTAGGACATCCCACTGTGAATTTCGGGAAACTCCGGATTCAGTTCCGCCGCATCCGCATAAGCATCGAAGGCATCATCTAAGTCACCCCGCTGCTCGAGGATGTAACCTAGAGCGGCGTGCAAATCTGCATCAGCGGGGGTTGCAACTAGCAGTCTGCGGATTATCGGTTCAGCCTGATCGTAGCGTTGTTGCGCGACATAGGTTGCGGCTCGCGTAAGCTCCACTGGACATGGGTCCTGGTGCTTCGCGCGGTCAGGACCCTGGGTCTTGTGCAAAGTACGAATGAAATCAGGTTTTTCTCCCGCTTGGGACAGAGCGCTGGCCACGTCCTCGTTCACCCGAAATGCAAGCCCCCGTTCCCGGGTTAATCGCAAGACCCTTGGACCCGGCACTCCTCCGACGATCCAGGTCAGCAACTGGGAACAATCGACGGGTTTTGCCGGGCTCGTCTCGGCCATCCCACACAGTCCAAACAACAGAACAAAACCGACAACCTTCAGAGTCACACGCGCTCCTCAGTGGAATTCAGCAACCTTGGCTTGTTGGAAACATAGACCCGAAGGATGTTTGAGGGTAGGTTACGCAAGTAAGTCGGATCGTAAGCCAGGCTCGGAGATCCATCCCGGTGATCCGATTCTCGGGCGGCGGAAGCCGAGGCGGGACCAACCAGCAATACCAATAAGTTCGCGTGGGCGCGGTGCTGGCTTGAGGGTCCATGGGAGGCACGAATTCCACTCTCGCTGAGCTAAGGTAAGGAAGGATAGGGCGACGGGACGGGGTAACTCCGGGTATAATTAGGTTACGAAGCCGCAAGTCCTGCGGAAAAACTACCGTTGTTCGGTAGCGGCGGAGGTTTGTATGTTTGAAGGCCTATTCCAGCCCATGCATCTTCTGATTATTTTCTTTGTCGCCCTTTTGGTGTTCGGTCCCAAGAAGCTTCCGGAACTTGGGAAAGGGCTTGGAGAAGGGATTCGCGCGTTGAAAGAAGGGATGAAGGAGCATTCTGACCAGTCCAAGACTGCCAGCAATGACGTTAAGAACCCCGAAGTGAAGAGCTAAAATTTCGCGCCCAATCCAGCCTGCGCCCCCACGCCGCGCAATCGGCTAGAAGCTTTCTTTTCTGGCAATCAGCATCCCTTGGCAAGGAAATTCCTCCATCGCGAGTATCGATCGGGACGAAGGTACTTTGTCCGTCGTGGACGGTCATTCGAGCATCACTGATTTGACCAGATTCCGCGGTCGGTCGACGTCCAGACCCTTCTCCACGGCCATGTAGTAGGCAAACAACTGCAACGGCACAATCTCTAGAATGGGTGACAATAACTCAGACGCCGGCGGCACAAAAATCGTGTGGTCGGCCAGGGTTTGGACCCGCTTGTCTCCTTCGGTGGCAACCGCGATTACCCGTCCCGACTGCTGTTTGAAGCCCTTAATGCTGGCGATGGTTTTTTCGTAGCGCAGGACCGCGGCTTCGTCTTTAGGGTCACAGGTAGCGATGATCACCACCGGAAGGCTTTCGTCGATTAAAGCGTTGGGGCCGTGTTTGGTCTCACCTGTCGGGTACCCTTCGGCGTGAACATAGGAGACTTCCTTAAGCTTAAGTGCCCCATCCATGGCGACCGGATAGTGAATGGCACGGCCAAGAAAAAGAAAATCCTGCATCGCATGATAGGTTTTGGCCAACCGCTCGCAGGCGGGAGCCGCTTCGAGTACGGTCTCGACTTTCCCCGGCATCTCCAGTAGTCCCCGGAGGTGGCTTCGGATTTGGTCTCGACTGAGGGTGCCGCGCACCTGACCCAAATAGACCGCAAACAGGTAGAGCACAGCCAACTGTGCGGTAAAGGCCTTGGTCGAGGCGATGCTGATCTCCTTTCCGGCAAAGGTGTAGAGCACTCCATCGGCCTCGCGCGCGATGGTGGAATCGATAACATTCGAAATCGCGATGGTGCGGGACCCTTTCGCTTTCGCCTCGCGTTGTGCGGCACTAGTATCGGCAGTCTCGCCGGACTGCGTAATGAGGACGGTGATTTCCCCTTTGCCAATCAGCGGATTGCGATATTCAAACTCGCTCGCGTAATCGACGTCGACCGGCAAAGCGACCAACTCCTGAATCATGTATTGCCCGGCCATACCAGCGTGCCGACTGGTACCGGAAGCAACGATGTTGATGCGCCGCAGGAGACGAAGTTCCTCCTCCGAGATGTGCACCTGGTCGAGGTGTACCCGTCCTTCTTCGAGTGAAACCCGGGGGCCCGTGGTGTCGCGCAGCCCTTGTGGCTGCTCGAAGATTTCCTTCAACATGTAATGTGGAAACTTGCCCTTCTCGTTCATCCACTCTCCTCAGCGTTTGGCCGCAGACTCCGGCGCCGAACCGCGTACGATCGTAGCCTTCACATCACCCGACCGGGTGAGTACCACTACATCGGCGCGCGCGCCGGCCTCGAGCTTGCCTCTGCCGGTCAAGCGGGCCACTCTGGCCGGATTTAGGGACGCCAGACGCAGCGCCTGCTGCAGATCCCAGCGGGCAAACTGCATCACATTGCGAACGGCGCGATCCATGGTCAATACACTGCCCGCCAGTCTGCCCTCCGATAGGCACCGGCCATCCTTCACCTCCACCTCTAGCGAACCGAGGCGGTACCGTCCCTCCGGCATTCCGGTTGCCGCCGTCGCATCCGTAATGAGCACCGCCGAATCGGTCCCCTTGGCCTTCAGGAATAGCTCGACAATGGCCGGATCCAGGTGAATACCGTCCGCGATGATGTCGGCGGAAAGACGGCTGTCGGTCAACATTTCCCCGATGATTCCAGGGTCGCGATGATCCAGTGGACGCATGGCATTGAATCCATGGGTTGCATGACGCGCTCCCGCGCTTACCGCAGCCCGGGCCGTATTGAAATCTGCGTCAGAATGTCCCAGACTGACGCAAACCCCGCGCCGGTCGGCTTCCGCAATGAGCTCCATGGCTCCCTCGAGCTCTGGTGCCATGGTTAGGAAGCGGATTCGCCCGCGAGCTGCCTGCCAGAAGCGATCGAATAACTCCAGGCTGGGTCGAGCGAGGTTCGCTGGAGGATGCACCCCGCGCCGAACGTGACTGAGAAAAGGACCTTCGAGGTGAATACCTAACGGTTGCGCCTGTCGAATATCCCCGGTTGTATCCCTCTCCGCCAGTTCTATCCTGGCAGCTAGCCGGTCAATCGCGGACAACGTCAGGTCGACAGGGGCGGTGACCGTCGTCGGGAAATAGCTGGTCACACCGTGGCTCGCAAGTAAGCGATCCAAGGCACGAGCCCCGGCGGGATCGGCATTCATGACATCATGACCGGCACCACCGTGAATGTGGATGTCCACAAATCCCGGAGCCAGAATGGCGTCAGGAAAATCAATTACTTCGACACCGCGCGGAATGGGACGAGCCGACTGCGACCCGACCTCCACAATGGTGTCGTCTTCAATCAGAAGATAGGGATGGTCCACGTATTCGAGCGGGGTATAGAGGCCGTTGGCAAGGAAAGCGATCAACGTAATGCCCGTTGTAACTGAGTTGTCCGAGTTTGCCGCAGACAGATCATGAGTAGTCCTCAGAAGCCTCCTCAGTTTATACGATATTTCGCTGGTCTTCCCTGATAGCTCTGTGGGACCAAAGCTCGGTCGCAGAACAACTTCCTCCGGTATCCACGCATTGCAGATTCTGTCGGTGCCCGACCGAAATGGAATCTGGCCCGAAGGATGAGCCGGCAGAGCTACAAAACGGAATCACGTCACCGGAAAGTGCCAAGAGCGATTTCGAAAAATCAGACAACGAATGGGGTGGGCGTCGGGACAAGGCTGACGGGTCTGCCCAATGAAGACCCTTTGCTTGTCCCCACCCTCGTCTTCACGAACCTCGGCCTTGAGTCGATAAAGTTGGCGTTGCAAGAAGGTGTTGAGATAGATCGGCGTGATGCTGACCAGCAGGTCGGTTACGTCAGAAGATCCGAAGGTTTTAGCGGGCAAGTTGCTCATCGTATGAGTTCAACATCCCTCCCCCTCGAATACATATTCTGGCCTTTCCTATGATTATCAATAGGTTACGGCGCACCCTTCCAACCGTCGTCAGCTTTTTATAAGTTATCCCTTCCGTGTTAATAGCGTGCGACAGATCGCGATAAGCCCTATTATTAACAGTCTGTTGCAAACAAATCCCCCGGCACGCGGTGCGTTTCGCCAGGAGTCTGCGAGCGAGCGGGCAGGTGGGTGGGGGTAACGATCGGGGAAACTGACGAAACTGACCTACGAACAGTGCAATGTCGTAGAATTCCTCTATAGAGCTACGCCGCTTGTCGTAGACACATCCCTTGGACCCTCGAGGTACCTTCTATGACGGCGACGGGGAGGAAGGCCATGCGTAAGGTCCGGATCCTCGTCACAGTCCACATCGTGTTTCTTCTGCTTATTTCCGCTTCTCTTTCGGCTACCACGATAACTCCGGCATTGAGCTATTCAACTTACGTCGGAATGCAGGACACATCGACGATTGGCGGACCGGCCATACTAGCCGCGAACGGCGCGGGAGATGTGTGTGCTCTCGTCTACGGGCCGTGGCTGCTCGTGAGGCTCCAGCCTGATGGTTCATTTGTTTACGCGGTTGCGACTACCGTTCCGACACCTCCTGGGGCGCACGAATTCCCTACCGCTGCGTTGGCCATCGATTCGAGCGGGGACTGTTACGTGGCGGCCGTTGGCACTATCACCCCAACCCCTGGAGTCTTCCAGACCACTCCGAAGTCTGGTCAGTTCGTGGAGAAATTCGGACCGACAGGCAGCATCGTCTACGCGACATATCTCGGGGGCAGCGGGCAGGATTACCCAGGCGGATTAACGGTGGATGCCGCCGGAAACGCTTACCTTACCGGAGTTACAACGTCCAATGATTTTCCGACAAAGAACGCATACCAGCCGGTTCTTGGTGGTGAGAACGACGCCTACGTTGCTGTTCTCAATCCGACTGCTACAGCCCTGGTTTACTCAACGTACCTAGGTGGCAGTGGTTCCGATTCCGGTGCTGCTATCGCAGTAGATAGTTCCAGCAACGCCTACGTTACCGGAATAACCGGCTCCAGTAATTTCCCCACAGTCGCGCCATTTCAATCCTCCCTAACCGGTGGAAATGACGCCTTCGTTACGAAGCTGAATTCATCCGGTGTGCCCGTCTATTCCACGTTCTTGAGTGGTACTGGCGGGTCCCAGGGGAGCGGAATAGCGGCAGACAGCTCTGGCGACGCCTACGTCACTGGTTCCGCGCTTTCGGCTGATTTTCCCTTGAAGAACCCAGTACAAAGTACGTGGCAAAGTTCGATTTTTGTTACCGAGTTTAATCCGAGCGGCTCAGCATTGGTCTATTCGACCTTCTTGGGAACCGATACCGAGCCCAATTTCCCGCCCACAATCGCCGCGGACGCATCCGGACAGGCATACATCGCGGGGGGTATCCTCACCGCGGGGACTGTGCCCTTGGTATCGCCACTTAATTCCGCACCGCTGCCATACCTCGGAGAAGCTGGATTCGCAACCGTGCTCAGTTCGGGAGGGAAAGCCGTCGCGTTTTCCACTTATCTATGGTCAGGGACGACAGGCGGCATAGCGGTAGATTCCGCCGCAAACATTTACGTGTCTGGACTCGCGAACCCCTTTCCGATCGTGAACGCCTACAACGGAATCTTCAACATTCAACTGTGCTCCACGCCTCCTCAGCAACAGTGCACGGGTTATAATTCTCAGCCTTTTGTATTGAAGATCACGCCCTCCGCGACGGGCCCGGTGTTGGCGTTACCGTCGGCGGTGGAGTTCAGCGAGCTGGTGCCGGTAGGAGGAACGAGTGACGGGTACTCCGAACTGGTGCTGGTCGCGAATGCCAGCAGTACAGGCACGATCAACATCAGCAATATTTCGATTTCCGGTGACTTCACTGAAACCAATAATTGCCCGTCATCCCTGGCTGCAGCGACGAATTGTGTGATTACCGTTACATTTGCCCCAACAGCGGGAGGCACGCGCACCGGCACCCTGACCATCACCGACGACCAGCCGGGGAGCCCCCAGCTAATCGCGCTCTCAGGCACGGCAACAGCGCCCCAGCTTAGCATTGCACCCAGCAGACTCACTTTTGGTTCTCAGACAGTAGGCACCACAAGTTCTCCGCAGATCGTGACGCTAACCAATAGTGGTGGTGCCGCGCTGACGATTAGCCATATCTCCGTTTCAGGTAATTTCAATGAGTCAAATACCTGTGGACAAGGCATCGCTGCGGGTGGTATCTGCCAGATTTCGGTCACGTTTACTCCGACGACAACTGGGACGCTCAATGGAGCGCTAAGCATCACTGACAACGCCCCCGGCAGTCCGCAGACAGTACCTTTGTCGGGAACGGGTGGCACATCCGATTTCAGCATCGGCCCGACATCAGGATCACCCAACTCGCAGACTATCAGTCCAGGACAGAGTGCCACCTTTAGTCTTTCGCTAACGCCAGTGTCTGGATTCAGCGGCACGGTAAACCTGAGCTGCGGCATTACTCCGAAGGAAACGCCCGCGCCGACGTGCACAGTGCCAAGTTCAGCCAATGTGACTGGGGGCAAAGCGGCGTCGGTGCAGGTAACGGTAGGGACAACAGCGGCAACAGGAGGATTGATGTCTCATGCTGCCGGGATGCCTCCGGGAACGGCACCGCTTCTGTGGACGCTGGCATTGCTTGGCTCAGGGCTGCTCTTCAGCTGGAAGCAGCGTGCTCGGCCGGCAATCGCGACTGCAACTTTCGCAATGGTGCTTCTCGCCGGTTGTGGAGGCAGTACATCTTCGCAGCCAGGCCAGGGGACACCTGCTGGCACCTACACTGCGACGGTGATGGCGAGTGCGGGCAACGTGAGCCATAGCACTACGCTGACGGTTGTGGTGCAGTAAGCTCGCGTTACCCTTCTGTTATATGCCGAGCAATGGGGAAATCATGGCGTAAATTCGTTGTGTGACAAAATGGGTGTCTCGAGATAAGTTGAATAAGCGAAATAGGAGTGGAAGTTGGAAGCTTCGCTTGAACGTCTGCTATTCCCTGGGGAGGTCGTCAGGCTCAAAGCGTGCTCACAAAAGGTATTCCTTTCAGGAGGAGTGAATGCAGTCGGCCAGACTCGATGACGATAGCTTAAACTCGGGCGGAAAAATTCTCAGGCTAGTTGGCCTAGACCAATCCAGCAGTCGGTTGGTCCCCGTTCCGTGAGGATGCCTCACCTCAAACGGGGAACGTCATCCTGCGATGAGCCTAAACTCGGCAGGAAAAATTCTCGTTATGGACGAGGGGAGGGCTTCACGCTAGCCAAGCGGCAGCAGGGATACATGCCCTTTCTGCAAGTCGCTGGTTCCCAGACTCACGTATCGGTTGGTCATGGTCAGCGTTGAATGCCCCAGCCAGCGTTGCAGAACGAAAGGGTGCATTCCC
>Ga0187778_10001366_pt1 | contig 17086 bp, 13 predicted proteins | sample 1015_Q2_SP5_20_M_FD_132418 | JGI IMG/M metagenome (GOLD analysis project Ga0187778, IMG submission 132418) | Tropical peat soil microbial communities from peatlands in Department of Meta, Colombia - 1015_Q2_SP5_20_MG | ecosystem: Environmental > Terrestrial > Soil > Wetlands > Peat | place...
ACCTGGAGCAACGCGGCGGATTTCTTGCGTACCGTCAGGCCGGAACGCGACACTTCGGCGGGAAGCTGGGGAATCGCGAGGCTGGCGCGATTCTGCACGTTGACGGTATCGATATCGGGATCGGTGCCGAGCGAAAAGGTCACATTAAGGGTGTAACTGCCGTCGGAGCCGCTGGCGGACTGATAATAGATTGCGTTATCGACGCCGTTGATCTGCTCTTCGATCGGTTGCGCTACCGTGGTCTCGACCACCTCGGCATCGGCGCCGGGATAGTTTGCCGTCAACGTCACCTGCGGCGGCACGATATCCGGAAACTGCGCGACGGGAATTGCCGTGATGGCGATCGCTCCGGCGAGCGTGATCACGATGGCGATCACGACGGCAAATCGCGGACGATCGATGAAAATACTGGAAAACATCGCCGTTAATTTTCCGAAGCGACTGTTGCGGAAACAAGTTGGCCAGGATGAACCTTTTGAATTCCTTCGACAATGACCAGTTCGCCTTCTTTGAGACCGTCGCTGACGACGACATCGCGGCCTTGCTCGACTCCGGTCGTTATGCGCCGCTGCTCAACTTTTTTTGCATCGTCGACCAGCATGACATAGTGACCGGCTTGATCGAGCAGCACCGCGGATTGCGGCACGACAAGCGATTGGTGCGGCGCGCCCCGTTCCACCATCACGCCGACAATGCCGGCGGGGATCAGGATGCCGTCGGGATTCGGCAGTTGCGCTCGCACCGTTACGGTATCGGTATCGCCTTGCACTTGAACGTCGAGAAAATTGGTCAGGCCGGGATGCGGATAGATGCTGCCGTCGGGGAGTTTGATGTGAATGGTTACATGGGGGCTCTTGTCGGCCGACGCGGCGATCCGACGCTTATATGCGATAACATCGGCTTCGCTCGCCTGGAACGTGATGTAGATCGGGTCCTGGCTGACGATCGTCGCCAAGGTTCCGGATGACGGCTGAACGAGATTCCCTACGGTGAAATTCGCTAGTCCGATTCGTCCATCGATCGGGGCGCGAATTTCCGTATATCCGAGATTGATCTGCGCCTGCTCAAGTAACGCCTGCGCTTGCAAGACGTCGGCCTTCGCCGCCTGCTCATCCGCGGCGCGCTGGTCGACCGTGGATTGCGGAATATTCTGGTTGTGCACAAGCTCTTGGCCGCGCTGGAGCTGTAGATTGGCGTTGACTTCAGTCGCCTTCGCTTTGGCGAGGTTGGCGGTTTGCTGATCGACCGCGGCTTTGTAAGTATCTTGTTCGATTCGGAACAAAAGGTCGCCCTTTTTGACGTGCTGACCTTCGGTGAAATTCCGCTCTTCGATGAATCCGGGGACTCGGGCGACGATCTCGACTTTGTCGATCGCTACAACGCGACCAATGAAATCTCCGGTCTCCGTCACTTGACGGGTCGCTACCGGCTTTACCAGGACCGCAGGAGGCGGCGCGCCTTGCGCCATGGCCGTGCCACAAAATGCCGCGTCGCAGAACGCGTCACAAAGCGTAACGACAACAGACACGCTGATCAGCATGAGGCCCATAAACAAGCCTTGGAGGCGGAACATCGAACTGCTCCTCCGCGAGGGAATTAAGCAGGCTTGAACAAGTTAAGCACTTCGCGCCGCCCGCGTCTTCATGTCGATAAGCTTCTTAGGCCCGCTTAAGTGAGTTACCGTGATGAATCAAGGCGAGCGGTGATCGGGGGCCCCGAGAATCGCGATCGCGGCGAAGGCACCGGCTCATAAGAAAATCAAATCGTCTCCTTAGAAATTCTGACTAGGTCTTACTATGTGGCATCCCTATATGAACGCATCAGGGCAAAGCCCTCGATTTGGCTGGATATAGGAGGAAATGATCATGGCGTGGACAACTCCGACCATTGTTGAAATTTGCATTGGTCTCGAAATCAACGGCTATCTGCCGCCGGAGTTTTGAGCATATCTTGCCGGCCGCAACTTGCGGCCGGCTCCTTCCCACTTTCGGATCGGCGGCCATGTGGCGCTCGGAGGGCCATATGGCGATGTATTGTCGCTTTGGCCGTTGCTTATTGCGAAGCGGTCCTGTCATGAATGGGCGCTGTCACGAATAACACGGTCGGCTTTCCCATGAAGGCTTAAGTCTGATGGACTCCAAGGGGCTTGCGGGCTCCGGTGCGGGTGAGCACATCAAGGGTACCCGTTCGATACTATCGAGAGTGCTGGCTCTCCAGAAGTAGTGGACGATGCGCGCCGCACGCCCTTTCCGGAAAGTAGTTCCTGTGGAACTCTAAATTAGATGGGTGAACCACTCCCGCCTCCACTGGGGCTCCTCGCCGAGCTTACTCATCGGTGTCCACTCGGCTGTCCGTATTGCTCGAACCCAGTCGGCTTGGAGCGACGCGCCGATGAGATCGACGCCGCGATCTGGGCTCGGGTCTTTGCGGAGGCCGCCGATCTCGGCGTGCTTCAGGTTCATCTTTCCGGCGGAGAGCCGGCGGCGCGGCGGGACCTCGTCGAGATCACGGCTGCGGCTCACCGCGCAAGCCTGTACACCAATCTCATAACCTCGGCGGTGGGGCTCACCGAGAAAACGCTTGCGGCGCTGGCGGCGGCCGGCGTTGATCACGTCCAGATCTCGATCCAGGACGCTGACGCCATCTCGGCAGACCGGATCGCCGGCTACGACGGCGCCTATGCGCGCAAGCGCGCTATCGCTAGGGAAGCGGTGCGGCTCGGCATTCCACTCACCGTCAATGCCGTCATCCATCGTGCCAATATCGACAATCTCGCCGCCATGGTTGACCAGGCCGTCGCGCTCGGTGCCGGTCGAGTCGAAATCGCCCACGTGCAGTATTACGGCTGGGCTCTCGTCAACCGCGGTAAGTTGATGCCGACCAGACCGCAAGTCGAGCGCGCGGTTGGTCGTGTCGAGGCTCTACGCGAACACTATCGGGGCATCATCGTCATCGACGCCGTCTTGCCCGACTATTACGCACGTTTCCCCAAACCTTGTATGGGCGGATGGGGGCGCCGGTCGCTCAACGTCACGCCGTCGGGAAAGGTTCTACCCTGCCATGCGGCCGAGACCATTCCGGGCCTTGAATTCTGGTCGGTGCGCGAGCACTCGCTTGCCGACATCTGGAGCTTTTCGCCGGCCTTCAACGCCTTCCGAGGCACGGACTGGATGAAGGAGCCATGCGCCAGCTGTCCGCGACGGCTGGAGGATTTCGGCGGCTGCCGCTGCCAAGCTTTCGCGCTTACGGGCGACGCGCGTGCAACGGATCCGGTCTGCCATCTATCCTCCCGGCATGCGCTTGTGGCCGAGCTCGCCGAACAGCGCGACGACACGCCCTATGTCTACCGGCGAAACCGAGCCGATCGTGCCGCGATGACTGAAATGGTGAAAATGGACCGATGACGAGGGCCTTGATCCACGTCAATGAAATAAGGGACAAATGGGGCCGAAAGTAATTCGGTTCTCACAAAACGCGGCGAGTGCGGGGAATATGTACATGCTGCGCTGGGCTAATCGAACGCTATGCTGACGCTGCGCCAGCTTCGATATCTCAATGCCTTGGCCCGTCACGGCCATTTCGGCCGTGCCGCCGAGGAGTGTTCGGTCAGCCAGCCGGCGCTGTCGATGCAGATTAGCGAGCTCGAAAAAGAGCTCGGGGCCAAGCTCGTCGAGCACCAGCAGGGTTCAACCGCATTGACTGAGATCGGGCGCGAAGTGGCGCGGCGGGCGGCTGACATACTCAGCGCAGCGCGCGACCTTGCCGATAGCGCTCGCCGCAGCGCCCGCCCGCTAAGCGGACCGCTGCATGTCGGCATCATTCCAACGCTCGCGCCATACGTGCTGCCGCCCGTTCTGCCCGAGCTGCAGCGTCGCTATCCCGAGCTGCGTCTGGAGTTGATCGAAAGCCAGACGCGAACCTTGTTGGGCGAGCTCCGCCGTGGCGCCCTCGACGTGCTTTTGCTCGCGCTGCCTCTGGAAAAAACCGATTTGGAGACGCTACCGCTATTCGAAGATCATTTTCTGTTCGCGGTGCCGGCAGACGATCCGCTGCCGGAGCGTTCCCGGGTCTGCACGCGCGACGTCGACGCACGCCGGCTCATTCTGCTGGAAGAGGGCCATTGCCTGCGCGATCAGGCCCTCGCCTTCTGCTCGCGGCGCAGCACCACCGACACGGGTCTCGGCGCAACGAGCCTTGCAACCATCATGCAAATGGTGGCGAGCGGTTACGGTGTTACGCTCGTGCCGGAAGTCGCGATCGACGCTGAGGTGCGCGACGATCGTATCAAACTGCTTCGTTTTGCCGAGCCGCAACCAAGCCGCACCGTCGGCCTCGCGTGGCGATCGACTTCGCCGCGGAAGGCGGATTTCGCTGCGCTTGGTCAGGTCCTCGTAGAGACGCTCCGGGCTGCCAAGCCGCGACGGGCCGCACCTTTGCGCGCGGCCGGCTAAAGAGGTCGGGACCTCGTACCCTCGTTTTTTTAATCGTGCGGTGTCCGCGCGTCCGTACCTTCGCCCCAAACCCACGGCAGACCCGCAGTCGTCAGGATCATGTACACTTGAATGGCGACTAATCTTTTGCAAATTCCAGGAGAGCTTTTGTGAAAACTCGATATGCAGTGACGCTGGCAACGATTGTCGGTTTCGGATTCGGTGTTCTTATGGCTCAAAGCCTTTTCGCCCAGTCCGCGCCGCACGCTTACGTCATAACACTGTTCGACGAGGGGGCGATGATAAGCACCGGCTATCCTTCACTCGCTCCCGCGACATTTCAACCGTTTGGCGGCCGCTACATTATCCATAGTGGAAGGACGATCACCTTCGACGGGAAGCCTCCGAAGCAAATGGTAGCCATCGCATTCGACAGCATGGACAAAGCGCTGGCATGGCATGCATCGGACGCGTTTAAGGAAATGTACGACGTTCACAAGATCGCCAATGTCCGCGCTTTCGCCGTGGAAGGCGTGGAGCGCTAATAGTTGCTCTCTCAAACGAGCCTTGTTCGACTGGGGGGAACGGGACTACGCTTTGTGAAAATCTGCGGCGTTGGCGGAGCAGGCCATGACAACAGCGACATTCGTGAACCGACCCAGCGACGAGCAGCTCGATTTTGCCGACATGCGACGGCGCATTCGGGCCATTTTTATCGGGTCGATTGGCAATCTGGTGGAATGGTACGATTTCTACGCCTACGCGGCCTTCGCGCTTTATTTCGCCGCCGCATTCTTCCCCAATTCAGATCCGGTCGTGCAACAGCTCAACGCCGCGCTCCTGTTTGCCGCAGGCTTCCTGGTGCGGCCCTTGGGCGGCTGGCTATTCGGCGCCTTGGCCGACCATCGCGGGCGGCGCGGAGCGCTCATGCTTTCCGTTTCGCTGATGTGTTTCGGCTCGCTGATGATTGCGGTAACGCCGACTTATGCTTCGATCGGCATTGCCGCGCCGATCTTGCTCGGCGTCGCGCGCGTCATCCAGGGGTTGAGCCTCGGCGGGGAATACGGAACGAGCGCGACCTACCTCACCGAGATGGCGGATCAGCGCAATCGCGGCTTTTACTCCAGTTTCCAATACGTGACGTTGATCGGCGGGCAAATTTGCGCACTGCTTGTTCTGCTCATCTTGCAGAAGGTCTTTCTAACCGGGGAGGAAATCCGCGCTTGGGGATGGCGCATCCCGTTTTTCATCGGCGCGCTTCTCGCTCTTATCGCGCTTATCATGCGGCGTACATTGCACGAGACCGAGGCTTTCGAGGCTGCGCAAGAGGTCGTAAAGCGAACGTCGTCGCTTCGCTCGCTCATGAAATATCCGCGCGAAGTTTTGCTCGTGGTGGGATTGACCGCAGGCGGAACCGCGGCTTTTTATACCTATACGACCTATATGCAAAAATTTCTCAAGCTCTCGGTCGGGCTGACCGACGATCAAACCACGGTGGTAACGCTCGGCTCGCTGATATTCGGAATGATATTGCAGCCGATCTACGGCGCGATCTCGGACCGCATCGGCCGCAAATGGCTGTTGATCGGCTTCGGGGTTTGCGGCGTCGCATTTACAATCCCGCTACTCACGACGCTGCAGAACGTAAAGGGTCCGCTGGCGGCGTTTCTCCTCATCGCGGCGGCGTGGATGATCGTATCGGGCTACACATCGATCAATGCCGTGGTGAAGGCCGAATTGTTTCCGACCAATATTCGCGCGATCGGCGTTGGGCTGCCATATGCCCTTACAGTGTCGATCTTCGGCGGCACCACGGATTCGGTGGCGTTGTGGTTCAAGTCGCTTGGTCATGAAAGTTGGTTTTATTACTATCTGACCGGCATGATCGGGATTTCGCTCGTGGTCTATCTGTTCATGCGCGACACGAAATTTGACTCGGCGATGCACCGTCACGAGTAGCGTTCCGATACGCTTGGCTCGCCGTTACAGGTCGGCCGTTCGAGGAGTAGGACTATGACAACGCTTCTCGAAAGACGCATTGCGGCAATCACCGGCGGCGGCTCGGGCATCGGGCGGGCGATTGCGCTCGGCTTTGCGAAGGAGGGCGCCCGCGTGGTCGTGCTCGATACCAATAACGATGCCGCCGCCGAGACCGTCGCGGCGATCAGGAAGGCCGGGGGTGCGGCCGACAATTTCACGCTCGACGTGACAAAACGCGAGGACTGCCGCGACATTGCCGCACTCGTCGATGAGAAGGTCGGTCCGATCTCGATCCTGGTCAACAATGCGGGCATCAACCGCCGCAACGCCATCACCGCGAACCCCGGAGCGGTCATCCAGGACTGGCACGACGTCCTGAGCGTCAATCTCAACGGCGTTTTCAACGTCACGCATGCCTTCTTGGAGCAACTGCGCGCGGCTCGCGGTTGCATTATCAACATCGCGTCGATCCAGTCGTTCATGCACGTCCGAACGCCCAACTCGCCCGCCTACACCGCCTCGAAACACGGCGTGCTGGGGTTTACGCGCGCGCTTGCCGCGGAACTCGGCAAGGACGGAGTGCGGGTCAATGCCATCGGGCCGGGCCTGATCGAGACGCCGCTCAACGAGAAAGTTCGCGCCAGCAATCCTGAACTGGTGAAGGTCTTCTTGGACCACACGCCGCTCGGCCGCGCTGGAAAGCCCGAAGACATCGTTGGGCCGGCAGTTTTTCTTGCCTCCGACCTCTCCAGCTATGTTACCGGCGCGATCGTCATGGTTGATGGCGGTTACCGAACAATCTAATCGTGGCCCCACCTTGCGCCGCAGCTGGAGCATGATGCGGAAAAAGCCTGCCCCGGACACCGATCCGGGGTGGAAACCTTATCAAATATCAGGAGCCGCGATCGATTCGACTTGGAACGATTGCGCTCTAGTCGGCGGCCGTCGTCATCAAAGCGGCTGTGGGCGAACCATGATAGGCTCTGGCGGCGTAATCCCTCATATCCTCAATCGTCAGTCCCCGTTGGACGGACAAGTCCCCCGAATTTACGGAACTTGAAAGCTGATCGAGAAACGCCATCGAGTCGTTCGACCTCGCTCGCGGCCGCTCCTGCGTGACTCGCTCCGGCTTCGGCAGTTTCGGCATTTCAGCGTCGGCGATTTGGATATTGCCCTTCGCCGCTGGCTCCTTCTCTCGATGCGCCGGCGGCTGCTCCGCGGGCTTAGGCCTTGGCAATGGAGCCGGTGAAGACAGTTGCGCCAGCTTAACCGGCCGCGGCGCTTGAGCTTGCGCAATTTCCACGCCATTGTCGGCGGTCAATTTGGCGATTTCGGTTTTCACCAAGTTTCGAAACTCGAAATTGAATTGCGCTCCGGGATGGGAGTCATTGTTCTCGATATATTCGATATTTTCTCCGATCAGCTTCTTCGATCCCATCCCGCCGAAGGTCATCCACGGATTGGGATTGTAGATTTCGATCATCCGCCCCACCTTGCCCGTGAGCGGCGGATTCCAACTCAGCATCGAAGGCTGCAGCGCAACGATCAAATCGACGTATTTCGAATTATTCGCCACAAAAACGGAACTATTGGCGCCCAGGCTATAGCCGACGACAACCGTGTGCGTTCCGGGAGGCTGGCGGGCGATGTCCTGCACCAAGGATGGCCATTCCTGATGCAGATAGGTCCGGACCTCGACATCCGGCATCGTTTTCAGCTCGGCGACCAATTCAACAAGGCCGATCGCCGGCAAAGGTCCGAACATCGGCCACAATACGCCGACAAACGTCTCGGCATGGGCCGGAGCGCAGAAGAGCGAGCCACACAAGGCAAGGATGATCGTGAGCTTCTTCACGTTTTGCTTCCCCATCGGCGATCTGTGCCAATCTGGCACATTTGCCTCGCCCCCTCGCGGCGATCGCCGACCCTCACGGCTTGATCGCCCCCGGCACGGTTTCCTCTTTCGACCGCAAAAAGCGAGAAATGCAGGCGTTTATGGGGAAGCAGAGAGGAAACTTTGCGGATGAAAGTGGGCACCAATTGGCAAGCTTAATACTCCATGACCCTTAATTCTCCATGACCGTATCTCTGACCTATGCTCCATCTTGTCTTGAGCTTGTCTCGGACCGCCGCAGGCGGTTCTACAAGCGATGGTAGGTAGGCAGCCGTTGGCTCGATCTTAAATGTTCACGCTCACCGAGCTTGAATGCGCCATTTCACTGGTTCGTGCGAGCGTTCCGCCGACGCCGCAATATGCGTGGCCGTTGCTTAAGGCGCTGACCGGCGTGGAGGTCGTGGTCAAACACGAAAACCACACGCCGATCGGTGCGTTCAAGGTACGCGGCGGCGTTGTCTATTTCGATCGGCTCAAGCGCGAACGGCCGCGGGTGCAAGGCATCGTCACTGCGACGCGCGGCAATCATGGACAGTCGTTGGCCTGGGCCGGCGCGCGCGCGGATGTCGCCGTGACAATCGTTGTGCCGCAGGCGAATTCGGTCGAGAAAAACGCGGCGATGCGCTCATTCGGCGCCAATTTGATCGAGCACGGCCGGGACTTCGATGATGCAAAAGAGGAGGCAATTCGCCTTGCAACGGAATGCGGGCTCGAATATGCGCCGTCGTTTCACCGCGACTTCGTCCTTGGGGTGGCAACTTACGCGCATGAGTTATTTGGCGCGTTCGGCGATCTCGACACGGTCTATGTCCCGATCGGACTGGGTTCCGGCATTTGCGGGGTGATCGGCGTGCGCGATGCGCTCAAAGCTAAGACGAAGGTTGTTGGCGTGGTCTCCGAGCGCGCCAACGCCTATTCCCGCTCGCTCGCCACGGGTCGCGTGACGACGACCAATTCGGCGTTGACCTTCGCCGACGGCATGGCGGTGCGCGTGCCCGACGCAGCGGCATTCGAGACTATCCGCCGCGGGGCCGAGCGAATCGTCGAGGTGTCCGAAGACGCGATCGCGGAAGCGATCCGGTGCATCTACAGCGCAACCCATAACTGCGCTGAGGGGGCCGGCGCAGCTGCGCTGGCGGCGCTCGTCAAAGAGCGCGCTCACCTGCAAGGCCGCCGGGCCGCCGTGATTCTGACCGGACAGAATATCGATCGCACCTGGATGAGCATGGTGCTGGCAGGAGGAACGCCCAAGGTTGGCTGACGCCAGAGGGAGGGCGCTTTGTCCGTTTCCAGACGGCTGGCTTTCAGATTGGCGAAAGCTCTGGATTTATTCATGGCCGACGCAGACAAGTTAGTGGTGTGGTTGCCGCGACTCTATGATTGAGCATAGGAGTACAGGATGAACCCCGATTGGCGCGTCGACTTCCGCAGCCATAGGCGCCTGTTTGACGATGTTTTCAAAGTCGACGAAGTGATCATCGCTCACCAGCGATATGACGGCACAATGAGCGCCGATGAGCGGCTGCTCATCTTCGAGCGCGGCGATGCGGTCGCCGTGCTCTTGTTCAATGCCGACAAACGCATGATCGTCCTGGTCGAGCAGTTCAGAGCTCCGGTCTTAATTGGACGGCGCCGCGAGGATCAGGCGAGCGCGAATGGCTGGATTACCGAGCCTGTCGCCGGGACGATCGACCTGGGCGAAAGCGCCGAACAGGCGGTTATCCGCGAAACCTTGGAGGAGACTGGCTACCAGATCGAAGATCCAGAACTAATCGGGAAATTCTTTTTGTCGCCGGGCGGCTCTTCCGAGCGCATATTTCTTTACTTTGCGCGGGTGAGCGAGGCGGAGAAATTGCAAAAAGGCGGCGGGCTTGACGGCGAGGATATTAAAGCCCTTCAGATTGGAGTTGACGACCTGTTCGATCGACTGGCGAAAGGCTTAATCGAGGATGCGAAGCTCGCGATCGCCGCCTATTGGCTGAAAGACAATATCGGCCGGCTCTGAAGCAATCGCGAAACACATGCGGGCAGCGTATCGTGGTCGCCGGACATTCGGAGGTTCGAATCTTTCCGGCCCAGCCAATCAGTCTAATCTCTCAAGGTTCTCGCCGCGATCGCGCAAAATGCCCGCCGTCTGCCGGCCTTTTGGCATTGAGCCAATTCTCTCGCATTCCCGCCTCGGTCAGCGTTGGGCGTCAGCCACGCGAATTCTCTCGGCTAGATAATCGATATTCCCGTTTTCCGGAGAATTTGGCCGGAGACTCGGGCGCAACTGACATGTCCGCTTCTGACGTCCGAGGACTCCCAAGATTATCGGAAGATCGCTTCAATACTCGAGCCGCTAGACAAGATGTGCCAGGAATAGCTACGGGTGCGCGGGTAGGGAGTCCAGCGTGGCTTTATTGCAGCTGCTCTCAACGAAAGACCAAGGCGGCAGCGAGCGCTACACTGTTATTGCTCAATCTATTTGCGCGAACGTGCTTAACGTTCTGGCGGCTCGCTAGAAAAAACGGCTTGAGAGCGACTCCGTCGCCGCTATGATTTTCATGGGTTGTCGGATCGTTCATGCAATTGGAAAAGCCATGACACCGAGCAACGCCGAAGTACTTACCGCCTTCCTATTCTATTGCCTCGCCGTTCACGTAACACAGCAAGAACGTCGCAACCTGCGATGATAGCGCCCGCCCCGCCGTGCTCGACTCGTCGCTAAGGACGCGGCAAAAGGATTGATCTCTACGTCGTAGCCGGCACGGTCCAGGTCACCTCGTCCGTAATGACCTTGAAGCTCGCAAGCGAGCAAGGTCCGAAAGAAGTAATGATCGCAACGTCAGTGGCATCACGTCCGCGCGCCATCAGGATGCGCCCGAGACGTGGCGTATTGTGGCGAGCATCGAACGTGTACCAGCGGTTGCCGAGATAGACCTCAAACCAAGCGCTAAAATCCATCGGATCGGGATCGGCCGGCACGCCGATGTCGCCAAGATAACCGGTGCAGTAGCGCGCCGGAACGTTCATACAGCGGCACAGCGTGATTGCAAGATGGGCGAAATCCCGACAGACGCCGTGACGTTCCGCATGTGCATCCCACGCCGTCTTGCTCGGGTTCGCGTGCTCATACCCAAACGTGAGGTGGGTGTGTACGTAATCACAAATAGCTTGAACGAGCGGCCATCCCTTCGGGACAATACCGAATCTAGACCAGGCCAGCTTCGTGAAACGATCCGTCTCGCAATACCGGCTGCCGAGAAGATAAACGAGCGTTTCGACGGGTAACTTTTCCAGGGCATGCTGCTCGGCATCAATCGCCACTTCGTCAGGCTTGCCGTCGTCGCGGATCACAAAATCGGAAGACAGAGTAAGACGACCTTTTGGGGCGTGGATGACGTGGCAGATGTTGCCAAAACCGTCTCGATAGCTGTTGGCTGGGATCGCCGGATCGAGCCGCAAAAGATCAGACGTCACCAAGTCCCGGATGCGTGATGGGTGCACGTTCAGCATCGCAATCATCGGCGTTGACTGCGTACAGTTATAGGAAATTTCGTAGCCGGCCCGTATCTTCATTGAATGTTCTCGGGTCAACGGCTTTGAGTGTCTGCTGAATCCACCCCCCTAACCCTCACTGCGACATTCATGGCTAAATGGTCTGACGGCGATCCGTACCACGTACCTTGCAACGGGATTGCTTCGCGCGGGTGTTGTACGGTGGCGACGCGGATGAGATTCTGATTTCCCGTTGTGCCAGCCGCTGGGTCGAAATCGATCCAACCGGGCCCAGGTACGTAGACTTGGACCCAAGCGTGCGTGTTGCCGCCAACGATATCGTCTTCTTCATCCTCTTCCCCGGCATCATCGTCGACCAGGTGTACGTATCCGGATACGAATCGCGCCGCTATCCCGCGCGAACGAAGTGCCGTGATCATAAGGACCGCGACGTCGCGACAACTTCCGCTGCCTAAGGTTAGCGTTTGCACAGGGTCCTGAATTCCCTCTTCATGCCGCGAAATATGTCTGATTGTTTGTTTGATGGTCTCCGTCATGCCCACCAGCAATTCATAAAGATCGACAGACTTGTCGTTTCGGAAAAACGCTGCGGTCCAACTATCGAGCTCGCGACGCGCGGATGGTGGCTGAATATATCGATTGAGGTCACACCAATAGTCCACGGAATAAGCGAACGGATAACGGCGAGCGGAATAGTCGATGTCCATACCACGGAACTTCGCAGGCGCATGGTTGAGACGAACTTTGCTTACAATACTAAGTTTGTCAGCACGGTCATCAAATTGCGCAGTCGCGACGTGATTGCCGAAAATGTCGCGCGACCACTCAAGCCGTACAGGCTTGGGTGTGATTTCGAGCGTACATCCCAGAACCTTCTGGTCACCGTCATCGCGCGGAAATAACATCATCCGGTGCTCACCGAACGAGACGGGTCGATTGTAGTGGTACGTGGTGACGTGTTTGATATCGAGAATCGGCATCGCGATTCCATGGTATGAAAACGTGCGACACATTGTGACTAGGCTTCTCAGTTATACATGCATTTTTTGGGCCAATTTAAATGCATATTCCTTCCGTGGTGTGACAAGCCGATGCGAACGGAATAGTGCGCTCGCTCGGAGCATGATTAGGGACAAAGTGTAAGCGGCGCATCGCCTGAGTGATCGGCTTTGCGGGTCTCCAACACTCGACCGCTAGCGCCTCTTGAAACGGAACGAGAGTTGACTAGTTCGGACGCCGCAAATCGAGGGTCGTTGGATACTCCAAAGAGTATTCGAAAGACGGCACGCTTATGACCCCGCCAGTGTGACCGTGATCCTGGAAGCGGGCGCGCCGGCGGCCTTCTGCCTCATAGGAGTTGACGGGGAAAGTCTCGTAGTTGCGGCCGCCCGGATGGGCAACGTAATACACGCAGCCGCCGAGTGAATGGCGGCTCCACATATCGACGATGTCAAATTTCAACGGTGCACTGACGTTGACGGTCGCCTGCAAGCTGTCTGCCAAATTCCAGGCCTTGAACCGCACTCCGGCAACATACTCCCCGGGGCGACGGGTCGCGGTCAAAGGCACGCGGCGGCCGTTACAGGTCACGGCGTGACGATCAGCATTCAGCCCCGACGTTTTGACTTGCAAACGATCGACCGATGAATCGACAAAGCGCACCGTACCGCCTGGCGTGCCATCCTCGTTGAGGACGTACCAGGGTTCAATTGCTTGCCGCAACTCGAGGGTCACCCCACCGTGCTGCACCGTCCCGCAGAGCGGGAAACGAAATTGCCGCTGAGCCTCAAACCAACCAGGATCGAAAGCGTAACCGGCACGCTTGAGATCGTCCAACACACCAAGGAAATCTTCCCAGACGAAATGTTCGAGCATGAAGCGGTCGTGGAGTGCAGTACCCCAACGTACTGGCTTGCCATCAAGCGGCACCCGCCAAAACCATGCAATCAGCGCGCGCAGCAATAATTGCTGTGCCAGACTCATGCGTGCATGCGGAGGCATTTCAAATGAACGCAGTTCGACCAACCCTAGGCGACCGGTCGGGCTGTCGGGGGAGTAGAGTTTGTCGATGCAAATTTCGGTGCGATGAGAATTCCCGGTGACATCGACCAGAATATTGCGAAACAAGCGATCGGCTAGCCATGGCGGCACCCAATCGGCGCTGCCGGGTTTCGGCACTTTCTCCATCGCGATCTCGAGTTCGTAAAGCAAATCCTGGCGCGCCTCGTCGATGCGCGGCGCTTGACTGGTGGGCCCAACGAACAATCCGGAGAACAGATATGATAACGAAGGCCGCCGTAGCACGTAGAGCACCAGACTCTTGAGCAGGTCGGGACGCCGCAGGAACGGACTGTCGGCTGCGTTTAAGCCACCGAACACGATGTGATTGCCGCCGCCGGTCCCGGTATGCCTACCGTCAATCATGAACTTATTCGTGCCAAGACGTGAACGATGCGCGTCCTCGTAAAGGCCATCGGTGATAGCAACGGCTTCACGCCAAGACGCCGCAGGTTGGACGTTGACCTCAACGACACCGGGATCGGGCGTGACCTTCAGCACATTGAGCCGCGGATCGGCCGGTGGTGCATAACCTTCGATACGGATCGGCAGGTCGAGCTCGGCAGCGGTCGCCTCGATCGTCGCGATCAGGTCAAGATAATCGTTGAGTGTTTCAAGGGGCGGCATGAATACGCATAGCCGCCCATCGCGCGCTTCTACAGTGAGGGCTGCACGCACCGGTACTCCAGGAAACGCTTGCGCGCCAATTACGGGTTGCTGGCGCTGCATCACGAGCGTTTCCGATGCAAGCGGTGATCTTTTGTCGGCACCCCCGGCGCTCGCCTTGTTAGCCTTCACCAGTACATCGCCCGAATCGCTCAGCGGTTTGCGTTCGGCAAACGGGTCGGCTTGAATGACATGTGGATATTCCATCGGGTCGAGACTGGGTAATGATTGCATTGGCAGCCGCAGGCCGAGTGGCGAGTCGCCCGGTATCAGGAACAACCGGCCGCGGCGCGTGCGCCAGATCTCGCTCAGCCATCCCGGCTTCGCGTCAGCCGTCCAGCGTTGCAGCGGCAGAACAAAGCCTGCAGGCTTGCTGAAATGACCGTCCAGCAATTTCAAGATACGCGCCCGCTCGAGAGGATCATCGAGTTTTGGATCGCTGGGATCGATGTTCTCCGGAATCAAACCTTGCTCGAGCATCCGGCCGACTGGATCCTCGTAAGCCGGCTGCGCGTAGTTTTGCTGCAGACCTAAGCGCGTCGCGATTCCCTCGGCAAATGCCTGCGCGTCGCGCGACGAGACATTGCAGTTGGCGGCTTCAGGAGCAATCAAACCATCATCGTGCCAGATCGGCACGCCGTCGCGGCGCCAATATAGCGCGAATGCCCAGCGCGGGTTTGATTCGCGCGCATACCATTTGCCCTGACCGTAGTGTAATAGTGCACCCGGCGCGAAGCGAAGGCGCAGCCGCTGGATCAATTCGTCTGCGCGCTGACGCTTGACCGGCCCCAGCGCAGCCGTGGTCCATTCCGCCGACTGATAGTCATCGATGGAGACAAAAGTCGGCTCGCCGCCCATGGTCAGACGTACATCGTGACGATGCAGATCGATGTCGACGGTTTCGCCGAGAGCATCAAGTGCGTTCCAAGCTTCCAGCGAGAATGGCGCCGTCACGCGAGGCTGTTCGGCGAGGCGCTCCACGCTCATGTCGTATGCGAAGGAAACCTCGCATGGTTCAACCATGCCGGTGATTGGAGCCGCCGAGCGGAAGTGAGGCGTCGCGGCCAGCGGTATGTGTCCCTCCCCGCAGAGAAGCCCAGAGGTTGCATCCAAACCAACCCACCCAGCGCCGGGTAGATAAACTTCGGTCCAAGCGTGCAAATCAGTGAAATCGACCTCAGGGCCGGCCGGCCCCTCCAACGGCTTCACGTCAGGCCGCAACTGAATGAGATAACCCGAGACGAAGCGAGCTGGCAGGCCAATGTGCCGCAGAATTTGCACCAGCAGCCACGCCGTGTCCCGGCACGAGCCGGCCCCCGAACTGAGCGTCTCCTCAGGCGGCCGCACGCCGGGCTCCATTCGGATTAAATAGCGGATCATGCGCTGGACGAGTTGGTTGAGTTCGACCAGCAGATCGACGGTGTTGCGCGGCTTGCGCGAAATCGAAGCGACGAATTCTTTCAGACGCGGCGTTGCCGGATCTGGTTCGACAAACGCAGCAAGGTCATCGTGCAGTTCAGGAGGAAACTTGAACGGCCACGTTTCGGCATACGGCTCGACAAAAAAATCGAAGGGATTAATGACCTCAATGTCGGCACGAAGATCGACCGTGATGCAGAGTTCAGTAACCTTTTCCGGAAAGACGTACCGGGCAAGCCAGTTGCCGTGCGGGTCTTGTTGCCAATTGACGAAATGCTGCGATGGCCACACCGTTAGCGAATAGCTAGGAATGCGGGTCCGGCAGTGCGGCGCGGGCCGTAATCGGACAACCTGCGGGCCGAGAGTGATCGGACAATCATAAGTATAACGGGTAGCGTGGTGGAGCGCGACTGGGATAGACATGGCTGCGACGCGTCTCACTTGGTTTTGTTGAATTTCCATGCAATTTCCGGGCCGTCAATGCGGTTGGTATCTAGACAGGCCAGCGATAATCAATTTGGATATTGCTGCCTGCATCTGGATCACTCTCGGGCAGCGTGCCCCATGTCACGCTCAACCGCAGCACTTTTCAAATGTCCGCTTTGGGTCAAAAGGCGACATACGCACCTGTTCAGGCGACGTCTGCTTTTACCCAAATACCAGACATCGGTCGGCACCAGGGCGGGAATTCGTTTTGGGCAACAGTAGGGGCTTAACGTGGTTCGCCGGAGAACGTCTGCAGCAGGGTTGACAGCCGATCGAGTGCGGCGCCAGGTAACGCACCTTTTTCAACCGCGGCGAGCGCATTCTGGAATTGCTCCGGCGTAGCTATCCCGACCAAAATGGTCCCAATAGCCGGATGCGAGATCGCAAACCGCGTGGCAGCTTCTGTCAGGGTCGCGGCGAAGCCTTCCTGTACAAGTGGCATCAGACGGCGGGCGTGTGTGACATCGGCCGCGTAGCTTAAAGCCGATCCGATCGGCTCGGGCGGTGGGCTCGCAATTGGATGCCGTTAAGTCGATCCAGAAAGCGCGCCGCCGGCAAGCACGCGGATACCAATGACGCCGACCCCAGCGTGTCTCGTATGATCGAACAGCCGTCCGTAGTCCTGCGCCGGAAAATTCGGCGGTAACTCGAT